>ERZ1029878.95-NODE-95-length-19041-cov-39.737965_pt1 | contig 19041 bp, 14 predicted proteins | sample MGYA00519234_ERZ1029878 | MGnify/ENA primary metagenome ERZ1029878 (study PRJEB33666, sample SAMEA4610928) | skin metagenome | biome: Human-associated habitat; feature: Malodor aspect; material: skin | place: Philippines | collected 2015-08 ... | reverse complement strand
GATCCTGCTCGTACTTGAACTTGCCGTAGTCCATGATCTTGGCCACGGGCGGCTTAGCGTTCGGCGCAACCTCGACCAGGTCGAGATCCGCTTCGTACGCCAGCTTGCGGGCGTCGTCCGTGCGGACAATGCCCACCTGCTCGCCGGACGGGCCGACGAGGCGAACTTCAGGGACGCGGATTCGTTCGTTGATCCGAGCTTCAGCGCTGATGAGAACTCCTAGAGACTTCGAGAAAACAATGTTGTTGCCGCTCTCGGGCCACACTCGGGGTGATCTCACGCGAAAATCCCGCTCACCGGAAACCGGTGGCGGGAGATCGTCCAGGCATGCCACGACGTGGCACACCGTTTGACCCGGATCCAACTCGACGTGCTGCCGAGCGGCTTGGGGTGGGATTCACTCCTCTTGCGGCCCCGCACCCGGAAACCGGACGCGCTGGGCGGTGTGCAGGGAATGCTACACGCTTGTCATCGGTACACCAAATCGTGCGGCGCTAGGCCTTCGCCAGGACATCCCTGAGGAAGTGACCCGTGTAGGACCCGTCGACCTTAGACACCGCCTCGGGCGTGCCCTTAGCGACGACCGTGCCGCCGCCCGAGCCACCCTCCGGCCCCATGTCCACAATCCAGTCGGCGGACTTTATCACGTCCAGGTTGTGCTCGATGACCAGGACGGTGTTGCCCTTCTCCACCAGACCGTTGAGCACCAGCATCAGCTTGCGGATGTCCTCGAAGTGCAGGCCTGTGGTCGGCTCGTCGAGGATGTAGATGGTGCGGCCGTTGGACCGCTTTTGCAGTTCAGCTGCGAGCTTTACGCGCTGCGCCTCACCGCCAGACAGCGTGGTCGCACTCTGGCCGAGGCGGACGTAGCCGAGCCCGACGTCGACAAGCGTCTGCAGATAGCGGTGGATCGACGTAATCGGCTCGAAGAACTCCGCAGCCTCCGAGATCGGCATCTCGAGTACCTCGGCGATGTTCTTGCCCTTGTAGCGCACCTCCAGCGTCTCGCGGTTGTAGCGCGCGCCGTGGCACACCTCGCACGGGACGTAGACGTCCGGCAGGAAGTTCATCTCGATTTTGATGGTGCCGTCGCCGTGGCACGCCTCGCAGCGCCCTCCCTTGACGTTGAAGGAGAAGCGGCCGGCCTTGTAGCCGCGGACCTTCGCCTCCTGCGTTTCAGCGAACAGGTTGCGGATCTTGTCAAAGACACCGGTGTAGGTTGCCGGGTTGGACCGCGGGGTGCGGCCGATCGGGCTTTGATCAACCTGCACCAGTTTGTCCAGGTGCTCCAGTCCCTCGACCTTCTTCACCCTCCCCGGCACCTGGCGCGCGCCGTTTAACTGGTTCTGCAGCGTCTTCGCCAGGATCTGATTCACCAGAGTCGACTTGCCGGAGCCGGACACGCCCGTGACCGCGACGAGCACACCTAATGGGATGTCCACACTGACGTTGTCCAGGTTGTTCTCGCGCGCACCGACAACCTTGAGCTGCCGGTCCTTATCCACCGGCCGGCGCTGCTCCGGCACTTCGATGACCTTCCGGCCTGCGAGATAGTCGCCGGTCAGCGACCCCTTCGCCTTCAAGATTCCTTCCGGTTTGCCCTGGTAAACCACCTCGCCGCCGTACTCGCCGGCGCGCGGGCCGATATCGATCAGCCAGTCGGCCTCACGGATCGTGTCCTCGTCGTGCTCGACCACCACCAGGGTGTTGCCAAGATCGCGCAGCTTCTTCAGGGTGGTGATCAGCCGCTGGTTGTCGCGCTGGTGCAGGCCGATAGACGGCTCGTCGAGCACGTAGAGCACGCCGGCCAAGCCGGAGCCGATCTGGGTTGCCAGGCGGATGCGCTGCGCCTCGCCGCCGGATAGCGTTCCAGCGGAGCGCGCGAGCGTGAGGTAGTTCAGCCCGACGTCGAGCAAGAAGTGCAGCCGAGCCTGAATCTCGCGCAAGACCGCACCCGCGATCATTTCCTCGCGGTAGCCGAGCACAAGGTTGTCCAAGTACTCCGATGCATCCTCGATGGAAAGCTCGGTCAGGCCCGCGATGGACTTCTCCCCGTGCGTCGTCGACGCGAGACGCACAGCAAGGATCTCCGGCTTCAACCGCGCACCCTTACAGGTCGGGCACGGCACCTCGCGGGTGTACGCCAAAAGACGTTCCTTCTGGGTGTCCGTTTCCGCCTGCGCCAGTTTGCGTTCGAGGTAGCCGACGATGCCTTCGTAGGCGGCGGTGTAGGAGCGCTGTCGCCCGTAGCGGTTCTTGTATTTGACGTGGACCTGGGTGGACGAGCCGTGGATCAGGTGCTTCTGCTGCGTCTTGGTCAGCGAGCTCAACGGAGCGGACGCGTCGAACTTTTCTTCCTTCGCCAGCGACTCGATGAGTTTGGTGAAGTACTTCTTGTTCGGGCTCGAGTTCCACGGCTGGAACGCGTCCACAGCCGGCGCGTCCGGGTCCGGGATCACCAAATCGACGTCGATTTCTTTCCGCACGCCCAACCCGTCGCAAGCCGGGCAGGCGCCGAACGGCGAGTTGAACGAGAACGCGCGGGGCTCGTACTCCTCCACGTTGAGTTTGTGGCCGTTCGGGCAGGCCATCTTCTCGGAGAAGATCTGCACACGCTCCGGATCGTCGGCGTCGAGGTCGACGAAATCGAAGCCGACGAGGCCGTCGGCAAGCTTCAACGCCGTTTCCACCGAGTCGGTGAGACGCTGCTTTTGGCTCGCCTTGACCATGAGACGGTCGACCACCACGTCGATGTTGTGCTTGATCTGCTTTTCCAGCTTCGGCGGGTCCGAGAGCTGGTAGGTCTCTCCGTCGACGTTGACGCGGGCGTAGCCTTGCGACGACAGATCTGCGAACAGGTCCTGGAACTCGCCTTTGCGCTTGCGCACGATCGGCGCGAGCACCTGGAACTTGGTGCGCTCCTCGTATTCAAGTACGCGGTCGACGATCTGCTGCGGCGTTTGGCGCTCAATCACCGCGTCGCACACCGGGCAGTGCGGAGTGCCGGCCCGCGAGTACAGCAGACGCAGGTAGTCGTAAATTTCCGTGATGGTGCCCACCGTCGAGCGCGGGTTGCGGTTGGTGGACTTCTGGTCGATGGACACGGCTGGGCTCAACCCGTCGATGTAGTCCACGTCCGGCTTGTCCATCTGGCCGAGGAACATGCGCGCGTACGACGACAGGGATTCGACGTAGCGACGCTGCCCTTCGGCGAAGATAGTGTCGAATGCCAGCGAGGATTTACCGGATCCGGACAGGCCGGTAAACACTGCCATCTTGTCGCGGGGCAGTTCGATGTCCACGCCCTTGAGGTTGTGTTCGCGGGCGCCACGCACGGTGAGTTTGTCGGCCACGTATTCGCCTTTCGTCGATTCGTACTCCCAAGAAACTACCAACGCCGCACAACGGTGGAACATTCCTCACTACTGTGGCTGCCATGACTGAACCGATCGCATTGCATCAGGTGTCCGTCTCCGCGATGGACAACAACTGCTACCTTCTCGTCTCCTCGGGGCAGGGCTTGCTTATCGACGCCGCCGCCGAGCCCGAAACGCTTCTCAACATGGCGCGCGAGGCCGGTGTGGAGATTACGGTCGTGCTGACCACGCACCGCCACCACGACCACACCGGCGCCCTGACGGATGTGCTCAACGCAACCGGCGCGAAGCATTACGCACCGTTTTTAGAGGTACCCGCGCTTCCCGCTGAGGTGGATATCGAGCTGCGCGACGGCGATATCATCGAGTTCGCTGGCCACGAGCTCCCGGTCGGTATTCTGCGTGGCCACACGCCCGGTGGCGCGTTTGTCGTCGCCGACATCGACGGCACCCCGAACCTGTTCGTCGGCGACTCGCTGTTCCCCGGCGGCCTGGGTAAAACGCAGTCCGAAGGCGACTTTGTGCGCTTGTTCAATGATGTGAAAGACAAGCTCTTCGAGGTCTACCCCGACGACTCAATTGTGCGCCCCGGACACGGGAAGCCGACGACGCTTGGCACCGAGCGGCCGCACCTCGACGAATGGTGGGAGCGTCGCTGGTAGGGCCAACCCTCCACCGGGATAGGGCAAACTCGCTACACTCGTTGGAAGCACAATCAGCTACAAAACGTAAGGATTTGGGTATAGATATGATCCGAAAAATCGCACGCCCAATGCTGGCTTCGGTCTACGTGATCGACGGCGTTGAGACTCTGTTGAACCCGGCAGCCCACAAGGACTCGGCCGAGACGGTGCTGAAGAAGGTCCGCGCGTTCACTCCGCGCGAGTACCGCAGCTTCCTGCCGGAGGACCCGGAGTCCGCCGCCAAGATCGTCGGTGGTGTCAAGGCCGGTGCCGGTTCGCTGTTCGCAATCGGCAAGTTCCCCCGTCTGTCCGCTGCCCTGCTGGCTGCCACTGCAGTTCCGACCGTTGTTGGCCGCCACGCGTTCTGGGAGGCTGACAGCGAGGAGGAGAAGGCACGCCGTCGCACCGGCGCCCTGTCCGATCTCGGCCTCGCCGGCGGCGTTCTGCTCGCCACCGTGGACACGGCCGGTAAGCCGGGTGTGAAGTGGCGCGCTGAAAACGCTGCCTCGGTTGCGCAGAAGAACATCAAGCAGGCGCTGCCCACGAAGTCTGAGACCGAGAAGGCCTTCGATAAGGCGGGCGACTGGTTCTCGGACCGCACCGAGCAGGTCACCAATTACATCGACGACAACAAGGGCGACTGGAAAAAGGCGGCATCCAAGGCTGGCGACGCCGCCAACGACTGGTTCGGCGACGCCAAGAAGCAGGCCTCCAGCTTCCTGTCGGATGCCGGCGACTGGCTCGACGACGCCGCCGATAAGGCTGAAGATACCTACGGCGATCTCAAGCCGTCGAAGATCCAGCAGTTCAAGGCGAAGCGCAAGGTCAACGGCATCGTCGGCGATCTGCAGGATCAGCTCGACGACCTGCAGCCGTCCGCCCTGGACAAGTTCCAGGCAAAGCGCAAGGTGAACAAGGCCGGCACTAAGGCTCAGAACAAGGCGCAGGACGCGGTCGACTCCCTGCAGAAGGCGTGGGACAAGCTCGACACCGATCCGTCCTGGATCACGAAGCTGAAGTGGAAGCGCAAGGCCAAGAAGGCTGAAAAGCGCGCCAAGAAGCTGGTGAAGAAGGCACAGAAGAAGCTCAGCTAACAACAGCTGACCGTTCGGCCCCGAGGCGTTGGGAATATTCCCCGCCCCGGGGCCGTTTGCGTTTGGGATGCAGGATTCTCACAGCGGTGCAAACATCGACCCAGTCATCGACCCGGTCGCGGCCGAGCAGACGTACGCGGACAAGCTTTTCGCGCACCTCGACGAGGAGGTGGCGCGTGCGCGTGCGCGTCTCGACGAAGTGCAGCGCGACGTCGACCCCGACAACCCGGACTCTGACGCGCTGGTCCGCCGCGAGACGGAGTACCACGGGCTGAACGCGAAGTTGGACACCCTCGGGGTGGCCGAGGCGGGGCTCGTGTTTGGGCGCATCGATGTTGCCGACGACGATCCGGAGAATCCGGTACCCGGCCGCGGGGATCTCGAGCGCCGCTACATCGGCCGCCTCGGCATCGACGACCGCGAGGACAACTACCGCACACTGCTGCTCGATTGGCGCGCTCCCCTCGCCCGCCCCTTTTACTTGGCGACGACCGCCCACCCGGAAGGCGTCGAAACGCGACGCAACATCCGCATGCGAGGCCGTGAGGTCACGGCGGTCGATGATGAAGTGCTCTCCGGCGACGGCGCGGAGACCTCCGCGGCCGGAGTCGGCTCAGAGGCAGCGCTACGCCGTGCGATGAACGAGGCGCGCACCGGCCACATGCGCTCCATTGTGGAAACGATCCAGCGCGAGCAGGACGAAATCATCCGCGACGCCACCCGCGGCGTGATGGTGGTGCAGGGCGGACCCGGCACCGGCAAGACGGCTGTCGCGCTGCACCGCATCGCTTACCTGATGTACACCTGGCGCGAGCAGCTCACTCGCACCGGTGTGCTCATCGTCGGGCCGAACCCGGCCTTTTTGGAGTACATCTCCCGCGTCCTGCCGGAGCTTGGCGAGACCGGCGTGGTGCTATCCACCGCCGAGCAGTTGGTGCCCGGTTTCACCCCGACCGGCGCAGATTCGGTCGCGGCCCGGGAGGTGAAGGGCTCGGAGGAGATGGTGACCATCCTCAAACGCGCCGTGCAGGCCTACGAGACGGTGCCCGACTCCTCTGTCACGCTGACTATCGACGGCGTGCCCATCGAGGCCACCCCCGCGATGATCAAGGCCGCCCGCACCCGCGCGCGCCGTTCGCGCCGCCCGCACAACCAGGCGCGCCCGCATTTTGCCGAGCACCTCACGCAGTCGCTTGCGGAAGCCCTCGCGCGCCGCATCGGTACCGACCCGTTGGGCGGGAAGAATTTGCTTTCGGACGCGGACATCGATCAGCTCCACGACGACCTCGCCGACGAGCCGCAGGTGCAAGCGCTTATCGACGACCACTTCCCGGAACTCGACCCCGTCGATGTGCTCGAAGAGCTGCTCACCAGTGAGGAAGCAATCGCGGACGTGGCGCGCGACTACGACGACTACACGCGCGCGGCCCTGTACCGCGCACCCGGTGAGCCGTTCAGTCCTGCCGATACGGCGCTCGTCGACGAGCTCGCGGTGCTAATCGGCACCGTCGACCCAGAAGAGCAGCGCCGCAAGGAGGAAGCGGAGTGGCGCGAGCTGGTTGAGGAAGCCGAAGACGCCCTGGACATCCTGTCCTCGTCGGAGTCGACCGACAACGACGACGACCAGTTCGAGGCGGAGATCTTGTCCGCGGCTGACGTGATCGACGCGGAGACGCTCGCGGCGCGCCAGCGCGTGACCGACAACCGCTCCACGGCGCAGCGCGCCCGCGCGGATCAGACGTGGGCGTACGGCCACGTCATTGTCGACGAAGCCCAGGAGCTCTCCTCCATGGAGTGGCGCATGGTGTTTCGGCGCTGCCCCTCGCGGTGGATGACGCTTGTGGGCGATACCGCTCAGACGTCCTCGCCGGCTGGGGTCGACGATTGGACGATGGCGCTTGAGCCGTTCGTCGGCAAGCGTTTTCGACTCCACGAACTTACGGTGAATTACCGTACTCCGAAGGAGATCGCGGACTACGCCGCGGAGATCCTCGCGCAGATCGACCCAGATGCGACCGCGCCGACCGCGATCCGTTCGACCGGAGTGCCGGTTGCGGTGCTGCCGTCGGGGGCGGAGGTCGTCGAGAAGCGTGACGGCCTGAGTGCCGTCATCGACGCGGAGAATGTCGCGACGATGAAGGGCCTCGAATTCGACCACGTCACTGTGGTGGATCCGGGCAAAATAGTAGAGGCCTCGCCACAGGGGTGGCAAGACCTCTACGTTGCGGTCACCCGCGCCACGCAGACGCTGACGGTGATCGGCGAATAGTTGGTTCGCTGAATTAGTTCACGGTGTGAACGATCATGACGTCGCAGTCGGACTGACGAGCGACGTCGGCCGGCACGGAGCCCAGCAGGCGGCCGGTCAGGGAGTTGATGCCGCGGTTACCAACGACGAGCAGGTCAGCCTTGTTGTCATTGACAATCGCCATGAGCGCCTCGACCGGGGTGCCCGGGCGGGTCGCGGTCTGCACATCCGGGGCGCCAGCGGCACGAGCGTGCTCAGCGGCGGCCTCGAGGTTCTGCAGCGCCTTGTCGTCGCCGAGGATGGTCACGGAATCCTGACGCAGCGTCTTCGCGGCCTCCTCCTCGTTGCGGTAGTAGGCGGTGCCGATGATGAGGGTCGAGTTGAACGCGGCTGCAATCTTCGCGGCGCGCTCAACAGCCAGCAGCGAGGACTTGGACCCGTCCGAGCCCACGACGATGTTCTTGTAGTAATCGGCCATGTGAAATCACCTTTCAAAAATGCGACGCGGTTAACGTGTCTAGTCTACCCCGCCGGGGGTTAGTCGTGTCCCTCAGACCGGGTGTCGACGAGCATCACATCCACAGGCGCCTTTTTTGCCACGCTGCCCGGGATGTTGCCAAAGATGCGGCCGGCCATGGAGCGCATGCCCTTGTTGCCGACGACAAGCAGGTCAACCTCGTACTCCCGTACCGACTCCACCAGCACGTTCGCTGGCTGGCCGCCGGATGACACCAAGTTGATGTCGGTCGCCTGCTCTTCTTCCGCGATGGCTTTCGCCTCGTCGAGAATATTTTTCGCGTTTGTCTTCGTCACGATGTCCACGCGCGAGAGTTCCGCGTTGGTGGAATTGAGCATCGAGCCCGACGCAGTGTAGTGCGCGCAGATGATGGTGAGCTTTGCGTCGTACACACGCGCAAGGCTCGCCGCCGCACGCACTGCGACCATGGAGGTCGGCGAGCCGTCGGTTCCCACCGCGATCGAGTTGTAGGTGTACATAGGATGTCCCGTCCTTTCGCTAATTGCCTGTGTCTTTAATACCACGCAGCTCGCGCTTGAGATCGGCAATCTCGTCGCGGAGTCGGCCGGCAAGCTCGAATTTCAGCTCACGGGCGGCGTCGCGCATCTGCACCGTGAGGTCGTCGATAAGCTTCTGGACCTCGTCGGAAGCCATATTGGCAACATCCGGCTTCTCCGCCACTGCGGCATCGGAGCTCAGCGACGCGGGCGCATCCTCGTCGCCCGATTCGTAGACCTGGTCCAAAATGTCCGCGATAGCCTTGCGCAACGGCTGCGGATCGATGCCGTGCTCCTTGTTGTAGGCGATCTGCTTCTCGCGGCGGCGCTCGGTCTCGTCGATAGCTTCCTGCATGGATTCAGTGATCTGGTCGGCGTACATGATCACCTCCCCCGAGACGTTACGGGCGGCACGGCCGATGGTCTGGATCAGCGACTTCGTCGAACGCAGGAAGCCTTCCTTATCCGCATCCAAAATGGCCACGAGCGAAACCTCAGGCAGGTCAAGACCCTCACGCAACAGGTTGATGCCGACAAGCACGTCGTATTCGCCGAGACGGAGCTGGCGCAGGAGCTCCACGCGCTGCAAAGTGTCGATGTCCGAGTGCAGGTAGCGGACTTTAATGCCGTTATCCAGCAGGTAGTCGGTGAGGTCTTCGGCCATGCGCTTAGTCAGGGTGGTAACCAACACACGCTCGTTCTTGTCGGTGCGGGTGCGGATCTCGTCGATTAGGTCGTCGATCTGGCCCTTCGTCGGCTTGACCGTCACTTTCGGATCGACCAGGCCGGTCGGGCGGATGACCTGCTCGACGAACTCGCCCTGGGAGGCCTCCAGCTCGTAGTCGCCCGGGGTAGCCGACATGTAGACGGTCTGGCCGACACGTGCTTCGAACTCGTCAAAGGTCAGCGGACGGTTGTCCACCGCCGACGGCAGGCGGAAGCCGAACTCGACCAGGTTGCGCTTGCGCGACATATCGCCCTCGAACATGCCGCCGATCTGCGGGACGGTGACGTGCGACTCGTCGATAATGGTGAGGAAATCTTCCGGGAAGTAGTCGATCAACGTCGCCGGCGCAGACCCTGCCGGGCGGCCGTCCATGTGGCGCGAGTAGTTCTCAATGCCGGAACAGAATCCGACCTGCTGGATCATCTCCAGGTCATATTCGGTTCGCATGCGCAGCCGCTGCGCCTCGAGCAGCTTGCCTTTATTCTCCAAGTCCTCGAGACGGTCCGCGAGCTCTTCCTTGATGGCCTCGACGGCCTTTTCCATGCGCTCGTCGGTCGCCACGTAGTGCGTCGCCGGGAAGATGCGCACCTCGTCCTCCTGGCTGATCACGTCGCCAGTCAGCGGGTGGATGTAGTAGACAGAGTCGACCTCGTCGCCGAAGAACTCGACGCGCACCGCAACCTCTTCATAGGCCGGGATGATGTCCACAGTGTCGCCCTTGACACGGAAGGTGCCGCGCTTGAAGTCGATGTCGTTGCGTTCGTACTGGACGTCCACCAAAAGACGCAGGAAGCGGTCGCGCTCGACCTCCTCGCCCACGCGCAGCACGATCGAGCGGTCCAGGTAGGACTGCGGTGTACCCAAGCCGTAGATGCAGGACACCGAGGAGACCACGACCACGTCGCGGCGGCTCAGCAGCGCCGAGGTCGCGGAGTGGCGGAGGCGCTCGACGTCGTCGTTAATCGACGAGTCCTTCTCAATGTAGGTGTCCGTCTGCGCGATGTAGGCCTCCGGTTGGTAATAGTCGTAGTACGACACGAAGTACTCCACTGCGTTGTTCGGCAGCAGCTGCCGCAGCTCGTTGGCCAACTGGGCAGCCAGCGTCTTGTTCGGCGCCATCACCAAGGTGGGACGCTGCTGCTGCTCGATCAGCCACGCCGCCGTCGCGGATTTGCCGGTGCCGGTTGCGCCCATGAGCACCACGTCGCGCTCGCCGCGGTTGAGCCGGTCGTTGAGCTCCGCGATCGCGTGCGGCTGGTCGCCTGAGGGCTGAAATTCGGAGACGACCTCGAAGGCCTTCTCACGCCGCTCGATCTCGCCTACCGGACGGAACTCGGACTGCGCAAGGACGGGGTGTTCTGCAGCAAAAGCCATGCGAGCAAGTCTATCCCGAGCGCGTTTTTCGAGGACATCGCTTGCCGACGACCTCTCGGTTCACCCCCAAAAGAAATACCAATTTCTTGCAAGCGACCGAAAATGACAATACGTTTGTACTGAAGTTTTCCTGAGCGCGTACTCGCGCGCACTGAAGAAGGTGCAGGTGAAGCGATGGTGCAGATGACCCGAAGACAGCTGTTACGGGCCACGGTGCTCGGCGGCGCAACGTTCGCGCTCGCATCGTGCTCGACGGCCCCCGTCGAGCAGCTCGACATTCAAGGCCCCCCGAAGCGCGGCGGGTCGCTGCGCGTCGGGTTGGTCGGCGGATCCGCCACCGACACCGTCGACGCGCATATCCCCACCAGTTCTTCCGACGCCACCAGGCTGATCAACATCTACGACTCGCTGGTGCGGCGCGACGAAAACTACGAACTCGAATACCGTCTGGCGACCGCTGTCGAGCCGAGCCCCGATGCAACTGTGTGGACTGTGACGCTGCGCGACAACGTCCAGTTCTCCGACGGCCGCCCCGTGCGCCCCGAGGACGTCATCTTCTCCTACGACCGCATCCGCGACCCAGACGACCCGAAGTCCGGTGCCGCGTCGATCAACCACATCGACTATATGGAGGCCACCGGCCCGCGCGAGCTGCGCATCGTGCTCAGCGAAGCGGATGCCACGCTCGTCGATAGTCTTGCGGAGTACCAGATGGGCATTGTCCCGGAGGATTACGACCCGAAGAACCCGATCGGATCCGGCCCGTTCAAACTCGAGTACTTCTCCCCCGGCCAGTCGACCACCCTGGTACGCAACGACTACTACTGGGGCGAGGCACCGTACCTCGACAGCGTGGAGATTGTCGACTTCCAAGAGGAAGACGCGATGCTCAACGCACTGCTGTCCTCGCAGGTCGACGCGATCGGCAACCTGAACCACTCGCTGGCGCGCGTGATCGATGCCGACCCGCGCTTAAGCACCCTCGTTTCCGAGACCGGCATGTGGCTACCGCTGACCATGCGCGTGGATGTCGCGCCGTTCGACGACGTGCGCGTGCGTCAAGCGATGCGCCTTGTCGCCGACCGCACGCAGCTGGTCGATCAGGTCTATTCCGGCGAAGGTCAGGTAGGCAACGACATGTTCTCCATCTACGACCCGGCCTACCCGGATTTCCCGCAGCGTGAGCAGAACATCGAGGAAGCGAAGCGCCTGCTTGCCGAGGCCGGCTACCCGGACGGGCTAGATGTCACACTCAACGCCGCAGAGATCCAGACCGGTGCGTTGCGCAGCGCCCAAGTGTTCGCCGAGCAGGCCAGCGCCGCCGGCATCAACGTGAACATCAACCAGGTTGATTCTTCGACGTTCTTCGCCGAAGGCAACTACCTCGAGTACCCGTTCGCGTTGACGTTCTACTACACCCGAAACTTCTTGCAGCAGGTCAACCAATGCGCCACCGCTGCATCTCCGTTCAACGAGACGCACTGGGTGGACGAAGAGTTCACAGCCAAGGCGAACAAGGCCCGCACGATTGTCGACGACGACAAGCGCGGCGAGATGATCCGCGAACTGCAACAGCAGCTCTACAACGACGGCGGCTACATCATCTGGGGCTTCGCCAACCAGATCGACGCCTACCAGAACTACGTCGTCGGGTTGCAGACGCACCCCGGCGGCATTCCGCTGGGCCAGGCCATGTTCGAGCGAGTTTGGATCGCGGAGGCATAAGCAAAATGGGCAAATTCATTCTTCGCAGGCTCGGGGTGAGTATCTTCATCCTGTTCGCAGTTTCTGTCATCATTTTCTGCGCGACGTTGCTTCTGCCTGGTTCGCCCGCGACGGCGATTCTGGGACAGCAGGCCACGCCGGAGCGCATCGCAGCACTTGAAGCCGAGATGAACCTCGACGAGCCGCCGGTGAAGCGTTACCTGCTGTGGCTCGGCGGCGTGTTCACCGGCGACTTCGGCACCTCCACTTCAACCGGCGGGCCGGTATCTGAGCTGCTCGGCGAGCCACTAGTCAACTCGCTCGTGTTGATGCTGCTGGCCGCGGCGATCTCGATTCCGGTCGGCGTGCTGCTGGGTGTCTACGCCGCGTGGTGGCGCGGTTACAAGCGCGACCAGGCGATCACCTGGGTGACCCTGATCCTTGCGGCGCTGCCGGAGTTCGTCATCGGTATCGCGCTCGTCACCCTGTTCGCCACCTCGGTGTTTAAGGTGCTACCTGCGGTGACCATGTCGCCGCCGGATAGCCACGTGTGGCAATTCCCATCGCAGTTGGTGTTGCCGACGCTGACGCTCGCTTTCGTGGTTACCCCGTACATCGCCCGAATGACCCGCGCGACGATGATCGAGGCGCTGGAGTCGGGCTACGTCGAAATGGCGCGGCTCAAGGGTGTCCCGGAGCGACGCGTGGTCTTCCGCCATGCGTTGCCGCACGCCGTCGGCCCGATCGCCCAGGTTGTCGCGATCCAGCTTGCGTGGCTGGCCGGTGGCATCGTTGTCGTCGAGTACCTGTTCCGCTACCCCGGCTTGGGCGTGGCGCTCATCGATGCCGTGAACTACCGCGACGTGCAGGTCGTGCAGGCGGTCTCGCTACTCATCGCTGCCGTCTACGTCGTAGTCAACCTGTTGGCGGACCTAGTCAGCATCGCAGCCAACCCGAAACTGAGGAGTAACTGATGTCCGCACCAGTACAACCCCACGACAACGGAAACACTGCTGAGCCGGTCGCGGACGATACCGAGCTGAAGACCTCCGTGTCCAAGCCGGATCCACTGCTCGCGCGCATCTGGGCACAACCGGAGGGCAAGGTCGGCCTCATCCTCACCACCGCAGTGGTGCTGCTGACTGTCGTCGGCTACTTGTTCGCTGAGCAGATCACCGGCTACAGCACCACCGAGTTCATCGGACTGCCATTTACAGATACAGGCTTGTTCGGCACCGACAACCTCGGCCGTTCGGTCTTCTCACGTTTTGTCGCCGGCGGGCTGATCCTGCTTGTGACCGCGTTTTTGGCCACGTTGCTGGGCATGGTCGTTGGCACGATTATCGGCATGATTGCGGGCTACGCCGGCGGCAAGACCGACGCTGTGCTCATGCGCCTTAATGACGTGCTGCTGGCGTTCCCCCAGCTGATTTTCGCGATGCTCGCAATCGTGATTTTCGGCCCGTCCGCCACGGTCTTGGTGCTGGTGATCGGCCTGACACACGCGCCGCGCATCGCCCGCGTCGCACGCGCCGCCACGCTGGATGTGACCAACGAGGACTACATCCGCGCCGCCCAGATGTACTCGGTGCCGCACTGGAAGATCCTCACCCAAGAGATCGCGCCGAACATCACCGGGCCCCTCGCCGTGGAGGCAGGCCTGCGCCTGACGTACTCCATCGGCTCGATCGCTTCGTTGTCCTTCCTTGGATTGGGCATCCAGCCGCCGGCCGCGGACTGGGGCCTGATGATCAACGAAAACCGCATCGCGCTGTCCCTGCAGCCCTGGGGCGTGCTGCTTCCGGTCGCCGCCGTCGCGGTGCTCACGATCGGCACGAACATGCTTGCCGACGCCACCGCGCGCGCCACCGCAACCACCGCGACCGTTGCCAAGCGCGGCCGCGCGCGCACCGCGGAGCCGCAGCTGAAACCGAAGCACGAGCCCATCCGCCACGACGGATAAAGAGAAAGGCAACGAGATTATGACTACCTCGATATCCGCCGGTCAGCCTGGCAACCTGCCGGTGATGGACGATGCCGTGCTCACCGTGCGGGACCTGCGCCTGGGAACCGAGGAAGGCGCCGAGATCCTGCACGGCGTGGACTACGAGTTGAACCGTGGCGAGATCGTCTGCCTCGTCGGCGAGTCCGGGTCGGGTAAGACCACAGCCGGCCTCGCCGCGATGGGGCACCTCCGCCCGGGCTTGCGCCTGTTCGACGGCACCGTGCACCTGCACTCCGCCGACGGTCGCGACTACGACGTACTCAACTTGGGTGAGGACGAACTGCGCGAACTGCGCGGTAGCCGAATCGCGTACGTGCCGCAGGACCCGGCGTTGAGCCTCAACCCGACGATGCGCATCGGCGAGCAGATCCGCGAAGTGCTCGACGTTCACGCCTACGACGGCGACCGGACCGCCCGCGTGCGCGAGGTCATGCGCGACGTCGACCTGCCGGACACAGACGAGTATCTGGCGCGGTGGCCGCACCAGCTCTCTGGTGGCCAGCAGCAGCGCGTGGGCATTGCCATGGCGTTCGCTATGCGCCCGGACGTGCTCATCCTCGACGAACCGACGACCGGTCTTGATGTGTCCACGCAGGCGCATGTGCTGGACACCGTGCGCGAGATGACGCGAAATAACGACATCGCCTCGCTCTACATCACCCACGACCTGGCCGTGGTGGCGGAGTTGGCCGACCGCGTGGTGGTGATGCTGCGCGGCGACATTGTGGAGGAAGGCGCCGCCGACGGCGTGCTGTACCACCCGAAGCACCCCTACACCCAGAAACTGCTCGCCGCGATTCCCGACCTGCCGGGCGAGAAAAACCTCACCGGGCACGGGCAGGCAAGCTCTGTGGCGACCGAGGAGACCGATACCGCTACCCCGCTGCTTCAGGTGCGCGACCTGGCAATGGCGTACGGCGACAACAAGGTCCTCCACGGCATCGACCTCACGCTCGACGAGGGCGAGTCGATCCTGCTGCTCGGCGAGTCCGGCTCGGGCAAGACAACTCTGGCCCGCTCGATTGCGGGGCTGAACCCGGGCTACACCGGCGAGGTCCGTCTGCGCGGCGAACTGCTCGAGCATTCCAGCCGGAAGCGCACGCTGGATGAGCGCCAATACATTCAGTACATCTTCCAGTCGCCGTTTTCCTCGCTGAATCCGCGCCGCACCATCGGCGAGTCGCTCAGTGTGCCGCTCATCATGTCCGGCCGTCTATCGCGTCGCGAGCACCGCAAGGTCGTGGAGGATGTCCTCGAAGCAGTGCAGTTGGACAGGAGTTTCTACGACCGCCGCCCGGGCGATCTCTCCGGCGGCGAGCGCCAGCGCGCCGCGATCGGCCGTGCGCTGGTAAACGCCCCGGACGTGCTTGTCTGCGACGAAATCACCTCGGCCCTCGACGTGTCCGTCCAGGCGTCCATTTTGAGCCTGCTGGCCGACCTGCGTGCGGAGCGCGGCCTGTCGCTGCTGTTTGTTACCCACAACATCGCGCTCGCCCGCCACACCGCGACCCGTATCGCGGTGCTGAACAAGGGCGTGATTGTCGACGAAGGCCCGGTCGACGAGGTCCTGGAGCACCCGACGCACGACTACACCAAGTCGCTGCTGGCAAACATCCCGGAGCTCTAGCGCCGGTCCCCTCACCTAGACACAATCCCGTTGAACAGAAAGGCGGCCGACGTGCCGATCACCCCACACCCCGAAACCCGCGACCTCAAGCCGCTGCCGGTCCCTGAACTCACGGGCACTCTCGAGGCGTATTCGCACGCGCTCGAAGCGGTCCTCGACGGCGAGGAGCTGCAGCGCGCTAAGGAAATCACCGCGGATTTCGGCGAGACTGCAGGCCCGCGTCTCGACGAAGCGCTGCGCGAGCGAGCCTCTCAGCGCGAAGCCGACGGCACCAACTGGCTTGCCGACGAGTGGTACGCCGGCTACCTGACCAACCGCGATTCGCTTCCGCTGACCACAAATGTGGGCTTCCAGCTTAACCTGCCCACGGCAGCGACTGGGCTGGACCGCGTTGTGGAGCGCATTCAGCGCGTGCTTGCGGTGCACCTGCAGGCGGCGTCCGGGGACCTGCCGGACTACGTTGACGCACGCGGCAACCGCATCACACAGGACCAGTGGTTCGTCTTCGCCGGCGGACTGCGCCACCCGCAGCCCGGGCAAGACGGCGTCCTGCAGGCGCAAGCCGGCGCAGCGAACCGCGAAATCGGCGTCTTCGTCGACGGTCGTCTCTTTGCCCTGCAGGTCACTGACGGCGACGCCGCGCCGATTTCCGCCGCAGCGCTGCGCCACGGGTTGGAGACGGTGCTGGACGAGGGGTCGTCGGCAAGCAAGCTCGACTTCAACGCCCCGTCGTTGCTCGGCTCCGGTGAGTTGGGCGAGCTCCTTCCCGCGCTGCTGGAGTACGGCGACAACGCGGCGGTGTACGAACGGCTGCGCGACTTGCTGTTCACTGTCGACCTCGTCGACGTCGACGGCGGCGCGCAGGACACGGACGCCGAGCGCATCCAGCGCTCGACGTTCCTGCCGCGCGGCGCATGGGCCTACAAGCCGTTGAGCTACCAGTTCAGCGTGTCCGACGATTGGACCGCGGTGCATGTCGAGCACACATGCCAGGACGGCGGCACGCTCGTCACCGCAGTCACCCGCATGCAGGAAGCGGAACTTGCGGCTGGCGCCGACATCGACGTCGCTCCTGAGGAGCTTCTATGGGACCTGGACGAGGACTTGTCCGCGCGTATCACTGCCGGATACGAGTCGGTGCAGCGTCGGGCGAAGGAATTCCGTGTTGAGATCCTCACTGTCCCCCACGATCTGCCCGCCGACATGCCGTTCAAGTTCAGCCGCGACGCGTCCGCGCAGTTGATCATGACGATCGCGCAACAGCTCACTTTCGGACACATCCGTGCGGTCTACGAGGCCGTGGACATGCGCGAGTTCCGCGCCGGGCGCACCGAATGCCTTCGCGCCGCCACTCCGGAGGCCGCCGCGTTTGCCCGTAAGCTTGCCGGCGGCACCGCGCAGCAGTCCGATCTTGAGGCAGCGGTGAACGCGCACCGCGCCTGGGTGAAGCGCTGCAAGTCCGGCAGCGGATTCGACCGCCACATCCAGATGATGGCGACGATCGACGAGAGCCACCCGTTTTTCCACGATCCGGTCGCGACCGCGGTACGGACCGATTTTCTGTCCACCACCTCCATCGGCGGCGCGGACCAGGTAGTGCGCTACTGCTTCGCCCCCGCTGTGCCGGAGGGCTTCGGCATCGCCTACACGCCGCTTGCCGACGACAGTGAGTTCTGCGTGTCGTGGAACGCGACCACCGCGGAGCGCCCAGCGGAGTTCATCGCCAACCTCACCAAGGCCGGCGCGCTGCTGTGGCAGTTCTGCGCTGGGCTTTCCAAGGACGCTTAGACCGCGTATTTCTTAGCTGCGGCGAGCCACTCGTCTAGCTCGCCGGCGTCCTCCCACATCGCATACAACTCGGATCCGCCGGGGCGCACCACAGACCGTGCGCGACGGCGGATCCACTGTTTGTCCTCGATGCTAAACGTCACGTTGACGCCTTGATCCGCGTACCGGGCGGGTAAGTAGCCGTTGAGCACGGCCGCCAGGGCGATGATGGATTCGGCCTCGTCGGTGCCCAGCGGGCCAAGGCCGCATTCGTAGCGGAATTGGTCCATGCGGAAAGTGCCGTCGACAATTGCCGCCACGGCGTCCGCTGCAGGGTCGTTATCAAACGGCCCAATGTCCCAAGTGCCCATGCCGCGACACATTATCGGCACGAAGTAAATGGAGCGTGCACGAAAAGTTAATTTACGCGGTACAAATTTCGGGGAATCTAACCATTGAGTAAACCAACGAGATTTTCCACCTGCGCGGCGAGCGCCTCTTTGGGGCCGTTGTTGTCGATGACCACGTCGGCTGCGGCCAACCGCGTGGCGTCGTCGACCTGCTGGGCGATTCTCGCTCGCGCGTCAGGTTCCGCAAGCCCTCGCTTTTCGACGAGCCGGCGCACCCGTTCGTCCACGTCCACGTCCACCACCACGGTCAGATCCATCTCCTCGTCCAGGCCGAGGTCGACCAGCAGCGGCATGTCGTAGATCACGGCCCGTTCCCCCGCCGCTTCGGCCGCGTCGAACCGCCGGTTGGATTCCGCGCGGATCGCTGGGTGGGTAATCGCGTTAAGTTTCGCGGTCTGCTCCGTGGACGCGAACGCACGGCGGGCAAGTTCGCCGCGGTTGAGGGCACCTTTGTCGTCGATGAGATCTGCGCCGAAGACATCGGCGACTTCGACGAGCACCGGGGACCCCGGCTCCATAATTTCGCGGGCGATCTGGTCGGCGTCGACGACCGGGAACCCTTCGTCGGCAAGCATTCGCGCCACTGTGGATTTACCGCTGCCGATACCGCCCGTGAGCCCAACTTTCTTCATGGCCTGAAGATAGCAAAACGCCCCGCACACCGAAATGGTGTGCGGGGCGTTGAGGCTATTCGCCCCAGGCGCGAGCCTGCGAGCGACTAGTTGCCAGCGAGCTTGTCGCGCAGAGCCGCGAGCTGCTCGTCGGAGGCGAGGGAACCGATGTTCTCGTCAGCCTGGTCAGCTGCCGGAGCTGCAGCTGCAGACTCGGAGGAGTAGTTCGCCTGCTCGCCCTCCTGCTCCGCGGCCTCTGCGGCAGCGGCGCGGTGACGCTCGATCTGAGCGGTGTGGGCCTGGTGGCGACGCTCTGCCTCGGCGTAGCGAGCCTCCCATGCCTGACGAGCCTCGTCGTAGCCTTCCATCCACTCGTTGGTCTCCGGGTCGAAGCCCTCCG
>ERZ1029878.93-NODE-93-length-19875-cov-42.152220_pt1 | contig 19875 bp, 16 predicted proteins | sample MGYA00519234_ERZ1029878 | MGnify/ENA primary metagenome ERZ1029878 (study PRJEB33666, sample SAMEA4610928) | skin metagenome | biome: Human-associated habitat; feature: Malodor aspect; material: skin | place: Philippines | collected 2015-08 ... | reverse complement strand
CCAGAACCTGGCCGACAACTTCCACAAGGGCAACCGCCGCGGCCGCGCCGCCGGCCTGAACATGGTGCTCACCGAGACCGGCGCCGCCAAGGCCGTCTCCAAGGCGCTGCCGGAGTTTGAAGGCAAGCTCACCGGCAACGCAATCCGCGTGCCCACGCCGGACGTGTCCATGGCGGTGCTCAACCTGGACCTGGAAAAGGAAGTGGACAAGGACGAGGTGAACACCTTCCTGCGCCGCGTTTCCACCCACTCCAACCTGCGCCAGCAGATCGACTACATCAATTCGCCCGAGGTGGTCTCCACCGACCTTTTGGGCACCACCCACGCGTCGGTTGTCGACGGCCTGGCCACCATCGCCTCTGGCAACCACCTCGTGCTCTACGTCTGGTACGACAACGAGTACGGCTACTCCCACCAGGTGGTTCGCGTGGTTGAGGACATCGCGGGCGTGCGCCCGAAGGTGTACCCGGAGCGCAAGGATCCCTCTGAGATCCAGTAACTAGGGTCATGCGCCGTAAGCTCGCCGTTGTTGCCAGCGTGTTCGCGCTGGCTGGTTGCGGTGCGCACGGCACGGAGATGGGGCTGCAAGACGCCGCGCTGGCCGGGGATTTCACCGTCGCGGATGTGGCGGGGGCGGACGTGGAGCGTGCTTACGTGTTCTGCCCCTACACGGATAAGGCCGAAGCGCAGCGCCTCGGCTTCGACCCGAGCGACGTGCCCGGCATCGACGACAATCTCCAGGCCTGGGAGACGGCCTCCGGCATCGGCGTGATCGCAGGTGGGCGTGCAGACATCGAATGGTTCGACCCGCGCCGGGTCGACGCCTGTGATCCGGGTGTGACCCCGTACCAGGAAATTGACCCTGCAGAGACGGTGCGCGGGAGCGTCGAGACCCGCGAGTACGCGGGCGGGGAGACCGCCGAGGTCACCGTCTTGCGCTTTGAATAGCTTCCTCGTAGTAGCCCAGCACCGTTTCTGTTGAGGCGCGCCACGTCCAGCGCTGCGCCTCAGCGCGCCCGGCGGCGGACATGCGCGCGCGGGTGTTCGGATCGGTGAGCAGGCGAGCGATCGGATCGGCCCAGGCGCCGTCGGGGTCGGCGGGGTCGACGAGGAAGCCGGTCACGCCGTCGTCGACCACAAACGGCAGCCCGCCGGCGTTCGCCGCCACCACCGGCACGCCGGATGCAAATGCTTCCAGCGCGGCGAACCCTAACGTTTCGGTTGTGGAGGGAAATAGCAGCGCGTCGCCGGAGGCGTACGCGGCGGCGAGGTCGTCGCCGGAGAGGTAGCCGGTGAAGGTGGCCCAGTCGGGGGCGTCGGCGCGGAGGTCGTCGTAAAGCGGGCCCTCGCCCACGAACGCGATGCGCGCGCCGGGGACTCGCTTGCGCACTTCCTCCATGATGGGGATGCAGCGCTCGACCGATTTTTCCGCGGAGATGCGGCCGACGAACAACACGAGCGGTCCGTCGCCGCCGAGGCGGGCGCGCATCTCGGCGGTGCGCGCGGCGGGGGTGAAGCGGACCGTGTCCACCGCCTTCGGCCACAGGCGCACGTTATCGATGCCGTAGTCGGCAGCCTTGTCCATCATCGGCCCCGAGGTGACCAGGTTGACTGCCGCGCGGCCGTGGAAGGTGCGCAACCCCCACTTCGCGATCGGGTTGACCCACGGGATACCAAGTTTCAGGCAGTACTCGGGCACGTCGGTGTGAAACGAGGCGACCATGGGGTAGCGGCGCGAGACGAGCAGCGTGGACCAGCCAGCGGTCCAGATCGGGTTGACCGCGTGGACGACATCCGGGTTGAACTCGCGGAGTTTGCGCAGCGTGCGCGGGCCCATCATGCCGTGTTTGACCTCGGGGTAGACCTTGAGGTCGCGCGAGCGGATCGGCACGACCTCGAACCCGGCGTATTCAGCGGGCGGGTTGCCGGGGGCGAAGATGATGGCCTCGTGGCCCATCTCGGCTAATTGGTCGAGATGGCGGGTGGTGCGGGTGACCACCCCGTCGATCTTCGGCAGGAAGACCTCGGTTAACAGCGCGATGCGCATCTACTTCTCGCCTTGGGGCACGCCCTCGGACTGCGCGGCGGTCCACAGGGAGCGCGCCGGGATCTTGGTGCGGTCGGCGCGGTCGGCGTATTTCTTCGCCACGTCTTCGACCTCCATGAGTAGCCCCTCTTCCAGCTTCGTCGGCTCCAGGCCGAGATCGAGGAATGCGTCGTTGACCACGTGGAGTTCGTTTTCCGCGGATTCCTTGCGCGGGTTGGGCACCATTTGCACCTCCGCGCCGGCAATGCGGCCGATGAGTTCGGCGAGGTCGCGCACGCGGTGGGTTTCGGTCATCTGGTTGAAGATCTTCACCCGTTCGCCGCGCGCCGGCGGGTTCTCAATCGCCAGCTGGATGCACTTGACCATGTCGCGGATGTGGATGAACGCGCGGGTCTGCCCGCCGGTGCCGTGCACGGTCAGCGGGTAGCCGATCGCGGCCTGCATGAGGAAGCGGTTGAGCACGGTGCCGTAGTCGCCGTCGTAGTCGAAGCGGTTGATCAGGCGCTCGTCGCGAAGCGTCTGCGGGGTGTGCGTGCCCCAGATGATGCCCTGGTGCAGGTCGGTGATGCGCAGTTCGTCGTTTTTGGCGTAGTAGGCGAACAGGTGCTGGTCGAGCACCTTCGTCATGTGGTAGACCGAGCCCGGGTTCGACGGGTAGAGGATCTGCTGCTCGACCTCGGTGCCGTCCGCGTCCACCTTCACATCCAGGTAGCCTTCCGGGATTTTCATGCCGGCGGTGCCGTAGCCGTAAACACCCATGGTGCCCAGGTGCACAACGTGGATGTCTTGTCCGGTCTCCACAATGGCGGCCAGCAGGTTGTGGGTGGCGTTGACGTTGTTGTCCACGGTGTAGCGTTTGTTGCGCGGGCTCTTCATCGAGTATGGGGCGGCGCGCTGCTCGGCGAAATGGATCACGGCGTCCGGCTGGAAGTCGCGGAGGAAGGCCACGAGGTCGTCGTAATCCTCGGCGACGTTGATGTTGTGGAACGCGATCTGACTGCCGGAGACCTCGCGCCAGGCGTCCAGGCGCTCGTCGACACTGGCGATGGGGGTCAGTGATGCGGCGCCGAGTTCGTCGTCGATACGCCTGCGCGAGCAATTATCGACGATCGCAACCTCATGTCCCAGGTCCGACAAGTGGAGGGATGCTGGCCAGCCGCAAAACCCGTCGCCGCCCAATACCGCAATTTTCACCGATTATCGCCTTTCGTTTCGCATTCCGCCCGGCAACTGCGCCCAGGGTTCTCGCTCACGTTACCGGGGCGCGTGTCGTTTCGCCCGACGTGTAGATGAACGTTGGGTGGAAGGGGCTTCCGCTTTTCGGCGACCTCCGGTGCCCATCTGAATCAATCTCCATTGAACTGGGGTAGTCGTCGCACTTCAGTAGCAGGGCCGCATCGGGCCGCAGTACGCCACCTATTCCATCGATGAGTGGCTCGACTCCTGCACAAAGCTTCTGTGCGACCAGACTTCCGGCTGCGCCATCACCGTCCGCGACGGGACGTTCTGACGGGCTGGCCGAAGTTCGAAAGAAGGGGAGACGTGGGCCAGTCGCAGGCACCGTCGCTGTCCGAATCCCCAAGTTTTGCAGACACTGTGTTTTCGCCGAGCGCAATTCGTACATGTCGCCGGTGTCGGGGACGCATTGGTGGTTGAGTCACCGAGTCCCCTCCCGAATCGAATTGGGGTAGAGCATACAACTTAGTGCTAGCATTTCCGGTGTTTTAGCGGAGTTTGAGCATCAAGGAAGTTGGGAGTCTGCATGGCCCGCCTGCCCGAAACTCGTTACCAGGGTGCGAAACGAATCACTACAGTGGCGACGGTGCTGGCCCTTGCTGGGGGTGTGGCCTGTGTGCCGTTGGGGCCACATCCGATCGCCCACGCCCAAGTTGCCCCAACCCAACAACCGGGCATCAGCCACAGCATGGTGCAAAACGCTCGGGGCGATTGGGAAGCCTCGGTATTTTTTCTCGAGAGCATGACGGTGCGGACCGTAAGCATCGATTTCGTCCCGCCTGACAGCACCAACCCCCGCGAGGAAGCTCCCGCCGACGACCCAGTGTTCACCCGCATCCCTGAAGTGGGCGACTACCGCGTAGATCACAAGAAGGGCACCCAAACTCTTGGGTCCTACAACGTCACGGCGTACCGCACCCAAGGCACGTCAACCTCCGGGCATCCCACGATCCGTATCACGTATGAGCTCCCAGGGGTCGTGGTCGGTCCGAATGAGCGTCTTTCGCTTTTCGCGCCTGGCATGGGCGCAACCTATCCCACACCGCTGCGCGGGGGTGGCTCTCGGTTTAGCCGCCCAACCGTAAACGGCGACATCCGCGGTTTTGTGACCATCCACGGCGCCACAGAGGATGAGTACAAACAAACGCGGGTGGAAATCCGACAGGGGGCGGATACATTTTCTTCCTCGGTTCAAGCCGACGGTTCTTACGACATCGCAGTGCCGTCGCCGGAAGGAGCGATGGAGATCGCCGTCATCCCGCCGGCCGGTTTCGCCACCCCTGAACCGAAGACGTGGCAGGCTGCCGAAGGTCTCGACGCCCCAGACTTCGAGGTGTATCCGATCACCGTGAGTGGCAAGCTCATCGACGCCTCCGGTGCCCCCGTCCAGGGCGCTTCCGTGACCATTGGCAATCGTTCCGCAACCTCGGATGAGTACGGCAACTTCGTCGTAACCAAGGTGTCAGCTGGCACACATGATGTGGTCATCGGCGAGACCACCGGTACCCGCGGCAGGACTATGCCCGGCATTACGGTGAGCGACCAGCGCGACAACCAAATAAACGACATCAGCGTGGAAACTAAGCCGCAGTTCGGCACTGTTTCTGGTCGGGTGATTGATCCGTCTGGTGTGGGGGTTGCTGGGGTTGTGGTGCGGGCTGCGGGCAGGTCTGCGACGACGGATGGGGACGGTCGTTATTCGGTTGCTGGGGTGCCGACTGGTTCGACGTCTGTTGCGGTGGATCGAAGTAGTGTGCCGGAGGGGTATTCGGTGTCTGGTCCGTTGACGCGCAATGTCACCACGGCTGGGGTGTCGGGTGTGGATTTTTCGACGGTGCGTGAGACGGGCACTGTTTCTGGTCGGGTGATTGATCCGTCTGGTGTGGGGGTTGCTGGGGTTGTGGTGCGGGTTGCGGGCAGGTCTGCGACGACGGATGGGAGTGGTCGTTATTCGGTTGCTGGGGTGCCGACTGGGCGGACCACCATCGAGGTTTCCGCATTACCGAATATCTTCTTGCGCCCTCCTGCGCAGGAAGGAAATGTCGGCGTCGGTGGTTTGAAAGATGTCGATTTCGACCTCGAGGCCAAACCAACGCCGACGCCGACGACTACGAAGGCGACCACGCCGATGCCGACGACTACGAAGGCGACTACGCCAAAACCGACGCCGACCACGTCGCAGCCAGCCCCGTCGACGACGGTTGCATCGACGACTCCGTTGACTACCTTGCTGTTGCCGAGTTATCGGTGGGAGCCGATCGTCGTCAAGCAAGGCGAAGTCGCACTCGCGGATGTTAAGCCGCAAGGCGCATCTGGCGGGCAGAAGACAGGGTTTACCACGGTGGGTGTGGTGAAGATTGCCGGCGACGGCAATGCCGCCCCGGTTGCCCCGGTGGAGGAGTGGATCCAGGTGGAAGCCGACGGCACGATCGTGGCCACGCCGCCCGCCGGGGCCACACCGGGCGAGTACGAGGTGGAGATCGAAACGCCGTCGGGCACCCGCGAGAAGGTCACCGTCCAGGTGACCCCGCAGCCACCGATGGCCGAGCGTTACGACGTCGCCGGCCCGTCCATAGCCGCACCTGCCGGCACCGTGCGCACCGCGCCGTCGCTGCGCGCGCAGGTGACCGAGGGAGGGTTCGTCTACGACGACCGCGTCCTGCCGCCCGGCACGACGTTTGACGCGCAGCACGAGTGGGCGAGTGTCGACGCCAACGGCCGCGTGACGTTCAACCCGCCGAAGGACGCGAAGCGCGGCACGTACGAGGTCCCGCTGGTGATCAATTACCCGGACGGATCCCGTGGTGAGGTCACCGTCACGTTTGTCGTCGGCGACCCGCTGTACGCCGACCTTGTCGATTACGGTTTCGAGACCGGCCTGAAAGTCCTGCCGGGCCGCTCCGTGACCATCCTGCGCACGAGCGACACTCCGATGCCGGAGGGCACGACGTTCAAGATGAAGGCCGGAGCGAATCTGTCGGGCTGGTCGGCCACCGTGGACGAGGAAACGGGCAACGTCCGCGTCACCGCCCCCGAGTCCGGTACGAGCGATGTCACGGTTCCTGTTGTCGCCTACTTCCCGGACGGCTCGTCACTGGAGCGCACCGCGGATGCAAGCGTTGCGACGACCCGCCAAACCGGCACGGACGCAGCCCCCGAATACACGGCAACAGTGGCGGGGCCGGGCCAAACCGTCGTCACGGAAATCGAGCACAACCAGCCCGAGGGCGCAACGTTTACCATGGTGGACGACGGTGGCCTCAACGTCGGCGTGGACAAGAGCACTGGCGCCTTGCGGATCACAGTGCCGAAGGACGCGCAGCTCGACGAGACCTACAAGGTCACCGTGCGCGTCGTGCACCCCGACGGCAGCGCCGAAGAGGTCGTCGCCGAGGTGTTCACCCAGTCGGACGCGAAGCGCTACGAAGTCGACTTCACCGGTGCGAACGTGCCGGTGGGCGGAGAGGCTACCCAGAAACCGGCGACGAAACTGCCAGAGGGGACCCGGTTCAGTACCGACGGGTTCGACAAGCCCGGTTGGGACGTCACCATTGATGAGGTGACGGGACAGTTGACGGTGTCGTCGACAAGCGATGTGCCCGTCGGTGCAACGGCAACGGTGCCGGTGAAGGTGACCTACCCGGACGGTTCGACCGAGACCGTCAACGTGCCAGTGAAGGCGCAAAGCGAGGGCAACCGTGGCTCGTCGATCGGCGGCAGCTGGATTGCGGTGTTGCTCGGCGTGCTCGCGCTGTTGGCCGGCGCGGGCTACGGCGCGTGGCTCAATCAAGACAAGATCATGGAAGCGTTGAGGGGTTAAACATGCGTTTTTCGAAGAAAGTCGTGGCGGTTGCACTCTGCGCCGCGCTCGTGCCCGCAGCCGCTCCGGCGCGCGCCGCGGTTGAGGAACAAAGCCGCCAGGTCGGCGTGACGGGCGAGCGTGCCAGCGAGTGGGACCCGTCCATCAACGCCACCATCCGGCCGGACGGCACGGGTGAATTCACCTACAACAACCCCGAGTCCGCCGTCGAGGTGCACAAGTTCTCGTTGTCGGCCGGCGTGAGCATCGACGGCGCGAAGATGACCACCGATTGGAACGCGGCGCCGGTCACACAATCCGCGAACAGCGAAGACATCGTGGCCTACACCCAAACTGTGGGGGATGTGACCGTCATCCGCGAGTTCCGGGTGAAGGACAATCGCGTCGAGATGCGTGTCGACGTGCAAAACGGCGGCAGCACCAGCACGAACGTGCACGTCGACGCGGTCAGCGCGCTGCCGGGCGGCGAGCTTTCCGCGGACAGGGTGGGCTACACCACGTGGCGCGTGCAGCCGGCTCAGCGCGGCTACGTGACCACTGTGTCGTTCGGCCGCGCTGCCCAAACCGGCACCGGCGCCACCGCCGCCGACGCGCTCGCCAACGCTGGCGGCAACCCGCGCTACCAGGCGGGGCAGTGGTACAGGACGTTGCAGCCGGGGGAGGGGTTCGTCGCCAAGAGCACGATCGACGTGGACACCCAGCCCTCCGCCCTCGACTCCGACGGTGACGGCCTGCGCGATTCGTGGGAGGCCAACGGCATGACGCTTGCCGACGGCACCACGCTGCCCATCCACAAGTGGGGTGCCGACGAGGGCAAACGCGACCTGTTCCTGCAGCTGAACTGGATGAAGTCCGAGTGGGAGACCCTCGGTTGCGAGCGCACGAAGCGTTTCGACGCCACCGTGGAGGACTTCACCAAATTCGCCGACTGCGCCCGCGCGAACGTCAAAGACTACGCGCCGTCGCCCGAAATTCTGCAAGAACTCGAGGACCTGTTTGAATCGAAGCAGGTCAACCTGCATATCGACGCGGGACGCACCTACGTGAGTTCGTCGATGAGCAGCCTGGCGGTGCAAGACCGCAAGGGCGGCAAAACCGAGGACTACCGCGCTGAGTACTTGCCGGAGCTCGACGGCTTGGACGATCTGCAGTATTCGCTGCGCGCCCAGGAACTGCTCGAGCCGAAGCGCGACCAACTGCTGGGCGAGCGCAAATCCGCCTTCCGCGTCGGTGTGATCGGAGACCGCATCACCGCAGGTGACCCGTCCACCGGCATCGCGCTGGTCAACGACTCGATCTTCTTCGTGGCCAACCACGCCGGAATGACCACCCAAGAGCAGCTGCGCAACACCATCTTGCACGAGTTCGGCCACACGCTAAACCTCATGCACTACGGCCCGCACGTCGCCGGCAACACCGCGCCGCGCGAGGACGATCTGGACTGGTACAACTCCGTGATGAGCTACGCCCACCAGTTCACCCTGCCCAACTACGCCGAGCGCGATTCCAACAAGGACGGCAAACACATTCCGGCCGACTGGGCGAACCTCAACTTCGCCGGCGCGAACGTAGGCAAGGGCAGCGTCAGCGTCGGCGTCGGCGAGGAACAGAAGCGTGACGACAACACCGCCCCCGACAAAGCCCCCGATGTCATCGGCGAAATCGATGTGGACACCCTCGTGGAAAACGCCGCGAAGGACAACGACCGCAAGGCCGGTTTCGAGGTGGAGAAGACGCTCAACGGCGACAACGGCGTGGTCACGCGCCTCGGCGACGACAACATTCTGCGCGCCAAGATCTCCAACCTCGGCTCCGTGCCGGAGACCTACAAGGTGAGCGTGAACTACGGCACCGGAGTGTTCCAGGACACCTACCAGTTGGCACCTGCCGGCCAGGCGGGTAATACCCGCAAGGTCAACATCCAGCTCGACCGCGCCGCGTTCATCGACACCCCCGTCGTGCCGGTGAGCGTGGTGGTGACCAACAGCCGCGGTGAGGAAGTGTTCACCGAGACGTACAAGGTCTCCGCGTTGAATTACACCGACCAGGAGATGGAGAAGGTGCGGCGCGAGGTGCTCGCCTCCGATGCCGACGCCTACGTCAAGGACCTCGCCCGGAAGAAACTGCAGCCGAAAACACGCACGGGCACCACGGCCACGGCGGCCCCTGCAGCGCCCGCCCAGGCGCAGGGCAGCTCCGCATCGCCGCTCGCAGTGATTCTCGGCGTGCTGCTGGCGCTCGGCGGCATCGGCGCAGCCGCCTACGGATGGGCGCTGAACCAGGGGTTGATCTAGCCGGCCTGCTCCTTGATGAACCGTTCGAGGTAGTCCATCGACTGCGCGATCGCGTGGTCGGTGCTCACTGCCTCCACCGACGGCAGCATCTCGGAACGGAACTGCGGGCCCAGGTTGGTAAACGGGCTGACCGGCTTGCCTGGCGATCCCATCGGTGGGGCGTTGGTTACCCTGTCCGCGATTTCGGTGAGTTTGCGCAGCACCATCTTCTTCTGCGCCCGGTTAAACGTCGGCGGTGCGAACGGGTTGTCCTCTAACAGCACGTGGGCTTTGATGCGCCCCTCGCGCGGATCGAAGGCGAACACCGCGACTGGGAACGCGAAGTCGGATTTCATGTTGGGTCGAAACTCAATGCAGAAGGTGACGTACCAGGCGTTGTCCTGCGAGTTCCCCACCATCATCGCCGTGGCTGTGGTGAGGTCTTCGGCCGTAAACGGTGTACCCGTGCGCAGCGCGTACGCGGGATCCTGGGTTTGCGTCACGCTGATGGTGCCGTCTTCGTGTGCAACAAGGACGCGCTGGAGTTCCGCGGCCGCGTTCGCCGCATCCTCCAGCGTGTACCAGGCCGGCGCGCCGACTGCGCCCGGTTGCATCAGCGCGATGTCGACTTCGTCGTTGTCCGTGTCGTGCACGATCACGGCGACGCGGATGCCGTGATCGATGATGTAGTCGTCGTCAATATGCCACGCGATGTCCTCGAAGGTGAGGTCGTCCTCGTCGTAGCAGTAGTCGCAGACCAGATCGTGTACTTCGTCGTCGTAGCTGTCCAGGTAAAAGAGCTCATAGGCAGTAAAAGTCATGAAAAATCCCCCCAAGGTATCGGACGGAAGCCCCCTCGCTTCCGCGTACCTGCGACCCTAGCCAGTCACTTTCACCAGCACCAGAGCAACCGTGCACAACATAATGAACATGCCGGATGGAACCGGACTTACACTCGGCGGCCATGGACGAACAAAAGAAACTTGAGCGGGTCTTCGCCTACCCCTTCGGCGACATCTACTCGAACTACGTGGCCAAGGTGGAGCGCAAAGGCCGCACCAGGGAGGATCTCGACGACGTGCTGGGCTGGTTCACCGGCTACACCCCGGACGAGCTGCACGCCGCCGCCGATTCAAGCGAATCGCTGCGTGACTTCTTCGACGGCCTCGCGCTCAACCCGAACTCGGATCTCATCACCGGCAAGGTGTGCGGCGTGCGCGTGGAGGAGGTCGACGACGACCTCATGCGCAAAATCCGCCAAATGGACTTGCTTGTCGACGAACTCGCGCGCGGCAAGAACATCGACAACATCAAGCGCGGCTAGCGCATATCCCGCAAGACCTCGAACGCACGTCGCATCAGCGCCCGGCCGTCCACGGGGTCGCGCGGCTGCGGCAGGGCCAGGTACGCCTTGACGGCGGTCGCCCCCGCCATGCCGTAGGAGCTAAGCAGCACTTCGGCGTCAAAACGCGTCGCGCCCGGGGTGCGCCGCCGCAAACTGGCGACGAGCGGCGCGGCCAGCTCGCTCATCGCCTCCTCGGTGGGCGGCGTTTTCGCCTCCGTCATCGTCCGGTCTCCTAAAAGAACCAGCGTGGACGCGGAGTAGAGGTCAAAGCCGTCCTCGTTGAGCGCGTCGATGATGATGGCCTCCATCACCTCCGCCGACGAGATTTCCGTAGGCATTGCGTCGATCTGGTCGGCGATGGTGGCAAAGACCTTGCGCAGAAACTCCACAAGTGCCTCGTCGATATCCGCGAAGTAGTTGTGGAACGTCCGCGCGGACACGCCGGCGCGCTCCGACACCCGCGCGACGGTGGCAGCGTCCTCGCCTTCCTCCAGCAGGAGTGCGGCGGCTGCCTCCGAGATAGCGCGGCGAGTCGCCGCCTTCTTTTCTTCGCGCAGGCTCATGGCTACACCGTAGCCGGGGCCGCCTCGTGCGACGGCTCCTGGTGCAGCTTTTCGCCCTCGATGTCCAGGTTCGGCAGGGCCTTGTCCAGCCAGCGCGGAATATTCCACGCGCGGTCGCCGAGCAGGTACATCGTGGCCGGGATCAGCGTCATGCGCACCACGAACGCGTCAATGAGCACACCCGCGGCCAGCGCGAAGCCCATGGCCTTAATGAAGGGTTCGTCGATAAGCATGAAGGCTGCGAACACCGAGATCATGATCAGCGCGGCTGCGGTGACCACGCGGGCGCCATGTTTGAACCCGTTGGCCACGGCGTTGCCGGCGGTCTTGCCTCGCGAGACGTAGCCCTCGCGCATGCGGGTGACCAAGAACACCTGGTAGTCCATTGCCAACCCGAAGGTCAGGCCGATGAGCATGATCGGCAGGAAGGACAGCAGCGGCTGCGGGTCGTCGATAAGACCGAACATGCCCTCCTGGAAGATCGCGACGGTCACGCCGAAGGTCGCGGCCATGGAAAGCCCGAACCCGAGTGCCGCGATGAGCGGGACCCACAGGGAACGGAACACGAGCATGAGCACGATAAACGCCAGGCCCAGCACGATGGCGATGTAGGGGACGAGGACGTTGGAGAGCATCTGCGAGATGTCGTCGAAAATCGGCGTGATGCCGGTGATGCCGAACGTGGCGCCGGTTTCGTCCTCGAACGGCTGCTTGAACTCACGCAGACGCTCCATCGTGTCGGTCGTTTCCTGATCGGTCGCGCCCGAGTTCGGGGTGATCAGGATCTGGGCCGCGTCGAAGTTGTCGGTGGTCTGCACGATCTGCGCGTTGACCACTCCGTCAGTGCCCGCGAAGTCTTGCAGCAGCGTCTGGTACGCACCCATGCGGTCCTGCTCAGCGACGTCTGCGGTGTCCACGTACGCGATCATCGGGGCGTTGCGGCCGGGGCCGAAGGCGTCGTCGATCATCTCGTAGGCCTCACGCTGCGGGGAGCCGAGCTTCGCAGTGCCGTCGGTCGGCATGGCCAGGCGTAGGTTCGCGGCGGGGATGGCGAGGATACCCAGCAAGACCACGCCTGCGATGAGGTTCAGCCACGGACGCTTGCGGATCTGGCGGGCCCACAAAAGCCCCATCGTCGGCTTCTCGTCCTCCGGATCCGGCACCTTCGGGCCCGGAATGCGGATCGCGAACGCGCGCGTGCCCAGCAACCCGAGCAGCGACGGCAGGAACGTCAGAGCGACGAGCACCGCGATAGCGACGGTTGCCGCGGCGGCCAGCGCCATCGTGGTCAGGAACGGGATACGGATAATCGACAGCGCGGCCAGTGCGATGAGCACCGTGGTGCCGGCGAAGACAACCGACCCGCCCGCGGTGCCGAGCGCCATGCCCATTGCGTGGGCGCGCTGGTCCTTGTCCATCTTCTTCAGAGCCTGCGCGAGCTCCTTCGGCGACAAATTGTTCAGCCCCGAGGAGGAGATGAGCTCATTGCGGAAGCGGGCGACGATGAACAAGGAGTAGTCGATGCCGACTGCGAGGCCGATCATGGATGCCAGCATCGGGGTCATGTCCGAGATCGAGTCGGTGAACAGGGTGCCCAGTTGGACACCGAGGATGCCCACGCCGACGCCGACGACCGCAGCAATCAGCGGCAGACCGGCTGCGACAAGGGAACCGAAGGTGACCAGCAGCACAATCGCTGCGACGGCCATACCGATCAGCTCCGCGGTGCCGTCCATCTCACCGGCGCCGCTAAACGCGTTGCCTCTGTACTTCACCGTGAGGTCGGTGTCGTCGTAACGCTCAAGGATGTTTTCTACCTCGTCGAGCGTTTCGGCAGGAATATCCATGACCGTCTCATCGGTGAACGTCACGCTCACGGTGCCGGTTCTCTTGTCGGAGCTCAGCGGGGAGAGCGCGGCCAAGTCCGCGTCAATCTGCTCCTGCGGCATGCCCTGGGCGGCTTTCGCTTCGCCCATCTGCTTCGCCATGCCGCCGGCAGCGAGGACAGGGTTGACGATCGCTTCGGGTTCGCGGAAGTCGCCGGTCGCCTTGAGCTCGTCGAGCATGTCGTCGACCTGGGCCATCACGTCGGGGTCCTGCAGAGTTTTGCCCTCAGGAGCTTGGATGACGACGGTGCCGGACGGCATGCTCATCGCGTCGTCGTCGACGCCAAAGCGTTCGTTCATCTCCTCCTGCGTGACGGTGGAATCCATGTCGGGCATGGAAAATGTCGGGCTCGGGGATTTTGCAAAGTTCACGGCGCCGAAGCCCAGGGCGCCCAAGAGGATGAGCCACACGGCTAAGAATGGCCAGATTTTTCGGTAGGACCAGCTGCCTAGCTGGTAGAGGAATTGAGACATATTGCACACTGTATGCAAACTTGCGCAGTGTGTGCAATATCAGTCCCAGCCGGTGTCGTGTGTTTGCCGTTTGTTCAGGTGGTAGCCCAGGTGGGGGATAACGAAGTTGAGGTAGCCGCGGCGGGGTGAATAGATCAACTCCCGGTCGATGAGGCGCTGCCTAGCCATGGAGACCTGCTGGGCCGTCTTTCCCAAGCGCTTCGCCACCGCCGCGCTGGGGACCGCATCTTGGCCGGTCTGCACGTCCGCCATCGCGGCGAGGTAGTCCTGCTCGCTTTGGGGGACATGGAGCAGTGCCGGCTCGTGCACCAACGATCCGAGGGTGTCCAGTACGTCTGGCGTCACCGCCTCGAGATGGCGTTCAGTGACCGTTCCGCCACCGCCGGAGGCCTGTTCGAACAGGTGGTAGCCGAGCAGTTGGACCAGGAACGGGTACCCGCGGGTGGTTGCAGCCGCGCGATCCAGTACCGGGCCCGAGAGGTCGACCGACCCTTCCCGCGCAGTGTTCTCGAGCACTGAAGCGGTGTCCTGTGGCGACATCGGTGCGAGGGTGACGTGCTGCGCGCGACGCAGAAACGTGGTCCCCGGGTGCTGCAGGAGGGCAGCCACGCCGTCCGGCAAGCCCGCAGCGGCAAAGGCGACGTCGCGTCCGTCGCGGCGCAGATCCTGTACCGCGGCGGTTAACTCCCAGAGCTGTTTTGGGTTGACGCTTTGCACCTCGTCTAAGGTGATGAGCGCGCCTGAGCCGTCGGGGAGTTCGTCGCAAAGCTTGTTGAGCGAGGAGATGAGCGACGGCGTTGAGTCGCCACCCGCGGACTCCGTCCGGAACCCGCCGACGCCGGAGATGCTCAGGCCGGTAATTCTGCGTTTGTCTGGATCCTGCTGGCGGACGGTGTGAAGTGCGTCCGGGATCGCTGTGTTCACCAGCGGGGCGACAAGGTCATACGGCTGGGCGCGCAGCACGATCCAGCCGAGCCGAGCTGCTTGGTCCTCGAGTTCGTTGAGCGCCACCGTTTTGCCGATCCCACGGGGACCCGAAATGAGCAGCGTGCGTCGCGGGTCGCCGGGCCCGGAAGCCAAGCCGGCGCCGAATGCGTGGATAAAATCGCCGTCACCGCCGAGGATGAGCGGTGAGACGCCGAATGTGGGGATGAACGGATTACGCATGCGGCCTCCTGGAGCGGTTATATTCTTTATACTCCTTATACGCTATGCGCTCTTTATACTCTTTATAGTTTGGATCAGCAGCGGAGCGATCGTTCCGGTCTAGCGTGTTTCGGTGGAAAAGCCAGGGGATCGACTGCGAAATCGGAGCGATCGTTCTGTTTTGGTCCAAAATGGGCTAGAGTGAAACGCATTGGCAAGCAAAACGGAACGATCGTTCCGTTGGGGAGGAGGTGCTCGGTATGGACGTAGTGGCACTCGGCGAGGTCATCAGGGCGAACCGCAAAGCGAAGAGGCTCACCCAACAGGACCTCGCAGACCTATCCGGAGTTTCAGACCGGTTCCTCCGTGAGCTCGAAAAAGGGAAACCGTCGGCTGAGATTGGCAAAGTAATGGACGTATTGTCCACTCTCGGATTCGAACTTGAACCGATCCTTCGCCGGAGTGACCTGACATGATTGCAGCGGATGTCTACCTCAAGGGCGAGCTCGTAGGTTACATACATAAGACTGAGCAAGGCACCGTCGAGTTTTCTTACCTCGAAACGGCAACCAGTCCGGTCGCCACAACGCTGCCACTACACGGTGGTCCGTACATTGGCGCTGCGGGCGCGCTGCCTCCGTTTTTCACCAATCTGCTGCCGGAGGGGAGGAGGCTGTCCGCTCTGAAACGTCGCGTGAAAGCGTCGCTTGACGACGACCTCTCGCTGCTTCTGGCAGTCGGCTCCGACACAATCGGCGATGTCCAAGTCGTGCCCCATGGCAAAGTGCCCGACCGTTCGCCTGCGATGATCAACCTCGATGGCGAGCTCGATTTCACTCGTGCGCTCACTGACGCTGGAATTGTCGACCCTGTGGCAGTCCCAGGGGTGCAGGATAAGGCCTCGGCTCGCACGATCGCCGCACCCGTTGCGGGAGCCGGAAGCGAGTTCATTCTCAAGGTTTCTCCGCCCGAATATCCGTGGCTTGTCGAAAATGAGGCCGCTTGCTTCCAAATCGCCCGGAGCGCAGGATTCCCCCTCGCGGAAACACGTCTACTTCACGATGTGCACGGCCGTTCCGGACTACTCGTCACGCGCTTTGATCGGCAGGGGCAGCAACGCTTTCACGTCGAGGATGCCGCCCAGGTCATGGGGCTGTATCCGGGGGCGAAGTACAACCCAGCGATGGAGGATGTCGCCGCCTCGCTGATGAAGTTGAGCACGGCCCCAGTACTCACCGCACGTTCTGTCGCCTTTCAAGTAGCGTTGGCGTGGCTTACGGGCAATGGTGATCTGCACGCGAAGAATTTCTCGCTCATCTGGCGCAACGGGGTAGTGGAGCCTGCGCCGATTTACGACATTCCCTCGACCATTCCATACGGTGACACCACCATGGCGCTGTCCGTGCAAGGAAGAAAAGACAACATCAGCGCGAAGATATTTAAAGCGTTCTGCGAGGAAATGGGCCTGCCATCAAGGGCTGCAGAGCGCGTGATGGAGCTGGCCCTATCTACGACCGACGGCGCGGTGGAGCGAATCCTGGACGCCACTCAGTTTAATCCGCGCCAGGTTCGCGACCTCCGGCGAATCCTCGAACAGCGGCGTCGACTCTGGCTAAGTCAGTAACGAAATGCCTCGCACGATCGAATCCCACAGCCCGATCACCGAGTAGCTCAGGTCGCGCAGCGAGTCCTGCCACGAGCCGGGCAGGAAGTTGTTTGTGATGTCGGTGGTGAGGAGGATCCGCAGATCCTCCGCGCCATGGTGCATGTTGTAGGTCAACTGCGAGCTCAGATTCATGCCCGCAATGCTACGCCTTCGTTACACCAGAATTAGGCCGAGGTGGAGTGACGAAAATTCGTGCTCGCCCGGCCCGTCCGGCAGAGCCGCCAATTCCTCAGCGGTGTCAGGTGTGACGGGAATGAGCCACCCGTGGTTCGGGTCGAGCACCGGCACGGCGGTGCGCTTGACCGGGACGAAGGTGACGGGGCGGTCGGTGGCGTGGGTGAGGGTGACGGGGTCGTCGATACGCGTTAGCTCCGCGAGTGCCGAAACGTTGGTAGTGACGATGACCAGTTTCTCGTCTGTGTCGGGCGTGAGGTTCGCGGTGTGCACGTCAAGCGTGTCGACGACCACCTCAACCACCCGGTCCGGCACCTCCGTCAACCGGGGCCGATTGAAGCCGAACAGTTGCCGCGCGCGCTCAAGGATACCCATGTCGTCCCAGTATATGGTGGCCGTATGGCAGATTCGTACCGCGCCGACCTGGTGATGGAGTACGGCACCGGCGAACTTGTGGTGCCACCCCATGACTACGAGACCCCGCTCAAGCGCGGCAACCGGCTCACCAAAGCCGGCTGGAAATCGGTGTTTCGGCGTGTGGTGACCGATTTTTCAAACGACGCGATGGTGGACCGCGCCGCCACACTGACGTACTACACGCTGCTGTCGATGGCGCCGATGCTGCTTGCGGCGTATTCGATTTTCAGCTTGCTCATGCCGCGTGGCGACGACATGGCGGACTCGCTCATGGCCGACCTCGTCGCCCTGTACGTCCCGGCGGAGTTGCAGGCCGATGCGATGCGGTTGTTATCGGCGATTGTGGGGACGCCGTCGCAAAGCACGATTGCGCTGGTGGTCTCGGTGATCATCTCGCTGTTGTCCGCGTCGGGGTATGTCCGCTCGTTTTCCCGGAACGCGAATCTGATCTACGGGCGGGTGGAGGGCCGCCCGATCGCGGTGACGTGGCTGACGATGTGGCTGATCACCGTGGTCATGGTCATCGGTGCGGTGGTGATCATCTTGGGCGCGCTGCTAACGGACTCCATCGTCAACGCCGTGTTCGGGCCGATCGCCCGGCCGCTGCAACTTGAGGAGGAGCTCGACTACATGACGTCGATGTTCCTGCCGGTGTGGGACTACCTGCGCGGGCCCGTCATCGCGGTGACATCCATCGCGCTGGTGTCGCTGCTGTATTACTTTGCACCCAACGTGAAACCGGGACGTTTCCGCGTGCTCACCCTCGGCTCCGCATCCGCGCTGCTGGTCATTGGCCTGCTGTGGGTCGGATTTTCGTGGTACCTCAAACTCGTCGGCATCCGCAGCACCTACGGCGCGTTCGGCACCGTACTGGCGGTGCTGGCCCTGATCTGGCTGATGAACATCGTGCTGCTCGAAGGCGTGAAAATCGACGCCGAGGTGCTGCGCGCCAAAGAACTCCAAGACGGCCTGGATTCGCGCCGTAACATCCAGGCACCACCGCGGTCCAATGCGGGTGCTGCGTGGCGTCTGCAGATGCGGCGCTGGACAGACCGCGCCGCCGACGAAATCTTGGACAGTCGTGCCGCAGACCGTGAGTAGGGTGGTGGCCATGACACTTATTGATCCGCGAAAGAAATACCCGTCCGACTTCCCCAAAGAACCCCGGCAGAAGAACCCGGGCCTCGATGTCAACATGACCACCGCGCCCGACCTGGGCCAAAACACCTACCAAGGCTCCGGCAAACTCGAAGGCCGCCGCGCGTTGATCACCGGCGGCGACTCCGGAATCGGCGCAGCCACCGCCATCGCGTTCGCTCGTGAAGGCGCCGACGTGGCCATCGCCTACCTGCCGGAGGAGCAGGAGGACGCGGATCGCATTGTGAAGTTCATCGAAGATGCAGGCCGCAGAGCCGTCGCGATCCCCGGCGACTTAAAGGAACTCGACAATTGCATCGCCGCGGTGCAGCAGACCGTCGAGGGACTCGGCGGCATCGACATCTTGGTCAACAACGCTTCGCGCCAGGTGTGGAACGACGGCATCCTCAACATCTCCGACGACGACTTCGACGCCACCATGCGCACCAACATTTACTCCGCATTCCGTGTGACCAAGGAAGCGGTCAAGCACATGGAACCGGGCTCGTCCATCATCTTCACCACCTCCATCCAGGCCTACGACCCGTCGAAGGAACTGCTTGACTACGCCATCACTAAAGCGGCGTTTAACAACCTCGCCAAGGGGTTGTCCGGCGAGCTCCTCCCGTCGAAAGGGATCCGTGTCAACGCCGTCGCACCAGGGCCGATCTGGACCGTGATCCAACCCGCCGAGGGACAGCCGGAGGAGGTCGTCGACAACTTCGCCCAGGGCTCCGACATCGGGCGACCTGGACAGCCGGCTGAGCTTGCCGGCGCGTACGTGTTCCTCGCCTCCGAGGACGCGTCGTACATCTCCGGTGAGACGCTTGCGGTTACCGGTGGTGCGCTGACGCCGTAACACTGAACACCGTCCAAACGCCGTTCGCCACCATGAACGTGTGCGTAGGCTCGTGGGCATGATTGACGCCCGCGACACCGCCCTCATCTTCGAGGGCGGAGGCACCCGCAACTCCTACACAGCCCCCGTGGTGGAAAAGCTCATCGCGGAGGAGGTCCAGTTCGGCTGGGTTGGCGGCATTTCCGCAGGCTCCGTCCACGCGCTGAACTTCGCCTCCCGCGACACGTGGCGCTCTGAAAACGCGTTCACGGAGTTTGTGGGCAACCCCAAGTTCGGTGGCTGGCGCTCTGTGGTGCGAGGCAAGGGCCTGATCAACGGCGAATGGGCGTACGAGCAATCCGAGGACGTCCTGCCGTTCGACTTTGACGCGTTTGCCCAGACCGCCGAGGAGGTACACGTGGAGGCTGTGCGCGCCGACACGGGGGAGACGGTGGCGTTTAACCGCGACGACCTGCGCACTTTGGAGGATGTCGCCCTCGCCGCGCGGACGTCATCGACGCTGCCGATCCTAATGAAGATGCGCGAGATCGACGGCGTGCCCTACGTCGACGGCGCACTCGGCACCTCGGGAGGGTTGCTTATCGACGCCGCCCGCGCCGCCGGCTACACCCGTTTTGTCGCCGTGCTTACCCGCCCGCGCGACTACGTCAAGGGGCCGCAAAAGCGCGAGCGAGCCGTGCGCCGCATCATGCGCAACACGCCGAAAGTCGCCGACGCCATGGTTGCTCGGCCGGCCATTTACAACGCTGCGAAGCAGTCGCTTATCGACGAAGCTGCCGCCGGCAACGCCTACATCTTCTTTCCCGACGCGATGGGAGTGGAGTCCACCGAG
>ERZ1029878.92-NODE-92-length-20058-cov-18.230465_pt1 | contig 20058 bp, 16 predicted proteins | sample MGYA00519234_ERZ1029878 | MGnify/ENA primary metagenome ERZ1029878 (study PRJEB33666, sample SAMEA4610928) | skin metagenome | biome: Human-associated habitat; feature: Malodor aspect; material: skin | place: Philippines | collected 2015-08 ... | reverse complement strand
TTCTAATACTTCTTCTTCATTACTTGTAATATTTTTTAAAATAGAATTACCTTGAATTTTTAATTTAATTACTTCTAACGGTTTAATGAATATTTTATATAAAAAAGAATAAATCATATTAAATATTTTTTCATTATATAATTTTTCATTTACTAATTTATTTAATAATTGCATACATAATATTATACATATAATAAATGATATAATTATCATAATAATTGTCATAAATTTTGCAAAAAAGTCAGTAGAATCAATTAGTGCCGATTGTAAACCACTATAACTTGATGCATCATTTTCTTTACGATCAGCTAAACGTTTAGTAGTAATATCAACAAATTTTATTCCACTAATAGTTACAATGATAGTTAATAATAAATATATAAGTTCTTTAAATGACGAAATTATACCAGCAATTATAGCAATAATTAAGTCTAATGTGTCAATTAAAGCACCTTTATCAACATTTTCCTTATGTAAAAAATCTTTCTTGTCTTTATGCGATAGTTGGTCATAATATGACGTTGTAATATCATTATTTGATAAATATAAATTATTAATTGTTTTTTGTGTCATTTAAATAATAACGACTCCTTTCTTTTTAATTTAATTATGATTTACTTAAATTATCATTTAAGTAAATCGTGTTTTGCTTTAATAAATTCAACGTCATCAGCATTTTCATATATTTCTTTTAATTGAGAGCTTATTTGCTCATTTTTAGAATTATAATAATCTAATAATTGTTGTTTTTCTTTTAATTTTGTGATTTTTAATTCATTTTTTAATTTACGAATAACATTTTCTTTTTTAAGTTCTGAATTTTGAATATATAACTCAAGAAGTTCTATTAGTTCCTTTTGATCTTCTGTTAATGAAAAATTAATTAAACGTTCACTGATATAATGATCAAATTCCGGTAGAGTATTAAAAGCATATTGCTTATAATCATTATCATATTCTGCATCATACATTATTTGATGTAGAAGAACAACTTTTTTGTTATCTAAATCATAATATCTTGTATTTAATTGATTTAATAACATAGATTCTTCATTATTTGTAACATTTTTTAATATAGTCTTACGCTGACTTATTAATTTAATTGTTTCAAATGGTTTAATTAATATGTTATATAAAAACTGATAGATGAAATTAAATGGTTTTTGTTTATATTTAATTTGATTATCTTCTACATTAAATATTTTTAAAATTACCATTAATATAGATATTCCTTCTATTAAACGAATTATTATAAATATAAAATTAGATTCGTATAAATCAATCATTAAATCATTTATTAAGTTAAATGTGCTACGAAATGCATCACCTGATGTTTCATCAACAATATTAGTAACCATACCTTCAAATAACTTATTAATTAAATATATCGAACCTGACGAAACTCCTATAATTATTAATATTGTAAATAAGTCTACAATTGAAAAAATAATTTGTATTATTGCTTTAATCATAAAATCTAAACTATTTAAAATAAAACCTTTATCATAATCTTGATTGTTTAATATAGTTCTTTTATCTTTATGTGACAGTTGATTGTAATATGACGTTGTAATATCATTATCAGATAAATATAAATTATTAATAATTTTTTGTGTCATTTAAATAATAACAACCCCCTTCTATTTTATTTTAAATATATCATTTCGTATCAAATAGGTACATAAAAAAAAATCTCCTTAAATTAAGGAGATTATAATAATTATTATGCAAAACTTGGTTCCTCATCTAAGTTAAATGCATAGTAATTACTGAGATATTCGATTTGAGTTATGAGTTGTAAACCGTCTTGGTGTAAAATATACAGCATAAAAGCTGCATCACTAATACTACAAAATGCAAAGCAAACAAAACTAAAACAATTAAACAATCTCATTAACTTTTCACCTCTAACAAATGATAAATTAATTATATCTTATATGCTTAAATAGGTACATAAAAATTAATCAGATTGTTTTACTTTTTGCAAAAATCTTAGTGTATCTTCATGAATCGTGATTGTATTATTAATTGATTTAATTTTAAAAGTGCAATTATTAATATTATAATTTAAAATATCAATAATATCACCTTTTTTAATCACCTTAGAATTATTATATACGTCTGTTAAATTTTCTTTGACAAAATGACTACTTTGTAAATCTACAATATTTGACATAATAGTTAATCTCCTTATATAATATATTAATTAAGACCTTACTTTATATTGTAAGGTCTTAATCTTGTAGTAAAAGTATTTAATTAATAAGAAACACGCATATATGCAATTTTACTTCTTTGAGTTAAATAAACACGAACTCTATCTTCTGGTTTAGAATTTTTATATGCTTCAGAACCTTTTTTAGCAATTGTTCTAAAATAAATTGAAGCATTTGGTGATAACTTAGCAATTGCTTTTAATAAATCATCAGCTGTTTGTTTATATGCTTTAGTAAATATATGCGTCGATTCAGTTTTAAATTCAACATCTAATTCATTTAAATCTAGACGTTTTACATCACCATTAATAAAATGAAATGTGATTACTTTTGGTTCGGTTGAATCATCAAATGTATCAAATGTAATATTTTTTTGTTCTTCTTCTGTCATAAACATTTCTCCTTTGTTAAATTAATCAACTTCGATTAAACCATATTTATCGTCTTTTCTTTTATATACGATATTAGTTTCATCTGTTTTTGCATTTGTAAATACAAAAAAGTCATGATTTAATAAGTCCATTTGTAATACTGCTTCAATTTCGTCCATTGGTTTTAAATTAAAATGTTTGGACTTAACAATTTGAATTTCATCTTCTTCTTCAAATAAATGACTTTGAGAGCTGCCTTGTGCTGTCGTACCAGCAAATAATGTATCAATATCAGGTCTTTTATCTTGAACAGTTTTACGATTAACTCGTGTTTTATATTTACGAACTTGTCTTTCTAATTTTTCACTAATTAAATCAATTGCTGAATATAAATCTTCATTTTTTTCTTCTGCTCTTAAAGTAACTTGTTTCATTGGAATTGTAACTTCAATTTCAGATTCTTTATCATGTACTTCATAATTTACATGTGCGATAGAATTATTAAGTTCTTTTTCATCAAAATATTTTTCAATTTTTCCGACCTTATCTTTAACATAATTTTCAATTGCTTCAGTTGTTTCTACATTTTCTCCTCTAATTTCAAATTGTAACATATTAATCATTCCTTTTGCATAATTATATTTTATAATAATAATTTAAAATTATTTTTTAAATTTGTCAATAACGTCATTAGCTTTATCTTTTACGTCTTCAACGAATTCTTTAGCTTTACCAGATGCTTTATCTTCTTTACCATCTTTTTCTAAATTTTCGTTACCTGTTACGTTACCAACAGTTTCTTTAATATTACCTTTTGTTTGTTCTAATTGATTATCTTGTTTTTCAGTCATATAAACACTCCTTTAATTGATATATTTAATTTTAATCTAAAATTTAAAAAAAGTAAACAACTAGTTATTGTTGAGTTGAAAAGTTGTTATAGTTATTAATGTAGTTATTAATAAATTCATCTTTTATCATATCATAAAATGCATCTGAACCATCTTCAATGAAATTTAATAATTGATCAATTGTAATATCATCACATTTAATTTCGTTAATTTTAACTAATTTAACATTATTTAGTTTAGAATCATTATTAAAAATAAATTTTGATTCATCTTCTGTTTCATAACCAATGCTATAATCTAATTTAAGTGAAAATCTAAATCTTATTCTTTTTTGTGAAAATTCGTTTTTATCAACATCTGGGAAATAATCACCAAAATCTTGCATTGAAATAAAAAATGATGTTTCATTATAATATGGTTCTGTTACTTTTGCAAAATATTGAGAACCATCGTATTGTGAATCTAAAATTGTTAATTCATCATGAACATTTTTGTTATTATTTTGTACTAATTGATTGATTTGATTTAATTGCATAAAATTAACCTCCTATATATATATTATTATATATAGAAGGTTAGATAATTAATACAAATTATTTAGTTAAGAATTTACGAGCTAATAATATTGATCCACCAGCTGCTGCTAAAATAATTGATCCATATAATCCTATATTACCAATTGTGCTACCTGTATCAGGTAAAGATTCAGCAACTTGCTGAATTGGTTCAGGCATTACACTATCATTATTATCTTCAACATTAGGCGATACTGATTCATCATTTGATGTTTCAGGCTCAGTACTTGGTGTTTCATTATTATTAGTATAAGGTTCGTTTTTAGGAGTTTCATTATTTGCTTTTTCTGATGTATTTATGTCATTATTATAGTCATCTTTTGAATCATTTTTTGTTGATTCATCGTCATTTTTATCTTTTGAATCATCTTTAGATGTTTCTTTATCATTTTTATTTTCTGAATCATCTTTAGATGATTCTTTATTATCTTTGTCGTCTTTTTCATCTTTGTTATCTTTTTCTTTAGATTCATCTTTTGATTTATCTTTAGATTCGTCTTTTGATTCGTCTTTTGATGTTTCTTTATTTTCATTAGTTTTTTCAATTGCGTTTTGTCTATTTTTATCTTCTTCATCTTTATTTACATCTCTATCTAGACCATCACTAACTTCTATTTTTGTTGGTGTTTGAGAATCATTTGTATTATTGTCTGAGCTAATATTATCTAGATCTTTAGATAATTCATCATCTTTATCATAATCTTTTGATTCATTATCTGATTTATTACTATCAGTTGTATTATTATTAGATGTATTATCATTTGAAGTATCGTCATCTTTAGGATTTTCTATTGATGGTTCATCATCTTTAGGATCTTCTGTTGAAGGTTCATCATTTGATGGTTCATCATTTGATGGTTCATCATTTGAAGGTTCGTCATCTTTAGGATCTTCTGTTGATGGTTCGTCACCTTTAGGATCTTCATCTTTAGGTTCGTCATCTTTAGGATTTTCCGTTGATGGTTCGTCATCTTTAGGATCTTCATTTGAAGGTTCGTCATCTTTAGGATCTTCCGTTGAAGGCTCATCATCTTTAGGATCTTCATTTGATGGTTCGTCAACTTTAGGATCTTCAACTTTAGGTTCGTCAGCTTTAAGATCATCATCTTTAGGATCTTCTACTTTAGGCTCATCATTTTTTGGTTCATCAGTTTTAGGATCTTCAGCTTTAGGATCTTCAGTTTTAGGATCTTCAGTTTTTGGTTCATCAGCTTTAGGCTCATCATTTTTTGGTTCATCAGTTTTAGGATCTTCAGCTTTAGGCTCATCTGCTTTTGGTTCATCATTTTTTGGTTCATCAGTTTTAGGATCTTCAGCTTTAGGCTCATCCGCTTTTGGTTCATCAGCTTTAGAAGTATCTAACTGTGGTAAAGCTTCAAGAATATTTTTTCTGAATTCTTTTGTAAATGTATAACCATATCCTACATCTGCTTTATTACCATTTTCAGATCCTACTGCACCAGCATGTACACCTATAATCTCTCCATTATTATTATATATTGGTGAACCTGACATACCTTTTTCAAAATATCCTTTATAATAAGCTACAGGGTGAATACTTGTTGCATTACTGATAAATTTAGCTTTTGAATCATAAGGTGTACCTTTTGGACCATATGAGCCGCCAACTTCGCCTGCATGATCTTGTGATCCTGGATAACCACTAACAGTAATGTCGTCATTTTGTTTCATATCATTAATTGATGATTCATCAGCTATTTTACTGATTGTCATAGTTTTTGATAAATCTTCTTTAACTGTGATAATAGCTGCATCTGCTGATTTTAACATTTTTATATTTGTTGGTGTAATTTCTTGTGGTACATATTCTTTACTTGTATCACGATTAGGATTAATTTTAACTTGACTTGCATCATGTGGTTTAAATCCTGAATCATCAGTATGATCTCTAATAACATGATCATTTGTAATTAATGTATGATTATCAATTGCAAATGCTGTACCCGCGAAATAAAGATTATCATTGTTACCTGATGGTGTTAAAACATATGCGATATTAGATTTTTTATCAACAACATCTTTATGTTTAATACTTACATCGTTATCACTCATTTTACTTTCAAGATTTAATGCATTTGTTGAACCACTTCTTGAATCACCTACACCAAAATCATACAATTTTGTTGATGAATCAAACTTACCTGGCTCAGAATAATCTTGATTTGAATATTTAGTTGAACCATTATCGCTTTGATTATTAACTGAATTTTTAATTTTAATTTGTGGTGATTCTGATTTAATTTTAGATTTTTTATCTTTAATAATTTCTGAAACTTCTGATTTTTCGTTTGTTTTTTCAGCTGCATCACTTATATTTACTTGAGATAGTAAAACAGTTGAAGCTAATGCTGAACTTAATAAAATTTTACTTTTCATTTATACTATCCTTTCATTATATAATTAAGTACATAGTATATTATATAAAATTGTAAACTAATAAAATACAGTAAAAAAGAGACTGATATCGAAAATTTCATTATCAGTCTCTTTTTATTTTAAAATTTAAAAGTCATAATCGTAGCTATCTAAAATTAATTCAATTGCTGTCATAAATTCATCAATTCTTTCACAAATCATTTCAACAATTTCTTGATTTATACCTTCATAATCATGAGAAATTTGATTACGAACAAATCTTAGTTCAGCCCATGGTAAATTTGTGTTATGTTCATCTTGAAAAGATCTTGATATATTTACTGAATTTTCTGTAAATACTTGAATTTTCATATTTAAGGCATCCATTATCATATCAACATCTTCATAATCTGCACTTTTTAAATCTAAAGACATAAGCTTTTCAGCATAACGATCTATATCATTACCACTTTCTCGCATTGCATCTAAATATCTTAAATCTTTATTTAATTGATTTGTCAATTAATTATTCACCTCTATTATAAATTAAAACCATTTCTTGTTTAATGGTATTTGAAATTTTTGAATTTTTTTGAATGTTCTTTATGTTTGTAACATCTACTTCACGATTTAATGAATTATCTTGTAAATCATTAATAAAATTAAAAATATTTAATTCATCATCAAAACTAAATGATTGATTTCGTTTATATACAATATCAATATCAGAATTATCATCATAATTACCTGTTAAAAAAGATCCAAATAACCATACTTTATCTATTTCATATTTTTCGAAAATTGATTGTAATGTGTTTTTTACTTTTTGTTCATTCATTTTAAGATCTCTCCTATAAATAAGTTAAATTAATTATAATTTATAATCTTAAGTAAGTAAATAACACTTTTATTAATTTACTGTTATTATCAATATTTGTCAAATGTACTAGTTACAATAAAACTTTCATAATTAGGATTAATATTTTGACTTGAATAAATTTTAATGCTATTTGTAATATGTGTTGCACCTTTACTCATTAATTGAGCATAATGATTCGGTGATTTTTTAAATGATTTATAAGCTCTTTCAGCTAAATGTTTTTCACTTACAACCTCATAAGGATTGCCTGTAAATGGCAACATTGTCTGATTTTCAGCTAAACGATATTGAGGTTTTTTAATATTTGGGTGAGCTGTATGAAATGATAATAATGAACCAGGTCTAATGTGACCTTTTCCATTAATTCCAATTGATCCATATTTAGCCATTTCTAGACTTCTTTGGTCTGTTCCTTTTTGTAAATAATTTGCATATTTAAGTGGTTTTAATCCTTTAGCTTTACGATCCTTATTTGCAAGTTTAATAAATTCATCATTGAATTTTTTATTGCTTACAATTTCATTATTGTTAAACATTGATTCAGTTTTTTTATTTAATTGGACAGGTAAGTATGCATTATTACCAAATTGTTTACTATCGATAGTTACACCTACATTATACCAATTATTATTAGATCTTTTATAAATATCTTGATCTTTCCAATTACTTATATTTTTATAATCTCTATCTTTACCTTTAATTCCAACATATTTAATTTTTTCACCATGTTTTGTTTTTTCTCCAACTTTATAACCTTGTGTCATTTTTGTTGAATTTGAATCATAAACTGTTTTTGTTGCTGCGTGAGATTCATTATGATTCATAAATGATAGTGATGTTAAAATTGCAGCAGTTGTAATAATAATTTTTTTCATGTTTAATTAATCCTTTCATTAATACAATCGTTTTTCAATATATTTTTTAGTATAACCTTTTAGTGCTTCTCCTCCTGATACTTCTTGTTTTGCAAATTTAGTATTACCATTATTCCAAATATTATAACCATATGTTCTTAGACCATAAACTCTGTATTTACCATCAACCATTGGTGAACCTGAAGCACCTGCTCTAAATTTATCTTTTGTTAAAATTTCTGTATTATTAGAAGAAGTTTGTAAATATTTTAATTTATTCCAAAATGCATATGTATTATTACCATTTTGCCATGGATAACCTAATGAATATAAATTTTGACCTTGTTTAAGATGATTAATTCTCCAGTCACTTGCTAATTTTAAAGGTTTAGCATATTTACTCATGTCTTGTTTAGTATGAACTATTGCAACATCAGCATATGGAACTTTATCAATTTTTGTAATATCAAATCTTTTAGCTTTATGTTTACCATCTCTATTTAAATCAAATTTAATTGATTTAGCTTTAGATGTATGACCATAAGCATTATCAACAACATGACCATTAGTTAAAAAAGTATGTTTATCAACCATAAAACCTGTACCCATACTTTCTTTTCCTTTACCTTTCCAGCCATCATAATTACTTACACGACCTACAGCTTTATATTTAGTTTTATGAGCATAATTATATCGTTTAATTGTAATTTGTGAATTGTTAATTTTTTTAGCTTTTTGATATGCTGAATTAGAATTATGATATGTCATACCATCATAATAATAGTTTTCAGCAGCTTTTGATTCACCACCAAAGCCTAAAGTTAAAGCTAATGCACCTACTGTTATTGCAGATAATCCTGTTTTTAAATATTTCATTTTATTTATTTCATCCTTTCTTATAATTTAATTATATTATTTTAAAATAAAAATAAAAACTTTAATTTTAAAAAATATTGAGAGTAAACTCTAAAATGTTTACTCTCATTTTAATAACTATAAATTAAATTTCATTACTAAATTAATTTCTCTTTTATATTAATATCTTTGATTTTGAACTTGTTTATATAAATCATTAATAAACATAAATCCACTATTATAATGAGCTCGTTGTGCTTCATCATCAGTATATCCATTCGTATAAACGCCTGTAACTTCGTTATTTGATGTTAAGAAACTACTACCTGAAGCTCCATGATTCATATATCCTTTTATATAACCAACAGGGTGAATGCTTGTTGCATGTTTCATAAACTTAATATGTGAACGATATGGTGTTCCATAAACACTACTATATTGATTATTATCATGATATTTATCACCTTGCATCCAACCATAATGATTTACATATAAATCTTGTTTTGGTTTTAAATTCTTAATTGTAGATTCAGATGCAATTTTTCTAACAGGAATATATTTTGATACATCTTCTTTTGTATGAACAACTGCAACATCACCTTTATTTAACATATCTATACGATCAACTGTTAAACGAGTCGGTATTTTTTTACCATTTCTATTTGGTTGAACTTCTAAATATGATACAGGTGTTTTAGAAAATGCTTTTTTTGTGTCATTTTTATTATCAACAACATGTGCAGCTGTTAAAATTGAATGTTTACCAATAGCTGTACCGGTACCATATGAATATAAACCTGTATGTGACGCATTAGAATAAGCTGCAACAGTAGCTACATTCGTTTTTGAACCTAATTGTTTAATATCAATAGCATTATTTGATGTTGATTTTGCAATATTCAGTCCATCTTGCCAGCCTGATGAAAAATTACCTTGACCAAAATTATATTTATTAGCTTTAGTTGGAGTAAATTCAAATGGTTTTGTATATCCCTGTACTGTTCCTTTTGTTACTTTAGATGTTGGTTTTGTTGTTGTTGTTGGTGCAGCTGGTTTAGCTTTATCCTCAATTGTTTTAGTATTCGTAACTTTACCATTTACAATATATTTAACAACTGTTTTATTCGTAACTGGATCGAGATATTCAACTTTCATAACATCATTACTAATAGATTGTTCAATACTTTCCTGATCATCTTTTTCACCACTAATATCTTTTACTAATGGTTTAATAACCGATTCTGATGTAATATTTTTAGATGATGGTATTATATCTGTTGTTTTCTTTTTATTTGTTTTTGGATCTTTATATGTTACTCTTACAGATGCATTTGTTTTATCAGTATCATATTTTTTATTTAATTTAGGTTGCTTTTTAGAAACAACTTGTTGATAGATTTTATCATTTTTTAAATATGTTACATTGAATGTTTCAATATTATCTTTAACTAAATGATGTGCTTTTTGTTTTGATATATTATGATCCATTTTAACATTCTTTTCAGCTATTTTTAAAAAGTTTTGATAATTAACAGTTTTAATATTAGCATTAACATTTTTTGAAACAATTTCATTTGTAACTGGATCTTTATAAGATATTGTTACATTTTTAACATATTTTTTAGCCATTTTATTAGCATGTTCATTCGCATGTGTTGTATTTGTGTTTGTTTTTTCAGCAGCATGTGCATCTTGATATGTACCGCCAATTGTTAAAAGAATTGCCGCTGTACCAATAGAACTAATTATTTTTTTTGTATTTAAAACATTTTTCATTTATATAGACCTCTCTTTATTTTTAATATGTTTCATTTTCAACTTGTTTTCTAGTATCACCTGTTAGTGAATAACCACCTTTAAAAAGTGAATCTTTAGCGACAGGTGAATTATAACTTGCTGCAAAAACACCTACAACTTTATTTTGCATATCAATTAAAGCTGCACCAGATCCTCCACCGGAACCAGCTATTTTCAAATAATTAACAGGGTGAATACTATTAGCATTATTTAAATAAAAACCATTTGATTCAAATGCAGTAAATCTAGGAGAATCTTTATATTTATCAGTTGGATGATAACTATAACTTTGCATTTTAATACGCATATTACCATTTTTAACATCTTTTATTTTTTGTTCTGACTCTAGTTCATAAATTGGTAAATAGCTTTTTAAATTCTCTTTAGTATGTACTAATGCAAGATCAGATCCTTCAATCATGTCTACTTTTGTAACCTTTAAATGTGTTGGTGTATCATTTGGCGTCCTTTTAGGTTCTACAAATAGTTGATTTAAATATTGAGTATCATATGGCTTTAAAATACTACTTTTTTGAACAACATGTGCATTTGTTATTAAAGTATGATACCCAATAGCTGTACCAGTACCATATGAAAATGTTTTACCATCATCACTTCTATTACCTATCATAGCTATTTTTGGAGTTTTAACTGGATAAACACTTGTTGCTCTATTTGGAATTGATTGAGCTAATTGAATATTTTCTGTATATCCTGATTTATGTGTCATTGCACCAAATTCATACAGAGAATATCCAGAATAACTTTTCATAGGTACATCATATGCTGAACCTACATTTGATGAATCATTTGTATCAGCTTGAACTAATGAATTAAAAGATCCTGTAAATATTGATCCAATTAATAATGCTGATACAATAAATTTTTTAGATTTTAACAATAATAATAATACTCCTTTCATAATTATATTTTAATTATATACTAATTTTTAATTAAAGTGTAGATTTAATTAAAAAAAAAAACTACCAATAATGGTAGTTTTTTTTTAAGATTATTTATTTTTTTTCTACGACGAGTAAATGTAAATGTAGCATCAATAGTCATTGTAATTAAACAAAAAGTTTTTGTTTTAGATTGTTGTTTATTGTCTGTTTTTAAATATTTCATTTAATTTCCATCTTTTCTTATAATTTAATTATATTATTGAAAAATAAAAATAATGAGAGTAAACATTTTAAAGTTTACTCTCATTATAATAATTATGAATTATTTTTGATCTTTTCTTTTTTTTCTAGTTAATAATGATACTCCACCTAATAATGCAATTATACTTGTCCATAAACCAGATTTAGAATTAGATTCACCTGTTTGAGGTAATTCATTTAAATGTTTATCGTTAACAATTCTATTTTGTATCATATGATTAAGTTCTTTTTCATGATGATTAATAATTTGTTCACGAGAAGCATTATATTTATTTTTAAGTTCGTCAATAACATTATCTCTAATTTGATTATGATTTTGAACTTTTGTTGCTAATTCTTGAAGATTTGATAGGTGTGATTCTTTATTTTTGCTATAAGTCATATTTTCTAAAGGTTTAGTTGAAATACTTAATTTATCATTAATAGCATTATTTATAGGTTTTGTTGAAATATTTAATTTATCATTATTAATATTATTTTTGTTTGGTTTCTCTGGTGTCATATCACGAATACCATCGTGATCATGTTTATGATCTGGATTTTTTGGTGGATGAGCCATTATTGGTTTCTCTGGTGTCATATCATGAATGCCATCGTGATCATGTTTATGATCTGGATTTTTTGGAGGATGAGCCATTGTTGGTTGATCAAGTTTCATATTAGGTTGATTAGATACATTTTTATCATTAATATGAATTGTAACAATTGTGTGATCAGTTGAACCATCAGGATATTTAACTGTAACAGATACACTGTAATCACCAGATGTTTGACCATCAGGGATTTGTTTATTATCATCAATTGTAATTAATGGTTTTTCACCGTTATATTTAGGAATTGATACTTTATTTGTAATTTCTTTATTAGTTGTTTTTTCACCAAAGTTTTTATTAATATGTCCGCCTTTTGGTTCATATTTATTATTCGCTGGTGTATTAGGTTTAACTGGATTTGATGGTTCTTTTGTACCAATTAAAACAATTTGATCAATTTTTTCTTTATTTTGAGTTACTGATTTTTGAGGATCACCATATTTTTTACCATTTACGTAATCTTGTTTAATTGTTACAACGATTAAGCCATTTTGACCTTTTCTTTCAATTTTTGTTTCGCCTTTTGGTAATGTTGGATCTTCTTTATAAATAATTTTAAATGGCTGAGATTCAGCATTTTGAGATGTTTGAGTTGTTAATTTACCTGTACCAATTTTAACAATTTCATTGACGGGTTTTTTAGTAATTACTCTTGATTCATCACTTGAACCATTATCTTTGCCATTTAATGTTGGTGTTGTAATAGTGATTGTAATTTCACCATTTTCACCTTTACGAATTGTTTCTTTATATCCTTCTGGTAAATCTTTATCGAATACTTTATCAGTACCGAATTTTAATGTTTCAGTTTTTGTTTCAGTTCGAACATCTTCGATACCTGTACCACGTCTGATTACTCGATCAATTGGTTCTTTAATATGATCTTTTGATGTTTTTGCTTCATTTGATAATTCTTCTCCATTAAATGTAGGAATAATAGTTGTTACTTTATCAATACCATCTTCACCATTTACTTCAATAATTTCTTTACCTTTTGGCAATGTTTCATCATCAATATATTTAGTTTCAAATGGTACTGTAACTGTTTCAGTTACTTTATTTTGACCTTCTACACCAATACCTACTCGAACAATTTGTGTTACTGGTGTTTTAGTATGCTCTACTTTAGATGTACTATCACCATTAGGTTGACCATTTAATGTAGGTGTTGTCGTAATAATAGTATCAATACCATCTTCACCTTGAACATCAATTACACGTTCGCCTTGTTTAAGATTTTTATCTAAAACTTCTTTTTCATCGAATGGTACTTTTACAGTACTTGTTTCTGTTTTAACGTCAACAATACCTGTACCACGTTCAATAATTTGTGTTACCGGATCTTTTAATCGAGTTTTATCATCAGAACTATCTATAACTTTACCATTCATTGTAGTTTCAGTTGTAATTATTTTATCAAAACCAACTTTACCTTGAACTTTAATATATTCTTCGCCTTTAGGTAATTGATCATTATCTACATAATCTGTTTTGAAGTCAACTTCTTCAATACGCTCTTTTGTATTTGTGCCTTTAATTCCAGTACCCACACGTACGACTTCGTCAATAGGATCTTTAACATGAACTTTTTCTACAGAAACTTCACCTGTTTCATCAATTTCACCATTTAATGTTGGTCTAGTGATTTTGATAATATCTAAACCAGTTTCACCTTTTTTAATTACTTCACGTTTACCTTTTTCTAATGTATCATCATATTGTACATCGTAGCCATAAGGTATTTCATATTCATTATCAATTGTAGTAGATCCAACTTCACCAATACCACGTTCAATAATTTGCGTTACTGGTTCTTTTGTTCTAACGGTATTTGTATCAGTATTAACAACTTCATCATTTAATAATGTTCTAATAGTCGTTGTTGTATCGATACCTTTTTGACCGGCTTGTTTAATACGAGTTTCGCCTGCTTTTAAGTCTTTAGTATCAATATATTCAGTTTCAAAATCAACTTCATTTTGAACAACAGTTCTATCTTGAACTTCAACCGCTGTACCTACAGCTATAATTTCATTTACTGGATCAAGAATTCTATCAGTTGATGTTTCTTGATTACCATATTGTTTACCATTTAAATAATGAGTTGTAACAGTTGTTCTATCAATACCATTTTTACCAGTTTGACGAGTCTCAGTTTCACCTTTTTTGAGTGTATCATCATAAACAATTTCTTTATCAAATTTTACTTCTGTATCATAATGAGACGTATCAGTTGTTTCTTTACCAGTACCAACAATTATAATTTTATTAATAGGTTGTTTTGTTACAACTGGAATTTCTTTACTATCACCATTCACTTCGCCATTTAATGTTGGTGTAATTGTTGTAATAGTTTCAATTCCATTTTCACCTTCACGCCCAACTTTTGTTTTACCTTCTGGAATTGAATCAGATTCAACTTTTTCAGTTTCAAATGGAATATTTCTTGTAGTTGTTGTTTTATTTTCACCAACAATACCTGTACCGATTCGAACAATTTCATTAACAGGTTCTTTAATATGTTCTGTTGATGGAACGCCTTCACCTGTATCTTCGCCATTTAATGTTGGATATGTTATTGTAATACGATCAATACCTTTTTCACCTTTTTGATCAATTTTAGTTTCACCTTTTGGAAGTGTATTGTCTTCTACTTCTTTACGTTCAAAATCAACAAGGATATCTTTAGTTTCAGTTCGAGTACTAACTACACCAGTACCAACTTCTACAATTTCATCCACTTTATCTTGAATATGTTTTATTGATATATCATCTGTTTTTGATGGATCCGCTTCACCATTTAACGTGTAATGAATTGTAGTTTTTCTATCAATACCAATTTGACCTTGTTTAATAACATTTCTAGTTCCAGCTGGTAATTGATCATTTTCACGAACATCTGTTTCATACTTAGTTATAATATCTTCAACCGTTGTATCTTTTCCTACAACACCTGTACCAATAATAATTTCTTTATCAATTTTCTCTTGAATTATTACTGGCTCACTATATGTTGGTTCACCAACCGGTTCACCATCAATTGTTTTTTGAGTAACAATTATTGTTTCAATACCTTTTTGACCTTCTGTTACTGTTTCTTCATAACCAGCAGGTTTTGTTTTATCAAACGTATAATTTGTATCAAATGGAATATCTTTAGTAATAGTATCTTCTTTTATATCCTCAATACCTGTACCAATTAATATAATTCTATTTTCAGCTTCAACACGAACTTCATTTGTTTCAGGATCTTTAAGTCCAACATGTCCTTCCGATTGTACTTTTGTTTCACCTTTTTTAAGTTCATTTGTTTTAATTTCATCTGTTTCGTATGATATTTCAACAGGTGCATAATGAATAACTTCATTAATTGCATCTTTTGATGACTCAGATTCACCAATTTTTACTTTTAAAATACCATCTTTAAATGATTCTAATTCAAGATTTGGATATTGTTCTTTTAATACATCTATACCATATGAATGATTTAAACTATTTTCAAAATTTTCACGTTCTTCATCTGATAATAATTCACGATTACCATCAAAATATGGTTCCCAACCAAATTCACTTGTAAGAGTTGAATCGTATCCAGATAAATAATGACCAATTACATCACTATAACCATTTTCACCTTGAGTTATAACAACATCATCACTACCCGGTTTTAAATCCCAATCAATCTCTCGAACTGTTTTATAAGAAGTTTTATTATGACTTATAGTTGAATCGTAAGCGTGTGGACTATGTTCAACATAAGTATCAACAACATTTTCAAATGGTGCTAATTGATAATCATAATGATATGTTGCTACATATGATTTTGTACCATCACTATTTTCAACTTCTTTAAAATCACTAATATTTAAATTAGTATAAGATATTTTAGAGTCAAGATCTGATTTGAAATTTTCTTTTTCTTTATCAAATATTGTTTGTTTAGATGATGTATTAATATTATCAAAAATATTAGTATCATCATTACTTAAAATAATTTCACCATCTGCACCAGTATATTTGATACCATCGTGACCATCTACAATAACTTGTTCACCAGAATCAGGTGTTAATGACATATTTAAACTATCAATTTTTTTATTTTCTTGCGGTGCTGTATTTTTATTTTCAGTAATTTTTTTATTATATGTTACATCATCAACATTAGTATTAATACCGTATCGGACAACTTTATCGACTGGTTCTTTTGTTATTGTTTCATCTATACGTTGTACATCTGTTATTTCACCAGTTGTTGTTTTTGTAAATACACGTTCAGTATATGTTCTAGTACCTTTAACCCCTTCTGTTTGAGTTATTTCAACACCTTCATCTAATGTTGAATCTGGGATACGAATCACTTTATAATCAATATCTTCTGTTTTAGTATTTTCTACTACCATTTCATCTTTAGCTGCAACTCGTACAGATCCTTCTGGTGCTGTTTGAGCTGTCGCCTTTTCAATTCTATAACCTTCTTTATCTACATTTGTAGTAACCGTTTTATTACCTGTTTCAGTTACAGAATCAACTGTCATAGTTATCGGATTTTCTTTTAATAATGCATCCCATTCTGGAATGGACCATTTTTCATATCTATTATTTTTATCAGCATCTTCATATGTTTCAACATCAGAATGAGCTAAATTATCATTTAATCGATACGCATATAAATATACAGGATCATTAATAGGTGTTACATATGAACCATCTTTTGTTTTAAATGTAACATCATAAACTAAGTCACCATTATCATTTGTTGTTAAATTTCGAGTAATATCCCAATCTATATTTGGAGATGTAGTTTTTATATTTGATGTATATCCAGTATATATATTAGGATCAAATGTTGTTGGATTAAATTTTGATTGAGCATTAATTGTATCTTGATGCGGTGATAAATAATCATTATTAAATTTTAAATCTGGGTTATTAGTTATACCTGCAAATGCAAAATCAGCTTTATCTTGTAATTCTTTTGGTACAACAATATGATATTGAAGTTCTTTTGTAGGTGTTTTACTTGGCGCAACACTTCGATACACTTTTGTATTAATATCATTAACATATAAACCATTTGGTGTATCTAAATATTGACGTGTCATAAGTGTATTATTCCAAGCATGATTATCATTAAAACCAGACATTGATTTTAAAGAATCTGTACTTTCAGTAGCTTCAATCTTTAAATTTAAATCTTTAATTTGATCATTAATTTGAAACTCATTCGGAATATCTACATCTATTGAACCATCTGAATTTCTAGTAATATATGAATTAGTATATCCTTTATCAATATACAATCCATTAATTGTCGAACTATTTAAACTTACCCTTGATTTATCGTTTATAAATACATTATCTAGAGTTAATTCAACATCTTTAAATTTATCAATATTATTATTAAATCTTATTGTTACTGGAGAACCTTTCATAGCATAATATTTTTCATCAACACCATTTGCTTCATCAACAGAAAAATCTCTTGGTGGTAATTCATTTGTTTCATATGATGGTGAAGGAAGTGTCATTGTACCTATTTGTACATTTTGATAAATAATAGGAACAGTATGTGATAAATTATCATTAGAAGCTGGTAAATATACTTTATGAATATCTCCATTCAAATCAGTATAATCATAACCAACGCCATAAACTAATTTATCCCCCGGCTTAACACTATCATCTAATTTAATAACCATATGTGTATTAAATGTATCTTTTGTATACTTATCTTTACCTTTTACATTTTCACTTGTTAATTCTAAAATTTCATATTTATCACTTGTTAAAAGAGAAGGATCTTCAAAATATTCAGCATTTTTAGTTACAGTTGTAGCTGTAATAGCTGTCGCTTCTTTTCCTGTTTCACGCGTTGTAATTACTGGTTCATTTAAACCAGCATTTAGTGTATAACTATCTTCTGGATTATCACTTACTGGCAATAATGGCGCATTTAAAACAGATACATTTTGTATTTTAGATAAATCTGTAGATTCTTTCGATGTTAATACATTAGAACTGTTTGTATTATCATTTACTTCATTTTGAATTTTATTAATTGAATCTGTATTTTCATATTCAGAATTTACTTTATTTGAAGTATTAACATTATCATTTACAGTTTTATTATCTTCTTTATTACTTTCATCAGATGAATTTTTAATTTCTTCTGATTTTGGTTCTTCATTTGTGTTATTTTGTGTAGATTCTGTTTGCGATGTTTCATTATTTTCTTTTGGTGAAACTTCTTTTTTATTATTATTTGTTGAATTTACTTTATTTTCTGTTGATTCTTCTTTTTGTGATTCAATTAATTGTTGTTCATCTGATTTTACTTTATTATTTTCCGTTGATTCTTCTTTTGATGATTCAATTGATGGCTCTTCATTTGATTTTTCTTTTTCAGTATAATTATCTAATAATTGATCTAATTCTGAATTATTATTATTTGTTTCTGTTTCTGTTTCTGTTTCTGCTTTGTCATTTGTATTAGTTTCTGTTTCTGTTTCTGTATTTTCTGTTGAAGGTTGTTCAACTGGTTGTTTTTTTGTTGTTTTTTCTTTTTCAACAGTATTTGTTTCGGATGTATTAATTTCTTTTTTATTATTATCAATTGTTGTTTTATTTTGAGATTGTTTTTCTTTAGGTGGTGTTATAGTTGTATTATCTGTTTTTTCTTCAACTTGTTTGTCAGATGTATTTGTATTAGTAGTTGATTCAACATTTTTATTTGTTGTTAATTCATTTATATTAGTATTTGTTTCATCTGTTTTTGATGTTTTATTAGATTCTACAGGCGTACTATTATTAGTATTAATAGAATCATCAACCGATGTTTCATTTGTTGATTCATTTGTTGATTCATTTGTTGATTCATTTGTTACTTCATTTGAAACAATTTCTTTATTATTCGATTGATTTGATGTTTGTTCTGTTTGATGTTCTTCTGCGGCTTGTACTTCATTACTATTAATCCCTGCATAACATACTGTACCTAATAGCAATGACGCTGTTCCAATTGTTAATTTTCTAATTCCAAATCTATCTTTTTTAAATAAAGTCTTTGATTGTTTTGACATACAATAATCTTACTCCTTTAAATTGATTTTATTGTTAAAATAAAAGTTTTATAATAAATCTTACAAAACTCTTAATTTCAAATTTATTATATACAATAAATTATGTGATGTATACATAATTTATAACAAAACGTTAAATTTCTTTCGACTGTTATATATAATTATGTTTTGCTTATGTAATTTATTTCTAAAACTAAATTCTTCAAATGTATCATTCATCGTAATAATTGGCTCACCTGATTTATCATCAATTTGATAATAAATCGTTGTATTTAAATTTAGTGGACTAGATGTTATAAAATAACCTGTAATTAATTCTTCTGTTGTTTCAAAATCTAAATAATGATCACTTGATTTTTTACTTAATCGAATTAAACTATCATCAGTATTAATCATATCTTGTAAATCTTTATAATTTGTTGTTATAAATTCAAATGTGCCTTTT
>ERZ1029878.89-NODE-89-length-20889-cov-40.854997_pt1 | contig 20889 bp, 16 predicted proteins | sample MGYA00519234_ERZ1029878 | MGnify/ENA primary metagenome ERZ1029878 (study PRJEB33666, sample SAMEA4610928) | skin metagenome | biome: Human-associated habitat; feature: Malodor aspect; material: skin | place: Philippines | collected 2015-08 ... | reverse complement strand
CCGCGGCGGACTCCGTCGCACATCTGCTTCCGCGGGGGCAGGGGATGTCGTTCCCCGGCCGGTTTGCCCTGCGTATGAGGGGTGAGATCGACCTGGAACAAACCCAGCGGATATCCTAACAGGCCACCTTGGGAATGTGGGTTTCACCTGTGTGCTTGTCCCCCCGCTTTAAGGCCCCACCGCCCCGTCAGGCACTAATCACCCAGCTCTAGCGCGTTTCTAGGGGTTTGTTAGGTCTATCACAGCATCCCCACACCCGGGTTAGCTCAGGTACGTAGTTCGAGTGGTGATGACACCCCATGTCTCGGCGGCGAGAGCGACGACGAGTGCCGCGATCGTCGTCACACCAAACGCGAAGTGGTCGTAGAAGTCGAAGCCGCGGATGAACATGAGAAAGACGGCGAGCAATCCCATCTTGATCAGCCAGCCGCCGAGGACGACTGCCATGGTGGTGTTTGGGCTCGAATTCGAAGTAGCGAGCACTGTCGCGGCGGTGGCGAGGACGAAAGTCCCTCCGACTGCAACCCCCATCAGCGCCGCCCAGATGCCCGGCAGGTCGCGAGCGGCGCCCCACGCCATCAACGAGACGACGGTGAGCACCACGAGCGCAATCGCCGCCACTTTCAGTGCGCGGATGAGGGGCTGGCGGTGGTCGCTTACCTGCGAGGTGTCGTTGACTTCGAGCGGTTCCATGCTGGGTCATCCTACCGGCCGGGAGCTTTTGCTTGCCGACGACGCACCCGCCGGCCCGATCTTGCCCTTGGCTAGAGGAACGAGCGTGAGCAGGAACGCAGTCACCAACGCAACAAGGGTGAAGCCCACCGCGAAGCGGAACGGGATAACTGAGAAGCTCACCGCGCCGAAGGCGACCGCCGAGACCCACATGTAGAGCACGAGCACGGTGCGCCGGTGGGTGTGTCCGAGTCGGAGCAGGCGGTGGTGGATGTGGCCGGCGTCGGCCTGGAACGGGCTTTGCCCGCGGGCGGTGCGGCGCACCACGGCCCACACCAGGTCAAGCACCGGCAGCGCGATCGCGGCGAGCACGACGATGATCGGGCTGACCAGCGCGACGAGGTCTGCCGCGCCGTAGAGCGACATGTTGATCTTGCCTGACGCGGAAATAGACGCGGCCGACAGCAGCAGGCCGATGAGCATGGCGCCGGAGTCGCCCATGAAGATGCGCGCTGGTTCGAAGTTGTGCGGCAAAAATCCCGCGCAGATGCCGACGAGCAGCGCGCAGATGATCGCCGGCGGATAGGCCGACACTGCCCCGCCCTGGTCGTGGAGGACGGACAGCGAGTAGATCAGAATCGCCGTGCCTGCGATCATGCCGAGGCCGGCGGCAAGCCCATCGATGCCGTCGACAAAGTTCACGGCGTTGATCAGCAGCACGGTGAAGATCGCACTCAAGACCATGCCCTGGATTTGATCCAGGATGAGCGTGGTGCCCTCGCCGAAGGGGACGTAGAACACCGTGAACGCGATGCCGAGCACGGACATCACTGTCGCGGCGGCGAATTGACCGAACAGTTTGGTCAGGGCCCCAAGCTCGTAGAGGTCGTCGACAATGCCTACCGCCAAAATGGCCAAGCCGCCGAAAAACACCGCGGTCATCTCGGGCGTCAGCGGCGCGAAACCGCGGGTGAGCGCCGGAAGTTGCTGCGCGAGCAGGTAGGCGCCCGCGAAGCCGGTGAACATCGCCAGTCCGCCTACCGAGGGGGTGGGCTGGGTGTGCACGTCGCGCTGCCGGATCTCCGCCACCCGCCCGGTGCGCACGAGCGCGGAGCGCACCACGCCGGTGGCGAGGTACGTGATTGCCACAGCGACGAGCAGGACCAGGCCTAACTCGCGAAGCGGCACGCCGGCTCCGGACATCGTGTACTCCCCCGCTACTTCCTGCGCAGCGCCTCTGGGTCAAGGCTTAAGACTTCACCAATGCGCTCGAGCGGGATCGCACCCTCGCGAAGCACTACCGGGTTCGGCTTGGAGATGTCGATGATGGTGGACGGCTCCCCGACCGTCGCCGGACCGCCGTCGAGGTAGATGCCAACTGCGTCGCCGAACTGCGCCTTCGCGTCAGCGGCAGACTGCGCCGGCGGGTTGCCGGAGATGTTCGCAGACGACACCGCCATCGGGCCGGTCTCCTGCAGCAGTTCGAGCGCGAGGGGCTGGTTCGGCATCCGCAGCAGCACGGTGCCGCGGGTATCCCCCAGGTTCCACGGCAGGCTCGGCGCCTCGGGCACGACGATGGACAGCCCACCAGGCCAGAACGCCTCGACGAGCGTTTTCGCAGTGTCGGAGAACTCGCGCACCAGCCCCTGGACTGTCACCCAGCTGCCCACCAGCACCGGCACCGGCATGTCCGGCCCACGGCGCTTGGTCTCAAGGAGTGTGGCAACTGCGTCGTTGTTGAAGGCGTCGCAGCCAATGCCGTAGACCGTGTCCGTCGGCAGCACCACGCAGCGGCCGGCGCGCACGGCGTCCGCAGCAGCGCGCACGCCGTCGCCGCGCACCTGCGGGTCGAGGCAGTCATAGATGGCGGACATAGCGCTCCTTCATCATCGCGAAAGTTACCGGGCCAGCTTACTAGCTGTGACAAACCGGGCCCGGCCGGTGAGGTCGTTGACCACGACAGGCGCACCGAACACCCCGGAGGCGAGGACCACGTCTTGCACAGCCTGCGAGGTGGAGTCGTCGTGCTCGATGCCCAGCGCGCCGCCGCCGCGGAGCAGTCGCGCGGCCACAGGCACGAGCCCGCGGATCGTGTCCATGCCGTCCGCGCCGGAGAACACCGCTTCCTGCGGGTCGGCGTACACCTCCGCGTCCAAGTCCCCGGTCTCGGGCACGTACGGCGGGTTGGTGACCACGAGGTCCACGCCCCCGTCGAGCTCAGCGAGCAGTTCCGGGTCGGTCATGTCACCCGCGACAACGCGTATCGACGACGCGTACCGGGCCACATTCTCCTCCAGGTAGCGCCGCGCGTCGGCTGAGCGCTCCACCGCAAAAACGGTCGCACCGGGGGTCGCACGCGCAATTGCAATCGCCAGCGCACCGCTGCCGGAGCCGAGGTCTACGACGGTGGGCGAGGGTTCGTCGTCAAGCAAGCGCACCGCCCACTCGGCGAGCAGCTCAGTCTCCGGCCGCGGGATGAACACGCCTGGGCCAACGGCGAGGTCGATGTCGCCGAACGGGGCGGTGCCGATGATGTGCTGCAACGGCTCGCGGGCCGCACGGCGGGCGATCAGGGCGGCGTAGTCGTCGTCGAAACGCGCGGGCGGGTCTGTGAAGATGAGCTGCATCGGCGCAACATCGAGGAGGTGTGCGGCGAGCAGGCGCGCGTCGACCTCGGGCGACGCAACGCCCGCGCCGGCAAGGGTCTGCGCGGCGCGGGCGACGGTGTCGCGGAGGTTATTCGGCTTCAAGGCGCTCCTGGCGCTCGTGCGTCTGCAGCGCGCCGATGAGGTCGTCCATGTTGCCGTCGAGCACCGAATCAAGGTTGTTCGCCTTGAAGTTGATGCGGTGATCCGAGATGCGGTTTTCCGGCCAGTTGTAGGTGCGGATGCGCTCGGAGCGGTCCATCGTGCGCACCTGGGAGGCGCGGCCCTCGGCCTCTTCCGCCTCCTGCCTCTCGCGCTCGAGCTGATCCAAACGCGCTTGCAGCACCTGCATGGCGCGGGCGCGGTTCTGGATCTGCGAACGCTCGTTCTGGCAGGTCACGACGATGCCGGTGGGCAGGTGCGTAATGCGCACGGCCGAGTCGGTGGTGTTCACGCCCTGGCCGCCCTTGCCCGAGGAGCGGTACACGTCGACGCGGATGTCCTTGTCGTCGATGTTCACGCTTTCAATCTCGTCCGCCTCCGGGAAGACGTACACGCCGGCAGCGGAGGTCTGGATGCGGCCCTGCGACTCAGTGACCGGCACGCGCTGCACACGGTGCACGCCACCTTCGAACTTCAGCTTCGACCAGGCGCCGTCGCGCGACGGGTTCTTGGACTTGACCGCCACGGTCATGTCCTTGACACCGCCGAGGTCGGACTCCGCGACATCGAGCACCTCCCACGTCAGGGCGTGCTTCTCGCAGTACTTCTGGTACATGCGCGCCAGGTCGCCGGCGAACAGCGCGGCTTCCTCACCGCCGGCGCCGGCCTTGAGCTCCATGATGATGTCGTCGCCGTCGTGCTCGTCGCGCGGGGCGAGCAGATCCGCCAGCTCCTCCTCGAGGCGCACGATCTCGCCCTCGAGACGCTTTGCTTCCTCGGCGAACTCTTTATCCTCGTTCGCCATCTCCGCGGCCGCCTCGTGGTCCTCCTGCGCCTGCGTCAGGTCGTTGTAGACGTTGATGATCGGCTGCAGCTCGGCGTAGCGCTTAGACAGTTTGCGGAACTGGTCCTGGTCGCCCGCGACTTCCGGGTCGCCCATCTGAGCCTGGATGCCCTGGTATTCGGCAACGTAGTCGTCGACAAGCGAGACCTGCGGTTTTTCTGCCATTAGGAGTAGTCCTCCTCGTCGTTTTCCGTCTGCGCCATCGGAGCAGAGTTGGCCACGCCGATCAAGAACTCGCCGTTGCTCTTCGTCTTTTTCAGCTGCTTGATCAGCATGTCGATGGACTGCTGCGGATCAAGTGCGGAGAGGATGCGGCGCAGCTTGTGCATCACGCGCGCCTCCTCCGGGCTCATGAGCAGCTCGTCCTTGCGGGTGCCCGACGGGTTGACGTCCACAGCCGGGAACACGCGACGTTCCGCAATCTTGCGGTCGAGTTTCAGCTCGGCGTTGCCGGTGCCCTTGAACTCCTCGAAGATCACCGTGTCGCCGGCGGAGCCCGTCTCCACCATCGCGGTGGCGATGATCGTCAGCGAGCCGCCCTCCTCGATGTTGCGGGCAGCGCCTAGGAAGCGCTTCGGCGGGTAGAGCGCGTTGGAATCCACACCGCCGGAGAGGATGCGGCCCGACGCCGGCGAGGAGTTGTTGTACGCGCGGCCCAAGCGGGTGATGGAATCGAGAAGGACCACGACGTCCTGCCCCATCTCCACAAGGCGCTTCGCGCGCTCGATGGCGAGCTCGGCAACCGCGGTGTGCTCCGACGGCGGACGGTCGAACGTCGAGGCGATGACCTCGCCGTTGACGCTGCGCTGCATGTCGGTGACTTCCTCGGGGCGCTCGTCCACAAGCACGACCATGAGGTAGCACTCCGGGTTGTTGGTCGCGATCGCGTTGGCAATGTTTTGCAGAATCGTCGTCTTACCGGCCTTCGGCGGGGAGACGATCAGCGCACGCTGGCCCTTACCGATCGGCATGACCAAGTCGATCACGCGCGTGGTCAGGATCTTTGGCTCCGTCTCCAGACGCAGGCGACGGTTCGGATACAGCGGGGTGAGCTTGTGGAACTCCTTGCGCCCGCGCGCGTCCTCGACGCTCTGGCCGTTAATCGTGTCTACACGCACGACCTGGTTGTAGCTACGGCGGTTGCGGCCGTTGCCCTGCTGGTGCGACTGGCCGTTCGCGCGGACCTGGCCGGTCACCGCGTCGCCGGAGCGCACACCCGACTGTCGGACCAGCTTCTGCGGCACGTACACGTCCGAAGTGGACTGACGGTAGCCGGTCGTGCGGATGAAGGCGGAGCCGTTGTCCTGCACGTCCGCGATACCGGCGACCTCCTGCAGGTCCTCCGGATCGAAGTGCTGATCGTTATTGTTGCCGCCATTGTTCCCGTGGTTGTCACGGTTGCGGTTCCGGTTGCGACGACCCCGGCGACCGCGGCGGCCACCGCCGTGGTGGTCGTCGTTGTTGCCGTGGTTGTCACGGTGGTTGTTGTCGCGGTTGCGACCGCCACGGTCGTTATTGCCGTCCTGGTTGTCCCGGTCGCGGTTGTCGCCGCCGCGGTCGTTGTTGTCCCGGTTGTCCTGGCGGTCCCGGTTGCCCTGGCCGTCGCCCTGCCCGTTGTCCTCGTGCTGGTTGCGTGCGCGGTTGCGGCGGGCACGGCGAGCGGCGGAGCGGGAAGCACCGCGGGAATCGTCATCGCCGTGGTTGTCAGCGTGGTTGTCGCCATTGTTGTCGCCCTGCTCGGGCTTGTCGGCCTTGTCTGCCTGGTCGGCCTTGGCGCTGCGCTTTTCGGGGCGAGACGAGGTGTCGTCGTCAAGCGCCTGCTTCTGCGCCTTCTTCGGGACCTGGCCGGTCGTGATCGCCTGGATCAGTTCGCCTTTGCGCAGCCCGGAGATGCCTTTGAGGCCCTGTTGTGCGGCGAGCTTGCGCAGCTCCGGGAGCTTCATGGCGGCGAGGTCTGCGCCTGCCGCGGTGCCGGTATCGGTCACGTGTGTCCTTTCGTCGCTCGACCAGCCATGCTTCACACGTCAAGCGCGTGGCGATACAGGCTGGAAGCGGTGCGTTTTTTCGGGATTGGGCCCTGGCATAAAAACTCAAAGGCCCCTGCCGGATCTCGCGGGCGCGGGGTAAAACTGCTGTGCGGCCCGCCAGCGCACCCCCACCTGGGTCGTCCCGGCCGGGTGCGGTTCGCACGATCCTTCGCAAAAGTGTAGCGCATCTGAGCGCATGTATTAATCCAGGGCGTGTCGGCTGGCTTCGCTAACATTGCCAGCATGCTTTCAACGATGCAGGAAGTGCCGTTTTCCGTCGCCCGCATCCTCGAGTACGGGAGGACAGTCCACGGCACAATGAAGTGCACTACGTGGCGCACCGACGGCGCGGAGGAGACCACCTTCGCCGAAATCGGCGCGCGCGCCGCCGCGTTTGCGCATGCGCTTCACGACGACCTCGGCATCGACGGCGACCAGCGCGTGTCCACCATGCTGTACAACTGCGCCGAGCACCTCGAGGTGATGTTCGCGGTGGCCGCCAAGGGCGCGGTGTTCAACCCGTTGAACATCCAGCTCATGATTGACCAGATCGCGTACGTGGCCAACCACTCCGAAACAGAGCTGATTGTGGCCGATCCCCGCCTCGCGGAGAAGCTGGCCAAGGTCGTGGAACAGACGCCGAAGGTGCGCGCCGTGGCGTTTACGGGCGCCGAACCGTTCGACGACGCCGCCGCGCTGTTGCCCGACCACATCGAGGTGTACAGCTACGAGACGCTTCTCGACGGCCGCTCCACCGTCTACGACTGGCCCGAACTGCCCGAAAACACGGCGGCCGCGCTGGTGTACTCCACCGCCACCACCGGCGCCCCGAAGGGCGTGGCCTACTCCCACCGCTCGCTGTGGTTGGAGGCGACGGGTTTGCGCGCCACCGACTCGCTGGCTGTTACCCACGGCGAGACGTTTTTGTGCTGCATCCCGATCTACCACGTGTTGAGCTGGGGCGTGCCGTTCGCCGCTTTCCTCGCCGGCGCCCCACTCGTACTGCCAGATTCGGATGTTTCCGCGCCCACACTCGCAAAACTCATCGCGGGCACCCACCCGCGCGTCGCCCATGGCGTGCCCACCTTGTGGATCCAGCTGATGGTGCACTACCTGCACAACGCCCCGGAGCGCATGAGCCTGCAGGAGATTTTTGTCGGCGGCTCCCCTGCCCCGCCGGCGCTGATCAAGGTGTGGGAGGAGCGCTACGGCGTGGACATCGTGCACTGCTGGGGCATGACGGAGACCTCGACCGTGGGCACCGTTGCCCGCCCGCCCTCGGGTGTGTCCGGCGAGGCGCGCTGGGCGTACCGCATCTCGCAGGGCCGCTTCACCCCGGCACTGGAGTACCGCGTGGTCAACGACGGCCAAGTCATGGCCTCCAACGACCGCGCCCAGGGCGAGATCCAGGTGCGCGGCAACATGGTCGCCGCTGGCTACTACCACTCGCCCACCCAGGAACCGGGCGAAATCGCGGCCACGTTCCGCGGCGAGGATGTCGACGACGTTCGCAAGCACTTCACCGCCGACGGCTGGCTTCGCACAGGCGACGTGGGCACCGTGACCAACGCCGGGTTCATGACTCTGTACGACCGCGCCCGCGACGTCATCCGCTCCGGCGGCGAGTGGATCTACTCCGCCCAGGTGGAAAATCTGATCATGGAGTCCGAGGACGTCATCGAGTGCGCCGTGATCGGCATCCCCGACCAGAAGTGGGGCGAGCGCCCGCTCGCTGTGACGAAATTGCTCGCCGGCATCGAGCCGTCCAAGGAGACTGCGGCCCGTCTACGCGCCTCGTTGTCGGATAACCTGCCGAAATGGATGGCGCCCGAGTACTGGACGTTTGTGGACAGCATCGACAAGACATCCGTGGGTAAGTTTGACAAGAAAGACCTGCGTAAGCACTTGGAGCGCAAGGAATTTAACATCATTGCCCTGCCGGGACCGGGTAGCGGTTCAAATTCCGGCTCGACGAAGCGCTAATCCGGTTAGGCTTGGGAGGCATGACAACCAAACCAAGCATTTTCTCCAGTCCATCCCGTTACGTTCAGGGCAAAAACGCCATCCACGAACTCGGCACCTACCTCAAGCAGTTGGGCACCAACCCGCTGCTGCTTGCCGACGACACCGTGTGGGGCCTCATCGAAGACCAGCTCACCGACGGCTTCAAACAGGAGGACCTCCCGGTCAACCGCGTGCAGTTCGAGGGCTTTGCCACCGCGAAGCGTGTCGACGACACCGTGAAGCTAATCAAAGACAACAACTACGACGTCGTGGTCGGCATCGGCGGCGGCTCCGCAATCGACTCCGCGAAGGCCGCCGGCTTTGAGGCTGGCATCAACTGGGCATCTGTTCCCACCGCCGCATCCTCCGACGCACCGACCTCCACCCTGTCCGTGATCTACACCGAGGACGGCGCCTTTGACGAGTACCGCTTCTTCCCGCGCAACCCGGACCTGGTGCTCATCGACACCCAGCTTGTCGCCGGCGCACCGGAGAAGTTCCTCGTCGCCGGCATCGGCGACGCCCTGGCCACCTGGGTCGAGGCACGCGCCACCGCCAAGGGCAACGGCACGACCATGAACGGCGGCAAGCCGACCCGCGCGGGCGCAGCCCTTGCGGAACTGTGCGCGAACATCCTGCGCAAGGATGCCTTCGCCGCTCTCGACGCGGTGCGCGCCGGCATTGTCACCCCCGCCCTCGACGCTGTTGTGGAAGCCAACACCCTGCTGTCCGGCCTGGGCTTCGAGTCCGGCGGCCTGGCAGCAGCGCACGCCATCCACGACGGCCTGTCCGCCGCCGAGCAGACCCACGGCCTGTCCCACGGCGAAAAGGTCAACATCGGCACCATCGCGCAGCTGATCATGGAGGGCGCCGACACCGATGAGCTCGAGGACTTCATCGAGTTCTCCACCAAGGTTGGCCTGCCCACCACCCTGACCGAGGTCGGCATCGACCCGGAGGACCGCGAAACCCTCGAGGCTGTGGCCAAGGCTGCCACCGCCGAGGAGGAGACGATCCACAACATGCCGTTCCCGGTCGAGCCGGAGCAGGTTGTCGAGGCGCTGATCGTGCTCGAAAACACCAGCCGCCGCGTCCGCGAAGAGCGCGGACTGCCGGAGCCGAAGAAGTACGTGAACAAGCACTAAGACACTGAAGTGCCGGAAGGCCGCGCTGGGGTATCCCGCGCGGCCTTTTGTGTGCGATGGAGTGCTAGTCGCGGATCAGCTCCGCGGTCACCGGCCCTGCCACGTCGAGTTCGATAACGCGGAGGCCGGCCTCGCGGGCTTCGTCGAGAAGCGCTGCGTCAACGTCGGACGTGGTGAGCACGAGCGCGGTCGGGCCGGCGCCGGAGAGGTAGGCGGCGTGGCCGCGGTTGCGCAGACGGTTGACCCACTCGGCGGTCACCGGCAGCACGTCGGCGCGGTACGGCTGGTGCAGGCGGTCGCGGGTGCCTTCGAACAGCAGGTCCGGGTGGTGCTGCAGCGCGGCGGTCATCACGGCGGTGCGAGAGACGTTGAAGCGCGCGTCGGTGTGCGTGACGTGGCTCGGCAGCACCTTGCGCACCGCGTTGGTGGACGCGTGGAAGTCCGGCACGAGCGCGACGGCCTTGATAGTTTCGTCGACAGGAATCCGCACGGCGCGGTACGACGGCTTGGAGCGGCCGTCGACGGGGATGTCGGTCCAGGACACCACTGCCCCGCCGAGTACGGAGGCGCCGGCGTTGTCCGGGTGGCCTTCGAACTCGGAGGACAACTGCACGATGGTGTCCTCGTCGAGCGGCGAGCCGGCGAGTGCGTTCGCCGCGACGACACCGGCGACGGCGGCGGACGCGGAGGACCCCAGCCCGCGCGACTGCGGGATCTGGTTGTGGCACACCACGCGCAGCCCAGGCGCGGAGACATCGGCCGCGGTCAAACCCGACTGGATTGCCTTGACCACCAGGTTGGACGAATCGCGCGGGAGTTCGTCTGCGCCTTCGCCGAAGATTTCCACCTCGAGCCCGGAGTCGGTGACCTCCACTTCGACGGTGTCATAGATGCTCAGCGCGATGCCGAGGGTGTCGAAGCCGGGGCCCAGGTTCGCCGAGGAGCCCGGCACAGTCACGCGCGCCTTCAGGCCCGCCTGCAGATCGGTTGCCATTGTGCTGCTCCTTTACGCGTCGAGGCGGATTACGGAGTTGACGGCGAGGACGTCGTCGTGGCCGGAGAGCTGCGTGACAATGCTGTCCAGGTCCTTCTCGCGGGCACCGTGCGTGACGACGATCAGATGCGCCTCGTCGCCGGACTCCTCCTGACGCACGGCCGACAGGGAGATTCCTGCCTTGGCAAAGCGCGCGGTGAGGTCCGCGAGCACACCGACGCGGTCATTGACCGTCATGTTGATGTGGTAGCGAGAGGTCACCTCCGCAAACGGGACCACCGGGTAGTCCGCGTACGGGTTCTCCGCCGGGGCGCGGCCGCCGTGGACCTTGTTGCGTGCGGCGCCGACCAGGTCGCCGAGCACTGCGGATGCTGTGGGGGCGCCGCCGGCGCCGTTGCCGTAAAACATGAGTCGACCTGCTGCTTCTGCCTCGACGAAAATTGCGTTGTAGCTCTTGTCCACGCTCGCCAGCGGGTGCTCGTTGGGCACCAGGGTCGGGTGGACGCGGGCGTTGATGCCGGTGGTGTTACCGGCATCGTCGACAAGCCGCTCGCAGATGGCCAGCAGCTTGATGGTCTGGTTGGACTTCTTCGCCGCCTCAATGTCGTCGGCGGTGACCTTGGTGATGCCCTCGCAGTACACGTCGTCGAAGGTCACGCGGGTGTGGAAGCCCATCGACGCCAAGATGGCGGCTTTGGACGCGGCGTCGTGGCCCTCGACGTCGGCGGTCGGGTCGGCCTCGGCGTAGCCCAGGCGCGTCGCCTCGGCGAGCGCCTCCTCGTAGCTTGCGCCGGTGGATGCCATCGCGTCCAGGATGAAGTTCGTGGTGCCGTTGACGATGCCGGAGATGCGCTGCACCTGGTCACCCGCGAGTGAGCGGCGCAGCATGCCGACGACCGGAATCGCGGCGGCCACGGCGGCCTCGTAGTAAAGGTCGACACCGGCGGCGTTGGCGGCGTCGGCAAGTTCCGAGCCGTGCGCGGCGACGAGCGCCTTATTGGCGGTGACCACCGACTTGCCCGCGCCCAGCGCCTCGAGGACCAGCTTGCGCGGGTAATCGATGCCGCCGATGAGCTCGACGACGATGTCCACGTCGTCGCGGGTGACCAGTTCACCGGCGTCGTCGGTCAGGTACAGGCCCTGGACCTCTGGCGCATCCTTGTGTTTGGCCAGGTCGGACACCGCCACACCGCGGACCTCGACAGGCCCGCCGATGCGGTGCTCGAGGTTGGAGGAGAACTCGCTGAGCAGGCGCAGCACTTCCGTGCCCACGGTGCCCTTGCCCAGCACCGCAATACCGACCGGCGTGCCGATGCCCTTGCCGGGGTAATTTCCGTTGATGCCCTCTGCACTGGCGACAGTCATGGTCCTGGTGCTCCTTCTACGTTTGTCGAGATGGTCGTATGAACCGCTTGGTCTACTATCGCCGAAGCTGGAGGACGGGGTCAATTAATATTCGCGGGCGAGCAGATCTTCCACTGTCTCGCGCCGCACCATCGGCGTGATGTGGCCACCGCGCACTGAGACCACCGCGGGGCGGCCGAACGCGTTGTAGTTCGACGCCATGGAGTAGCAATACGCTCCCGTCGCCGCGAGCGCGATCAAATCGCCCGGTGAGACGTCCTCCGGCCACTTGGCGTCTTCGACGAGGATGTCACCGGATTCGCAATGCGAGCCGACCAACCGGGTGTCGGTGGTCTCGCCGTCGACGAATCGGTTGACCACGCGGGCGTCGTAAAGCGCGCCGTACAGCGACGGGCGGATGTTGTCGCTCATGCCGCCGTCGACCGCGATGTAGCGGCGCGAGGTGGTGTACGAGGTGTCGACTTCCTTGATCACACCGGCGGTGTAGACCGTCACCGCGGACGGGCCGGCGATAGCGCGGCCCGGCTCCACGACGACCGTCGGCGCGGCGATGCCGAGCTCGTCGGCGACATCCTGCACGGCGGCCAACAGGTCGCGCGCGACGGCGGCGACGTCGAGAGGCTCCTCCCCCGGCATATAGGCGATGCCGTAGCCCCCGCCGAGATCCAGGTAGCCGAGCGCCACACCGCAGGTCTTCCACACCTCGGCGTACAGGCCGAGCACGCGCTCCGCGGCGAGTTTGAAGCCTTCCGCATCGAACACCTGGGAACCGACGTGGCAGTGCAGGCCGGTCAGTTCGAGCGACGGCGAGTCAATTGCCGCGACGGCAGCTGTCAGCGCATCGCCGGTGGCCAGCGAAATACCGAACTTCTGATCCTCGTGGCTGGTGGCAATGAACTCGTGCGTGTGCGCGTCGACGCCAGGCTTGACGCGGATGAACACGTCTTGCTTCACGCCCGCCTCTCGCGCGACGGTCTCGAGTTGCGCAAGTTCCTGGTGTGAGTCGATGACAACATGGCCGACCTTCGACTCGACGCACAGGCGCAAAAACGCGTCGGACTTGTTGTTGCCGTGGACGGTGATGCGCTCCGGCGGGAAGTTCGCGGCCAGGGCGATGCGCAGCTCGTTTTCGCTGGCCACGTCGAGCGCGAGTCCTTCTTCGTCGACCCAGCGCGCGATGTGGCGGGTCAAAAACGCCTTGGACGCGTAGTGCACGTTCGCCGGCGCGCCGAAGGCTTTGGCCATGTCGCGGCAGCGGGAGCGGAAATCGTCCTCGTCGACCACAACCACCGGGGTGCCGTACTCTGCAACGATCTCCGGCAGCGGCACACCTGCAATCGTGACCACGCCATCTTCTTCACGCTTGGCGTTGCGCGGCCAGACGTGCGCAGGTAGGTCGTTGAAGTCGCCTTCGTCGGTGCTGTACGGGGTGGAGATGAAAACGGTCATTTACATCCGCTCCGGTGCGCTCACGCCGATCAGGTGCAGGGCGTTGGCGATGACCTGGCGCGTCGCCATGGCCAGCGCGAGACGCGCAGTGTGCACTGGCTCAGCCTCGTCGCCGGCCTTCGGCAGGATCTGGCACGAGTCGTAGAACTTGTGGAAGGCGGAGGCCAGCTCCTCGGTGTAGCGGGCAATGCGGTGCGGCTCGCGGAGCTCCGCGGCGGCGCGCACCACAGCCGGGAATTCGCCGATGGTGCGGATCAAGTCGCCTTCCTTGTCGTGGGACAGCAGCGACAGATCCGGGCCCTCGTAGGAGACCCCGGCCTCGTTTGCCTTGCGCTCGATCGAGCACAGGCGGGCGTGGCCATACTGCACGTAGTAGACGGGGTTGTCGGAGGACTGCTTCGTCCACAGATCCAGGTCGATGTCCAGCGACGAATCGACTGAGGAACGCACGAGTGAGTAGCGGGCGCCGTCGACACCGATCGCGTCGACGAGGTCCTCCAGCGTGATCACGGTGCCGGCCCGCTTGGACATCTTCACTGCCTTACCGTCGCGCACCAGGTTGACCATCTGGCCGATGAGCACCTCGACAGCGTCGCCGTTGTAGCCGAGCGCCTGCGCAGCCGCCTTCAAGCGTGCGATGTAGCCGTGGTGGTCGGCACCGAGCATGTAGATCGCCAGCGTGTGGCCGCGGTCGAATTTGTCCGCCACATAGGCAATATCGCCAGCGATGTACGCGGCGTCGCCGTCGGACTTGATCACTACGCGGTCCTTGTCGTCGCCGAAGTCCGACGAGCGCAGCCACCAGGCGTTATCCGCCTCGTACAGGTTGCCGTTTTCCTTCAGCGTCGCAATCGCCTTGTCCACCGCGCCGGACTCGAAGAGCGAATTCTCGTGGAAGTACACGTCGAAATCGACGCCGAAGTCGTGCAGCGACGCCTTGATCTGCTCGAACATCATCTCCACGCCCTCCGCGCGGAAGGTCTCCTGCACCTCGGCGTCCGAACCCTCGAGAGCATCGGGGCGCTTATCGACGACCGCCTGCGCAATCTCGCGAATGTAGTCGCCTCCGTAGCCGTCCTCGGGGGTCGGGTCGCCCTTGGCCGCAGCCACCAGGGAACGGGAGAAGCGGTCGATCTGCCCGCCGTGGTCGTTAAAGTAGTACTCGCGGGTCACCTCGGCGCCAGCGGCTTCAAGTACGCGGCCGAGCGAGTCACCCACCGCGGCCCACCGGGTGCCGCCCAAGTGGATCGGGCCGGTCGGGTTGGCTGAGACGAACTCGAGGTTGACCTTTTCTCCCTGATACAGGTCCGAGTGGCCGAATTCCGCGCCGTCGCTGAGCACCTTGGCCACCAGCTGACCCTGCGCACCGGCAGCCAGGCGCAGGTTGATAAAGCCGGGGCCTGCGACCTCGGCTGCATCGATGGCGGGGTCGGACGAGAGGTCGTCGGCAAGCCAGCCTGCAAGATCGCGCGGATTGGTGCCGGCTTTCTTCGCCACTTGCAGGGCGATGTTGGTGGCGTAGTCGCCGTGCTCCGGGTTGCGCGGCCGTTCCACGGTCACGGTGTCGGGCACGACGGAGGCGTCGAGATCATGGGCTGCGAGCACGCGCGATGCGGCTTCTTTCACGGTGGTTGCGAGTTCAGCTGGCGTCATGGGGCACAAGTCTAAATCACCCGCCGACACGGCAAGCAGCTCGTCCCAACCTTCCGGTATACCGCTGCTACCACTATAAGTGGATTAGGTCACACCAAACTGCTCCCCCTCCATTCGTCACTTTCGGGGTGTAGATGGCATATTTAGTCCAGTCATTGTCCCTCCCTGACTCGAAAGAGCACTCCTATGGACCAATTCCAAGTCGTCACCGACGCTGTCGGTGGCAGCACGGGGCTGTCGGCGCTGGTTTCAACACTGCCGCTGTTAACCTTCTTCATCATGCTGCTGGGCTTCAAGGCCCGCGCCCACACTTCCGGCGCAGTTGCGTTGGTTGTGGCAATTTTGATCGCGATCCTCGGCTTCAACATGCCAACCGCAATGGCGATTTCTTCGGCATTCCGCGGCGGCCTGTTCGGCCTGTTCCCCATTGTCTTCGTCATCCTGACAGCGATCTGGTTCTACCAGATCACGGTTGCCTCCGGTCGCTTCGAGGACCTGCGCCTGGTCTTCGACAAAATGGGCAACGGCGACGTGCGCATCCAGGCGATGCTCATCGCGTTCTGCTTCGGCGGCCTGCTTGAGGCCCTCGCCGGCTTCGGTGCACCGGTTGCAATTACCGCGACGATGATCCTCGCCCTGGGTATTCCGCCGTTGAAGGCCGCGACAGTTGTCCTTATCGCGAACACCGCCCCAGTGGCGTTCGGTGCTGTAGCCATTCCGATTACCACTGCCGGCGAGGTGGGCGGCCGAACCTTGGAGCAGACCGAGAACATCGCTGCGATTGTGGGCCACCAGACCCCGTTGCTGGCATTCTTCGTGCCGTTCATCATCGCCTTGCTTATCGACGGCTGGCGCGGCGTTCGCGAAACAGCACCCGCCGCCGGCGTCATCGGCCTGTCCTTCGCTGTAGCGCAATGGTGGACCTCCAACCACTTCGCATATCAGCTCACCGACGTCATTGCCTGCATCGTCGCGCTCGGCGCCGCGTTCGTCCTCCTGCACTTCTGGCAGCCGCGTGGCGTCCACGAGATGCGTGAGCGCCTGGGCCTCGAGCCGTACGCGGGCGAAGCCGCCGATGCGGAATCGGGCCGACTCACCGGAAGCCGCATCTGGATGGCGCTGATGCCCTACGCAGTCGTTGTCCTTGTCTTTGGTATCGCAAACCTGGGCACCACGATTCCGGAGTGGCTCAAGTCCTTCAAGCTGACTTTCCCGTGGCCGGGTCTGGACGGCAAGCTTTACGACGCCGCCGGCGAGGCAGTCAACAGCGACTACACCTTCGCCTGGATCAACAACCCAGGCACCCTGCTGGTCATCTCCGCGCTCATCGTCTCCATCGCGTACATGGTGTTCAACGAGAACGGCCGCTACAGCCTCACCTGGGGCCAGGTGGGCAAGGAGTTCACCGACACCGTGTGGAAGATGCGTTGGTCCGCCCTGACCATCGTGCTCGTGCTCGCACTGGCCTACGTGATGAACTACTCCGGCCAGACCGTGACCATCGGCGAGTTCTTCGCCAACCTCGGCCCGGCGTTCGCATTCTTCTCGCCGATGCTCGGCTGGGTCGGTGTAGCAGTCACCGGATCCGACACGTCCGCTAACGCGCTGTTCGCCAATCTTCAGGTCACCGCCGCGCACAACCTGGGCCTCAACCCGGATCTCATGCTCGCGGCGAACACCACTGGTGGTGTCGTCGGCAAGATGATCTCGCCACAGTCGCTCGCCATCGCCGCAACCGCGGTCAGTATGGAGGGCAAGGAGTCCGAACTCTTCAAGAAGCTTGTGGGCTGGTCCTTCGGCTTCCTCGTCGCCGTGTGCGTGATAGTCTTCTTGCAGTCGAACGTCTTGAGCGCTCTGGCTCCGGTGGTTCCGTAACTGCACTGTTTTTTACGGAGCTCCCGAAGCCCAGGCTGGCTCGGGAGTTTCGTCATTTTTCCAGAGATTTTCCACGATAGGAGCCCCGATAAATGCGAGTAGCTCTGTTCTCTACTTGTATCGGTGACGCCCTCTTCCCCGACGCACACAAGGCTTCGGCCATTGTGCTTTCCCGCCTGGGCTACGAGGTTGTCTTCCCCGAACAGCAGACCTGCTGCGGCCAGATGCACGTCAACACTGGCTACAAGGAGCAGGCCGTTCCCATCATTGAGACCTACGTCGACGCATTCGCTGATCCGTCGATCGACTACGTCGTGGCTCCCTCCGGCTCCTGCGCAGGTGCCGTGCGCGAGCAGCACGTCGAGCTGGCGGAGCGTTTCGGCTCCAAGGCTCTTGTCGACGGCGCAAAGATCGCGTCCAAGAAGACCTACGACCTCTCCGAGTTCATCGTCGATGTCGCAGGCACCTACGACGTCGGTGCGTTCTTCCCGCACCGCGTGACCTACCACTCCTCCTGCCACTCGCTGCGCTTCCTCAAGGTCGGCGACCGTCCGACCGAGCTGCTGCGCCACGTCGAGGGCCTGGAGTTGGTGGACCTGCCGAACTCCGAGGAGTGCTGCGGCTTCGGCGGCACCTTCTCTGTGAAGATGCCGGAGGTGTCCTCCGCGATGGTTTCCGACAAGGTTCGCCACATCAAGGAGACCCAGGCCGAGTACGTCACCGCCGGTGACTCCTCCTGCCTGATGAACATCGGCGGTGCGCTCTCCCGCCAGCGTCAGGGCATCCGTGCCGTGCACATGGCTGAGATCCTTGCCTCCACCAAGGAGAACCCGCTGACTCCGACGTCCGCTGCGTACACGAAGGAGAAGATGCTGTGAAGGTTGCACTCGGTCAACCCACGATGCCGCCGTTTGCCAACGGCCCGTCCCACCTGCGCGGCAAGGAGAAGTTCCAGAAGGCTGCGCACCACGAACTAAACGACGTCACCAAGCGCCGCAACTACCAGTACGCAACCACGACCATTCGTGTGAAGCGTCAGGCAGTCGTCGACGAGCTGGACGACTGGCAGCAGCTGCGCGAAGCGGGCTCCACGATCAAGCGCGACGTTACGGCACGTCTGCCGGAGCTGCTCGAGCAGTTCGAGGAAAACGTGACCAAGCGCGGTGGCCACGTCCACTGGGCACGCGACTCTAAGGAAGCCAACGAGATCATCCAGGATCTGGTGAAGGCAACCGGCGAGGACAAGGTCGTCAAGATCAAGTCCATGGCCACCCAGGAGATCGCCCTGAACGAGGAGCTGGAAAAGGCCGGTATCTTCGCGCAGGAGACTGACTTGGCTGAGCTCATCGTGCAGCTCGGCGAGGACTTCCCCTCCCACATTCTCGTCCCAGCGATCCACCGCAACCGCGCGGAGATCCGCGATATCTTCACCGCGAAGATGCCGAACACCGACGACAGCCTGACGCAGGATCCGGCAGAACTTGCCGAGGCCGCGCGCCAGTACCTGCGCCAGCAGTTCATGGAGGCCAAGGTTGCCATCTCCGGTGCCAACTTCGGTTGCGCCGATACCGGCACCGTCTCCATCGTCGAGTCCGAGGGCAACGGCCGTATGTGCCTGACCCTGCCGGAGACGCTCATCACCGTGATGGGTATTGAGAAGCTGCTGCCGAACTTCGAGGACCTCGGTGTCTTCCTGCAGCTGCTGCCGCGCTCCTCCACTGGTGAGCGCATGAACCCGTACACGTCCCTGTGGTCCGGTGTGACCGAGGGCGACGGCCCGCAGAACTTCCACATTGTTCTTTTGGATAACGGCCGTACCGCGGCGATGTCCAACGAGATCGGCCGCGAGGCGCTCAAGTGCATCCGCTGCTCCGCCTGCCTGAACGTGTGCCCGGTCTACGAGCGCGCCGGTGGTCACTCCTACGGTTCGACCTACCCGGGCCCGATCGGTGCCATCCTGTCGCCGCAGCTAACTGGCATCGACTCCAGCGATGACCCGAACGGCTCCCTGCCGTACGCATCCTCGCTGTGTGGTCGCTGCAACGAGGTCTGCCCGGTGAAGATTCCAATCACCGACATCTTGCTGGAGCTGCGCTACCAGAAGGCGAAGAACGAGCCGAGCTACATCGAGCGCGCCTCGTTCGCTGCCCTGTCCAAGGTTTGGGGCAACAGTGGAGCGTGGAACCGAGTCGTCCGCCTGGCAACGCTTGGCCGCATTCTCGGTGGCTTTAACGGCACGATCGAGACCATGCCGCCGCCAATTTCCGGTTGGACGGAGTTCCGCGATGTCGCTGTCCCGCCGAAGAAGACGTTCCGCGAATGGTGGGAGACCGACGAGGCGAAGGACCTGCTCGCCGACGCACGCAAGCAGGGCGTTCCGGAGAGCCAGAAGGTTACCGGCGAGCGTTTCGAGGAGGAGAAGTAAATGACTACCCGTGTAGGTAACACTGCAGGCTCCCCCGCCCGCGACGCACGCAACGAGGACGCGAAGCGCGAGATTCTCAAGCGCATCCGCGATGCTCACCAGCTCTCCAACGTGCCCGAGCACGTCGAGGTGGTCCGCGAGTACCGCACCACCTCCGACATCAAGGGCGACGAGCTGCGCGAGATCCTCATCGACCGCCTCGTGGACTACAAGGCTGACGTCGTCGAGACGACCGAGCAGACGCTTCACGACGATCTGCTGAAGGTCCTGGCCGACCGCAAGTGCAACGACGTCGTCTACGCACCGGGCCTGGACGCGAAGCTCTTCGACGGCTTCTCCGGCACCGCGCGCCCAGACGATAACGCGTCTGATCCGCGCGAGCTCAGCGACGTCGACGCCGTGGTGACTGATTCTCACGTCACCTCCGCGCAGACCGGCTCCATCGTCCTGGAGTCCGGCGACGTGTGCGGCCGTCGCGCCCTGTCGCTGGTTCCGGACCGCCACATCTGCATCGTGCGTGCCGACACCGTCGTCTACGGCGTGCCGGAGATGATCGCCCGCATCGACCCGGAGCGCCCGGCCACGATGATTTCTGGCCCGTCCGCTACCTCCGACATCGAGCTCGTGCGCGTCGAGGGCGTGCACGGCCCACGTGACCTCATCGTCATGGTCGTGAAGTAGCCCGCCCCCGCTGGTGCTGCCCAGCGCCGGTAACGGCATAACGAAACGGCCGGTCCCTTTCGGGGCCGGCCGTTTCGCTGTCATTGTTTCCCGTGTCACGCCGTTCCCGCGGCGCGCACAAATTATTATGGGGCGCAGCTGTTGAAAAACCATGGCGTGAAGCTGAGAGATCCCCTAGCGTTGCGTGCCGATTCGCTACCGGCACATAACCACCATGCAATTTCATCGCACCGCGTCGTGGGTGCTAGTCTGATTAGCATTGTCTCCGTAGCTCAGTGGATTAGAGCATTGGTTTCCGGTACCAAAGGTCGCAGGTTCGAATCCTGTCGGGGACACGCTTTGTTTTGAGGGTTTTGCGTTTCTGACCACCTCAGATTTGCAAAACTCCCCAAACACCAAAATGGACCTCCGAAAGGGGGTCCATTCCTGTTATTAACCCAAAACACACCATCCCAGAACGGGAAACACGCCCCAAAATGACGAAATCGCCGGGAAACCACTTTCTATGTATCCCGGCGCGAACACCTCCCCAAAACTCACCCCCCTTAAAGTTTTACGCAGCCATTGGAGGATCGTTCCCACTCGCAATATCCGCCACACGCTTGCGGAACTTCTTACGCTCCTTTATCGGGCGACCACCCGGACCACCTGGACCGCGCCCACCGCCGTCGATGAGGTCACGCTCACCAGCGATCCACGATTGGATGAGACGTAAGTTCATTGCGGTCACGCCGACAGCAGCGAGGAAGAATTTCTTGATCCAGCCACGCATCAGGCGTGATTTGGTAGCACCCAAACGCATACCGTCATCGCCCTTAAGGATCGCGTTTCGAGTTTCGATCACATTGCGCGCAAAACCAAAGGTCGCCTTCCACTCTTGAGATCCATACAGTGGTCCAAACTGCTCAAAACGCGCATACGTTTCTACCGGGGAATCCTCGCACCCAC
>ERZ1029878.88-NODE-88-length-21209-cov-37.623523_pt1 | contig 21209 bp, 22 predicted proteins | sample MGYA00519234_ERZ1029878 | MGnify/ENA primary metagenome ERZ1029878 (study PRJEB33666, sample SAMEA4610928) | skin metagenome | biome: Human-associated habitat; feature: Malodor aspect; material: skin | place: Philippines | collected 2015-08 ... | reverse complement strand
CCTTGCCGACGATCGCGGCGAGCTTATCGACGAGCGCCGCGTCTGTGCCGCCCGCGAAGCGCGCAGCGACAGCATCGGGTGCGGAGTCGTCGTAGACCGGTTTGGGGATCCGTTGGGGATTGGGAGAGAGGAGTCTAGCCATGGATTCAGACTACGCCGTGAGCCCATCAGCACTACTTGACATAATGTACATTATCGGACAAATATCCGTTATATAACGTCAAGGTGACGTTATATAGGTCTACTTCCGCATATCCAGGCGCACGTTGATTTCGCCGTCTTCGGCGATCTTCGCGGCAACCAACTCCGGAGTCTCCACGCCGTAGTCCTCACGGTGGATCGGAATGTCCGCGGCGACGAGCAATTGCTCGCCCGAGCGCGCCACATTGAAGGTCTGCGTGACTGGCTGCGTCGTGCCGTGAATCGTCATCTCGCCGGTCAATTCCACCGGACTGATACTGCCGTCGTCCGGAACCGCATTGAGATCCACGGGCTCTGTCACGGTGAAGGTTGACTCCGGATACTCGTCCGTGTGGAAAATCTTCCGGCGCACGCTCTCGTCGCGAACGTCGGCGTCGGATTTCAGGTTCGTCATGTCGACGGTAATTTCACCCGACGTCAGCGTGCCTGCCTCAATTGTGACGCTGCCATGCACGCCCTGCGTCGACCCGGATGTCGTGCGACGCTCGCCAGGCAGCACCTCGTCGAAGGTGTAGCCTGCGGACGTCTGGTTCGGCCCCGGCCGGTTGGTGACCGTCCAGGTGCCATCCAGATCGGTTGACGCTTCCGTAAGCGCCGACTCGTCGATCCCCTCAGTTTTGACACCGTGACTAAAAAACAGTGTCCTCGCCAACGGGATGAATGCGACGAGTACCGCCAATATGGCGAAGGCGGAAACCGCCACAATGAGCAGTTTCCTGTTTCGGGAGTTGGACTCCAAGTAGCTCACCTCAGCTTTTCAAGTTTCTGCGCTAAGCCTACTAATTCGTCACACAGCGCCCCCAATTCGCTCGCCGGTGCGCCTTCGGTGGCGGCCGTCTGGATGTCTTCCGCCGCACAGCGCAGTTCAAACAGCCGGTCGCGAATTTCGTCGACCTTCTGCTGGCTCAGAATCACCGCATCTGGGTCCACGGATGTTCCTGCCAGCAACGTCCGTTGCTCGTACGCGCGTTGCTTGCACGACGGACCGCAGTACTTGCGCTTCCTGCCGCGGCCTTGATTGAGCTCGATTTCCTTGCCGCACCAGGCGCAGACTGCCGTTTTCTGGCCTGTTCTCCGCTGTCTGATAGTCACGTTACATAGTCTATTACAGCTGTCATACGGTGTAGACACCGGGGGAACAAACTCGGTATGCCGATCGTTATACTTGAGCGATTGCTGCACACCCCCGGGTGGATCGGGTAACCGGGACACCACGAGTTAAAGGATGGAGACGACATGGCTGATCGAGTGCTACGCGGTAGCCGTATGGGCGCCGTGAGCTACGAAACGGACCGCGACCACGATCTCGCGCCGCGCCGCATGGCGAAATACCAGACCCCCAACGGTGAAGTCTACGAGGTCCCGTTCGCTGACGAAGCCGAGATCCCCGAAGAGTGGATGTGCAAAAACGGCCAGGTGGGCACCCTTATGGAGGGCGAAGGCGTGGAGTCGAAGCCGGCGAAGCCGCCGCGCACCCACTGGGACATGCTGCTCGAGCGCCGATCCATTGAAGAGCTCGACGTGCTCCTCGAGGAGCGTTTGGAGCAGCTGCGCAAGCGTCGCCGTGCAGCGGCCCGCCTGGCTAAGGAGCAGGCCGCGCAGAACGAAAAGTAGGTCCTACTTCGAGCCGGACTTGAGTACGTGAAGAGCCTGACGCACGGTTTCCGTCGTCAGGTTTTTTGCAGTCTCCAGCTTGTCGGCGGCACGGCCCGCAACCTTGCCCAGGTTGAGGTTGCTCAGCTCGTACTTGGTCATTGAGCCGATCTCCCCTGCCAGGTCCGCAACCTGCCCCGGTGCCTTCGCAGCGCGCGACGGCAGGTCGGCAGCCTTGGAGTTGGACACGGCGTACGCGAACTGTCGCCAGGTCTCGGAGGCCAGGTTGCCGACGAACGAGGCCTTATCCTGTACGCCCCACTTCGTCACCTCAGCGAAGGACGCTGCTGCGAAGCTTGCGTCGAGTTTCGATTCGCCCAGTTTGCGGTCCTCGAAGGTGATCGGCACCTCGACGACGTCAAAGCCGGCGTCGGCAACTTTGTGCGCGATCTCCACCTGGAAGATGTAGCCCTTATTCGACAGCGCGTCCAGATCAAGTTCCTCGAGCACCTCGCGGCGGAAAGCGCGGTAGCCGGCGGTCATGTCCTTAGTGTCGTCGCCAAGCGCAACGGCGATGTACTCGTTGCCCAGCTTCGACAGCAGGTAGCGGCTACGCGGCCAGTTCTTCACTTCCCCACCGTCGATGTAGCGCGAACCGATGGCGAGGTCGGCGCCGCCGGCTACGGCGTCGAGCAGGCGGTGCAACTCCTCTGGGGCGTGGGAGCCGTCGGCGTCCATTTGCACGACAACCTGGTAGTCGCGCTCGAGCGCCCACTCGAAGCCCGCGCGGTATGCGGCCAGCAGGCCCTCTTTACCGGTGCGGTGCAGCACGTTGACCTCGTCGTGAGCAGCGGCGAGTTCGTCGGCCTTCGCGCCGGTGCCGTCGGGCGAATTGTCGTCAACGACCAGCACGTCGACGTCGTTTTGCGCCTCCAGCACACGGCCGACGATCAGCGGAACGTTCTCCACCTCGTTGTAGGTCGGGATGATCACCAGGGTCTCGTTCGCCACGGCGGTACTTCTCCTCGCTTTTTAGGCTTGTTTATTCCTTTGAGCAGCATACCTGCGCTTGGTTGCGCGTGTGCCGACACCTGCCGCAACCATCACGAGGGCACCGAGCGCGACGAGCGCCCACTCGAGCGCACCGCCGAAGCGCACGGCTGGTGTAAGCGAATCTCGAAGCGGCAGCTTTTCGACGAGATGATCCGCCGTGAAGATCTCCGTCTCCTGCGACACCGTCCCGTCCGGGTGGACGATCGCCGACACACCGGATGTGGCCGCCACGACGACGGCGCGGTCGGTTTCCATCGCGCGCAGTCGGCTCATGGCCAACTGCTGATACGTCATGCCGGTAAACCCGAACGTGGCGTTGTTGGTCGGGGTGGTCAATAGCTGTGCGCCGCCACGCACGGCCATGCGGTACGCCGGATCCTCGGCGACCTCGTAACAGGTAGCAACGCCGACCGGGATGTCCCCCATGTGGACAACACCGTTGCCGTTACCGGGTTTGAAGTTACCGGCCAGGTCCACCATCTCGGAGAAGTTGCGGAAGAAGTCGCGCCACGGCATGTATTCGCCAAACGGCTGCAGGAAGCGCTTGTGGTGGTACTCCCCTGGCCCGTTGTCGGGATCGAAGACGACCATCGTGTTGCGCGCGCCCACCTCGTCGCGCGTGAGCGTGCCGACGAGTACAGGTGCGTCCACACCACGCACGGCGATATCGATCAACGACCGGGCCTCGGAGTCTGTGAACGGGTTAACGTCGGAGGAGTTCTCCGGCCAGATAACGGCGTCGAGGGGTTCTCCTGCGGCGCGGGCGTCGTCGCCAAGCGCTAGCGTCTCGTTGACGTGGTTGGTCAGCACCGCGCGACGCTGCGCGTTGAAGTCGAGCCCCATGCGCGGCACGTTGCCTTGCACGACAGCGACGTTGGCCTCGCCTACCGCCGGCCCGGCGGTGTTGATACCGAGGCCGGCGATTGCGCCAAATATGAGCGGGACAGCGAATGCCACACCCCCGGCCAGTCGTTGTGTGCCGCGGCCTGAGAGAAGGGCGACAAGGCCGGTACCGACCAGCGCGGCTGCAACGGTGATCAGTGCCGGGCCGCCCCAGGGGGCAAGAGCGGCGAGCGGGCCGTTGATCTGCCCCCACGCCAGGCGCACCCAGCTAAAACCGCCGAATGGCACGGACGAGCGGACAAACTCAACCGCGAGATACAGCAGCGGAAATGCGGCGAAGCCGAAGCGCCAGCGCGCCACGAGGACACCGAAAACGCCGGTGAGGATGCCGTAGAGGCCGAGGAAGATGGACAATGCGACATACGGCATGGCCCCGACGAATTCGCCGATCCACGGCAGCAGGTACAAGTAGCAAAACGCGGCCTGAGTGAAACCGAGCAAACCACCGAAAGCGGCGGGCGGCCGGTCACCGCCCGGCCAGCGCCGCCACGGCGCAAGCGAAAGATACAGCACCGCGATACCGGCGATGCCGGACCACCAGTGGCCGTGCGGCTCGTAGGAGAAATACACCAGCCACCCGGAGGTAGCCGCGAGAACGAACCGGAGAAAGGCGGGAAGCGGGCTCACCTACTTCTCCCCCGGCTCGCGGCCGTCCATGCGGTACCACTGCTCCAGCTCGTCGGCGTCGATCACGGTGTTGTCGTCGCGACTTTGCTCCGGGTGAGCCTGCTCCTGTGGGTTGGTAAACGACCCGTAGGAGGTGGTGAACTGCGACATTGGCGTCGCCGCATAGATGCGAGCGCCGAGGTCTTCCATGCTGCGGCGGGCACGCTTCGTCATTGCGCGGCGCGCCATGCCGCGGGTCGGCCCGAACACGAGGAGCAGGCCGAGCACCGAGCTGACAAAGCCGGGGACGATGTTCATCGCCCAGCCGGCAAGCAGCAGCGCCGAATCGCCGGCCAACTGTCCCACGTTCGCCCGGCCTTTCGCGGCGCGGACGAGTTCGCCGCGCAACGAAGCGGCGGCGGCGAAGCAGCCGAAGAGCATCAGGCCGAAAATGGCCAGGATCGCCCAGCCGACGCCAATCCACTTCGCGACGAGGAAAAACGCGATTGCTTCGACCACAAAGTACAGCAGTAGGTACACAGGCATGGGCCAAGGCTACCTGGACAACTGGTCGAGCAACCAACCCACGTCCTCGGCGGCGTGGAGGAAGTACGGGCCGAAATGGTTCGTCCCCGTGCGTCCACGGATGCCGCGCTCGCGGCGGGTAGTCAGGTCGATGCCCCAGTCGTCGGCAAGTTTGGCCACGTCGTCGTACGGCACGAGGTCGTCGTGAAGCGCGCTCCACAAACGGATCGGGATGTTGGGCGGCTGCACGGCACCGAGTCGTATGGCGTCGAGATGGGCGCTGGTGCGGGGCAGGTCGTCGAGAAGCTCCGCCATGCTCACGCCTGTGCGGGTCCAGGTGCGAGTGTGCACCCACGGGCGGTGCAGTACTGCCCCCATGGCGCAGGTGCGTGCGCCGTTGACGATGGCTGCGGCCCCTTTCGGACTCAAATGCGGGGCGATTTCGGCGGCGATGTCCTCGTCGCGCGCCATGAGTCCGGCGACGGCGTAGAGGATGACCACGGAGGCGAGCGCGCCGTCGACGTGGTGGAGCATGCTCACCAAATCGGTCGGCGGAGCTGCGACGACGGCAGCCAGCGGCTGCAGTTCCGGGGTGTACTCGGGCTCCTCCAACCATGCGGCCGCGGCTCCCCCGCCCTGGGAAAACCCCCACAGCCCCAACGCGGTGGTGTCGACGCCGAGGTCGCGGGAGGCGCGGACGGCGTCGGCAAGCGCGCGGGCCGCGGAGACATGGTCGCAGTAGAGTTCGACGTCGTCCTCGGGGTCGCGGGGATAGTCGGTGATGACCACGTCCGCGCCGGCGGCGAGGAATAGGTTGATTACCGGCTGCTCGTAGGCTGCGATCATGTCTACAGGCTTGACTCTCGGGCCGATACCGACGGTGCATGAGTACGACGGGTCGCAGCGCCGGGCCACCCCTTGGGTCGACGGGGCGAACGCGATCGTCGGGCGAGAACCGTTTCCCTTCCACGGCGTGCGAGACCGGAACACGGCCCCGGTAGCGGAGACCACCCTGTTGAGGCTGTCACTCGTGGCGTATTCAATGCGCCAGCTCTGCGACGGATTCAGCACCCCACTCGCACCCACCGGCCGGATCGGCACCGCTTTGACCAGCGACCCCGGTGTCATTCCCATCAGCCAGCTCGCCTGACCGAAGTCGGGCCCGGTGCGCTGGGCTGGGCGCACCAAATCAAGCCCCAGGCCGATAAGCGAGCGCGCACGCGGAAGGAAAAGCCGAGCCATGGCGGTTACCTCGGCATGTGGCGCCAGATCGGCCGCGGCACTAAGCGCATCACGCCCGCGAGCGCCGCCAGGCGCCGCGGGATCCACACGGTGGTGCTTCTGTCCTTGCCAGCGGCGTCGACAACTGCATCTGCGACCATGTCCGGCGTCACCGACATCACCGCGGGCTTCATTCCCTCGGTCATCGCGCCGATGACGAAGCCGGGGCGCGCCAGGATCAGGTTGAGACCGGTGCCGTGCAGCCGGTCCATCAGCCCCTGGCAGAATGCGTCGAGGCCTGCCTTCGTCGAGCCGTAGACGTAGTTCGCGCGCCTGGCCCGCCACCCGGCGATGGAGGAAAAGGCGTAGATTTCGCCACGGAGCATCTCGTCGGCAAGCACGGTGAGCATGCTGACCTGCGCAAGGTAGTCGACGGTGGCGATCCGCGCGGCTTCACGCTCGTCACGCTCCGCGAGTTCCTGATCGCCGAGGATCCCGAAGGCGACGATCGCGGTGGTCACCTCGCCCGCCTCTTGCACGATCCGCCGGTGCGAATCCAGGTCGGCCGCGTCGAAGTCCACCGCACGCACGTGGGTCGCACCGGCGTCGCGGAGTTGCTTTTCGACGACATCGAGCCCCGCACTCCCCCGCGCCGCAAGTACCACCTCGCGCCCGCGGCAGACGCGCTGCGCGATCTCGCCGCCGATGTCGCTGCGCGCGCCAAGCAGCAGCACGCTCCCCTGCTTAGCCACCAGATACCCCCAGGTCGCGGCGGGTGCGGTTGAAGGTCTCGATGCCCGAGTCGGTCAGCCGCACGATGTCTTCGATGCGCATGCCCCACGCGCCCGGCTTGTAGATGCCAGGCTCGATGGAAAACGCCATCCCCTCGCGTAATACGACGTCAGAGCCGGCGATGATGAAGGGCTGCTCGTGGCCGGACAGCCCAATGCCGTGGCCGAGGCGGTGTGTGAACCACTCGCCGTATCCGGCATCAGCGATCACGTTGCGCGCCGTAGCGTCCAGTTGGCCCGCGGTCACCCCCGGCCGGGCCGCCTCGCACGCGGCAGCAAAGGCGTCCTCGAGCACGGCGTATGCCTCGCGGAAGTCTGCCGGGGCCGGCTCCTTGCCGCCGACGACGTAAGTGCGGGTGCAGTCCGACTGGTAGCCGGAAGACAGCACCCCGCCGATATCGACGACCACCGGATCGCCCGCCTCGAGCACCCGGTTGGAGAAATCGTGGTGCGGATTCGACCCGTTCGGTCCCGAGCCGACGATGACAAACGCAACACGTTCGTGTTCCTCCAACACCAGCCGGGTAAGGTCGTTGGCTACTTCACGCTCGGTGCGGCCTGGCTTAAGCAGGGCCGGTACCTGGTCGTGAATGCGGTCGATTGCCGCGCCTGCTACCGCGATCTGCTCGAGCTCCGCTGCGTCTTTCACCATGAACAACTCCGCCACCGCGTTCGCGGCCAGTTCGGTGCGCGGCAACAGCGCCTGGAGCGGGAAGACGTGGTCTGCGGTCAGCGACGAGCCGAGCCCGACCATCCCGTCCCCGAGCACGTCCGCGACCAGCCGGTACGGGTTGTCGCCATCGCGCCAGCCGACGACATCGATGTCGTCGGCACGCTCGAGCCCGAGTGATGCAACATCGGTCAGCGGCGCAACTATCCGCGTGGCATCTGGCGCGATCACTAACGCAGTGAGCCGTTCGTGCGACGAGGCCCACGAACCAGTCAGGTAGGCGAGCTCGGCGCCGGTGCCGATGACCAGCCCGGCAAGTCCCCGCTCCCTAACGAGGTCTGCGGCCTTGCGCCGCCGGTCGGCATACACACTTGCATCGAAGGTCATGCGGGCCATGGTAGATCGCTACGATCACAGCCGTGTCCAATCCCATCGCACGATCCATCGCACGATCCATCGCGCGCATCTCCATCCCAGGCCGCGGCTACTGTTCAGGCGCGCTGATCACGCCCGATACCGTGCTCACCTGCGCCCACTTCTTCCGCCGCGCGGACGTGCGCAAGGTGCGCGTGCGTATCGACGACACCACACTCGCCCCAGTCTCCGCCGCGCCCCTGCCCGGCACCGACGTCGCGCTGGTGCGATTGCCGGAACGTGTCGACGCAGTACCACTGCCGGTGGGTCCAGCTCCGCGCACTGGCAGACCGACCCTGACCGTGGGTTTCGGCGGCCGCGCCGCGAGCCCGGAGGGCCGCCCCGGCAGGTACTTGGGTCGGTTGCCGTTCTCCGCGTCGCGTTCCTTTGCCACACGTGTCCGGCCGGCGGGGCTGATCTACAACAACCCGCCGGCGGTCAAGGGCGACTCCGGCGGCCCGGTGTTCGCAGGCGGCGAAATCTTCGCGGTGCAGTCGCTCATCCTCGACCCGCGGGGGCGCAACCTGCGCGCCGCCACAGTGTCGCTGTTGCCGGCTAGTTACCGATAGCGACCACACCGCGGCGGATCGCGTCGACAGCGCGGTTGGCGTTGTCGCGGATCTGTTCCGAATAGCCGGTCTTTTTCACCTGCTCCAAAAGGTCGATGACCTGCCGGCACCAGCGCACGAAGTCGCCGGGGGTCAGTTCAGCGCCGGATTCCGCAGCGGCGGCCAATGCGTATCCGAGCGGGGCGCCTGCGGTCCACTGGTGCATCGACAAGCTGAACCCCGCGTCGGGTAGACGGGTGGCCGGCAGGTTGTGGCGCTGCTCGTCGGCGACCAGCTCGCCGTAGATTCGCATCGTGTCGTTCATCGCATCCGCCATCGCCTCGGTGGCCGCCTCCGGCTCACCGTGGGTCGCGCGGCGGTTCTCGAAGACCAGCATCGATGCCACGCCGGCGAGCTCGGCCGGGTCCAGCTCGTCCCAGATGCCACGCTTGAGGCATTGTGCCACCAGCAGATCGGAGACGTTGTGGATGCGCGACAGGCGCTCGCCCTCGTCGGTGACTGCAGGTTCGCCGTCGACGAGTTCGACGTAGTCCATCTCGGTGAGCAGCCCGATGATGCGCTCGAAGGTGCGGCCGAGCGAATCAGTCGACGAATCTACGCGGCGTTCGATGGAGGCGAGTTTGCGCTCGTCGCGCACAATGTCCTCGGCGGTGCGTGCGAGCACCTCGCGCTCCCCCGCCGGCCATGCGTGCACGGGGTGGTTACGGATCGCCTCGCGCAGCGCAGTGACCTTCTTACTCGGCCGTGTGCGTGCCTCGGTGCGCAGCCGTTTCGGGGCGTTGAAGTGCCCGCGGTGCAGCATGCTCGAGACCTTGCGCGCGTGACGACGAGGCTGGCTCTGCATATGCCGCGGCACCTTGATCCGCCCCACCACCATCGGCGGGTTGCGGAAGGAGGCGGCGTCGATACGCCCGGACCAGCCGCGTTCGGTGGTTACCCAGGGACGCGGGTCGTGCGGCTTACCGGCGGGCTGGACCACGACCGCCAGTTCCGGCTTGCGCTTTGCCGGCAACGCGATGACCTCACCGACCTGCAGCCGGCCGAGAATCTTCACCGTTTCCGTGTGGCGGTTGTCCATGGCGTCGCGCCGGGCCTGCTTTTCTGCGTCGCCAAGGTCGCGCCGCAGTTGCGAGTACTCGACCAACTCTGCGGCAGCGTCGTCAGACGGCGGTGCGAACGCGGAAATGTCCCGGTCGAGCTTCGCTCGCGACTCGCGCACCTTGGTTTGGAGTCGCTCGATATCGCGGACCTCGCCGACGACGGAGCGGTCCGTTTGGAACTGCGCGAAGGACTGCTCAATGAGACGGATCGAGTCCTCGAAGCCGTTCATGGCGAGCATGTTGATCGCCATGTTGTAGCCGGGCTGGAACTGCGAAATCAGCGGGTAGGTGCGCGTCGACGCCAGTCCCGCCACGGCGTGCGGGTCGAGTGCCGGCGCCCACTGCACCACGGCGTTGCCGATGTGGTCGATGCCGCGGCGTCCCGCACGCCCAGTGAGCTGGGTGTACTGGCCCGGCGTGAGGTCGACGTGCGCCTCGCCGTTGAACTTGACCATCTTCTCCAGCACGACCGTGCGGGCCGGCATGTTGATGCCGAGTGCGAGCGTTTCCGTGGCGAAGACAACCTTGACCAGACCGCGCACGAAGAGCTGCTCGACGATGTGCTTAAACGCCGGCAGCAGGCCAGCATGGTGGGCGGCGAACCCGCGCATCCAGGCGGTGCGGACCTGGCGGAAGTTGAGCACTTCCAGGTCCTCTTCGGGGATGCCGTCGATGCCGTCGTCGATAATCTGCTCGATCTCGGCGCGCTCTTCCGGTGTGGTCAATTCCTTGCGCGAGCGCAGGCACTGAAACAGCGCACCGTCGCAACCCGCACGGGAGAAGATGAACACGATTGCCGGCAGCATGTCCTGGTCCTGCAGTGCTGTGACCACCTCCGGCCGGCCGACTGGGCGGACCTTGTCCTGGCCGCGCGTGCGCCCGCTGCGGGCCCGGGAGCGGAATCCGCGGCCCTCCTCGAAGTCCCGGCGGCCCTCGTCGGAGCTGCCGGCCTCGATGCGCTCGATGGCCCGCTCGAGCGCGTGGTTGACACGCCCGTCCTTGCCGGGCTCGAACAGCGGGAACATTTTGCGCCCGACCATCATGTATTGGCTCAGCGGGATCGGGCGGTGCTCCGAGACGATGACTTCGGTATCGCCGCGTACCGCTGTGAGCCACTCGCCGAACTCCTCGGAGTTGGACACCGTGGCGGACAGTCCGATGAGGCTCACCGAATCGTCCAGGTTGAGGATGATCTCCTCCCACACCGCACCGCGGTCGCGGTCAGCCAGGTAGTGGATCTCGTCCATCACCACATGGGTCAGGCGGTCCAACTGCGGCGACTCGGCGTAGAGCATGTTGCGCAGGACCTCGGTCGTCATCACGACGATCTCCGCCGAACCGTTGATGCTGGTATCCCCGGTGAGCAGACCGACGGCGTCTTCGCCGTGCTCGGCAACCAAGTCGTTGTACTTCTGGTTGCTCAACGCCTTAATCGGCGTGGTGTAGAAGCACTTCGTGCCGCGCTGCAGCGCAAGTGCGACGGCGAACTCACCGACGATCGTTTTGCCCGAGCCGGTCGGCGCGCAGACGAGGACGCCCCGGTCCTCCTCCACGGCCCGGCAGGCCTGCACCTGGAAGTCGTCGAGGTCGAACGGCTTCGCGTTTGCGAATTCCTGCAAAAACGGCGTGGAGTTTTCGGGGGAAAGCATGCCCCCTACAGTACGTCCCCGAAATCGGCTCCGCCCTCGAAGCCCCGCTTCGTCTCGGGCTCAGGCGCGCGGCGCACTGGCTGCGGCCGCTCGATCGGGGCGGCGTTGATGCTTCTCGACGACCCAATGCCGCCCGAAGCCCCCACCGGCATCGGCGCCTCGATCGGGCCGGAACCCTGTTCGTCGTCAAGATCCATCCAGTCCGGGCGCAGCTTTCCCTTCTTTCTGTCGTGGATCCGGCAGAACTGAAACGCCATCTCCACGAGCAAGTTGATGGACACAGCAAGCGCGACCATCGAGAACGGGTCTTGTCCCGGCGTCATCACCGCGGAGAAAATAAAGATCAGCACCACGATGAAGCGGCGCTTGTCCTTGACGTGCTCGTAGCGCAATATTCCAACGAGGTTGAGCATGATGATGATCAACGGCACCTCGAAGCTCACGCCGAAAATCACGATGAGCGAAAGCAGGAAGTTGTAGTAGCGCTCACCTGTCAGCGCGGCGACCTGGAATTCCGAGCCGATGGACATAAGCACGTACAGGCCCTGGTCCAGCACGAAGTACGCCAGCAGCGCGCCGAGCACGAACAGCACGACCGCCATGGTCACAAAGGACATGGTGTAGCGCTTTTCGTTTTTATGCAGGCCCGGGGTGATAAACCGCCAGATTTGCGTGAGCCACACCGGAGACGCGAGGACAAGTCCCGCCAATGCGCCGACTTTCAGGCGCAGCATGAACATCTCGAACGGGCTCGTCGCTAAGAGGCGGCACTCCCCATCGCCGTTGAAGTCGGCGCGCAGGTGGTCCGGCAGGTTGCAGTACGGCCCGCGAATGATCTCGCCGAGCGGCATGATCCGCCACGGCGCGTTCTGATACCAGACGAAGCCGATGATGGTGCCGATGACGATCGCGATCAGCGAAATGACGACGCGACGCCGCAACTCTTGGAGGTGTTCGACCAGCGACATCTCGCCGGTCGGGTTGTTCTTCCTCCGTTTGGTGGTGTTAGCCATCAGACGCACCTAGGAGCGCGACTGGTTCTCCGGGCGCTCCCAGAAGTCGGCGTCGTGCGCGGCGCTGCGAGTCTCCTGTGCAGCTGCGGATTCAATCTCGTGCTGCTGGGCCGGCTGCTCGGGGGTGCCGTCGTTCTTCATCTCCTTGACCTCGGATTTGAAGATGCGGGCGGAGCGACCCATCGAGCGTGCAAGGTCCGGCAGCTTGTTGGCACCGAACAGGAGGAGCACGACGAACAGGGTGATGAGAATTTCCGCCCAACCGATGCTTGCCATGACGTTCCTTTCAACAACGGACGTTTTAAGGGTTCTTAGTCTAACGCCTCAAGGGCTGAATTCACGCGTGCGGTGAATTCGTCGGCGAGTTCGCGTGGCTCGACGATGCGCACACGGTCGGCTTGACCGAGGCAGAACCGGACGAGCCAGTCGCCGGAACCGTAGCGCATCGTGGCCGGGAACCACCCCGTTTCGGAGTTAATATCGTCACTTTCGAGTTCGATGTCCCAGTAGTCCGCGAGCCACGTCGCGTCCGGGTGGATGAGCAGCTGCGCCTTCGCTTGCTGCGCCATCCCGAACGGGTCGGCGCTGTCGAAGTCGGTGTCAGATGCGGTGGAGGGCTCGTCGAGAAGCTTTGCCTCGCGTATGCGGTCGAGGCGGAATGTCTTCATCTCCCCTGCTTCTGCGGCGCGCAGGTAGGTGTTGCCGTCCTCGTGAAACAGGCTCGCGGGTTCGACCTGGCGACGAGTCGTCGCATCCGACGTCGCCGAGTAGTACATGATCGCGAGTTGGCGCTTCTGGCTCAGCGCGTCCGCGACGGTGCCAGCCACGCTGGAATCTGCCGGGTGGTCGGCATCGCCGATCCCGCTCGACTTGGTCACAGCGCGGATTTTCGCGGCGGCTGAGCGCACGGCGCGGGCGTCGACGAGACCGGGCATGGTCTCCAACGAATCGAGCAGCACGAGCAGCGCGCTGGCCTCGGCGGGGGTCAGGCGCAGCGGCTTGGTCAGGCCCTGGTCGTCGATAATGCGCACGCCCTTCCAGGAGTGCTCAAGCTCGATCATCTCGCCGGGGCCGGTGCCCACGCCCGACATGTAGAGCAGGTCGAGGTCGTCGCGCACTTGCTGCGGGTCGGCGCCCAAGTCGCGGGCGATTTCCATCACGGTCAGATCCGGGTGCTTCGAGGCGTACGCGACGAGGTTGAGCAGTCGCACCACCCGCTCCTGGCGTTGCTGGTCGGCACTCATCTAGTTTTCCTCCTTCGACGCACGCAGAAGCTTGACCACGTCTGCGCGGACCTCGGCAGGCTCCACCGCGACAAGGTGCCCTGCAAGACTCGCGATCGCGCGCACGGCCCAGTCGCGGTCGACCGCGTTCAGCGTGATGGTCTCGCCATCGCGGGTGCCTCTGGCGGCCAACTCGTCGCCGGCATTGCCGCTCACGGTCACCACCGCGTCGACAACATCGCCTTGCAGCGTCGCCTCCACGATCTGCTGGAGCTCTCCCACCTGTTCGTGGAACGCCTCGGTGGTGTTCACGCGCTTGACCCGCGACATCTTTTTCACGCGGAAGACGCGCTCCTGTTCACGGTCGATGTCGAAGCCGACGAAGTATGCGCGGTTGTTCAGCGAGACCACACCCCACGGGTCGACGGTGCGACGCTCTGGCTCCTTGCCCGGCGCGCGGACGAAGTCGAAGGACATGCGTTGTGTGTTGCGCACACAGGCGACAATTGCGCGCAGGGTGTCGGGGCGCAGCTGGAAGATGTCGTTGGAGACTGACACCAGCGTCGGCGCGTCAAAATCGCGGGTTGCGCCCGAGGCGGCGAGTTTGGTCCACCCGGAGCGCGCGAAACTGCCCAGCGTGCCGGGCTGCGACAGATCCACCGCGAGGCCGACCGCGGACGCTTCCTCGGCGGTGAGGTCCACCGGCGGCAGTTCGTAGAGGTCTTTATCCACCCACACCTGGCCGTCGGCGAAGTGGGCCGGCACCCATAGCCGGCGCAGTTCTTCGACGTCGCGGCGGATGAGGTGGCTGGCGGCGTCACGGCTGCGCCCGCCGTAGCCGTCGACGTGGGATTGCACCCAGGCGATGTCGCGCTTTTCTGGCGAGGCAAGCAAGGCGAACGTGAGCCCGACCTGGCGGACCACCATGTCCTTGTCGTCGGCCATCGGCGTTACTCCCCTTCCCCGGCGTGGGCCGCCACATAGGCGAGAAGCTCGTCGGCGTCAGCGTTCGTGTTCGCGAACGGGTCGAGCAGCTCGACGGTGCGTGGCTCTGGACGGTTGACCTTCAAATGCACCCAGTCGACATTATGTGCTGTCCCCGCTTCGCGCACGGCACTGAGGAACTTGCCCCGGATAGCCGCGCGGGTGGTCTCCGGGGCGTGGTCGACGGCGTGGGCGATGTCGTCGTCGGAAATCCAGCGCTTCGCCAGGCCCTTGCGCTCGAGCAGGTAGAACAGGCCGCGGCGCCGGTCGATATCGTGGTAGGTCAGGTCGATCTGGGCGAGTTTCGGGTGGTCCCAACCGCAGCCGAGTTTCGCGCGGAACTGCTCGAGCAGTTTGCGTTTGATCACCCAGTCGATCTCGGTGTCCACCTGCGAGAAGTCCTGGGAGTCGATTGCATCAAGGGTGCGCTGCCACAGGTCGATAACCCGTTCCATCTCGGCGTTGGGTGTGCCCTCATCCGGTCGCTGGCCAAGCCAGCGCTTCGCGGCGTCCAACGTGGCGCGTTGCACCTCCAGCGCCGTGATAGTGCCGCCCGCTGCGAGCTCGAGTGCAGTCGAGCCAGTCGGATCGGCGGCGATGTCGCGGATGTGCGCGATCGGGTCGGCAAGCTCCATGTCCGGCAAGTCGAAGCCGGCCTCGAGCATCTCGATGACCAGCAGCATGGAGCCGACTTTCAAGGCGAAGGTGGGCTCGGACATGTTGGAGTCGCCGACGATGACGTGCATGCGACGGAAGCGGTGGGAATCGCCGTGCGGTTCGTCGCGGGTGTTGATGATCGGCCGGGTGCGTGTGGTCGCCGACGACACACCCTCCCACACCTGGTCTGCACGCTGGGAGATGACGAACTTGTCCCCTGCGATCTTGCCTGCGCCGCAGATAAGTTGCCGGGTGATCAAAAACGGCAGCAGCTGCTGGCCGAAATACTTCAGTGCTAACTCGCGACTGACCAGGTAGTTCTCGTGGGCGCCGTAGGAGTTTCCCTTCGAATCCACGTTGTTTTTGAACAAGTAGGTCGTGCCCCCGAGACCGTCGTTGGCAAGCGCTTCGTCCGCCTGCTTGGCCAGATCGGCGAAGATCCACTCGCCCGCCTTGTCGTGAGCAAGGAGCTGGCTGAGCGAGTCGCACTCCGCTGTGGCGTACTCCGGGTGCGAGCCGACGTCGAGGTACAGCCGCGCGGCGTTATCAACGTAGACGTTCGAGCTGCGGTACTGCGCGACCACGGGGCGAAATAAGTAGCGTGCGATCTCTTCCGGGGTGAGCACCTGGCGCGCGCCGTCGTAGGCGGCGACACCGAATTCCGTCTCGACGCCCATGATGCGCCGCGGGTAGCAGGCCACCATCGTTGCTACTGGCCGCCCTTTTGCACGAACGACTTCACAAACTCCTCGGCGTTGTTGTCCAACAGCGAATCGATCTCGTCGAGCAGGTCGTCCGTGCCAGACGTGTTGATCTGGGCCTGTCCGGCACCCTGGGCCGCGTCGAAGTCCTCGTTGTGCTCGTCGCCGCCGCCGGAGGCAGCGTGGGTCTGTTGCGTAGCCATGGTGGTTACCCTACCTGGCCGGGGTCACGCCGAGGCCAGCCAGGAGCTGGGCGGCCGTCTGAGAGCGCGCGATCAGATCGGCGGTGTGCTCCGCGGTGTGCTCATGCAGCAGATCCAGCGGCACGCGGTAGAGCTGGTCGTCGACGGAAAACAGCATGGACTGCCAGTTCGACGCCACGAGGTTCTCGCCGAACTTCTGCCCCGCTCTACCGCGGAAGTACGCGCGCGAATCCTTCGGCGGTTGCGCGGCCGCGCGTTGAATCGTCTCCGCATCCACCAACGTGCGTAGCGCGCCCTTGCGAACGAGCGCGTGGTACAGCGAGTGCTGCGGGTCGATATCGGCGTACTGCAGGTCGATGGCCTGCAACTTCGCCTGGTCGGCGCCACGGGCTTCGAACCGGCGCACCAGCGACCACTTCGCCGTCCAGTCCAGCCGGTCGGCGGTGGACAGCGGGTCGCGTTCCAAGTCGTCGAGAAGCTCGCCCCACAGCTCGAGCACTTGCTTATCGACGACCCCCTGCCCCGCAACCCCCGCACACCGCTCACGGTAAATGCGCAGGATGGCAGTAGCGCTCAGGCGTTTCCCGTTGGCTAGCTCAAGTTCGTGCGTAAGGCTCGGGTCGTGGCTGACCGCATGGATCTCGTGCACCGGTTCCGCCAAACGCAGGTCGGAGAAGTCCACGTCCTGCTCGATGGCATCGAGCACGAGCTTCGTCATGCCAAGTTTGAGGAAGTTGGAAAACTGGCTCATGTTCGCATCGCCCACGATGACGTGGAGGCGGCGGAAGTCCTCCTCCGGCGCGTGCGGCTCGTCGCGAGTGTTCACAATGCCGCGGTTGAGTGTGGTCTCCAGGGAGACTTCCTGCTCGAAGTAGTCGGCCCGCTGCGAAATTTGGAAGCCCGGCTTCTCGGAGGCCTGGCCGATGCCGACGCGGCCCGCGCCGACGATGACCTGGCGGGTGACGAAGAACGGGATAAGCGCCTGCGTGAGGCGCTCGAAGTCAGTCTGCCGCGAGTACAGGTAGTTTTCGTGGCTGCCATATGAGCGGCCCTTGCCGTCGACGTTGTTCTTGTAGAACTTCAGGGGCGGGCACGGATCGTGCTTCGCCAGCACGGAGACCTGTTCGTCCCAGAGTTGGCGGATATCGGCCGCGGCGTCGTTGAGGATGTGGTCGCCGGCGGCGTCGTAGACCATCGCGTCGAACGCGTTCGAGCATTCCGGGCTGGAGTACTCGGGGTGGCCGTGGTCGACGTAGTAGCGCGCGCCATTAGCGACGAGCACGTTCGCCACCCCGATCGCGTTCGCGTCGACAATCGGCACACTGCGGTAGCGCTGCAGGTCGAACCCACGGGTGTCCTTAAGCGGCGCCTCTTCCGCGTAGTCCCAGCGCGTGCGCGCCTTGGTCCGCATCGCCGCGTACGCCACCACCGCGTGCGTGGACGTGACGAGCGGGCTGATCTGCGGATTATCCGGGCTGGTGATGCCGTATTCGGTCTCGGTCCCTATATATCGCAACTGGTCGCTACTCATAACCTGATCAGATTACGCGACTGAGATAAGAGATTGTTATGTATTGCAGTACTGCCCGCTAACGGTGCCCTGTGCTAAGGTTCTTTTACACGTGCATATCGAGTGAAGGCACGTCATCCACAAAGCCTTGAAAGGATATTGAACATGAAAACGACTAGGCATCGTATTTTCGCCGGCCTGACAGCAGCTCTAATCGGTGCGACTTCCCTGTCGCCTATTTCGGACGCGTCAGCCAGCGCTGGCGTATCAACAACCCCATTTCAATGGTCTGATACCCCCACTGCGTGGGTGGCCGATGATTCGCACAATGGCGAAGGGACCGTGCGCAATAAGGATGGCGCAGTAATTACCCCGTATGATTTTCGACACAGTGGGGCTCCGGGAACCTGTCGTTTAGTCGTTTGGGATATTGGTTGGGACCAGTCCACAAATTGGCTGGGCGTCCAAGGCGGTAGGGAAAACTGTGCAAACAATGCTGAATTTTCCTTAGAGCTGCGCAAGGATGTTTCTTTCGCACCGGACCCAATCATTGGTTTTGTCAGGGGCGTAAACAATCAAATAGTTCGAGCTTTTGCGGCATGCAAGGGAGCTGGAAGCTACTACGGCCGGGTGGCCAGCAGCACAGGGAACTCGTTACGTGGAGATAACTCCGGGGCCTGCCGATAAATAGGAAGGACACTCCTTGATCTGCACTAGTTCCTTAAGCAAGACTTTCAGGTCACGCACCGGCACTACGGAAGCAGTCAAAGACGTATCTGTAACGTTCCCGCCTGGCCTCTCGGTCCTGATAGGCGCCAACGGCAGTGGAAAGTCTACGTTGATACGTCTCCTGTGCACCATAGAAAAGCCGACACGAGGTGGATTTTCGATCGATGGATCGGAGATCGCAGGAAGAGCGTTAGCTAACTATCGGCGTCGTATTGGCTATGTACCCCAAGATGTACATTTCGCTTCGACTATGACATGCCGTGACGCCCTTGCATACGCAGGCTGGGTTGCAGGGCTTGATAGACGCGCCTATTTGCGACGAATCCCGGAAGTATTGGAGATGATCGAGCTTCCAGAAATTGAGAATTCCCGAGTTGGCAACCTGTCTGGAGGACAAACTCGGCGCGTTGGAATTGCAGCTTCCCTGATCCATTCGCCCGACATTCTATTTTTGGATGAGCCTACCGCAGGTCTTGATCCGCAGGCGAGGATTGAGGTGCGGCATCTCCTAAATCGTCTCAAAGATAGCGCAACAATCATTCTCTCCACGCATCTGCAGGATGATCTCGAGCATGTGGCTGACAACGTGGTTGCGCTCCACAACGGTCGCGTCGCGTACAAGGGCGAATGGAGTCGGTTAAAAGCTGTTTCGGCAGACGATTTTTCCTCGGTGTCAACCGATCCCCTAGAACGCGCCCTCGCTTACGTGGCTTCAAAAAATTAATTCAGGGTCTCAATTTATGATCACTAGAAAATTTGGCTCACCAGTGCTCATGGTGCTCGGTGTCCTTCAGGTGGTATTCGGTGTTGGGGTTTCCTTTTGGGTGACCTCTAAACAAATGCAATTTTCATACCCGCGAACTGCGGATATCGCTGAGGCATTTCGACTTGCAACTGCCGTATCCTGTTTTGGACTTGCAATCATCGTCTCCTACAACGTGGCAGCGTTAGCTTCTCCTCGTGTAGGAACAGCCAACTCACTTGGCCGGTACCCGCTGAAACTGCAGGTTCTCTTCTTGACCCTCACCCCAGCATTAATTACGGCCGTGTCAATATCGCTTGGGGCCCTGCCTACTTTTATCGATGCTGTCGTTAAAAGCGCAGCCGGATCGGTCTGGATTCCGCTGGTGGTCGTGGTCAGCACTGCTTTTCTATTCACCGTTGCTGCGCTGTCGGCTTTAGTTGCGCTAGCTTTTCGCAAGTTCCATCCCGTTGTCTCGCCATTGATTGCAGTTATTGTCACCTACTTTGTTGTCGCGTTCGGCGCTAACAGTGCCAAGACTTGGGCAGTCGCTCCAATTGTTTTGCAGGCGCTTGATCCGACTGATCTCACTGAGCCTCGAAACCTGGTAGTTGCCTTATGGGTAAGTGCATGCTTAGCGCTAGTAGCTGGTGGGCTTCTTTTCTTGATCGCAGGAACTTCGAAACGCTTCAGTGTTAACGGAATCGCTGCTATTACGGCAGTACTCGGTGTTTCAGGACTGTTGCAGACGGCCGCTGGGGCCGTTGCGATCATTGATCGAGACTCCTGTGCATTCTCATCGGGCGGCTCGGAAATTTGTGTGGATGCTGCAGATAAACCCGGGCTCGAGCAAATGAGGCGTGATGTCTCCGCCCTAGAAGAATATTTACCGGACGGGGTAAGACCGAGGAAACTTGCCAGTAATTCGGCTTACCGGATTAAGGCCGGGGACCACGGTTACCAACAGTTTACGATCGCTGGCGAAGATCGGCGCCTAGACATCAGTGGGCTTCTTCTCGATGAGCTAGGAATCGGGTCATGCACAGATCCGACGTCCGAAGGAGCCTTTGTGATCGACCGGGTTGGGGTTTATATCACTAAGCGCACTGGTGTTTATTCCAAGAACGTTGAGAAAAATGGTGCTTTCTATCAAAGTATTTCCGAGAGCGGTGAGACGGATCCAGCACCGAAGGACGTTCTGTCTTCCCTTCAACACAGTGTGGTCGACAAAAATATAGCGAAAAACTGGAGAGCAATTGTGTCTTGTCAAGCTACATGGGAAATGTTGACGGAGGAGTCCTAGGTCAATCATTGACCATCGTTTAATTACTCAGAGGTAGCCCGATGCCGATCCGTAGTATTCTCTTGTCCACCCCATGGCACGTCATTTGCCTTTTGGGGGCATTTTGCGGAGTAATGATTCGTTTAGTCCGTGGGATAACGTTTGAAGTCGGAGGCAGTCCCACTGAGCCCTTTGTCATTACAGCTGCTGAGCTAGTTTCGCTTCTTTTCGCTTTGACCACGGTTGTGCTTTTAACACCTTCGATGCCTCACATTGATCTGCGGAGACGACGGGCTCAGTGGTTATCAGTATTTAGACAAACCTTTGGTGCGATGATCGTCGTGATTGTCGCCTATTTCGCCTCGATCCAGATCAATGCTGCTTATCATCTTCAGCCGGGGACCGATTCCGCCGTCAGCCCGGAGAGCGAACTGATTATCAACAACAGTGTGTTGATATTCGCTGCAGGTGGAATAATGATCACACAATGGGGAAAATCACTGGGGGTGGCAGCCACAATTGTGCTGTGGGCTACATGTAATGCACCGTTGGTATTCTTCACCAACTTCACCCCATGGCCCTTTGCGGTTCTTCTAGGTGAAGGTCCCTGGTTTTCTCTGGAGCATGTGGCGGCTACCGGGCTGGTGTTAATAGCAAATTTCTTAGTACAGTTCCGTGTTGCTGGAGCTGGAGCTTTCGCGATTCGAGCGGACAGATAGATGCCAACGCTCAAGAAGGAAAGTCTTCGTGTTTAGACCACGTGTTTAGTAACGGTGTGGTGAGTATCGGGTAACGCCCGGGTGAGTATCGAGTAACACCCGGGCGTTTTGGGGTTTCGGTGGGGTTATTGGGTCAGTCGCATGTTGGTGC
>ERZ1029878.84-NODE-84-length-21718-cov-43.416794_pt1 | contig 21718 bp, 17 predicted proteins | sample MGYA00519234_ERZ1029878 | MGnify/ENA primary metagenome ERZ1029878 (study PRJEB33666, sample SAMEA4610928) | skin metagenome | biome: Human-associated habitat; feature: Malodor aspect; material: skin | place: Philippines | collected 2015-08 ... | reverse complement strand
ACCCGGAGAAGTACGCGCTGGAGATCGCCAACATCATCGGCTGCGAGCCGGAGGATGTGCTGCGCGTGTCCGGCAAGACCGGCGAGGGCGTGCCGGAGCTTTTGGACCGCGTGGTGGATTTGATCCCGGCTCCCGAGTCCGAGCACGGCGCCGACGCGCCGGCGCGTGCGCTGATTTTCGACTCGGTCTACGACACCTACCGTGGCGTAGTCACCTATGTGCGCATGATGGACGGCAAACTCGAACCGAACCAGAAGGTGCAGATGATGAACACCGGCACCACCCTGGAAATCCTCGAGATCGGTGTGGTCTCACCGACGATGAAAAAGACCAAGGGCCTAGGCCCCGGCGAGGTGGGCTACCTCATCACCGGCGTGAAGGATGTGCGCGAAACCCGCGTCGGCGACACCGTCACCTGGGCTTCCAAGGGTGCCGCGGAGCCGCTCGACGGCTTCGAAGAGGTCAAGCCGATGGTGTACTCGGGCCTGTTCCCGGTCAGCCAGGAAGACTTCCCGACCCTGCGCGAATCCCTGGAGAAGCTGCAGCTTAACGACGCTTCCCTGACCTGGGAGCCCGAAACCTCCGTCGCGCTCGGCTTCGGTTTCCGCTGCGGCTTTTTGGGCCTGCTCCACATGGAGATCACCCGCACCCGCTTAGAGCGCGAGTTCGACCTCGACCTCATTTCCACCGCGCCCTCGGTGACCTACCGGGTGGTCACCGAAGACGGCAGCGAACAGATTGTGCACAACCCGTCTGACTGGCCCGGCGGCAAGATCCCCGAGGTCTACGAGCCGATCGTGAACATGACCATCATCGTGCCGCAGGAGTTCGTCGGCTCGACGATGGAGCTGTGCCAGTCCAAGCGCGGCCAGATGAAGAACATGGAGTACCTTTCCGAGGACCGCGTGGAGCTGCGCTACCTCATGCCGCTCGGCGAGATCATCTTCGACTTCTTCGACATGCTGAAATCCCGCACCAAGGGCTACGCCTCGCTGAACTACGAGGAAGCCGGTGAGCAGTTGGCGGACCTGGTCAAGGTGGACATCCTGCTCCAGGGCGAGCCGGTGGACGCGTTTTCTGCCATCGTGCACAAGGATTCGGCTCAGTGGTATGGCAACAAGATGACGAAGAAGCTCAAAGAGCTCATCCCGCGCCAACAGTTCGAGGTGCCGGTCCAGGCCGCGATCGGCTCCAAGATCATCGCCCGCGAGAACATCCGCGCGCTGCGCAAGGACGTGCTGTCGAAGTGCTACGGCGGCGACATCTCCCGTAAGCGCAAGCTGTTGGAGAAGCAGAAGGCCGGTAAGAAGCGCATGAAGAACATCGGCTCGGTCACCGTGCCGCAGGAGGCGTTCGTGGCGGCGCTGTCCACCGACGAGGAGTAGCCCGCCGGTTGTGACAAATCGTGCACCAGCTCAGCTGCACGATTTGTCACTTTCCCCAGGTCGCCGGTTGGGCCGAATCACGATCTGTCACAGCTGCCGAAGCGCATCGACGATGAGCGCCTCGATGGTCTGGACGCACTGACGCATCGTCTTTGCGGACGTCCGCGGCACTTTCCACCCCTCGGCCAGCGCAGTCATGTTGATCGACGAGTCCTTCTGGCGCTGCTCCCACTCCCAGTGATGGTGCCCGTCGAACATCGCCCCGATCCTGAGCAGAGGGATGGCGAAGTCCAGCGTGGTGATGATCCGACCACCGACCACCACCGGAAACTGTTCCACCAGCGCAACGCCATGCTTGGCGACGATCGGCTCCAGCAACAGCCGCAACTCCGTCTCTTTCGGCGAATCGGCGGTGTCCCTCGACCTGGCGAGTATTCCTGACAGCCAGCGGGCGTTGAGCTGGCCGAACGCCGCGGCCCGGATGCCTTTTGGTGTGACTCCGAGGTGCCGGCGGACGCAGTCGATGAGCTGAATGGCTCGAACCTCGATGGGGTCGAGACCCTCCACCTCCTCGACCTGCCACGAGTGTTCGACGTGTCGAAGCTGCTGCAGTGCTTGCACCGTGGCTCGTTCTGGGGTGGCGACGCGGAGGTGTAGTCCGCGGTGGGTGAGCGTCCAGGTTTCGGTGTGGGGCGGGCGAAGCCGGGTCACCGAGGGGGCGTGCTGCGAGGCCGGCCGGTGTTTGCCGACGGGTGCGTGCAGGGTGGTGTCTGCGGCGTCGACAAGAAAGGGCAGGCCCAACACCGCGAGCGCTGAGAAACCGCTGATCACGCTACCGGGGTGTTCGTGGCAGTGTGCCACCGCGCGAACGGCTGCCGGCACCGGGTAGCTGCGGCCGTTGGGGTGGTGACGGGCGTCGTGGGCGATGAGCCAGCTCGCCCGCGAGTGCTGCTCGTCGATGAATAAGGTTTTGCTGACGGCCAGGTATTTCCGGCCCGCCTTAACTTGCGAAGCGTTCACGATCACCGGGGCGAAGGTGATCTCCATTCCGTTGTGCGCCATGAGTATGAGACGCACGGATCACCGCGCCGGTTCCCGCGCAGCGCAAAATGCCCTATGGCAGGTGGTCCGCGGCGGACGGGTAGGACGGCTGGGCGCCGGGGCGGGTGACGGAAAAGGCGCCGACGCGGGCGGCGTACTCCGCCGCTTCAACCAGCGTGTCGCCTTCGACGATGCGGGCGCAGAACGCGCCGGCAAACGCGTCGCCCGCGCCGACGGTGTCCACGGCCTCGACCTGGGGTGAGGCGACGTGGGTCAGGCCGGCGTCGTCGGCGACGAGGGCACCGGCGGCGCCCAGGGTGAGCACGACGGAAGCGAAACCGGCGTCCTTTAGCCGGCGCGCGAGCTCTTCCGGAGTGCCGGCAGAATCGAGCCCTAGCTGTTCGAGGATGAGGCCGGCTTCGTGCTCGTTGGCCATGAGCGGGTCGGCTTTGAGCAGGGCATCCCGCGGCACATCGACCACCGGTGCGAGGTTGACCACCACGCGGCCCTTCGCCAATTCCACCGCTCGCGCGAAGCCGTCGGCGGGGATCTCGCCTTGCAGCAGGACGACCTCGGCGGACTCGATGGGGGTGGTGTGGCGGGCGACGAAGGTGGCGTCGACAAGCGCGTTGGCACCCGGGACGACGAGCACGGTGTTCTCGCCGTTGGCGGCCACGGTAATCACAGCCAGGCCGGTGACCTCGGTGACTTCTTCGACGTGGGTGAGATCCACACCGGCCTCGCGCAGCAGCGCGGTGGCAGGCTTGGCGTTGGCGTCGGTGCCAACAGCGCCGACTAGCGCCACGGACGCGCCGAGTCGGGCGGCGGCGCAGGCCTGGTTCGCCCCCTTGCCGCCGGCGGTGATGCCGCCGCCGGCACCCATGAGGGTCTCGCCGGGGGTGGGGTGGCGTTCAACGTTGACGGTCAGGTCGGCGTTGATGGAGCCGACCACGCAGATCTTCGCGCTCATGGTCGCCTATATTACGGCGGCGAGCAGCTCCTGGGTGTATGGGTGCTGGGGATTTTCCCAGATGTCGGCGGTCGTACCGTGTTCGACGATGCGCCCAGCCTGCATCACGGCGACGGTGGGGCACAGTTCGCGGGCGACCTTGAGGTCGTGTGTGACAAAGACGAGCGTGCGCTTGCCGACGCTCTCCCGCAGCAGGTCGAGTACCTGGTTTTGGATGGTGGCGTCGAGGGCGGAGACGGGCTCGTCGGCAAGCAAAATGCCCGGTCGTGGTGCTGTGGCGCGCGCGATGGAGATGCGTTGGCGCTGCCCGCCGGAAAACTGCGCGGGTTTGCGGCTGCCGGTGCCGGCGAGGCCGACGCGCTCGAGCATTTCGTCCGCGCGGGAGGCATCCACGCCTGCCTCGCGTATCGACGACCCCACGTCCATCCGCGGGTCCAACGACGAGTACGGGTCTTGGAAGACCATCTGCACGTCGCCGCGCACGTTCACGGTGCCGGCGGTGGGCTGGCGCAGGCCTGCGATGAGGTGCAACAGCGACGTCTTGCCGGAGCCAGAACCGCCGACGATGGCCAGGCGTTCGCCTTCACGCACGGTGAGGGTGACATCGTCGACGGCCATGGTCGCGCCGCGTTTCAGCGACACCCCGTCGAGCGACACCACCGGCTCGCCGAGGGGGACCGGTCCAGCGGGCGCGCCGGGCTCGGCGGCCGCGGCGAGTGCGCGGGCGTAGTCGGAATCGGTGTCGACGATGCGGCCGTCCTTGAACACGAGCACGCGTTCGGTCATGCGGCGCACCACGGAAAGGTCGTGGGAGATAAACAGCAGCCCCATGCCGCGCTCTCGCACGAGGCGGTCGAGCAGGTCGAGGATTTCGGCTTGGACGATCGCATCGAGGGCGGTGGTGGGTTCGTCGCAAATGAGCACGTCCGGGTTTTGCGACAGGGCGAGCGCGATGAGCACGCGCTGGCGCTGGCCGCCGGAAAGTTCGTGGGGGTAGGCGTCGGGGCGGTCCACGCCGACGTCGCGAAGCAGGTCGCGTGAAACGAGTTTGCCGATCTTCTTCAGCGGGTCGAGCGCGGTCATCGGCTCCTGGAACACCATCGCGACCTTGGTGCCGCGCACGCGCCGGCGCACGCGGTCGGGGGTGCCGACCATCTCGGTGCCGTCGACGGTGATGGATCCTTCCGCGGGCAGGTCGGAAAGCCCCATGATGGAAAGAGCGGTAACGGACTTGCCGGAGCCAGATTCGCCGATGATGCCCACGCGCTCGCCGGCGCCGACGGTGAGCGAGATGTCGTGGAGGATGCCCTCGATGTGCAGGTGCTTAACGACGATCATCGCTACCTCCCAGAAGATTAAAGCCCAGCACAGTCAACGCGATGGCCATGCCCGGCCACAGCGCGAGGTGCGGCGAGGTGGCCAGATACGGCTGGGAGGCCTGCAGCATCCGGCCCCAGGATGCGAACGGTGCGGGCGCGCCAAGCCCGAGGAAGGACAGGCCGGCCTCGGCAAGAATTGCCAGCGCCACCGCGACGGAGATCTGCGTGAGCACGATGGGCCAGATGTTCGGCAGCACGTGGCGGCGCGCGATCCGCGGCCCCGGCACCTTCGCAATCCGCGCGGCCAGGATGTAGTCGTTCTGCATCACCTGTAGGGTGCCGGCGCGGGCGACGCGGACGAACCCGGGGATCCCTGCGATGCCGATAGCCAGCACCACGATCCAGATCGAGGCGCCGAACACGGCCGTGAACACGATGGCCAGCAGCAGCGCCGGAAACGCCAGCAACAGGTCGGCGCCCGCCATGACGAACCGCGACGCGCCACGGCGCATGCCGGCCCAGATGCCCAGCGGCACGCCGACAAGCGCAGACAGCCCCACTGCCCCCACGGCGACGGTGAGCGTCAGCCGCGCGCCGTCCATCACCCGCGAGGCCATGTCGCGGCCGAACTGGTCGGTGCCCATCCAATGCGCCGCGGACGAGCCCTCCAGCCGGTGGGCCACCTCTGCCTGGAGCGGGTCGTATGGCGTCCACACCAGCGAAATGAGCGCGAGCACCGCCACGACCAACACGATCACGGCGCCTACAGTGCGTTTGGTTGTCATGCCTGCCTCCGAATCCGCGGGTCAATCACCGCGTAGGCCAGATCGACCACCAGGTTGATCACCAGCGTGAATGCGACGATGAGCATCATTACGGTTTGGACGGTGGTGAGGTCGCGGTTGCCGACGGCGTCGAGAAGCATCGTGCCCAACCCCGGAATCGTGAACACGCGCTCGATGACCACCGCGCCCACCACGAGCGACGCCAACTGCACGCCCACGACCGTGATCACAGGCAGCGCGGCGTTGCGCAGCGCCGACGAGTAGAGCACTTTGCTTATCGACGACCCCTGCGCCCGGCCCGTGCGCACATAGTCCTTCCCCAACTCCTCGCGCACCGAGGCCGCGACGTAACGGGTGAGAATCGACGCCTGCACCAGCGCGAGCGAGGCAACCGGCAGCACGAGGTGCGCGGGTGTGCCCCAGCCGTTGGCCGGGAGCCAGCCGAGCCGCACCGAAAACAGGGCGACGAGTGCGATACCCACCAAAAACGACGGCACGATGATGCCCACCTGGGACAACCCGCCAACGACAACGCCGCCGGGGGAGCGGCGCCGGCGCGCCAGATACACACCCGCCGGGATGGCGACCAACAGCGAGACCGCCATTGCCACCAGCGTGAGTGTGAGCGATACGCCGGCGCGCTCGAGCACGGTGTCGGTGATTTCCTTGCCAGACGACAGCGAGATGCCGAAGTCGCCGGTGAGAAGCCCACCGACCCAGTCGACGTATTGCGCGGCGAGCGGCTGGTCGAGCCCTAAGCGGGCGTTTAGCTCCGCGACGTCCGCGTCTGTTGCGGACACCCCGAGCGCCACCCGCGCTGGGTCGCCGGGCACCGCGCGCAGCAACGCGAAGATGATCAGGCTTGCGGCGAATAACAGCAGCACAAACCGCAGCAGGTGTTTGCCGATGGTGCGGATCATTTCTCAACCTCGTTAAGGCGCAGCGAGTCGGTGACCACGTTCGGGTTCAGCCCCGAAACCCCGGGTGCGTAGAGCACGATGTTCGGGGCATTGACCAGGGTGAGCGCGGCGGCGTCGTCCATGATCTGGTCGATGGCCCCTGCCATGTCGCCGGCGGCGATGTCGGCCTGAACCTCGGCGGAGTTGTAGCCCAGGTAGTAGTCGGGGTTGCCGAAGAGCATGGGCACGTCGCGCGGCTCCACGTGCGCAATGAGCGAGGACTGGTAGTCGTGGCCCTTGTGCACCTCGGATAGCCACACGGCGGGGAATTCGACGGTGTCTAAGCGCACCTTGAACCCGACGTCGCGCAGTTGCGAGTAGAGCAGCTCGCTTGCCGTTTGTGCGTACGGCAGGTTGGGCACCGTGATCGTGATGTCCGGGGTGCGCCCGGCGAGCAGTTCACGGGCCTTCTCCGGGTCGAAGGGGTAGTAGTCGCGCCCGGTGAACCACGGGTCGGTGGGCGGGACGGGGGCGCCGCCGGTGTCGGTGGCCAGGCCGTTGTAGACCACGTCGTTGATCGCCTCGCGGTCCACGGCGTAGGCCACCGCGCGGCGCACGTCCGGGTCATCGAACGGGGCGCGCTGGTTGTTCATACTCAGCAGCACTTCGCCGTTGGTGGTGCCGACTTCCACGCGGATGTCGTCGGGAAGCGTGTCGATCAGTTGCGGCGCCTGCATCGCCCACACCACGTCCGCGTCACCCACGCGCAAGGCGTTGACGGCGGAGACCGGGTCGTCGAAGTAGCGCATCACGGCGTCGCGCTCGACAGGCCCTGCCCAGTAGTCGTCGCGGGCGGTGAAGGTGATTTTCTCGCCGATGTCGAAGCGCTCCACCGTGTATGGGCCGGTGCCCAGCGGGTTGGTGGCCAGGCGCTCCACACTCGCCGGCGTCATCATCGCGCCGGTGAGCGTACCCATCGTCCACAGCCAGCCGTCTGCGTCGCCGTCGACTGTGACCTGCAAGGTGTGCTCATCGAGCACTCGCGTAGCGACGACCGGATCCATCTGCGCCTTCAATCCATTCGTCCACTCGTGTTTGACGTAGTCGATGGAAAACGCGGCGTCGTCGGCAGTAAATGGGGTGCCGTCGGAAAAGGTCACGTCGTCGCGCAGGTGGAAGGTGAACGTGTCGCCGTCGCGGTCCCACGACTCGGCGAGGTGGGGCACGGGCGTGCCGGTGTCGTCGATACGCACGAGCGTTTCGTACACATTGCCGACGAGCGCCTGCGGAGCCGCCGCGCCGCCGGTGGTGGTGAAGTCCAACCCGGCAGGGGCAGCGGAGGCGGCGACGACGATGTTGTCGCGCGGGCTCGCGCCGCTGCATGCGGCCAGGGGGAGAGTGAGGGCGACCGCGGCCGCCAACGGCCAAATACGCATAGTCCGAAAACTAGTGGATGCTGGAATCTACCTGGAACCACAGGGGTGACGAGTGCCCCCGCACGTTGTTCAGGCCGAAGGTGACCTTGTCCGCGCGGTAGATGTGCACGGCATACTCGAGCACGTTGCCGTTGTGTGTCAGGGCCTTGAGCTCGACGACGACCACCGGGTCGTTCTCATCGATGCCGAGTTTCGCAGCCAGGTCGGCGTCGGCGCGCTCGATGGAAAACGCGCGTGAGAGGTTGTTGAAGTCGGCGCCGGCGCGGATCAGCTCGCGGTGGACGGACTGGTCGGAGGTGTCCACGGTGTCGATGACGTCGGCCAGCGACGGGTCGAAGTACATCACCTCAGCCACCAGCGGCTCGCCGTCGGAGGTGCGCACGCGGTCGAGCACGTAGACATTAGAGCCGGGCTCGCGCTGCATCTTGTCGGCGATGTCTTCATCGGCCGCGATCACGCCGCGGCGGTTCAGTACCTGGCCTGGGTTTTTGCCCATGCGGTACAGCCACGACGTGGTGGACAGGATCTCCTCGAACGTTTCGGTGCGTGTGTTGGACAGCACGAGCGAGCGGCGGCCGCGGCCGGAGGACAAAAGCCCCTCGGCGCGCAGCGTTGCCACCGCCTGGCGGACGGGGCCGCGCGAGGTGTTGAACTGCTCGCACAGTTCAACCTCGCTGGGCAGCGATTCGCCGGCGGGGATGTGGCCCGCGAAAATCTCGTCGCGGAGATAGTCGGCGATTTCCTCGTGCTGCTGCGGGCGGCGGAGGGGGCCGGTGGGCAGTTGCGCCATGGTGGTGTGCGTCCTTCGCGGAGTCGGCTCGGATTTGTATAGCCAAATCCTAGACCACCACTCAGATGATCTTTACTTTCCCCAGGCCTCCGCGAGGATTTCCATGTTCCGCATGGTCGCCTCAGTGCTTCCGGACTGCAGGGAGATCATCAGCTCGTCAGCCTTGGCCAGCTTCTGGAAGGCCTCGAGGTACTCCGCGACCTGCTCGCCGGTGCCCTTGGCGGTGTAGCGCAGCATGTCCGTGATCTGGCGGCCTTGGTACGAGTTGACCACCTCGTCGAGTTGGTCGTCGCTCAGTACAGTGCCCCTGCGGCCCATGAACGCGCGCACGCGGTTGCGGTGGACGATCTTCGTCTGCTCGAGCGCCTCGTCCTCGCTGTCGGCGGCGGTGACGTTGACCGCGGCGATGCAGTACGGCTCCGGGTAGCGCTCGGAGGGCTGGTAGTTCTCGCGGTAGTAGGTGGTGGCCTGCTCGAGGTGCTGCGGCGCGAAGTGCGAGGCGAAAGAGTAGGGCAGACCCAGCTTCGCGGCCAGGGAGGCGCCGAACATCGACGAGCCCAGGATGATCAGCGGCACGTTCGTGTTGTACCCCGGCACCGCGGTGACGCCGGGAAGTGGGGACTGATTAGACAGCCAGGCCTGCAGTTCGAGCACGTCGTCGGGGAAGCGCTCGGCGGAGTTCGGGTCGCGTCGCAACGCACGCCCCAGCGTTTGCTGGTCGGTACCCGGGGCGCGGCCGAGGCCCAAGTCGATGCGGCCGGGGTAGAGCTCTTCGAGCATGCCGAACTGCTCGGCGATGACGTACGGGGAGTGGTTCGGCAGCATCACGCCGCCGGAGCCGAGGCGAATGCGCTCAGTTTTCGCACCGATGTGGCTAATGAGCACCGCGGGTGACGACGAGACGATGCTCGACATGTTGTGGTGCTCGGAGTACCAGATGCGCTCGTAGCCAAGCCCCTCCGCCTTTTGGGCGAAGGTCACGGAGCGCTCCATCGCCTGCCCGACGGTTTCGTCGGGGTAGCGGGTGCAAAAGTCGATCAGAGAAAGTGGTGCATTCATAAGGCCCCACCGTACGCGTTTTACGTCACGGTGGGGCCTTGGCTGCGGCTGCTAGTTGTTGGACAGCAGCGGGGCGGTGTCGCCTTCGGCGGAGAGGTCCTCGCCTTCCACGGATTCCATGGTGCCCGGGATCATGGCGGGCTTCGGCTTGGCAAAGTCCACGATCAGGCCGATGACAAAGGCGATGACCACCGGCACGACCCAGCCCAGGCCGGCCTCGAACATCGGCGCCCACTGCACAATCGGGGTGAGCACGTCGGCGCCCCACTCCAGGGAGATGAACGTTTCGATGGCTGACCAAACGACGGAGACCCACAGCGGGACAAAGAATGCCCAGCTAAAGCGGGTGCGGGCGCGGAAGGCGGGCTCGATGAGCGTCAGCGCGATCAGGGTAATCGCCGGCGGGTAAAGGAAGCCGATGATCGGGGCGGCGATCGCCATAACGAAGTCGAGGCCCTGGGTGGCGATGATCATCGACGTCACAGCGAAGACGACGGCCCAGAAGTGGTAGGAGCCGGCGAACTGCTCGGAGAAGTACTCGCCAGTCGCGGTGATCAGGCCGACGGCGGTGGTCAGGCAGGCCAGCAGCACGATGGCGGAAAACATCGCCTGGCCCGCGCCGCCCATGGTCATATTGGCGGCCTCGGCAAGCAGGCCCGCGCCATTGTCGTAGCTCGCGGCATCCGGCATGACACGGCCGATGAGTCCCAGGCCGATGTAGACCAGGCCCAGCATGAGACCAGCGCCGACACCTGCGGTGATGGTGCCGCCGACGAGTTCCTTGCCCTCGTTGAAGCCGCGGTGGCGCAGGGTGGAAATCACGACGATGGAAAACGCCAGGGCGGCGATCGAGTCCATGGTCAGGTAGCCCTCGAGCAGGCCTGCGGTGAACGGGCCGTCGTTGTACGGCTCACTCGGGGTGACAGGCTCTGCGGACCAGCGGAACGCCGCGACAGAGATCATGACCACCAGCAGGATGAGCAGCGCCGGGGTGAGGAACTTGCCCAGCTTTTCCATAATCGTGGTCGGGTTCCACGACAGGATCAGCGCGATGCCGAAAAACAGCACGCTAAACACCGCGGAAGGAGCGCGGCCTTCGAAGCCGAACAGCGGGGTGATCGCGGTTTCGAAGGAGACCGCACCTGTGCGCGGCAGCGCGTAGAACGCGCCGATGGACAGGTATGCCAACACCGGGAAGACTACGCCGAACACCGTGCCGGCACGCTGTGCGAGGTCGCGCAGGTTCGAGCCGGACAGCGCAATCGCGATCACGGCGAGCACCGGCAACAGCGACGCGGTGGCGAGGAAGCCGAACAGTGCCGGCCAAAAGTTGTCGCCGGCTTCGACGGCGAGCATGGGCGGGAAGATGAGGTTGCCCGCGCCGAAGAACATCGAGAACAATGCGAGCGCGGTGACGATGACGGCGCTATTCGAGCGCTTCGACCCCGTCTGGCCTTTTGGCCGTGAAATCGCTGTGGAACCCATGAACGGACCTCTCTAGCTAAGTTGAAGTTGCCTCAGCATAAACCAACTGACCGCTAGATGGGAAGTGGGTTCCAATAGGTGGGACGTTAGATTGCCGCGATCGCGTCCCCGATGCGTTTGACCGCCTCCTCCAAGATCTCCGGCGAGGTGGCGAAGTTCATCCGCGCGCGGTGCTCGCCGCCCGGCCCGAAGTCGACGCCCTCGTTCATCGCAACTTTTGCTTTACGACGAAGCCACGCCGCCGGTTTTTCGTCATCGAGCTTCGTGTTCTTGAAGTTGAGGAACATCAGGTACGTCGCACTTGGCACCTCGATCTCGATGCCCGGCACCGCCTTCGGCAGGTGTTCCACCAGCCAATCGCGGTTCGCCTTGAGTTGCGCGACCTCCTCGTCGAGGAACTCGCGGCCGTGGTTGTAGCAGGCCTCCGCCGCCACGATGCCGAGGGTGCCCACGCCGTCCTTGGCCACGCCCGACATGCGGTTCCAGGTTTTCACGTCCTCGTCGTTGGAAAAGATCATCTGCGCGCACTTCAGGCCTGCGACGTTCCACGCCTTGGACGTGGCGGTGACCGTGATGCACACATCCGGGTTGTTCGCCGCGGCGCAGACGTGCGTGCCGTCGTAGACGAGCGGGGCGTGGATTTCGTCGACAATCACGCGCCCGCCGTGCTTGCGGGCCACCTCGCAGATGGCGTCCAGTTCGTCTGCGGTGAAGATGTAGCCGCCCGGGTTGAACGGGTTGGTCACGATGATGCTGCCCGCGCCGTTTGCAAACGCGGCGTCCACCTCGTCCAGGTCGAGCCCGCCTGCGCTGGAGACATCCACACGCTTTCGTCCGGCGACCTCGGCGACGTCGAGAAACGGGAAGTACGCCGGCACCGGTACGATCACGTCTCCTGAAGTGAAGTACTGGATGGCGAGCATCACGCCGCGCACCACGTCGGCGACAGGGAAGATCCTGTCGGCGTCCGGGCGCCAGCCGTAACGGTCGGCGTAGAAATCGGACACGGCCCCGCCCAGGTTGTGCGCGTGCGGCGCCGGGGTGTAGCCGAACATCTCGCGTTCGGCCGCATCCAGGATGGCTTCCTTCACCGCCGGCGCGGTGGGGAAGTCGCTTTCCGCGATGAACAACGGCAGTACGTCGGAGTCGAACTGCGTCCACTTGCGCGTGCCGCGGGCCTGCAGGGTCTCAAGGCTGGGAAATTGCATGGGCCCCACGGTAGCGAGAAGTTCTTGCTTGTCACCCCTTCCCAGGGTGTAGCGCACGGTGCTACGGTCGATTCATGACGGAGACAATTAGTCAACGTGAACTGCGTAATGAGAGCGGACGAATCATGCGTGCGCTCGATGAGGGGGAAACATTCGTGATTACAAGTAACTCGCAACCTGTCGGAGAACTTCGGCCGCTGAGAAAGCCGAAATTCGGACGCAAGGAGGATCTCATCGCCGCCCTGCGAGGTGTTGCAAGTGTCGATTTTGCGCAGTTCCGTGCGGATATCGACGAGTTTGTCGATCAAGGAATTGATCCGCGTGGCTGAACGGGGTTTGTTAGATACCTCGGTGCTGTTTGACCTCGACGACATTGACTTGGACCGACTACCAGACCATTGGGCGATTTCGTCGATCACGCTGGCGGAGCTGTCCGCTGGGCCGGCGGCGGCGAACGATCCCGTCGAACGGGCGAGACGGGCGAACCAAGCACAGGCGGTCTCGGAGTTGGTTGAATGTATTTCCTTCGACGACCGCGCGGCCCGCGCGTATGCGCTCGTCTACGGTGCGGTGATGAAAGCAGGCCGAAAACCCAAACGCCGAGCGTTCGACCTCTTGATCGCAAGTTGCGCGCTCGCTGAAGGGCTCGACCTGTACACCCGCAATCCGGGAGATTTTCGCGGGCTTGAGGAGTTAATCCGCGTCATTCAGATTTGACGATCTTCGCCCGCGTCCTCATCCTCCTCGTCCTCGGCGCCGTCGGCGGCGAAGCCGAACGCCTTCAACCGCTTCCTATCGGCGGCGGACGACGAGGCGGTCAGGCGCAGCAGCTCTGAATAAATACCGCCGGAGACGGCGAGGTCTGCCGGGGAGCCGATTTCGTCGATACGCCCGTCGCGCAGGGTGATGATGGTGTCCACGCCGGCGATCGTCGATAAGCGGTGCGCGATCATGATGGTGGTGCGGTCGCGCATGAGCTCGTCCAAGCCAGCCTGGACGGCGCGCTCCGCCTTGGTGTCCAGGGCGGAGGTGGCCTCGTCGAGGATGAGCAGCGGGGCGTCTTTGAGCATGGCGCGGGCCACGGCGACGCGCTGGCGCTGGCCGCCGGACAGGCGCAGGCCGCGCTCGCCGATGATGGTGTCGTAGCCGTCGGTGAACTTCATGATGAAGTCGTGCGCGTTGGCGCGCTTGGCCACGTCGACGACCTCTTCGAGCGTGGCGTCCGGCTTGCCGTAGGCGATGTTTTCAAACACGGAGCCGGAAAACAGCGCCGCCTCCTGGAACACCACGCCGGTGGTGGCGCGCAGCTTCTCCACGTCCAGGTGCGAGATTTCCTCGCCGCAGACCTCAAGGCGGCCGTCGGTGATGGGGTAGAGGCCGAGCAACAGGTTTACGATCGTGGACTTGCCGCCGCCGGACTCGCCGACGAGCGCGATCTTTTCGCCCTCACGCGCGGTGAAGGTCACGTCGTTCAGCACCGGTTCGCCGGACATGTACTCGAAGGTGACGTCCTCGAACGCCACGACCGGCTCGCGCACCGCGAGCGGCGCCTGTTGGGTGGCGTCGAGGGCGGGCATGCCGGAGGCCTCGGTGGCGGCGACGAGCTGGCGGTTCGCGGTGGGCTCGACCGGCTCGTCCATCACCTTGAAGTAGTCGCGCGAGCCGGCGACGGCGCGCTGGGCGGCGTCGACGATCCAGCTCATCATCGTCACCGGCTGGCGGGCCATGGTGACCATCTGGATGAGCATGACCATCTCGCCGATGGAGAAATGCCCGTCGAGTGTGCGGGTGAACAAGATGAGGTAGATGCCCATGAAGATGAGGTTCATCGCAACGCCGCGGGCGGTGTCCATCGAGTGCCACCAGCGCGACTGCGGGCGGGTGATGTCCACTACGTTGGTGTAGTGGTGGCCGAACTTGTCCAACTCGCGCACCTCAGCGCCGTAGGACTTGGTCACCTTCACCTGTCCCACGACCTCGGCAAACCGGCCGTTGCCCTCGTCAATGTTGGCGTTTTTCTCCTGTTCAAAGACCTGCCAGCGCTTCGACGTCAACGCGGTGAGCCACGTGTACAGCGGGAACAGCAGCGCCAGCAGCACCGTCAGCGGCCAGTAGTAGTAGGCGGTGATGCCCAAGATGGCGACGACCTGCAGCAGCATCGGCAGGAAGTTGTTGCTAAACGACTGGATGAACTGCGTGACATTCGCAATCGAGCGATCCAGCCGGGCGATGATCGTGCCGGTGACCTGGTTGTCGTAGTAGCGCTGCGGCAATGCCAAAAGTTTGGCGAAGTAGCGCGTGGACATGATCTGGCGCAGCCGCGCGACCATCACGTCGCCTAAATACCCGGAGACGTTGCGAAGCAGCGACGCGAGCGCCTCGGCGGCGAACAGGGCGATCGCGAGCCAGATGACGGTGCGGGCGGGTTGGGCCACGGAGTCGTCGTTAAGCGCTGCGACGATGGTGTCTGTCGCCTCGCGGATGAGGAACGGGGAGATCAGCCCGAGCCCCGCGACAATCGACGAGACCACCACCACCGCGATATAAAACGGCCAGAGGGCGGAAGCGCTGCGTGCGACGCGCATCAAAGACTGCATAATTTCGACAGCGTACCTGCGCGGTATTGTGAAGCAGCGACACATCTCAAGCGACAGAAAACGAGGCGCACATGTTCCACCGCACCAGCACCCGGCTCGCCGCCGTCCTTCTCGCCGCGACGCTGCCGTTGGCCGCCTGCGTGGACGAAAGCGACACCAAGGTCGGCGAGACCAGCGAGGACCTTGAGGAGTCTGTCGAGGCGAAGGAAAACGAGAAGCCGTCCTTCAACGTCGAGGAGACCGACCCGAAGGTGACCGACAAGATCACCGGTGAATCGGTCGAGGACCCGGCGATGGAGCTGTCCTACAAGTGGCAGGGCACCTCGAGTTCTGGCAACGGCTCGGTGGTCGTCGTTGCGGTGACGAACAAGTCGGACGCGCCCATGCCTGTCGACGCGCTCACCCCGGCACTGCGCTACAACACCGGCGACGACGACTACACGGACGCGACCTACATCTCCGATCCGGAGAAGGCGGACGTGGACGTCGTGGGCATCGACCGCCCGCTGGGGCCCGGCGCGACGACGAACGCGAAGTTCCCGTTCGACGTGGCCCCGGGCAACCTGTGGGACGCCGAATTCACGGTGGGCAACGTCACGTTCAAGGGGAATTTGAACAACTAGACTGGCGCGCATGACAAATCCACTGCTTGCGCCTTCGACCCTGCCGTACAACCTGCCGGACTTTGCCGCGATCCGGCTCGAGCACGTGGAGCCCGCCTTCGAAAAGGCGCTTGCCACGCACGCCCAAGAGATCGCGGCGATCACCACCGCCGACGAGCCGACGTGGGAAAACACCGTGGAGGCGTTCGAGTTGGCGGGTGCGGATTTGGACCGCGTCATGGCGTGGTTTTTCAACCTGCAGGGCACCGATTCCACCGACGAGTTCGATGCGGTGGCCGACCGCATCGTGCCCAAACTGTCGGCGCACATCGACTCGATTTACCAAAACGGCGAGCTCTACTCCCGCATCGCGCAGGTTACGGCGCCTGACGACGAAGAGTCGCGCAGGCTTCACGACGAACTGCAGCGCCGCTTCACCCGCCGCGGCGCCGACCTGGACGCGGCCGGCAAGTCGCGGCTGCAGGAGATCAATCGCCGCCTGTCGGAGTTGTCGGAGCGTTTCGGCCGCAACCTGCTCGCGGACACGAAGTCGCTCGCGGTGGAGTTGACCCGAGACGAACTCGCAGGCCTCTCGGAGGCCCAGATCGAGGCGTACAAGGACGGCGACCGTTTTGTCGTGCCGATCGAACTGCCCACCACGCAGGCGCTGCAGGCGGAGCTGGAGGATTCCGGGGCGCGCCACAAGCTTTTCGACGCCTCGCGCGCCCGCGGCCGCGACACCAACGCCGACATCGTGAAGGAAGCGGTGCGCCTGCGCCTCGAGCGCGCGAAACTGCTCGGGTTCGCCTCGCACGCCGATTACGTCATCGCAGAGGAGACCGCCGGCACCGCGCAGGCGGCGCGCCAACTCATCGCGGACCTGGCGCCGGCCGCAGCGGCCAACGCCGAGGCGGAGCGCAAGCTCGCCTCCGAACTCGCCGATGAAGACTTGGACGGTGCGGACTGGCCCTATTGGCAGGCGAAGCGCCGCGAGCAGGAACTCGGCATCGACGAGGCCGAGATCCGCAAGTACTTCCCGCTCGAGCAAGTGCTCGAAGACGGCGTGTTTTACGCCGCCAACCTGCTCTACGGCATCACGGTAGAAAAGCGCGAGGACTTGAACGGCTACCGCGACGACGTCGACGTCTGGGAGGTCAAGGAGGAAGACGGCACCGGCATCGGGCTGTTGCTCACGGACTACAACGCGCGCTCGTCGAAACGCGGCGGCGCCTGGATGAGCTCGTTTGTGGACCAGTCGCACCTCGCCGGCACGAAGCCGGTGGTGGTCAACGTCATGTCGATCACGTCGAACCTGCTCACCATCGACGAGGTCACCACCGTCTTCCACGAGTTCGGCCACGCTCTGCACGGACTGCTGTCGGACGTGCGCTACCCGTCGAACTCCGGCACGAACGTCCCGCGCGACTGGGTGGAATTTCCCTCCCAGATCAACGAAAACTACGCGTTTGCGCCCGAGATCGCGCGCAACTACGCCCGCCACGTAGACACCGGCGAGGTCATTGCCGACGAGCTGCTCGCCGCGCTGAAGGCCTCGCGCCAGTTCGGCCAAGGCTTCGACACCGCCGAGTACCTCGCGGCCAGCGCGATCGACCTGGCGTGGCACTCGCTTGACGACGACACCGAGCTCGACGCCGACCTCGACATCGCCGCCTTCGAGCAAGAGGCCCTGCGCGAGGTCGGCCTGGACATCGAGGGCCTCGAGCCGCGCTATCGTTCCACCTGGTTCAACCACATCTTCGCCGGCGGCTACTCCGCGGGCTACTACTCCTACCTGTGGGCCGAAGCGCTCGACGCCGACGGTTTCCAGCTCGTCGAAGAAGAAGGCATCAACCGGCGCACCGGCGCGAAGTTCCGCGAGCAAATCCTGTCCAAGGGAGCCTCGCGCGACTACGCCGAGGCCTACCGCGCATTCCGCGGCCGCGACAAGGACACCCGCCCGCTGCTTGAGCGCCGCGGCTTGTCCGGGTCCGATATTTCTTCCTAAGGCCACTGCCTGGGATAGGCTAACCGGCATGCGCAACGGCAACCTGCGACTCAAACACGCCGGTGTAGCGGCAGCGGCGGCGCTCCTAGCGCTCGCTGTGCCCGCACCGGCGCCGGCGCAGGCTGCCCTGAAGGTGGAGCAGGGCGGGCGGATATTCGTCGATAATTTAGGCACCGACAAACTCACTGCCTGCACCGTCGGCTACAACGACCCGCGCAACCGCCGCAGCTACACCGCCGCCCACTGCACGGTGCACGACGGCGACTACCTGCCGCAGGGCGCGGTAGTCTACGTCGCCGACGAGCGCGGCCGCCAACGCCCCGAGCCCGCCGGCCTTGTCTTCCCGGCGCTGGCGTACAACGCGAAAAGCGGCGCGAACGACTGGGCGGTGATCTACTGGTTCGACGGCGTCGACATCGGCCGCAACCCGTTTGGCGGCGCGTACGTGCCCATCAGTGAGCTGACCACCGACGACACCATCTGCTACCACGGCTACGCCTCCCACGGCGCCACCCAGGATGCGAGCTGTGGCAAGTTCGTCGGCACGATTGAAAACACCACCTACTTCGACGCGCCGGGCCTGCCGCAGCACGGCGATTCCGGCGGCCCAGTGTTCGTGCCCGGCCGCGGGCTGATCGGCGTGATCTCCGGCGCGAACTACTTCGCCGGCGACGACCGCCAGGAGATCCTCGGCTTCGAGCGCTCGTCCGCGCTCTACAGTGGCCCGTCGTACAGCGCGGAGCGCGTCAGCGCCTTCTTGGACGACGAGTACGCGCGTCGCTTTCCGACGACCCCAGCGTCGAAACCGCCCGTCGCCCTCAACCCGACCGCGGAGGTGGCACCGACGGCAACCGCCGCGCCCACCCCGGCGCCGATGCCCGAGCCGGAAGAGGGCAGCACGCCGACGTTCCCCTCGGGCGCGGCCACCCCGTCGTGGGTGCCGAAGTCGCTGCCGACAACAACCTCCCCGTCTCCCGAGCAAAGCGGCGCACAGGTGGCCGGTATCGTGCTCGGCGTCATCGCGGTGTTGGCGATCTTCGTGCCGCTGTTCGCCTGGGTGATGGGGCTGATCTAAGTGGGCTGGCTTATGGGGCTGGGACCCTGGCTTCAAGTGCCGGTGATCGTGCTGCTCGCGCTGCCGGTGTGCGCGGTGGTGGGCTACGGGCTGCTTTGGGTCGTCGATAGGCTAGCGCTAGGCTTTGGCACCATGGCTAACCCCGAAGAGCTGCGCCGCCAAGACCAGCAGCTGCCCAAAGCAAAGCGCAAGTACCCGCAGTCGCGGGTCACCCAGGTGATGTGGGTGCTCATCGCGCTGGTGATCGTCGCCGCCGTCATCGGCGCGCTCTAGCGTTTCGACGCCTCCGCGAGCCGCACAAACGACTCCACCTGCTCCAAGTCCTCGATGAGGACGGGGGCTCCGGTGGCGTCGCACAGCGGCATGCGCCAGTTAGAGTACTGCTCGCCGTTAGTGCCGGGCAGGTTTTGAATGCGCTCGTCGCCGACCATATCCACCAGATTCGTGCAGGTCATCGCCGACGGGGTGGAGGCGACGAAGCGGGTGAGGCCCTCCACGATGTCGTCTTCCAGGTCGTCTTCAAGCGCCCCTTCGGCGCGGGCGAGGTCGATGACCTGGTCGATCCAAACCTTGTCGGTGGCGTTGAGCGCGTCGACGGTGTCGTCGACAAGCCCGAGCTCGTGGCGCAACTCGTTGTGCGCGCCCTTGAGATAGCCGGCGGTCGGCGGCAGATCGTGCGTGCCCACAGCCGTAAGCGCCAGGTTGCGGTACTGCTGCGACGGGCGCGGCATCTCCGGCGGCACCGACTCGAACCACAGCACGGAGGTGCCCAACACGCCCTTGTCGCGCAGCACGTCTTGGACCCACGGCTCGAACGTCCCTAGGTCCTCGCCGACGACGACAGCACCGGCGCGCTCCGCCTCGAGCACCAGCGTGCCCAGCATCGCCTCGAAGTCGTAGTTCATGTACGCCCCGTGCGCCGGAGTGGCGGTGCGCGGGAGCCAGAACAGGCGGAACAGCCCCAGGACGTGGTCGACACGGATGCCGCCGGAGTGGCGCAGCACGGTGCGAAGTAGGTCGCGCCACGGGGCGTAGCCGAACTCCGCGAGTTGCTGCGGGTTCCACGGCGGCTGCGACCAGTCCTGGCCCTGCTGTGTGTACTGGTCCGGCGGCGCGCCGACCGACGCGTCCGGCACCAAGACCTCGTGCAGCGTTGCCGCGTCCGCGCCGCCGGGGTGGATGCCCACCGCCAGGTCCGTCATGATGCCGATGGACATCCCGGCGGCCACGGCACGCTCCTGCGCGTGACGACGCTGCTCGTCGGCGACGAACTGCAGCCACATGTAGAAGTCCTTCAACTCCTCGACATCGCCGCCGGCGTGCTTCGGCGCAGCCTCGTGCTCCGACTCGGCGGCCTGCGCCGCGCACCAGTACGCGAACTCCTCGAGGCCCTCGCCCTCTTCGCGGCAAAACGCCTCGAAGGCGCTCATGCGCTGCTCGTCGGCCTGGGAGCGGAAGAACAGTTCCCGCAGGCACGCGAGTTTGGCGGCGAAGACGCGGTCGCGCTCAAGCGGCGCGGCGGTGGTGTTCATGGCTTTCAATGGTGCGGCGAGGTCGGCGATGGCGGCGCGTTGGTCGTCGTCAAGCATCGCGTACTCGGGGACGTCCTCGACCGCGATGTAGATGGGGTTGATGAAGCGCCGCGAGGTGGGCAGGTACGGCGAATCCTCCACCGGCGGCACCGGCTGCGCGGCGTGCACCGGGTTGATCAGCAGGTAGTCGGCCCCGTGCGCAGCCACCGTTTCGGCCAAAAGCGCCAGGTCGGCGAAGTCGCCGATGCCCCATGAGCCGCGCGAGCGCACCGAGTACAGCTGCGCCATGACACCCCACACCGGGTTTTGGATGACCTCCGCGTTGGTGGATAGCGTCTGCGGCACGACGAGCAGCGTGCACACCTCGTCCAGGTCGTCCGACTCCAGGTGCAACTCGTGCCAGCCAGTCGGCAGGTCGCCGGGGGTGTGGAACGTCGCCTCGCCCCACACCACCCCGTCCGAGGCGGTATACGGCGGCGCCCAGTTCTCGTCCTGGTAGCAGTCGCGCGACGAGCCGTCCTCGAGCCGGATCCAGCAGTGCGCGAAATGCCCGTCGTGGACGTGGACGTTGAAGTGCTTCTCCGCGCCTTCCTGGGCCACCACGGTGGGCGGCAGGGGGCGGGTGGCCCAGAATTCGCGGCGGGCGTCGAGGTGGAATTGGAGTTCTTCGTCGGCGGGGTCGTCGCTAAGCGAAAGCCCTAACGCGCGCAGCAGCTTCACAAACGACTGCGTCGGCGGCTGCGTAATCAGCCCGCTGGAGGCGCGGTAGGAGGTGCCGAAGCCGTACGACTCCGCGAGCGCGTGCAGAAGATCCACGTTGTTCACTCTTCCGCATTCTGCCAAAACAGCGGTAGTCTTGGGGACCATGCCTTCAACTTCGCACACGACGGAACTCGGTTTCACACTCAGCGACACGGACACCTGTTTGAACAGGTTGATCGAGACGTGTGAGGCGCACCCGCACCTCGTGCTGTTTTCACGCCCGCGCAACTACGAGTGGGTCTCGGTGACCGCGGGCGAGTTTTTGGAGGAGGTCTACGAGGTTGCGAAGGGGCTGGTCGCCGCGGGTGTTGAGCCGGGTGATCGCGTGGCCATCTTGTCGTCGACGCGCTACGAGTGGACGCTGGTCGACTTCGCCATCTGGGCCGCCGGCGCCGCGTCCGTGCCCATCTACCCGTCGTCGTCGATGCACCAGATCCAATGGATTTTGGAAGACTCCGGCGCGAAACTCGCGTTCACGGAAACGCGCGACCACACCCAACTGATGAGCCCGTTTCTGCTCGGCGAGGAAGGCACCCCGCGCATGGCGGATTCCACCTCGAAACTCGAGCGCATCTACGAGTTCAACTCGGCCGCGGTGGAGCAGATCAAGTTCGAGGGCCGCGAGGTGGAGCAGTCGCTTATCGACGACCGCGTGGCCGCCATCCGCCACCCCGATCTGGGCTCCATCGTGTACACCTCCGGCACCACCGGCCGGCCGAAGGGCGTGGAGATCACCCACGGCAACTGGGCGTACCAGTGCTGGGCGCT
>ERZ1029878.81-NODE-81-length-22780-cov-50.675864_pt1 | contig 22780 bp, 14 predicted proteins | sample MGYA00519234_ERZ1029878 | MGnify/ENA primary metagenome ERZ1029878 (study PRJEB33666, sample SAMEA4610928) | skin metagenome | biome: Human-associated habitat; feature: Malodor aspect; material: skin | place: Philippines | collected 2015-08 ... | reverse complement strand
ACGATCTTGAGGTTCCGGACTTTAAGGTGACTGAGGCCGGTCCGAACGAGATTGATGTTGATCTGGTGCGTTCGACTGGTTCGGTGTCTGGTTCTGTTTCTGATAAGCAGGGTCAGCCGGTGAAGGATCCGTCGGTCAAGCTTGAGGGTGTCAATGGCACTTCGGGTTCGGTCGATGTTGACGTGAATCCGGATGGGTCGTTTGATCTTTCTGATGTGCCTACTGGTGATTACAAGGTCGTTGTTTCTGCGCCGGGGTATGACGATCTTGAGGTTCCGGACTTTAAGGTGACTGAGGCCGGTCCGAACGAGATTGACGTCACGCTTAAGAAGACGCCGACGCCGACTAACGACACGCCGACGCCGACGCCGACTAAGGACACGCCGACGCCGACGCCGACTAAGGACACGCCGACGCCGACGACCAAGCCAGCCACTGGCTCCATCGTCGGCAAGGTCACTGATGACAAGGGTGACCCGCTGCCGAGCACGGACGAGAGCGGTAACCGAACCCCGTCGAAGGTGACTGTCACTGACGACAAGGGCAATAAGGTTGGCACGCCTGTTGAGACCGACGAGAACGGTGAGTTTGTGATTCCGAACCTCCCGGACGGCGAGTACGTCGTGTCCGTGGAGACTCCGGAGGGTCACAACGATCCGAAGCCTCAGGTTGTTGAGGTCAAGGATGGCAAGCCGACGGAGATTCCGCCGTTTGTCTCCAGCAAACCGACCCGTGAATTGGAGGATAAGTCTGATCGTCTTGCACCGGGTTCGATCGGCGGCTGGTTGCTCGACGACGGCAACAACCCGATCCGTGATTCCGAGATTCGTCTGATCAAGCGCGACGTCGAGGACCCGGCAACTCGCGACAGAGATCCGGAGACTGGTGATCCCATTCCGGGTACCGGCGAGAGCTTCGACTACGAGGTTCCGGTGACGGTTGATGAGGACGGCTTCTTCGTCACCCCGGAGATCGACTTCGATTACTTCCCGGATGGTGAAGCCGAGTTCGACCTGGACATCACTCTGCCGGAGGGTTGGCCGGATGTTGACGTCAACGGGGAGCCGCTGAACCGCACAGTGACGGTGCGCTCTGGTGAGGTGACGGATCTGGGCAAGATTCGTGTGCAGGCGCCGAAGACGCAGTCGATTGAGGGCCGTGTCGACGACGGCAACGGCAAGGCTGTGCCGGGCACTGTTGTTGTGGTGACCGATCCGCGCGGCAATTCCAAGGTCGTGCCGGTCGAAGATGATGGTTCGTTCAAGATTGACGACGTCATCCCGGGTGTGCACGAGATTGAGGTGCTCACCCCGGGCAACGATCGTGACGTTGATCCGATCAAGGTCCCGGTGCGTGAGGGCGACAAGGTTGAACTCCCGGAGATTCACCTGACGCCAAACGCGTCCCTTGAGCTGGAAAAGCAGGTCTGGGGCCGCGACGCTGACTTCAACGAGCAGGTCAAGGACGACGACGGCAATCTTGTCGACGACGTCTGGACGATGAAGGCTGGCGAGGATCTCTACTACGAGTTCTTCATCACTAACACCGGCGATACTCCGATCAGCAACATCGAGATTGATGATCCGGAGCTGGAAAAGCGCAACATTGAGCTGACCATGCCGGAGGGCTGGACTGCTGAGTCTGAGTTGGCGCCGGGTGCCACCGAGGTGTTCAAGGCGAAGATGACCGCGCCGGATGCGTTCGACTTCAACAACATCGCCACCGCCAACGGTGTGACGGGCGCGGGCGACAAGGTCGGTTCCGCCCCAGATTCCGCATACACGAAGTTCATGAACGGCTCCGTGGAAAAGAAGGTCAACGCCCGCTTCGCGACGAACCCGGATGAACCGGCTCGTCTTGGTGTCCAGGATGCGATGGGCTTTACCTACGAGGTGAAGAACACCGGTTCCGCTCCGATGGTGAATGTCACTTTGACTGACGCTGTCTACGAGGGTGAATACGACCCCAACCACCCGAAGTTCGATCCGGAGCAGATGAAGAAGGTCAGGGACCTCGAGATCATCGAGCCGGAGGGCTTTAACGGCACGCTGCTGCCAGGCCAGAAGGTCATCTTCACCGCGGAGATCCCGGAGGGGCTCAAACCGGGTCTGCGTCACCACAATGCTGCTGAGGCACGTGGTGAGTTGCCGAAGCGTCCGGCACGTGGTCGCGGTATCGCTGGTGAGCCGGACTACGGTGAGGATCCGTCGTCGGTGCTGATCATCTCTCCGCGTGAAAATCTGAAGGGCAACGCGCACATCATCGTCGATAAGGGCGCTGCTCTTGCCGGTGATCGTCGTGCAGTGCTGTGGATCGACGAGAACGGCAACGGTAAGCAGGATCCGGGCGAGGGTGTTAGCGGTCTTGATGTTTCGCTGGTGCCGACCGACGGCTCCCCGGCTGTTGCGGGTACGACGAATGAGGACGGCAACGTGCTGTTCGAGAGCGTTCCGTACGGCGAGTACACGTTTAGGGTGAAGAACCCGGGCAACCTGCGTCTGGTTGACCCGAAGGATCCGAACAACAACTCGTTTAAGGCCGGCTCTGTTCTTGAGACCAAGCCGTTTACCGTTGACACTGAGGACGAGGTCTTCGAAAACATTCAGCTCGAGAAGGGCAACGGTGTTTCCGGTGGCGGCGGCCTCAATGGTGAGGGCAACGGCGCTGTCGACGGCGAAGTTGACGGCATCATCGAAGAGGACGGCAGCTCCCTGGGCAAGTGCCTGGCTACCGCATCCTCCGTGTCCAACCCGGTTGCGTGGCTGGTCCCGATCGGCCTGCTGGGTGCCGTCATGGGCGGCATTGGTGTGATGTTCGAAGACGAGCTCAATGCCGCGGCGGCTCAGGCCAACGAGGCTGTGCGTCGTGTGATGCCGAACGTCGACCTGGGCATCGGTTTCGAGCAGCCGCAGTGGATGGCTGAGACCCAGGCGAAGTGGCAGGCACAGATCGACCAGGTGAACCGTCAGCTGGCGCAGATCAACCCGGCTGCACCGGCAGCGGCCGCAGGTGTTGGTGTCCTGGCCATCGCTGGTCTGCTCACCGGCCTGTACTACGCCTCCTGCCAGCTCGGCTGGAACGAGCCGGCCGAGGGCGGCAGCTCCTCCGGTTCCTCGAGCCGAGCAGAAGGCGAGAACACCGAGGGCGAGAACGTCGAAGACACTGAGGGTGGCAGCTCCTTCGGCTCCTCGAGCCGAGCAGAAGGCGAGAACACCGAGGGCGAGAACGTCGAGGGCGAGACCGCAGGTTCCTCCTTCGAGGGCTCGTCCAAGAAGAACGAGGAGGAGGCTGACGCTGAGGAGGCCCCGGCCGACGAGGTCGCGGCGAACTAACCCGCCCGCGTTCTAGGCGCTGACCCGCCCGCCGACTGACAGCAAATGTTCAGTCTGTGGGCGGGTTTTGCTTTATCCGTCGGATGTATTGAGATGCACAAGTTTGGCGTATACATTCGTAGGTGGTTTTTGGGGCGCACGCGCGCTTTTTCTATTTTCGAGAGGGAACAATGGCAGCAACTTCTAAGGTCAAACGCGTCGCTGGGCTGTCGCTCGCGGCCGCAGTCGCAGGTTCGATGACGCTGGTCCCGGCGGCCAGTGCGCAGGAGAGCTCTACGGCGCAGGAACCCGCTGCCACGGTGACCGAGAGCTCCACCACGACGGTCGCCCCGTCGCCGACCGAGCCGACTGTGTCCGCAACCCAGTCCGCCACGGTTGAGCAGTCCGCCACTGTCACCAAGGACAATGCCGGTGAGGTCGCTGCAGCCCTGCAGGGCCTTGCAGGGCTGGCAAAGGACGAGCAGCCTGTCGAAGACGGCGCCGGCACCTCCGGCGTCGAGCAGACCTCCAATGGCTGGGAATACACCGCCATCGCCCGCAACCCCCAAAACGACCGCCTCTACGCAATCTCGAAGAAGAAAGACACCAAGGGTGCAGGCCGCCTGCTGCGCATCGCTCCGCAGAATGGCGCGGTGAAGGACCTCGGCCCGATCGAGATCAAGGGCGCCGGCGCCACGACAATCGACACCGCTGCGTTCACTGCTGACGGCACGCTCGTGCTTTTCGACGACACCACGATCCACACCCTCGACCTCTCCGAGGACAAGCCGCGCTCCGGCACGCCAGATCTCAAGTTCGTGACCAAGGACCTCAAGATCGAGGACACCAAGACGGCCGGCACCCCTGCTGCATGGGCGCCGAACCCCGAGGCTGGCGAAAAGACCCTCGTCGCACTGAGCGTCAACGACAAGGGAGAGCCATTCGTCTGGACCCTCGACGTCGATGCCAAGGATCCCGTCGCAACCCACAAGGCAGCGACCGCTCCTGCTGACGCCGACCTCAAGGACGTTGAGGCCCTCAACTACGCCTACTCCGAGGGCGACGAAGCGACCTTCGCCAACGACGACGTCGCAATCACGCTTCAGGGCGAGAACGTCACCGACGTCAACACCGAGACCACCCCGGAAGCAAACGTCGAGGCCGTCGCCGGCAACGGTAGCAACGAGTCCACCGAGACCCCGGCTTCCGAAGAGAAGCCGAACACGACCACCTCGGAGACCACTGAAGTCACAACGACGACGACCGGCACCACGACGGCGATCAACACCCCGGCCAACTCCGAGGCAACCAAGTGGGTCATGGACGTGCTTGTTCGTACGAGCGATGACAAGGCCGTCGAAGGCGCTGAGTTCAAGAGTGAGGACGGTCGTGTCAGCGGTGTGACCGGTGCTGATGGCCGTGCCAAGGTGCGCATTGGCCTGAATGATGACGGCAAGAAGGAGGAGCTCATCCAGCTCACCCTGAAGGAAGCGCCGAAGGGGTACAAGAACGCTGAGGTGCTCGTTGATCGTGGCGCAAAGACGGCTGAGCTGGTGCTCCCGCGCGACCCGAACGTCACCACCCTCAATCGCCCGCAGCAGATCCTGAAGGCGATGGATGAACTGAAGCCGATCGCGACCTCCGTGCTCGCACCGGCGGCCGCGATGGCGGGTGCTGCCGGCGCGGTTGGCGGCCAGAAAACGACGCGCACGCCGCTGCCGAAGAGCAGCTCCACCACGAGCACGTCGGCGAAGCGCTCGACGGGCCGGACGACGTCGGCACGCAATGCGAGCCGCTACAGCGCGAACAGCAACTCCGGCTCGGGTCGCGTGGTGTCCAACGGTTCTACGTCGACGAAGAAGACGACCACCTCGCGTAGCAACGACGAGCGTGACGGTGATCTCGCGGATACCGGTACTCCGATGCGCGCGATCATCACGCTGGGCATCCTCGCGATGCTGATCGGCGGTGCCTACCTGGCACTCGGCCGCCGTCGCGAGAGCTAGAACCTAGGCACAACACCCGCTGGTCTAAGTACCGGCGGGTTTCTGCGTCTCAGGATCTGATCTGCTAGTGGCGGGGAGGCCAACTAGCAGATCCGCTCCTTACTGGTAGACGGTTTCGATATCACCTGGGGAAACGGCGCGGCCGTGCTCTGATCTGCTAGTGGCGCAGGAGCTAACTAGCAGATCCGCCTGTTACTGGGAGTCGGTTTCAATATCACCTGGGGAAACAGAAAAGCGGCAACGCGATCGTCTAGTTGGCCTGCGCGACGAACTAGACGATCCGAAGAGCGAACCCCAAAAACCTAAAACACCTCCACGCGCCCGCCGAGGGACTCGACCTGCTCGAGTTGGCGGACCCAGCCGGGTGCGCCGGGGTGGACGCGCATGACGGGGCGCGACGAGATCTTCACCGGCGACACCGACTCGCGACGGGCACCCTTGCGGGCGGCCATGCGCAGGTGCGCGCGGTGGCCGGCTTCGGTGAGGGAGGAAAGGGACGCGGGGTCGTCGTCAAGCGAATCGCGCGCGTCTTGGAGCAGGCCGATGAACTCGTCGAGCACCGGCACGAGGGATGCGGCGTTGGTTTCGCACATGTTGCGCACGAGTTCGGGTTCGGTGCTGGCGACCCGGGTCGCGCCCCTGAAGGACCCGGCGGAGAGGGACTGGGCGAGGGTACCGCCGCGGTCGCCGACGAGTGACAGCGCCTCCGCGATGACGTGGGGGAGGTGGGAGACGCGGGCGACGGCTTCGTCGTGAAGCGCAACGCGCACCGGAACCGCCTCTGCGCCGACGACGGACGCCAGTTTGCACACGGTGCCGAACAGCGCGGCCCAGTGCTGGTCAGCAAGCCCCTCGCGGGCGTAGTCGTAGGTCACCGCCCACGCGGCGCTGGAAAACAGCCCCTCGTGGGAGGCGTTCCAACCGGAGAACTCCGTGCCCGCCATCGGGTGGCCGCCGACGTAGCGCGCCTGCATGTCGCGTTCCACGATGAGGTCGTACACCGGCTTTTTCACCGACACTACGTCGGTGATGTCGCACGACGGGGCATGTGACACCACCTGGTCCAGCACCGACGCGACCGCGCCCATGGGCACCGCGACGACGATGAGTGCGCCGTCGGATTCGGCGCGGCGCAGCACTTCCTCCATGGAGTCGGAGACGTCGAAGCCGTCCCTGCGCGCCGCCCGCGCCCCGTGCAGCGTGAAACCGTAGACGCGTTCGCCGCGCGCGTGGAGGTCGCGCATGAGAGATCCGCCGATCAGTCCGAGGCCGAGGATGCAGATTGGGGGCAGTTGGTATGTAGTCACCGGCTTGAGTCTAGTGACACTCCCGACACGGCGGACTACGCTGGCGTGCCATGAGCCAGGACTACACGGATGGGTACGCCGTCACCGTCGCGCAAACGGACGGCCGTTGGCAGGTGCGCGAGTTTGACGACGACTTCACGGACCTTTCCACCTCCGTTTCCGCCGTGCGCAAACTCCGCGCGGAGGGCGCCTCGTTTGCGCTGCTCAACGTGGAGGAGGACTACCTGGTGATCGTGCGCCCCGGCCCGTCGCGGGTGCGCCTGTTGATCTCGGACGCGACGATGGCGGTGGACGACGATTTCGCGGCCGACATCTGCAATGAGGCCGACGTGGAAATCCCGGACATCGACCCCGACGAGTTGGATAACGTCGACGGGTGGGCGGACGGCGACTTCGCCATCCTCGCCGACCTGGGGCTTTCCGAGGAGCGTTTGAGCATTTTGCTTGACGACGACGCCGACCCGGCCGATCTCGCCCAAACCATCGCCGACGAGGTGGGGTTTGGCGATGAGTTGGCGGATGTCGTCGATTAGCGCACCGGCTCGGCGCGCGGAGGAGCGGATGCGCCGCGCGATCGAGGTTGCACGCACGACCCCGGTGGGCGATGTGCCGGTCGGCGCGGTCGTGTTCGGCCCGAACGGGGAGGTGCTGGGAACCGGTGTGAACCGTCGCGAAGCGGGCAACGACCCGACCGCACACGCCGAGGTGGAGGCGATCCAGCAGGCGTGCGAGACGCTGGGGAGGTGGCGGCTGGACGGCTGCGAGCTCGTCGTCACGCTAGAGCCCTGCACGATGTGTGCGGGAGCGGTGTTGGGGGCGCGGGTGTCGTCGTTGATTTTTGGTGCGTGGGAGCCGAAGACGGGGGCGGTCGGCAGTGTGCTGGACGCGATCCGGGACCCGCGGCACCTGCACACGCCGGAGGTGCGCGGGGGCGTGCTGGAGACGGAAACTGCCAGGTTGCTGGGGGATTTCTTCGAAGATGTCAGGAGTAATTGAATCGTTACCCAATGGGTGAAGGTTTGGGCCTACACTTGGGGGCCTAACTGACCGCAACGAATTCGAAGGAGAATCATCATGGGTCTTGAGGACAAGGCAGATCAGCTCAAGGGCAACGCCAAGGAAGCTCTTGGCGACGTAACCGACAACGAGAAGCTTGAAAACGAGGGCAAGGCCGACCAGCTCATCGGTGGCGCTAAGGAGAAGCTCTCCGACGCTGTCGACGGCATCAAGGATAAGGCCAACGAGGTCGCAGCCAAGGTCGAGGACAAGCGCGACGAAGCTGAGCGCTAATTTGGTTTCTCGGTAGCGCTACCGTTAATCTATTGCGCGGTAGCGTGTCCGAGCGGCCGAAGGTACTCGCCTCGAAAGCGAGTGAGGGTAAAACCTCCGCGGGTTCAAATCCCGCCGCTACCGCCAAGAGTTAAAGCCCCCGGCAACGGGGGCTTTTTCCATACACCGAAGGAACCGTGTTCACGTGGCGAAACTGCTGTACAACCTCGGGCGATGGTCCTACCTGCACAAATGGCGGGTGATCGTGGCCTGGCTCGTGCTGCTTGGCGCGACCGCGACCGGGGCGTTTTCGTTGATGAAGCCGTTCACCTCCGAGTTCGCCATCGAAGGCACGCCCGCCATCGAGGCGCTGCAGACCATGGAGGACAACTTTCCCGAGGCCGGCAATGTGGCCACCGCCCCTGGCGTGAACCTTGTGTTCGCCGCCCCCGAGGGGCAGCGTCTGGACACACCCGAATACATGGCGGCGATGGATTCCACCGTCGGTTACATCCGCGACCACCTCGGTGTGGACGGGGAGCGCTTTGGCAACCCCGTGCAGGTGAACAAGGACCTGCAGCGCATGGTCGTCGGGCAGATGACCGAGATGGGCATGCCGGAGGAGCGCGCCAAGGCGGACGCGTACCAGTTGCGGATGCTTAGCGACGACGCCCGCATCGGCTACACCACCTTCGAATTTGATGCAGAATCCTCCATGTCCGTCGACCAGGCGGACCGCGACGTGGTCACCGAGGCAATGCAGATCGGCCGCGACGCCGGCCTGCAGGTGGAGGCGGGCGGCGCCGGCTTCGGCGAACCGATCGCTATTAAGACCACCTCCGAGATGGTCGGCCTGGCCGTGGCGTTTTTGGTGCTCGTGGTGACGTTCGGCTCCCTTGCGGCGTCGGTGATCCCGATTATCTCCGCCGTGGTGGGCGTGGGCATCGGCGCGTTGTTGGTGCTGGTGACCACGCACTGGGTGGAACTCAACGACGTCACCCCGGTGCTCGCCGTGATGATCGGCCTGGCCGTCGGCATCGACTACGCCCTGTTCATTCTCTCGCGCTACCGCCAGGAGGCGCGACACCTCCCGCCGGAGGAGGCCGCCGGCATGGCGGTGGGCACCGCCGGATCCTCGGTGGTCTTCGCCGGAACGACCGTCTTTACCGCCCTGGTGGCGCTGGCGCTCGCGCAGATCGAGTTTCTCACCTGGATGGGCCTGGCCGCCGCCGTGACCGTGCTCATCGCCGTGCTGGTGGCGCTCACCCTCGTGCCGGCGCTGCTCGGCGCCTGGGGGTCCAAGGCGTTCGCGGGCAAGATCCCCGGCCTGGCCGGCAATCCCGGCCCGGGCAAGCGCCCGGCGAAGGACCTGGACGCCAACTCGATGGGCAAGCGGTGGGTGCGCTTCGTCGAAAAGGCGCCGGGGCTCGTCATGGCTGTCGTTGTGCTGGGGCTCGGTGCCTTGTCCGCGCCGGTGCTCGGTTTGGAGATGTCGCTGCCGTCCGATAGCACCTCCAACCACGACACCACCCAGCGCAAGTCAGCCGACCTCATGGCTGAAGGCTTCGGGCCCGGTGTGAACGCGCCACTGTTGCTCGTCGTCGATGCGCATACCGCGAACCCGGACTCGGAGATCCTCCAGCCCTACATGGGCGCGATCCCCGATGAGGCCGGCGGCGATGCGGAGAAGGCCGCGCTGGCGTCGTTCCTATACACCGTCGGCGAGATTGGCTCCGTCAACGGCATCGAACACGCCCAGCTCATCGCCGCCAACGAGGACATGACCGCCGCCCAGATCCTGGCCACGCCGACCGGCGGCCCGGAAAAGGAGCGCACCCTGGAAATCGCCCACGGCGTGCGCGACGCCATCGGCCAGGTGGAAGACGCCACCGGCATCCAGGTCGGCCTGACGGGGCTGACGGCGGTGCAGATGGACATCACCGAAGAACTCGCGAACGCCATGCCGCTCTACCTCTCCATCGTGGTGGGGCTGGCGATCGTGCTGTTGGTCATCGTGTTCCGCTCGATCATGGTGCCGCTCGTCGCCGGGCTCGGCTTCCTCTTATCCGTCGGCGCCGCGTTCGGCGTGACCATCCTCGTGTTCCAGGAAGGCCTGTGGGGCCTGGTGAACACCCCGGCGCCGATCCTGTCGTTCCTGCCGATCTTCCTTATCGGCGTCACCTTCGGCCTGGCCATGGACTACCAGGTCTTCCTGGTCACCCGCATGCGCGAGGCCTACCTGCGCAACCGGGACGGCGATCGCTTGCGCGCCGTGCACGAATCCACCGTCGAAGGCTTCACCCAGGGGGCGCGCGTGGTCACCGCCGCCGCGATCATCATGATCGCCGTCTTCATCGCCTTTTTGGACCAGCCGCTGCCGTTTATTCAGATCTTCGGCTTCGCACTCGGCGTCGCCGTGCTTTTCGACGCCTTCTTCATCCGCATGTCCCTCGTCCCCGCCACCATGTACCTGCTCGGCCGCGCCTCCTGGTGGATGCCGGCATGGCTGGACAAACTCCTGCCCGAGGTAGACATTGAGGGCACCGAACTAGAAAAGGAACACGCATGACGGACTTTTCCCGCGACACCACCTTCGAAGTGGGCACCCAGTTGGAGCCCGCGCCGGGCCGCCACGGTCGCACCGGTGTCATCCACACACCGCACGGTTCGATCCAGACCCCGGCGTTTATCCCCGTGGCCACCAAGGCGACCGTGAAAACGCTCACCCCGGAGCAGGTCCGTTCCACCGGCGCCCAGGCGATGTTGTCCAACGCGTACCACCTCTACCTGCAGCCGGGACCGGACATTGTCGACGAAGCCGGCGGCGTCGCCGCCTTTGAAAACTGGCACGGGCCCACCTACACCGACTCCGGCGGCTTCCAGGTCATGAGCCTCGGCGTCGGCTTTAAAAAGGTCCTCGCGATGGACACCGCGGGACTGACGGACGCCGACATCCGCGCCGCCAACAAGGACCGCATGGCGCGTGTCGACGACGACGGTGTCGACTTCAAATCCGTCATCGACGGCTCCTCGCACCGCTTCACTCCCGAAGTGTCGATGCAGATCCAGCACCAATTGGGCGCGGACATTATGTTTGCGTTCGACGAGCTGACCACGCTCGTCGACACGCGCACCTACCAGGAACACTCCGTGGAGCGCACGCGCCGCTGGGCCCGGCGTTGCCTCATCGAGCACGATCGCTTGACCGCGGCCCGCCCCGACAAACCACTGCAATCCCTCTGGGGCGTCGTGCAGGGCGCGCAATACGAGGATCTGCGCCGCTCCGCCGTGCACGGGCTGCTTGATCTGGACCGCGAGGCGCGCGACGAGGGCCGCCGCGGCTTCGGCGGCTTCGGCATCGGCGGCGCGCTGGAGAAGGAGAACCTGGGCACGATCGTCGGGTGGGTCACCGACGAACTGCCGGTGTCTATGCCGCGTCACCTGCTCGGCATATCCGAACCGGACGACATTTTCACCGCTGTGGAGGCCGGCGCCGACACCTTCGACTGCGTCGCCCCGACGCGCCTGGGCCGCCGCGGCGGCGTGTACACCCTGGACGGCCGGATGAACCTCGCCGGCGCCCGCTTCAAACGTGATTTTTCCGGCGTGGACGAGGAGTTCGGCGGCTACGTCTCCGAAAACTACTCGCGCGCGTACATCCACCACCTGCTCAAAGCCAAGGAGTTCTTGGCTGGCACGCTGTGCACGATGCACAACCTGGAGTTCATGATCCGCCTGGTGGACAACATTCGCCTGGCCATCGACGCCGGCGACTACGAGGCGTACCGCGACGAGTTCCTCGGCCGCTATTACGCGGGGAACAAGTAGTCACGCGGGGCAGCGTCGGAGAAAATCTGAATTCAGCCCGCGGAAATCGCGGTCATTACTGCGATCGTTCAGGATGAGAAGCCAACGAATTCAGGTTTTGCCCGACGCTGCCCGGTGGCGGGGTATGTTCCAACGACGCCGGTCGGGGACTCTGCGGCTACGCAGTCTCCCCGCTGACGCGCTCCTCGGCCCGGCGCACGGCCGCGATCGTCGGATAGGTAATCGGCAGCAGGACGACCTCCATGAGCGTCTTCCACAGGAACCCGACGACGACGTAGTTGATGAAGGAGCCCGCCGAGTCGATGCCGATTACACCGGCTGCGATCGAGCAGAACAGCAGCGTGTCGGCGAATTCGCCGACGATGGTGGAGCCGATCAGGCGCGCCCACAGCCGGTCGGTGCCGAAGCGGTCCTTCATCTTCTGAAGCACCCACGCGTTGAGCAGCTGACCCACAACGTAACCCGCCAGCGAGGCCGCCACGATGCGCGGCAGAAGCCCCAGCACGGCGGCGAAGGTGTCCTGCATGTCGTAGAAGTCGGCGGCCGGCAGCCAGATGGCGATGTAGAACGTCGCCACGGCGAGCACGGCGATGCCGAAGCCGGTGAACACGGCGCGGCGTGCGGTTTTGAAGCCGTAAACCTCGGCGATGACGTCGCCGATAACGTAGGACAGCGGGAAGAGGAAGAACGCGCCGTCGGTGATCAACGGGCCGAGTTGGACGCCTTTTTGCGCCGTGATGTTCGAAATGAGAAACACCGCGCAGAACACGGCGAGAAGATAGGGGAATGGGGAACGGGATACACGCGGTGACATGCGCCATATCATGGCACACATGTCTGCTTTCCAAGGTCCTGCTGGCCGCTACGCGCCAAGCCCGAGCGGCGATCTCCACTTCGGCAACCTGCGCACAGCGGTGCTGGCCTGGCTGTTTGCACGCCAGACCGGCCGAAAGTTCTACCTGCGCGTGGAGGATATAGATTCGGAACGCTCCTCCGACGAGTCCGCTATGCGCCAGATCGAGGACCTGGAGGCACTGGGTCTCGACTTCGATCTGCCGGTGCTCTACCAGCACGATCGCGGCGACGCGTACGCCGAGGCGCTTTCTCGCCTGGACACCTACGAGTGTTATTGCTCGCGTCGCGACATCCGCGAGGCCGCCTCCGCGCCGCACACCCAGCCGGGGATGTACCCGGGAACCTGCCGCGATCTCACGGAAGAGCAGCGTGCTTTACGACGATCCCAGCTCGCCGAAGAAGGCCGCCTCCCCGCCATCCGACTGCGTGCGCACGCGCGCGAGTGGACGGTGCAGGACTTCTACCGCGGCGAGTACACGGGACCGGTTGACGACGTGATTTTAAAGCGCGGCGGCCGTGTGGATCAGGCGCAGGCGGGGGACTGGGCGTACAACCTTGCGGTGGTCGTCGACGACGGGTTCCAGGGAGTGGATCAGATTGTGCGTGGCGACGATTTACTGCCCTCGGCACCGGCGCAAGCGTACTTAGCTGACCAGTTAGGGTTCACAGCGTTTTCTTATATTCACGTTCCGCTGGTTGTCGGGGCGGGTGGTCGTCGTTTAGCTAAGCGCGATGGTGCGGTCACGTTGCGGGAAATGTTGGCCAAAAAAGGTGTCGCTGATGTGGTTGGCGACATCGCTGCGTCGCTTGGATGTGATGGTGTGAACAGTGTAAATGGGATTCTCCAGCGATTCGATCCGGCGCAATTGTCGCGCGATCCATGGTTGTGGACGCCTCAGTAAACCTAAGGGCTCCTGAAGCATAAGCTGTCTATTATGTAAAAAATTGTTGCGGGTTTGCTGAGGTTTGCCCATATTGGGTCTGAGTCTTGTGTCTATGTGATGTATGGCACTTGCTTATTGAGATAAGAGGAGAACCCAATGAACCCGAAGAAGATCGCCGCGAGCGCCGTCGCGCTGGCTCTCGGCACCTCCGCCATCGTGGCGCCGCAGGCGACTGCGCTGCCGGAGAAGTTTGTCAGCCCGCCGGGTGTGCTCGGCAACCCGTCACAGGATAACTGCCAGGTTGTCATGGAGGACTCCGCTTCCACCTCTAGGCCTGGCAATGCCAGGGAAGCGACCCAGAGCGGTGTCTCCGCTGGTGTCGCGCTTAACAGGGCCAACACCGAATATCTGACGTGGGTCACCCTGGACAGCGAGGGTGAGCGTATCTTCGAGCGCGCCGAGGCAATGGCCAACGTAACCAACCACGCAACCAAGGACGTCACCCAGTCGTTCACGGTGAAAGAGCAGCAGCCGGGCGCGCTCACGTTCGATTCTCAGCTTGATGAAGGCAGCGATGGCGTCGCGCTCGACGTCACGGACATTGTCCCAGCCGACAACGGGCAATTCTCGCTGGCACCGAGCGAGGAACAGAAAGTTTCCGCGAAGCTCGGGCTGAACAATTCCCTCGATAAGCAGACGTGGGCGTGGAAGATCAACCAGCCCACCTCCTCCGGCCAGACCGTCACCCGTGTGCAATCCTGGGCCACCGTCGACGTTGCGCCGTGGGCATTTGAGACGGACAACTGCACGCCGATCACCGCGTCGTCCACCGAGTCCAAGGCGATCATCGCCGACGGCAACGAGTACGACACCGGCATCACCGTCGCCAACGCCGAGAACGACTTCGAGCGTCTGACCGGCAACGTCACCGTGGGCGGCGAGGCTGTCGCCGACGCGAAGGTACGTGTGGACGCCAACGGCAAGGTCTACGTCACCCTGCCGAAGAATGCGACCGGAGGCGTGGACAACGACAAGCCGGCCAAGGTCGACGTGCAGCTGCTCGCACAGCCGCGCGAGGAGACCAAAGACTCCAAGCACGAGGCCTACAACTCGCCGCAGGTGCTGCGCGTTTTGGACGACCTCGGCCGCGTTACCCAGGATTCGCCGGAGTTCACCGGCGAGGTCCCGGTGCAGCAGTTTGCGCCGGAGTACAAGTCCCCGGCAACCGTGAAGCCGGGCAAGACTGTCAACGTTGCGCTGAAGACCCAGCCGGGCGACGTGCGCGGCAAGGCCGTCGACGCCACCTACACCGTTAAGAACGCCCCGGAGGGTTGGACCGCCGAGCCGGCTGAGGACGGCACTCTCAAGGTCACCGCACCGAAGGACGCCAAGGGCGGCGACACCGCAGAGTTCGCTGTTGAGGTGGCGTACCCGGACGGCTCCGTCGATACGCTTAAGCCCGTCGTCAACGTCAAGGACTTCGACGCAACCGTGACCACCCCGGGTTACGGCACCGAGAAGGGCAAGCGCGGCACCAAGGTCACCCTGACCCAAACCAAGGATTTGCCGAAGGGCTCCACCTTCGAGATCACCCCGGGCCAGGACCTGGGCGAGTGGAAGCCGGAGATCGACGAAACCTCCGGCACGATCACCGTCACCATCCCCGAGACCGCAAAGCCGGGCGACGAGAAGACCATCCTGGTCGACGTGAAGTACCCGGACGGCTCCACCGACACCAAGGTTCCGGCCAAGGTCATCGTGCTCAACGAGCCGGCGTACGGCGAGATCACCGACAAGCCGGGCGAGACCGTCGAGCTGCCGCAGACCGGCGATGTCGTCGAGGGTTCCACCTTCGAGATCACACCGGATCAGGACCTGGGCGAGTGGAAGCCGGTGATCGATCCTGAAACCGGCGAGATCACCGTCACGATCCCGGAGAACGCAAACCCGGGCGACGTGAAGGAAATCCTGGTCAATGTCACCGACCCGAACTCCGACAAGCCGGACACCGTCCCGGCGAAGGTGATCGTCCACGGCGCACCGGAGTACCCGGAGGTTGAGAAGACCCCGGGCGACGATGTGACCCTGACCCCGGGCAAGGACAACGTCCCGGAGGACTCCACCTTCGAGATCACCCCGGATCAGGATCTGGGCGACTGGGAGCCGGTGATCGACCCGGAGACCGGCGAGATCACCGTCACGGTTCCGGAGACCGCGAAGGACGGCGACGAGAAGACCATCAACGTCACCGTCACCTACCCGACCGGCAAGACCGACGAGGTCCCGGCGAAGATCACCGTGAAGGATCCGACGTATGCCGAGGGCGAAACCCCGACCACGGGCGAGATCCCGACTCCGGGCACCACCTTGATCGTCTTCCCAGGCTACGAGCAGCAGTTCACGCCGAAGTTCCCGAACGGCGACGGCAAGAACATCACCTTCAAGTTCCCGGAGGGCTGGAAGGTTCCGGAGGGTTGGAACATCACGGTCGACCCGAAGACGGGCGATCTGACCATCACCCCGCCGGCTGATATCAAGCCGAACACGGAAATAACCGTTCCGGTCGAGGTGACCTACCCGAACGGCGAGACCAAGGTCATCGAGATCCCGGTCCGCTCCGCGGAGGGCAACATCCCGGTCCAGCCGGGCACCAACAATCCGCTGGTGGTCTACGTGCCGCGTGACCGTCAGGGCGGGATTGTGGTCCCGGACGGCTGGACCGTGGAGCGTGAGGGCAACAACGTCTACATCACCCCGTCGGACAATGCGAAGCCGGGCGACTACGAGGTCGTCATTCCGGGCAAGGACGGCAACACGACCATCAAGGTTGAGGTTGTGCAGCCGGGTGCAGTAGTGACCGATCAGGGCTCCTCCGAAAACCTGCAGAAGTGCCTGTCCGGCATGTCGTCTGAGTCCAACCCGCTGCTGTGGCTCGTCCCGGTCGGCTTGCTCGTCGCGCTCGGCGCGCCGCTGGCTGGCCCGATCGGCCAGGAGCTGGGCAAGGCGGCGGCGAACGTTTCCGCGCAGATGAACATCCCGAACCCGTTCGAGGACCTGGGCATCGGCGGCAACACCAACCGTCGTCCGCAACCGGAGTGGATGCGTCAGATCCAGGTTGAGGCTGGCCGCCTGCAGGCACAGTTCGGACCGCAGGTCACCCAGGCAGCCGCGCTCGGCCTGTCCATCGCAGGTCTGGCTGCAGGCATCGGCGTCCTGTCCGCACTGTGCAAGGACGGCGAGCTGCCGGAGTGGGCACAGAGCTCCGCCAAGGCTGAGGGCGAAGGCTCCTCGGTGAAGGACGTCCTCGGCGAGGGTTCTTCCTCCAAGGAGGGCGACGCCGCGGCAGGTTCCTCCGCTGAGGGTTCCTCCTCCCAGGCTGAGGAGACCGTCGTTGAGGAGGCTCCGAAGAGCGAGGCGTAACCCCCCTAACTCCTAAGAAAGGCCCGGCTTCGGCCGGGTCTTTTCGCGTGCCTGCGACACCTCCACGCGGGAACTACGCTCGGGGGCATGTTGAGGGAAAACGAGGTCGTCGTTACGCAAACGAAAGCGCTCGGGCGCGACGAATTCGCAATCGAGAACGCACGCGGCGACGTGCTGGGCACGGCCCGGCAGACGCTAAAAATGAGCGACCTGGTCAAGGCGTCGCGCGGGGTGGAAGTGTTCGACGCCGCCGGGACGCACGTGCTGAGCATCGAGGACCCAGTCGATTTCATCCGCGATACCTATGCAGTGCACCTGGTGGAGCCGCCGATGCAGCTGGCGCGGCTGACCAAACGGTTCGCGTGGATCGGGGCGAAGTTCGACGTCGAGATCGCGGGCTTTCCGGGTGTGGAGATCAACGGGCAGGTCTTCCAGCTCAACTACGCGCTGACCTCGCAGGGCCGAGAGATCGCGCGCGTGGACGCCGAGTACTCCGGTATGGGGCGCGCGATGATGGGCAAGACGAGTTATCGGGTGCGCATCCAGCCGGGGCTGGACGAGCGGCAGCACGCCGCGATTATCGGGATTGCGCTGGCGATCGATATGCGGCGCGCGAAGATGCGCCGTCGCAGCGGCTAGGCGATGAACCCGTAGTCCTTGCGCCACACCATGGAGTGGGCGAGGCGCGTATCCGACTCGGGTACGAGGATGTTGTCCACACGCATCCAGTCAATGCGCACCGTGTCGGGGGAGATGTCCACCACCGTGTAGCCGTGGGAATCCAGGCAGACGTGCTGGAGGTCCGGGTTCGCGGCGCGGAGGTAGCGGTTCGCGGCCCCGAACAGGGCGCTGCCGGCCGGGATGCCGGTGGATTCGGCGGCGTTGGGGGCGGTGATCGATGAGCAGACGACCTCGCAGCCGATCTCCTCGCCGCCGTGGTGGATGGAGTGACACCACTCGGAGTGGATGTCGCCCGTGAGAAAAATCGGGGTCTTGTTCAGCCGGCCGAGAGTGTTGATCAGGCGGCGGCGCTCGAAGTCGTAGCCGTCCCACTGGTCGCCGTTAAGCGGCAACTCGTTGATCTCCGGCATGGGCACTTCGCTGGTGAGGATGTTGGAACTGAGCGACTTCGCAATCGGGCGCGTGGCGGGGTTATTAAACACCGCGCCGATGTGCAGCGGGGAGAACATCACCGAGTTGCCCAGGGCGCTCCACGTCGCGGTGGATTGTTCGAGGGTGTCGGTGAGCCAGTCGTACTGTTCGGTGCCGAGCATGGTGCGCGCGTCGCCGGGCTGGCGCGAGCCGCCGCGCCAGAACTCCACGTCGCGGTAGGTGCGCAGGTCCATAATGGTCAGATCCACCAGGTCGCCGAACGTGAACGAGCGGTACAGCCGGCCCTTCGCGGAGGTCTCCGTGTGGCGCACGGGCATCCACTCGTAGTAGGCGCGCATGGCGGCGTCGCGCCGGGCGGAGAACTCGCCCTCGTACGGCTGGTGGTTGGCAGCGCCCTCTCGGCTATTGTTGTTCGCCACCTCGTGGTCGTCCCATACCACGATCCACGGCAGTGCCGCGTGCGCGTCCTGCAACGCTGGGTCGGTGCGGTAGCGGCCGTAGCGTGTGCGGTAATCGGCAAGCGTGAGAATCTCGTGCGCCGGGTGGTGCTTGCGCACCGGGCCCAAGCCGGCGTATTCGTTGTGGGCGTATTCGTAGATGTAGTCGCCGAGGAAGACGGTGAGATCCAGTTCGCCTGCCCAGGCGCGCTCCGCCATGTCGGCGTAGGCGGAGAAGAACCCGGATTCCCAGTTCGCGCAGGAGGCGACCGCCCAGCGCTGGTTGTCCACGGTGCCGGTCGGCGCGGTTTTGGTCCGCCCGGTCGGGGAGGCCGCGCCCTCGTGCGGCCCGGTTGCCACGGTGAAGCGGTAGAAGTACACGCGGTCCGGGTCGAGGCCTTGGACGTCGACGTGGATGGTGTGGTCGGAAAGCGGGTCGCTTACGACTTCGCCTTGCTTGACGACGACACCGAAGCCGTCATCCTCCGCCACCTCCCAGTGCAGCGTGGTCGGAAGGCCGACGCCGGAGCCGGGGAAGGCGGCCTCGTCGGGGGTGACGCGCGTCCAGATCACCACGGCATCCGGCAGCGGATCCCCGGAGGCCACCCCGTGGAGAAACGGCAGCGGCGGCAGATCGAACTCGTGGAGTTCCGGGGAGGTGTCAACGGAGATCTGCGACTGCGCACTCGGGATCGCGGCGGCCGCGCCGATGGCGCTCGTCGTTACGGCTGCGGACCGCAGGAAACGGCGGCGGCTGAACTCCGTGCTGGTCACGGGGCCAGTGTGGCCCGGCTGTGGCCATTTCGCGACCGGGGGAGCGCGATTTCGAGGGGAGTTTAGCGGAAGTTCGTGCGGCGTTTACTTACACAGTTATTTACACGGTTACTTACAAGGTGGTGTCGGCGGAGCGGCCGGCCAGGCGGGCGTCGATACGCAACAGCCCCGAGCCGTCCGCGCCGACGAGCTCGAGCTGATCGACGATCTCGCCGACGGTGGATTCCTCCTCGATCTGCTCCTCCAAAAACCAGTTGAGCAGCGGGCGGGACTCGAGGTCGCCGACTTCGTCGGCAAGGCGGGTGATCTGGCGGATCTGCTCGGAGACCTTCTTCTCGTGGGCGAGCGCGGCCTTGAACGCGTCGAGCGGGCCCTCGATCGCGGGTGCGTCGATCTGGATGGGGCCCGGTTTGACGTGCTCGCCGCGGTCGATCAGGTGCTTGGCAAACTTCTGCGCGTGATCGCACTCCTCGGCCGCCTGAGCGGTGAACCACTCGCACAGGCCCGGAAAGGACAGGGCGTCCATTTCGTTGGCCAGGTGGCGGTAGATGTAGGCGGCGGCGTATTCCTCGGTGACTTGGCTGTTGATTGCGTCGTAAAGCTTGTTGTCGATCATGCGCCCGAGTATACGAACAGTGCCGGTTGGGGGTGGGTGAAAAAGAGCTATAAGCTCGCAAACCGTGCCCCAGCGTCCGAACTTTTCCGCCAAGCGTGTCACCGCCACGCTCAACCGCCTGCGCGAACACCCCGAAATCGCAGGCCAGCAGGCGTGGCTGCGGGGCATTGCAGCGCACTCGAACGCGCTGCGGCCCGACCTTGCGCAGGTGGTGGAAGCCTACCTGGGCGTGGCGCCATTGGCAGAAGATGTGTTCGACAACATGACGATCGGGGAGATCGCCGTCTGCTACGAGGCCTTCCTCGCTTTGTCCGACAGCAAAGCCCGCAAAGACGCCGGCCAGTACTTCACCCCCGATGACGCGGCCGCGTTCATGGCCCAGAACATCCGCCAGTTCCCCGAGGGCACCTGGGTGGACCCCTGCTGCGGCACCGGGGTACTCGCGTGGCATCTGGCGCAGCAGTACGAGGGCGACAGCGCGGGGTTCGTCGCGAAGCATTTGAACCTGGTGGACATCGACCCGGTCGCGCTGAAAACTGCGGTGGTGTTGCTCGCGCACTTCCTCGCGCCAGGAGACACGGCGGGTTTCGAGGCGCTCGCCGCGCGCAGTGTGGCGGCCGATTTTCTTCACGACGACATCCCGCCCCACGACTTCGTCATCATGAACCCGCCGTACGCCTCCACCGCGCGCGACGACGCCTTCGCTACCGCCGCGACCAGGGACTTGTTCGCGTACTTCCTCGAGCGCGTCGCCACCACCAGCCGCGGCTTCATCGCCGTCACCCCCGCGTCGTACCTCGGCGCGCCGAAGTTCGCGGGCCTGCGCTTGCTTCTCGACGACCACCTCACCGGCGGCGACGTCACCGTCTTCGACAACGTGCCCGACACCTTGTTCCGCGGTTACAAGTTTGGCTCGTCGAACACGTCGAAGACGAACTTCGTACGCGCCGCCGTCACCGTGTGCCCGCCGGACGAGGACTCGTGGCGGATCACGCCGATTCTGCGGTGGCGGGCGGCGTCGCGGGCCGCGTTGCTGGACATGGCGCCGTCGCTGCTCGCGCCGCGCCACGTTGGCGGGGCGGGCGAGTGGCTGAAAATTCACCCCGACCACCAGGGTGTGTACGAGCAGATGCGCGGGTGGCATCGCACTATCGAGGACCTCGTCGTGCCTGGTCCCACCGAGTTTTCCCTGACCGTGGCCACCACGCCGCGCTACTACGTCTCCGCCGCGTTCGGTGAGTTAAGCCGCCGCTCGAAACAGGTGCTGCACTTCGCGTCCGCGCACGATCGCGACTTGGCCGCCATGACGCTGAACTCGTCGGCGCCGTATCTGTGGTGGCGCTGGCACGACGGCGGGGTAAGCCTGACCCGCCGCGTGCTCATGTCGGTGCCGGTGCCCGACATCGAGCCTTCGCTTATCGACGCCATCCGCGCCTCCGAACAAACCAACATCGTCACTAAACTCAACGCCGGCATTGTCAACGAGAACGTCAAGCACCCCTTCGCGTTGGTGCAACGGCTCAACCGCGCGGTATTCGGGGCTGATGTGGACGTCGCGGCCGCCTACGCGCAGGACCTCACGGAAGTGCCGTGAGCAGATAGCCGTGTTCGCGGGCGCGGGCCATGTCCATCTCGTACTTGGGCTTGCGCGGCGACCCGTCCTGCTGGCGGCCCTGGTTGAACACCTTGATCGCGCCCTTGTCGATGGCGCGGTCGATCGCGTTCGTGTCGTCGAAGTAGTAGACCTCGATGCTGGTGATCGTGTGCGCGACCTTGAGCTTGCGGGAGTTCGGCTTGCGGTCTTTCACCACCTTGCCCCGCATGCCCATGTGCCAGCGGTAGAAATCGTCCTCGCCGGTGAAATCGGGCACGGTGTTGACCACGATGAAGCCCACACCGCCTTCGGTGGCGGCGAGGTCGATCGAATACTGGTCGTTGAGCGGCGTGCGGTCCGCCTTGCCGTCGAAGGCGTGCACCTTCAAATCCCAGGTGCGGGTGCCCTGGTAGTCGAATTCGGTGTTGCCGATGGTCACCGGCCCGCCCTTGAACTTCGCTGCGTAGTACGGCAGGACTTTGAACTCGGCGTACCAGGCAAACCACTCCGTTTGGTTCCGGTTGCGGTACTCGGCCGCGAACATCTCCTCCACGCAGGTGCGCCCGTCGAAGGGGGCCTGGTCCCATTCGACGTCGCCTCTTTTGAAGGCCTCTGCGGCTCCGGCGACGAGCGCGTTGGCCTCCAGCAGGGCAGAGGTGTGCGGGCCGGAAAAGTGTTGGGTGGCCAAGTGCAGCAGGTTGTTTAGGCCCGTCAGCGTGATGGTGTAGCCGGAGGAGAAGTGCCGGCGGTCCCACTCGCCGCCTAGCTGCTCGGCGATCCAACGGCCGAGCTCGATCTTCGTTGCCTCTACCGGGGCCGCGCCGAGCTTCGTCGCCAGGTTGACCAGCACCGACTTGCGCTCTTTCGAACCGGGCCCGAGCGTCTCCGGTCCGGAGTGGGTCAGTGCGCTGATGCGGTTGACGGCCTCCAACTTGGTCTTCGCGGGTGTGAAACCGTCGGCTGAAAGCCGCTCAAAGGTGGAGGTGCGGGCTTTGCGTTCGCGGGTGCGCTGGTCGGTGAAGTGGTCGTCGACAATCGCGAGCAGCGTGCGTAAGCGGGACTCGATGCCAGGGTGCACTTCGTATTGCGCGAAGTTGTCGAAGATGGCCTCGGCGATGTCTTCGGCGGTCCATGCGTCCTCGTACGGCACGCCCAACTCGTCGGCGGCGGCGAGCGCAATGGCGCGGGGGACCATGCCGGCGTCCGCGACGGTGTAGGAGTTGACGTCGAGCAGGTCGGCGAGGCAGTCAAGCGTGGTCACGGGGACAGACGGTAGCAAAAACGCCCCGCGGAAACCGCGGGGCGAAATTGGCGGAGGATGTGGGATTTGAACCCACGAGGGTCGTGAAACCCGCACGCGTTCCAG
>ERZ1029878.80-NODE-80-length-22829-cov-42.949987_pt1 | contig 22829 bp, 20 predicted proteins | sample MGYA00519234_ERZ1029878 | MGnify/ENA primary metagenome ERZ1029878 (study PRJEB33666, sample SAMEA4610928) | skin metagenome | biome: Human-associated habitat; feature: Malodor aspect; material: skin | place: Philippines | collected 2015-08 ... | reverse complement strand
GCCGATCGAGCTCTTCGATCTCCGTGGCGGGTTCGTGTTCGCATCCACATGCTGAACTCATGCGTTCGCTCCTTTTCCGTCGCAGCCGGGCACCGAGCACTCAGGGTCGATGCAGGGGGCGTTTTCGTCGACAGCCAACGTCGCGTTCACCAGCCCGTTGAGCGCTGCCGCGAGATGCGGATCGGCGATTTCGTAGCGGGTCTTGCGACCCTCCGGCTCGGCGACGACGATGCCGCAGTCACGCAAGCAGGTCAGGTGGTTCGAGACGTTCGAGCGGGTCAGGTCCAGGTCGCGCGAAAGCACGGCCGGGTAGCTCGGGCCGTCTAGTAGGGTCATCAGGATTCTGGAACGCGTCGGATCCGCCATGGCCCGGCCGAGCCGGTTCATAACGTCGAGGCGTGAAGCAATGGTCAGCATGTGCTGAACTGTACAGTGTGGACTGAACTGACGCAAGGCGCGAGGAGTCTGCGACTACCTCCGCCCCTGCTACGCCATCTCGCAGGCTCCTCTACGATGTGTTTGGTAAATGACACATATTTGAAGGGATGTCGATGGCAACCTCGACAGCGCCGCGCAAGGCGTACACCGACGAACAAGGCATCGAGCGCGCCTCGAAGCAGCAGAAGGACGGCCTCGAGGCGAAGGTTGAGGAGAAATCCCACGCCGCAGGCCACCTACTGCGGATGAACGACCGTTTCGGCACCGAAGGCGGCAACCAGATGGCTGCTGGCATCACCTATTTCTCGGTGCTGGCAATCTTCCCGCTGCTGATGCTGCTTTTCGCGGCACTCGGTTTCTTCCTGAACGCGCGTCCGGACCTTATTCAGGAGATTGAGGATCAGATCACCGCGTCCGTCGACGGAGACCTCGGCGAGATGCTCAACGAGCTGGTCAACAAGGCGATCGACCAGCGCGGCGCCGTCGCCGGTGTCGGTTTGCTGACTACGCTGTGGTCCGGCCTGAACTGGATGAACCACCTGCGCGTCGGCGTATCCGCGATGTGGAAGGTGGACGCGAACGACGGCGGCAACTTTGTCACCAAGAAGATCGCCGACCTTTTGGGCCTGATCGTGCTGATTGTGTTGTTCATCGTCGCCGCCGGCGTGACCGCGATCGGCGTGTCCAGCTGGACCAGTACCCTGATGGAGCGCCTCGGCATCGGCGACTTCCCGGGCGCGCGCCTCGTGGTGTGGGTCGTCGGCTTCCTCGTCAGCGTGTTGGCCAGCTTCCTGGTCATGCTGTGGGTGAACATGTACATGCCGCGCACCAAAGTGCCGGTGAAGTCGGGCTTAAAGGGCGCGCTGCTCGGCGCGGTCATCTTCGCCATCCTGCAGCAGTTCGCCGGCCTGGTCATCTCCTCTGCCACCGGTAACCCGGCAGGCGCGGTCTTCGGCCCGATCATCACCTTGATGGTCGTGCTTTACCTCATTTGGCGTGTGGTGCTCTACGTCGCAGCGTGGACCGCGACCACTGACGAGTCACTGGCAATCACCCCGGCAGAGGTGCCAGAGCCTGCCGTGATTAATGTCCGCGCGGGAGCGACACGTGGCACTGCCGACAACACCGCGGCGAAGACGCTCGGCGTCGGTGCAGCGCTTGGCGCTATCGGTGCTGGCGTCGCTTCTTTGCTGACGCGAGACTAAGCACCGTCGCCAGTACGGCAAGGGCGAGTACGCCCGCCACAATCGCGTAGGACCACCAGCGGTTCCAGGCCGTCCCAGCCTCCCGTCCGGCATCGTCGCCGGCTGCGGGGGAGGGGGCGGCCGTTGTCGTTTCTGGCTCGTCCGTGTTCGCGGGCGCAAGCTTTGCGACGGAACCGCTCACCCCGTACGCCTCATGCAGCAGCATCTGCGCCTGCTCCCATGCGCGGTGATCGTTGTTGATGGTGGTGTCCAGCACCACCGCGACCAAACGGTGGCCTTCGTGGTTCACCGCGCCGACGAAGGTGTGGTTCGCGTCGTCGGTGTAGCCGGTCTTGCCGCCGATGCCGTCGGGGTCGTTTAAGTAGAGCTTGTTGTCGTTCCACAGCTCAAACGACGGCAGGTCGCCGAAGCCGGGAAACTCGTAGGACTCGGTGTCCACCATGTCCGCAAACGTCGGGTTTTCAAACGCTGCCCGGTACGCCAAACCCATGTCCCAGGCGGAGGTGGACATGCCGGCGCTGTCCAAGCCCGAGTAAGAAGTGGCGCGTGTGTCGGTCATGCCGAGGGTCTTGGCCATCTCGTTGATTTTTAACAGCGTCATCTCGTCGCCGCCGAGCACCTGGGCGAGTGCGTGGGCGCAGTCGTTACCCGACGACAACAGCAGGCCGTAGAGCAGATCCTCGACGGTGTAGTCGCCGCCTTCACCAATGCCGGCGGCCGAACCTTCCTGGCCGGCGGACTCGGCGGAGACGGCCACCTTCTGATCCAACGGCAGCTCGTCGATTACGGTCAGCGCCAGCAGCACCTTGATAATCGAGGCGGGGCGGTAACGCCCGTGCGGGTCCTTCATGGCCACTACGTCGCCGGAATCAAGGTCGGCGACCAGCCATGCGGAGGCGAGCACATCGTCCGGGACTTCGTAGCCTTCGGCCGCGCTGACCCCGCACGGACCGTCGTAGGTCACCGGCAGCGCATCCGGCGTGCTCGCTGCGCGCTCCGAGGTGGACACCGGCTCCGGCGGCCAAGTCGCCTGCGGGCAATTATCGGTATCCGGCGCGGCGTCGCGCGCCGGTGGGACCCAGTTACCGGCGTCGTCGAAGTAGCCGGTGGTGGGAGCGGCAGCCTCGGTTTGGGTGTCGGTTGGGGTGTCGGCCTCTTGGGCGTTCGTCGGCACGCACATGCTCAAGCTCACGCAGGCGGCTGGCACGGCGATCCATGCGCGTTTCATTAGTTCTGCGCATCCTTCTCGTTGTAGCGGGTCACGAGGCGCTCGATGAGCTCGTCGGTGAGTTTTTCGTCGGAAAGAATGATATCCAGCATGTCCGCGTGCATCGCTTCGGTCTCCTCCGGATCCGGCTCAGCCTGGTCCTCGTAGGAGTCGCCGGTGATGTCCATGCCGATGCCTTCGAACAACCCCTCGTCCTCTGCTGGGGTGTCGATGCCGGCGGCTTCCGCGACCATCTCGGCGTTGATGGCGGGGAACTGGGTGGTGAACTCGGTAAGGAAATCGTCCGCGTCGCTCATAGCCTCGGCCGGGCGCTTGCCCTTGCGGATCTCCGCCTCGATGCGGCGCTGCAGCGCCTTTTCCATCTGGCGGTGGCGCCACGAGCGCACCCGCGTCGGCTCCAGGCCGCGGGCGACGGCGCGCGACTTGTGCTCCGCCTTCTTGGCCAGGCTGGCCACCTGGGTCGCCGTGGCGTTCACAGTGGTGTTGACCGGCGCAAACTCGGAGTCCGTAGAGATGCGCCAGTTGCCCCAGTAGCCGAAAAGGAACAGCACGAAACTAACCACCGGGCCGAGGATCATCGCCAGCGCCAGATACCCGGTGGCGTTGCCGATCAGCGTGATCACCGCGCACGCCACCGCCGGGATGACGGTGGGTTGGTTGCCGCCGAACACGGCCGGCTCGCGGTCGGTGACCACGTCACGAATCATGCCGCCGCCGGTGGCGGTGAACACACCCATCATGATCGTCGGCAAGATCGGCAGTCCGTACTGGATTGCCTTCGACGCGCCGGTGGACGCCCACAGCGCGGAGACCAGCGCGTCGCCGTGGGATTGCATGAACTCCCACGCGCGACCTTTGAAGTAGGTGAACCGGGCGATCAGCGCGCCGGTAAAGGCCAAGATGAGGTATTCCGGCTGGCTCATCGCGGCGACGGTGCCCTGGTTGATCAGCACGTCGCGAAGCATGCCGCCGCCGAGGGCGGAAAGCATCGCGATGAAGAAGAACCCCACGATGTCGTAGCCGAGCTGGCGCGCCATGGTGCCGCCGATCACCCCCATGAGCAACACGCCCGAGATATCCATCCAGTGATAGATGGAGCTGATGAGGGGATCGACCTGGTCCACTGCCATAGCCGGTCATTTTAAAGGTGGCATGTTTGGCCGGCATGTCGGGGCCGGTGAGGGTGGTACAGGAAGTGTCCAGAAAACGTTCAGAAACTCGGTACGGCGTTGTGTGTGACACGTCAGCAAGATAGGTGGGTACCTACATAGTTTGGTTGCATACTTCGAGTCATGATCAATTCACTGACTCTCGCCGCCATCGATATCGCGGCCATGGCCGTGCTCATGTACGGCGTCTACTACCCCCGTTACCGTCGAGGCGACCTTGTCGTGGCGTTCCTCGGTGTCAACATTGGCGTCCTCGGCGTAGCCACCGTGCTCGCCGCCACCGATGTGGGCGCCGGCGTCGGCATGGGACTGTTCGGAGTCCTCTCAATCATCCGCCTGCGCTCAACCGAAATCTCTCAGCGCGAAGTCGCCTACTTCTTCGCGGCGCTCGCACTCGGCCTTGTGTGCGGTGTCGCGCCGACTGCTGCGCTCGCAGGTGCTGTGGCCGTGCTGCTCGTCGCAACGCTCGCCATTGTCGATGGTGCGATGAAGACAACGGACTCCAAGCAAGTCGTGGTGGACCGGGCGATCGCTGACACCGCCGAGCTCACGGAGCGTGTTGAAACACTCACTGGTTCGTCCGTAGCAAACCTCGAAGTGCTCAGGCTCGACACGGTCAACGACACAACGCTTGTCGACGTCCAATTTCGCACCGACAGCACCTCCAAGTTCCCGGTGGGGATCTAGATGGAAACCATCACGCTTGAAGAGCTCACGCGCACAGACGCGATGATGACACGCGTCGACCGGAAATACCTGCTGAGCAAGCAGGACGCCGAACAACTCCGCAGCAAGCTCCCGGCCGGCACCCGCATCCTCGACATCGGTGGAGTTGTGCGGCACGGGTATGACACCACGTACTACGACACCGCCGATCTCGGCTGCTACCTCGATGCGGCCCGCAAGCGACGGCACCGGTTCAAAGTCCGCACTCGCACGTACGGCTCGACCGGAACGAGCTTCCTCGAACTCAAAACCAAGGGGCCCCGCGGAGTCACCGTCAAAGAGCGCACGCTTATCGACGACACCAGCAACCACTGGGCCTGGTTCGACTCCCAGCGCAGTGTGACGGGGTGCGAGGCGTGCGACCTTGTGCCCGTGCTCGAAAACACATACCAGCGCACAACGTTGTCGCCGCCTGACATGGGCCGCGCCACGATCGACACCGATCTGGTGTGGCGCAACCAACACGGAGAAATTGCAGATCTCGACCTGGTCATCGTGGAAACGAAATCGGGAGCGACGCCCTCGTTGATCGACAAACTGCTCTGGCAACACGGCCACCGGCCGCGACGGCTTTCCAAATTCGGGTGCGGTATGGCCGCGCTGAATCCCGACCTTCGCGCCAACAACTGGCATCGAACCCTCACCGACTTCTTTGAAAGGACCCCCTCTCATGCGTAAACCCACCCTTGCAATCGCCGCCGCAGCGGCCGTGTCGTTGTCCCTTGCTTCTTGCTCTGCGGAGGCGCAGATTGAGCCGACGGCGGGGGTGTCGTCGATAAGCAACGGCGCGGACACCACCAACCCGCCGACCGCGGACGAGCAGCTCGCGTCGCTGTACGAACCCGAAGTCGTCGCCGCATCCAGCGACGACGCGACGGACTGGGACGGTGCCACGATCACAACCGGCGGCACGTACCGCATCACCGGTGGTGTCGGAGACGTTACGGTCGACGCCCCAGATGAGACCGTTGTGCTCGTGTTCGACAATGCGACGGTTTCTGGCCGCATCAACATCGACGCCAATGCCGCCGCACTCGTGTTGGAGGGCGAATCCACCGTCGCCGCAACTGGTCTCGGCACCGACGAAGGCGCGGTCCACGCCACCAGCGATCTCACCGTCACGGGAAGCGGAAAGCTTACGGTGGAGTCCGACGGCGACGGCATCGTGTCCAAGGACGACCTCGTGTTCACCGACGGCACGGTCACGGTTGACGCCGGGGACGATGCTGTGCGCGGCACTGACTCCGTGAGCGTTCGCGACGGCGCGGTGCTTGACCTCACTGCGGCCGGCGACGGCATCGCCGCCACCAAGGACGATGACGAGACCAAGGGCTGGATCCACATCGGCGGCGGCGAGGTGACGGCCAACGCGGGCGACGATGCGCTCAGCGCATTCAACGACGTCATCGTCACTGGCGGATCCCTCGACCTGACTGCTTCTGACAAGGGCATCAACGCCGGCCGCTACATCCTGAACTCCGCGGGGCAGGTGCGTATCGACGCCTCCGATGACGCCGCCCACTCCGACGGAGCTCTCCGCCTCAGCGGCGGCGATATCGAAGTCACCGCGCAAGATGACGGCATGCACGCAGAGGTGGCAGCGGTGCTCGACGGAGCCAAGCTCACTGTCTTGAACTCGGAAGAAGCGCTCGAAGCAGGACTGATCACCATCTCTGACGGGGAGATTGATCTTACTGCCGCCGACGACGGCATCAACGCGTCCGGGTCCACAACCGTCGAGGACGGTCTTGCCGCCAAGGAGCCTGCCGATACCTCCACCGAAGACGTCGCGGAAGCCTCCGCCCCGGAGCCGCCGAGCGGAATGGGCGAAATGCCCGAACCGCCGAGCGGTGGCGGTGGCGCCATGGGTGAAAACACGGGCGAGCAATTGAGCATCACAGGTGGAACGGTTGTCGTCGACGCCGGCGGGGACGGCCTCGATTCCAACGGCGACGCGACGATCTCGGGTGGGGAAGTGACTGTTTTCGGCCCGATAAATGACGGCAATGGCGCGCTGGACACGATTGGTGAGCTGACCGTCACGGGCGGCGAGCTGTGGGCTGCCGGATCTGCCGGAATGGCGGAGGTGCCCAGCAGCACAGACAGTCAGGCGTGGGTGCAGGCGAGCGTGGACCTGCAGGCCGGTGAAGACGTCACGGTGACCGACGAGGCCGGTAACACTGTGGCGTCGTTGACCGCGGAAAAGGACGCGCAAAATGTCGTCTATTCGTCACCGTCGCTTGATGCGAATGGGACGTACAAGGTCAACGGTGTGGAGGTCACCGTTAACACTGCCGCCCGAGGCGGCGCAGGTGGCCCGGGAGGTATGGGTCAGAGGCCGGGCGAAGCAGGTTTCGAAGGTATGCCGAACGGTGCTCCGGCAGCTCCACCGGCACCGGGCCGCGGCCAAGCTGCGGTGCTGCCGCAGGACCGGCGCGAAAACACCTAACGAGGCGGTGGCCCACCGTGCAGAGGTGGCGGTGGCGGCCCCCATTGTGCGTCCGGCGGCGGTGGCGGCGGCCACTGCAGCGGGGCCGGGGGAAATTGAGTCGGGGACATCTTCGCCTCGACACCACCAATGAGCTTGCGTAACAGCCTGTCGAGTTCGGCCCGTTCGTCATCGCTGAGCAGCGAGAACGGGTCGAACTCTCTGTCTGTGTCTTGATCCAGTTCGCGAGCCGCGGCTTTCCCGGCGGGGGTTAGCGACACGATGCTGGTGCGCCGGTCCGCCGGGTTCGGTTCCCGGGAGACGAGCCCCTTCGATTCCATTTTGGTGAGCAGCTCCGCAAGCGACTGCGAGCGGATCCCGAGAACGTACGCGAGCTCTTTTTGCGCGACCGGGTTTTCCATCGCCAGCAGTTTCAGGACCCGTCCCTGACCGAACGACGTGTCGCGCCCCTGCTGTTCGTCGCCGGTGGCCCGCATCAAATGGATGAAGTGGCGCAGGCGCGTGCGCAACTCGTCGGAGGTCGGCATGGCGTCGCGGTTTTAGAACTTGGAGAAGCGCTTGATCAGCTGCTGTTCCATTTCCGTCCACGCCTCCGCTTTGTCGTTAAACGGCGCTGACGGCACGTAGCCAGCCGCGCGGGTGGAGCCGAGCATGTACGCCAGGTAGTCCTGCATGCGCGGGTTGGCCAGCAGCAGCGAATTCAGGGAATCGTCCTTGGCCCAATCGGCGGCGTCGGCAAGCAACTCGTAGGCCTTGCCCATCTGCTTCGTGTCCACCGCGTCGGTGCCCTTCGCGATGTCCGCGGCGATGCCGTTGAACGAGTAGGAGTTATCCGGGTGGACCTCCACCTTCAGCTCGCCCGCGTTCGCGGCGTTGAGCACGTCCTCCCACGTGGACACGCCCGCAAGATCGTGGTCGTCGTTTTCCAGGATCCAGCGGCCGAGATGCTTCGTGGACGGGAAGGTGAAAATCTCGCCGTACTTGCCCAAAAACACCGGCGCGCCGTTCAAGTAGGTGCGCAGCGTGTACACGCTCTGGCCCTGGATGGACACTTTCACCGGGTCGATGCCGACGCGGCCCCACACGGAGGAGTCGTACGGGTCCTCCTCGGCGGCGCGGGCTTCCTTCTCAGCGCGGCGCTGCTCGTCGGCGGCCGCGCGCGACTCCTTGGCGGCCTCGATCGAGGTGGCGGCTGCGGCGACTTCTTCGGCGTTGAGCTCTTGGCTATCGACGACACGCACCGCCTCGTCGAGCGAGTGCACGACCTGCTCCCAGTTGCTCAGCACAACGCGGCCCACGCCGGACCACTCCGACATGCCGTTCTCGCCCGCGTAGTGGTCGGATCCGCGCGAGACGTTGCCCAAGATGGAGTGGGAGGCGAAGAAGATCTGGGCCTGCTCGGCATTGGCGACGTCGGCAAGCGAGCGCGAAATCTGGAACACCCGCGACAGGTGCGAGACGTTGTCGTGGCTCGGACGGCCCGCGAGGAACTCCGGGGCGCCGATGATGTCGTAGTATTGCTTGTCGCTCGGCAGCACACGGTCGTCGCCCTGGGAGTTGAACTCCTCCCACTTCGGGTGGTCGACCAAGTCGTGCGAGCGGGTCGTGTTGATGTAGGCGAGCAGCTCCTCCGACGAGTTGAACACCAGCACATGCTGGTCGTCGCCGAGGAACGCCTGCCATTCGGCGCCCTTCTCTTTCCAGGTGGGAGCCCAGAGGGTGTAAAAGTCGCCGTCGGTGAGCGAAATCTTGACGGGGAGGATTGCGCGCGTAGTCATGGTGGCAAATATTAGCCGGTCGGCCTCCAGAACCCGTGGAAGGTCATGCCGATGTTCTCAGTGCGGACCGGGTTCATCTGCACCGGGTCGCCCGCTTCGATCATCATCCCGTCGCCCGCGTACATCGCCGCATGGCCGGACCACAGCACGAGATCGCCCGGCTGCAACTCCTCGTAGGAGACCTGCCGGCCCACCGCCTGGTCGGCGGCGACGCGCGGGATGTCCATGCCGGCCTGCTTGTAAGCCCAGGACGTCAGCCCGGAACAGTCGAAGCCGCCCGGGGCCGCGCCGCCCCACACGTACGGGGTGCCGAGCTGGCTCTTCGCCGCTTCCACCGCTGCCGCGCCTATCGACGACCCCTCAGACGCCGGTGCAGGCGCCGGCATCGGCGTCGGCTCGGGCGAGGGATCGGCGACCGGTGCCACCTCCGGCGGCGCAGGCGCGGGCACCGTCGCGGCGGGAGTCGGCGCTGGCGGCAGTGTTGCCGCGACCACCTTTTGCGCCGGGGCGGGGAGTGTGGCGGCGAAGCGCTGCAGTTCCTGTGTCGCCGCGTCGCCGAGGGCACCCGGTCCCGGCATCACCCGGGCGGCGGCTGCGGCGGTGGCCTCGTTCAACCCCGCAGCGAGCGTGCCCAGGTCCTCCTCCAATTGCTGGAGGACACCGAGCGCGTCGTTGAGCGCCATCGACGCCAATCCGGCGACGTAGGCTCCCGCGCCGAGCAGCCCGGCCGGCGAAGCCGCGATCAACGGCGCGGCAGCGGCGTTGCGTATGAGACCGGTGGCGATGGCGATCAGCTCCGTGGCGCTTGCTCCGGCACACACGGATCCGCGCAGCACGGCGTCGGAGATGTCGGCGCGGTAGCCCGCCAGGTCTGACGCGGCGCGCAGCCGAGTTTCGCCGGAGGCGTTTGCCACCTTGGCCAGGGGACCGAAGTCTTTGAAGTCCGGCATCCGGTAGCCCGGCAGGGTGGGGAAGACGATGTCCGCCATGGCGAAGATTTTCGCGGCCACCAAGCCGACGTCTAATGACATATCCACATGGCGGTTTCCGGAAAGTCCCGGCGCGCCGGCGATGTTGGAGGCCAACGTGCTCAGTTTCATAGCGTCGCCCCCAGTTCACGGCAGGTGCACGCGTCGACGGCGGAGGCGGCGTCGACCGTTAAGTCCATCGCAGCGGCAATACGCCTGGCCTCGGCACGCAGGGCGTCGGCGTCGGTATTCGCCTTCGCCACGGCCGAGGCGACCGCGGCGCGGAAGTCGGTGAGTGGCCAGATGTCGGGCACGGGGACGTCGTCAAGCAAATGCAGCCCTGCGGCGTCGGCGCGCAATGAATCGGTCATGGAATTTACGGATGCGGAATCAATGTCGAGAACAGTCATGGCTTTTAGACGCGCAAAACTTCACCCCGGTTCCCTCGCACCGCGAAAAGTTCGGTGAATTAGCATGGTCGGCATGGACATCACGGTTGTAAACCACCCGCTGGCTGCTTCGCGGCTGACCATCATGCGCGACGCGCGCAGCAACAACTCGGCGTTCCGGGCCGCGCTCGCGGATCTGGGCGCCATGCTGATCTACGAGGCGGCCCGCGATCTGGAAGTGGAAGAGTTCGACACCGAAACGCCCGTGGCCACCGCACGCGGCAACCGTTTGGCCACCCCGCCGATTATCGTGCCAATCATCCGCGCGGGCCTGGGCATGATCGACCCGGCACTATCCATGATCCCGGACGCTCAGGTTGGCTTCATCGGGCTTGCCCGCGACGAGGAAACGCACGAACCGGTGCCGTACCTCGAGGCGCTTCCTGACGACCTGTCCGGGCAGCCCGTCTTCCTCGTCGACCCGATGCTCGCCACCGGCGGTTCGCTCATCCACGCCATCGACCTGCTGGTGGGACGCGGCGCGGACGACATCACCTGCGTGTGCATGGTCAGCGCCCAGCCGGGCGTCGACGCACTCGAGACCCACGGTGGTCCGGTGCGCCTGGTCACCGCCACGATCGACCCGTCGCTGAACGAAGACGCCTACATCGTCCCGGGCTTGGGCGACGCCGGCGACCGCCTGTACGGCCCCCGCAACATCGACTTCTAAAAGGCTTATCCGTGGCGCGCGCCCAGCCCCTGCGCTAGATTGAATCGCGCACAGACGCACATAGCTGGGGGAGCTGTCATGGGGGATCTGTTACCGGAAACGCATTGGGCGAGTTACGCCCTCGGGCTTGGCGAGCGCGTCCGCGCCATCCGGCTGATGCGGGGCTTAAGCCAGCTCAGGTTGGCGGAACTAGCCGGGGTGTCGCGCTCGCTGATCTCCAACATCGAGCGCAACGACTACAACGCCCGCGCCGCCGACCCGACGCTAAGCACCCTCTATCGCCTGGCCAGGGCGTTGCAGGTCCCGCCTGCGACGCTGCTGCCCGGGGCGGGCGAGGCGGTCGTGCCGCGCTACCGGCTGCGCGGAGCGGTCGCCTCGTTGGAGCCGATCGCGTTTTCCTGGCCGAGCGAGCCGGAAGACACCGCGCGCTTCGAACAGGCGTATCTGCAGCACGGCGCGCCGGGCGGGAACCCGCGGTTCGAACCTGCTGAGTAGACAGTACTGTCCACCGGCGTACACTCTTGCCAATACGACTCTGCGAGGACTTGGGAGGATGCGTGGATAACGCCGGAATCGGTGCGGCCGTCGAGGCTTGGTTTGAGCAAAACCAGGACAGCGTCGTCCAGTGGCGCCGCCACCTCCACTCCCACCCGGAACTGTCCAACGAAGAGGTCGAGACCACCGAGTACTTGGTGGGCATCCTTGAAGACCACGGCCTGCACCCGGTGCGGTTCCCCGGCACCGGCCTGTATGTGGACCTGGGCCCGGCCGAAGGCAAGCGCCTGGCGTTTCGCGCAGACATCGACGCGCTGCGCGTGCCGGAGCAGACCGGGTTGCCGTTCGCGTCCGCCAACCCCGGTGTGTCGCATTCGTGCGGCCACGATATCCACACCACGGTGGCGTTGGGACTCGCGTGCGCCTTATCGACGATCAACCTCGACTACCCCGTGCGCATCATCTTCCAACCCGCCGAGGAAGTTATGGGCGGCGGCGCACTCGACGTGGTCAAGTGGGGCGGGCTCGAGGACGTTGCGGCGATTTACGCGGTGCACGCCGAGCCGCACATCCGCGTCGGAGAGGTCGGCGTGCGCGCCGGCGCGATCACCTCGGCGTCGGATGTAATCCGCATCGAGATCCAGGGCCCAGGCGGGCACACCTCGCGCCCGCAGTTGACGGCCGATGTGGTCTACGCCATGGGCGCGCTGATCACCCAGTTGCCCGCGCTGCTGTCGCGCCGGGTCGACCCGCGCACTGGCACCGTGCTGGTGTTCGGCCACGCCCAGTCCGGCGACGCCGCGAACGCGATCCCGAAGTTGGGCCTGCTCGAGGGCACGGTGCGCACTGCGGACATCACCACGTGGCGCGAGATCGAGGACCTGCTCACCGACCTCATCGACCTCGTCGTGGCCCCCACCGGGTGCACGTACCACCTCGACTACATCCGCGGCGTTCCGCCTGTGCTTAACGACGACGCCGCCACCGCCTTGGCCATCCGCGCCGCCCGCGCAATCGACCCGCACAGTGTGGTCTCGGCGCCGCAGTCGTCCGGCGGCGAAGATTTCTCGTGGTACCTCGAGCACGTCCCAGGGGCGATGATGCGCCTCGGCGCGTGGAGCGGGCAGGGCGAGCCGCAGGACCTGCACCAGGGCAACCTCAACGTCGACGAGCGCGCGATCGGCGTCGGCGTGAAGCTCTTCGGCTCGATTGTGGAGCACTACTTCCGGGTGGCTGCGGAGTGAGCTGATTTGGTTAGACTGTGACGCAGTTTGGTCCGTCACACAGCAACCACTGAGGAGAGCCGTTTTGTCCAAGAAGATCGTCATCATGGGTGGAGGCCCCGGCGGGTACGAGGCCGCGCTGCTCGCGTCGAAGCACGGGGCGGACATCACACTGGTGGAGGATCACGGTGCGGGCGGTTCTGCGATTCGCAAGGACGTGGTGCCGTCGAAGAGCTTCATCGCGGGCGCGAACATTAAGACGGACCTGCGCCGTGCAGACGACATGGGGCTCAACCACGCGCTTGGCGACGCGAAATTGTCACTCATGGCGCTCAACGAGCGCGTCAAGCAGTTGGCGGGCAAGCAGTCCGACGACATCCGCGACCAGCTCGAGCGCAACGGGGTGCGCCTGATCAACGGCCGCGCCCGGTTCGCAGACAAGCAAGTCGGCCACACCACCCACGACATCGAAGTGGCCACCGTGGACGGTGAGACGGAGCAGATCACCTGCGACATGGTGCTTGTGTGCACCGGTGCGAGCCCGCGCGTGCTCAAGGGGGCGGAGCCGGACGGCGAGCGCATCCTCAACTGGCGCCAGATGTACGACCTTACGGAGCTGCCGAGCCACCTCATTGTTGTCGGCTCGGGTGTCACGGGTGCGGAGTTCGTCTCGGCGTTCGCGGAGCTCGGGGTGAAGGTGACCATGGTCGCCTCCCGCGACCGCATCCTGCCGCACGACGACGCCGACGCCGCCGACGTGCTCGAGGACGTGCTCGCCGACCGCGGCGTGCAGCTGGAAAAGGACGCGCGCGTCGAGCGTGTGGAAAACACTGGCGACGGCGTCATCGTCTACACCACCGACGGCCGCGAGATCGAAGGCTCGCACGTAATGATGTCCATCGGTTCCGTTCCGAACACCGCGGACCTCAACCTGGACGCGGCGGGTATCGAGACCACGCCGTCCGGCCACATCCACGTCGACCGCGTTTCGCGCACCAACGTCGCGGGCGTCTACGCCGCCGGCGACTGCACCGACCTGGTGCCGCTGGCGTCGGTGGCGGCGCAGCAGGGACGCACCGCTGTGGACCACGCGCTTGGCGACGGCGTCACCCCGATCCGCCTGAAAACCGTGGGCAACGCCGTGTTCACTCGCCCGGAGATCGCCGCGGTGGGCGTGACGGAGCAGCAGATCCGCGACGGCGAGGTCGACGCGGACATCTACAAGCTGCCCTTGGCGACGAACCCGCGCGCGAAGATGCGCTCGCTGCAGTACGGCTTTGTCAAGATCTTCGCCCGTAAGGGCTCCGGCCAGGTCATGGGCGGTGTGATCGTCGCGCCGACTGCCTCTGAGCTGATCTTGTCACTGACCATTGCGGTGACGAACAACCTCACCGTCAGCCAGCTGGCCAACTCGATGGCGGTCTACCCGTCGCTGTCCGGCTCGATTACAGAGGCGGCGCGCCGCTTGATCAGCAGCTCGGATCTGGACTAGCGCCCGGAGAAGTTCACCCCCGAAACGCGGGTCGTCGCTAAGTGGTGCCCGCGTTTTTCTACCCCCGCCCAAGGGGGAGGCAGGCCGAAGCGACGTATGAAAATAGGCCTATAAAAGTGTGACCTGTACTAAGCTACCCGTTGCTGTATGACCGCCATCTTTCCTTGAGGAAAGGAATCACATGAACCCGGATAACCTCCCGCTGAACGACCTGCCGTCGTTCAAGAAAATCCTGGTAGCCAACCGAGGCGAGATCGCGGTGCGTGCTTTCCGCGCCGCCTTCGAAACTGGTGCCAAGACCGTCGCGGTCTTCCCGCGCGAGGACCGCAACTCGTTCCACCGTCCGTTCGCGGACGAGGCCGTGCAGATCGGTGTCGAAGGCCAGCCGGTGAAGTCCTACCTGGACATCGACGAGATCATCCGCGCAGCCAAGGAGACCGGCGCCGATGCGATCTACCCGGGCTACGGGTTCCTCTCCGAGCGCGCCGATCTCGCGCGCGCCTGCCGCGACAACGGCATCAAGTTCATCGGCCCTTCGCCCGAGACGCTGGACCTCACCGGTGACAAGTCGGCCGCCGTCCAGGCCGCCGAGCGTGCCGGCCTGCCGGTGCTGAAGGACTCCGAGCCGTCGTCCGACCCGAAGGAACTGGCGGAATTTGCCAAGGAATTCGAGTTCCCGGTGTTCGTCAAGGCTGTTGCTGGTGGTGGTGGCCGGGGCATGCGCTTCATTGAGAAGCCGGAGGACGTCGAGCGTCTCGCCGCCGAGGCCTCCCGCGAGGCTGAGGCAGCCTTCGGCGACCCGAACGTCTACGTCGAGCGCGCTGTGATCCGCCCGCAGCACATCGAGGTGCAGATCATGGCCGACTCCTACGGCAACGTGGTGCACCTGTTCGAGCGCGACTGCTCCGTGCAGCGCCGCCACCAGAAGGTCGTGGAGATCGCCCCGGCCCAGCACATCACGGAAGAGCAGCGCCAGCGCATCTGCGCCGACGCCGTGGCCTTCTGTAAGGAGATCAACTACGAGGGCGCAGGCACCGTCGAGTTCCTTGTCGACGAAGCCGGCAACCACGTCTTCATCGAGATGAACCCGCGCGTGCAGGTGGAGCACACCGTGACCGAGGAGGTCACCGGTGTCGACATCGTGAAAAACCAGATGTACATCGCCGCCGGCGCGAAGCTGGAGGACATTCACCTCACCCAGGACCTCATCGAGGTCAACGGCGCGGCCCTGCAGTGCCGCATCACCACCGAGGACCCAGCCAACGGCTTCCGCCCGGACTCCGGCGTGGTCACCGGCTACCGCTCGCCGGGCGGGGCGGGCGTGCGTCTCGACGGCTCCGTGGCCGTCGGCACCACGATTACCCCTAACTTCGACTCGCTGCTGGTGAAGATGACCTGCCGCGGCCGCAACTTCCAGGTCGCGGTCGACCGTGCCCTGCGCGCGCTCAACGAGTTCTCCATTACCGGCCTGTCCACCAACATCGGCTACCTGCGCGCCCTGCTTTCCGAGCCGGAGTTCCGCAACGACCGCATAAACACCGGTTTCATCGCGGATCACCCGCACCTGCTCGAGGCGCCCGCCGCTCCCGACGACGCCGGTAAGATCCTCGACTACCTCGCCTCCGTGACGGTCAACCAGCCGAACGGCGCGCGTCCGACGAACATCCAGCCGTCGAAGAAGCTGCCCGAGTTCAACTACGGCGATCTGCCGCGCGGCTCCCGCGACGACCTGCTCGAGCTCGGCCCGAAGAAGTGGGCCGAGAAGCTGCGCAACCAGACCGCGCTCGGCGTCACCGAGACCACGTTCCGCGACGCCCACCAGTCGCTGTTGGCCACCCGCGTGCGCACCAACACGCTCGTCGCCGCTGCGAAGCACGTCGGCCACCTCACCCCGGAGCTGACCTCTGTGGAGGCCTGGGGCGGCGCAACCTTCGACGTGGGCATGCGCTTCCTGCACGAGTCGCCGTGGATGCGTCTCGACGAACTGCGCGAGGCGATGCCGAACGTGAACATCCAGATGCTGCTGCGCGGCCGCAACACCGTCGGCTACACCCCGTACCCGGACTCGGTGACCCACGCCTTCGTCCAGGAGGCAGCAACCTCCGGCATCGACATCTTCCGTATCTTCGACGCGCTTAACGACGTTTCCCAGATGCGCCCGGCCATCGACGCCGTGCTGGAGACCAACACCACCGTCGCCGAGGTGGCGATGGCGTACTCCGGCAACCTCATGGACCCGAACGAGGACCTGTACACGCTGGACTACTACCTCAACCTTGCCGAGGAGATCGTCGAGTCCGGCGCTCACGTCCTGGCGATCAAGGACATGGCGGGCCTGATGCGTCCGGCGGCTGCGGCGAAGCTGGTGTCGTCGTTACGCGAGCGCTTCGACCTGCCGGTCCACGTCCACACCCACGACACCGCAGGTGGCCAGCTGGCGACCTACCTCGCCGCCGCCAACGCTGGTGCCGACGTCGTCGACGTGGCATCCGCGCCGCTGGCTGGCACCACCTCGCAGCCGTCCATGTCCGCGCTCGTGGCCGCGTTCGCCAACACCGAGCGCGACACCGGCATCGACCTGCAGGCCGTGTTCGACATGGAGCCGTACTGGGAGGCCGTGCGCCAGGTCTACGCCCCGTTCGAGTCCGGCATCCCGGGCCCGACCGGCCGCGTGTACAAGCACGAAATCCCGGGCGGGCAGCTCTCCAACCTGCGCACGCAAGCGAAGGCACTGGGTCTGGAAGACCGCTTCGAGCTCATCGAGGACTACTACGCCGGCGTGAACGAGATCCTCGGCCGCCCGACGAAGGTCACCCCGTCCTCCAAGGTCGTCGGCGACCTGGCCCTCCAGCTTGTCGGCCAGGGTGTCAGCCCGCAGGAGTTCGCCGAGAACCCGCGCAAGTACGACATCCCGGAATCCGTCATCGGCTTCCTGCAAGGTGAGCTGGGTACGCCTCCGGGCGGCTGGCCGCTGCTGCGCGACAAGGCGCTGGAGAACCGTTCCGAGGTCGACCACACCGTGCAGGTGCCCGACGAGCTCAAGCCGGATCTCGAGTCGACCGACCACTGCACCCGCCGCGCCGCGCTGGACCAGCTGCTGTTCCCGAAGCAGTACGCCGAGTACCAGGAGCACCTGCGCACCTACGGCGTCACCGACCAGCTGGGCGACAAGGCGTTCTTCTACGGCCTGGAAGAGGGCGTGGAGACCATGGTCTGGTACGGCGAGATCGACGAGAACCGCCCGCCGCTGGTGGTCAGCCTCGACGCCGTCGGCGAGCCGGACGGGAAGGGCATGCGACAGGTCATCCTGACCGTCAACGGCCAGGTCCGCCCGGTCACCGTCCGCGACGAGAACGTCGAGTCCACCGTCGCCGAGGTGGAGAAGGCCGATCCGTCCAACCCGGGCCACGTCGCAGCGCCGTTCGCCGGTGCCGTGACCGTCACGGTCAAGGAGGGCGACGAGGTTGCCGAAGGCGACCCGGTGGCATCCATCGAGGCCATGAAGATGGAGGCCGCGATCTCCGCGCCGAAGGCTGGCGTGATCGAGCGCGTCGCCATGGCCAAGCCGACCAAGGTGGAAGGCGGCGACCTCGTGGTGGTGATCGCCTAGGCGGTTTCGCCTAGGCGGGTTCGCCTAAGCGGTGAAGTCATCGACGTCGACGGCCATGACATTGTCGTGGCCGTCGACGTTTTTGAATCCGAACGACTCGTAGCGGTGGCGTGCGCGGTCGTTGTTCGGGTCCACCCACAGCGCCACCTTCGGCGCACCCTGCTGCTTGGCCAGCTCGACGGCAGCCGTGAGCAGTTTCACCGCCAGTTTGTTGCCTGCGTAGCGGTTTTCCACGGCGATGGCGATCTCGGGGATGTCTTCGCCAAGCTTCGCGTGCCCGTCGTCGTCAGCACCCCAGTAGCGCAGCCACACACCGCCGGCCGGCACGTCGTACTGGTCGAACGCGACGATGCCCGAATCCTTCTTCGGATCCCACTGGCCGACGTACGTTTCGGCGCCGGCCAGTTCGTCGTCGCCGATCTCGCCGTGCTCGTCGCCGAAGACGTCGGCAAGGAAGTTCAGGCGGCGCAGGTATGTGCGGTCGGACTCAGTTGCCTCGCGCAGAACAAATTCAGGTGTGTAATCCATGCACATAAGGTTAATCTGCTTTCATGCTCCGCCGCATTTGCGTATCGACGACCACCGCAACCGCCCTCATCCTGACACCCACCGCCACTGCCACCCCGGCAGGCCCGGTGCGCGTTGAGCAGGGCGCGAAGGTCTACTTCGCCGACCGCGGGTACTGCACCATCGGCTTCAACGACTCAGTGCAGCGGATCAGTTACACCGCCGGACACTGCGGCGGCGACGGTACCCGCGCCACCATCACCGTCGACGGCTCCAGCGTTTCCGGCACCTTCTACCCGTCCTCGGAATTCGGGGCTTCGGCCACCGGCAACGACTGGGGCGCCATCCGCTGGGACGACGGTGTCCAACTGGGCGCGAACACCGTCACCGGCGACGCGATCGCAGATCTCGGCTCTCTCACCCCAGGCGATGAGATCTGCCTGCTCAGCGCCGGCCAAACCCGGTGCAGCGAGTTCGTCGGACGACTGAACAACAACGTGTACTGGGATGAACCCGTCGGCATGCGGGGCGACTCCGGCGGGCCCGTCTGGGCGCCCGGCAAAGGCTTCGTGGCGGTCTACTCCGGCGCGAGCACCATCTACAACGACTCTGGCGACACCGCCACGCTCAACCGGGCGTCGAAGCCGATCAACGGGCCCGGGGTGACCGAGCAGGACGAGTTGAACTTCATCAGCGCCATCAAGCCCATCGGCGGTGCCGTCACCCACGAGGCGGCGGCGCCGGGGGAGGGGTCGTCGCACGAAGAAGGTTCGTCGCTTGGCACGCCCGACGTCATCGCTGTGGTGCTGGTCGTGGTGGCAGTGATCACTGGGTTGGCGCCGTTCGCCGCGCAGTACGCCCGGTCGGTGGGGTGGATCTGACACTCTCCGGCGGAATCTGTCAGAGCGGCCATAAAACCCCAGGACACTGACATTTTCCGGCGGGAAGTGTCAGCGGCGAGGCAAAAAGTTCCCGGCAGGTGGGCGTGGGCGGGAACTTTTTGGGAGCCAACAAGTGGCGACCTGGGGAAATAGAACGAATTGTGCCCCGAAAACTGAAGAAAGTTCCCGGGCGGGGAACTTTTTCGCGGGGCGCGGGGCGCGGGGCGCGGGGGAGGGGAAAGACCCCTACTTCAGCTCCATGAGGACGGCGGCCTTGTTCACCTGGGCGCCCGCCTCGACGGACAGACCGGTAACCGTGCCGGCCTTGTGGGCCTTGACCGGGTTTTCCATCTTCATGGCCTCGAGGACGACCAACACATCGCCCTCGGCGACCTCGTCGCCCTCAGCAACGTTGACCTTGATCACCGAGCCCTGCATGGGGGCGGCCACGGCGTCGCCGGAGACGGCCGCCTTGTTCGCGCGGCGCTTCTTCGGCTTGCGCTTGGCGGGGCCGGCGGCGACCAACTCCTCGGGAAGCGCGACCTCGATGCGGCGGCCGTCGACCTCCACGGCGAAGGTGCGGCGCCCCGGCTGGTCGGCGTCGGATTCTGTGGCGGCTTCAGAAGATGCGGCGGAAGGAAGCGCACCGTCCCACTCTTCCTCGATCCAGCGGGTATAGACGTCAAAGCCGTCCGCGGTGCCCACGAACGCCGGGTTGTCCAGGATGGCCTGGTGGAACGGGATGACGGTGGGGAAACCGGCGACGACGTACTCGCCAAGCGCGCGGCGGGCCCGCTCGATGGCCTGCTTACGGGTGGCGCCTGTGATGATCAGTTTCGCCAGCATGGAGTCGAACTGGCCGCCGATGACGGAGCCGGCGCGCACACCGGAATCGACACGCACGCCCGGGCCGGCCGGCTCGGCGTAGGCGACCACGGTGCCCGGGGCCGGCATGAAGTTGGCTGCGGCGTCCTCGCCGTTGATGCGGAACTCGATGGCGTGGCCGTGCGGGGTGGGGTCTTCGTCGATAAGCAACTGCTCGCCTCGTGCGATGCGGAACTGCTCGCGCACCAGGTCAATGCCGGTGGTTGCTTCGGTGACGGGGTGCTCGACCTGCAGGCGGGTGTTGACCTCCAGAAACGAGATCAGACCGTCGGAGCCGACCAGGTACTCCACGGTGCCGGCGCCGAAGTAGCCAGCCTCGCGGCAAATCGCCTTGGCGGAGGCGTGGATGCGCTCGCGCTGCTCGTCGGTGAGGAAGGGGGCCGGGGCCTCCTCGATGAGCTTTTGGAAGCGGCGCTGCAGGGAGCAGTCTCGCGTGCCGACGACCACCACGTTGCCGTGCTGGTCAGCCAGCACCTGGGCCTCCACGTGGCGGGCCTTATCCAGGTAGCGCTCGGCAAAGCACTCGCCCCGGCCGAACGCGGCGGTGGCCTCACGGGTGGCGGACTCGAATAGCTCCGGGATCTCCTCGCGGGTGTAGGCGACCTTCATGCCGCGTCCGCCGCCGCCGTAGGCCGCCTTGATGGCCACGGGCAGGCCGTGCTCGTCGGCGAATGCGACCACCTCGTCGGCGTCCGCCACCGGGTTTTTGGTGCCGGGTGCCATCGGGGCGTCGGCGGCCTCTGCGATGTGGCGGGCGGTGACCTTGTCGCCGAGTGCGGCGATCGCCTCGGGTGACGGGCCGATCCAGGTCAGGCCGGCGTCGATGACCTTTTGGGCGAACTCAGCGTTTTCCGACAGGAACCCGTAGCCGGGGTGGATGGCGTCGGCGCCGGACTTTTCAGCGGCGTCGATGATTTTGTCCATGTCGAGGTAGGACTCGGCGGCGGTGGTGCCGCCGAGGGCGAAGGCTTCGTCGGCAAGCGCTGCGAACGGCGCGTCGACGTCGGGTTCTGCGTACACCGCAACGGAGGTGATGCCTTCGTCCCGGCACGCGCGGATGACGCGCACGGCAATCTCGCCGCGGTTGGCGACGAGCACCTTGCTCAGGCTGTGGGGCAGATCGGTGGTCGGTGCGGTGTTAGCCACGAAGCAATCCCGTCCTTCAATCGGAGATACGAACCGTTAAAAAATCGGACAAACGTCGCTCCATGTTACAGCGCCCGAGTGTTTACTCTCCCTTTGCGATGGGCACGCGGACCATGTTGCCCCACTCGGCCCAGGAGCCGTCGTATAGTGCGACATCCTCGAAACCCAGGATGTTGCGCAGCACGTACCAGGTGTGCGAGGAACTCTCACCCAGCTGGCAGTAGACCACCGTGCGCTGTTTCGGGTCGAAGTCCTTGTAAATCTCGCGGATGTCCTCCAGCGGGCGGAAGCGCGCGTTCGGGTGCACGGAGCGGCCCCACGGAACACTGGTCGCGCCGGGGATGTGGCCGTGGCGCAGGGTGGGCAGCGGCGGCTGGTCCGGGTCGGTGGTCTCGCCGTTGTAGAAGGCGGCGGGGCGGGCGTCGATGAGCTGGGCGGGGGCGTCGTTGAGAAGCTCGGATGCGAACGTGCGGATCTTCGAATCGTCGCGCTCCACCACCGGGTAGTCCGACTCCGGGTAGGTGGGCACAACGAACGAGGTGTCGCGCTCTTCACCCATCCACGCGTCGCGGCCGCCGTCGAGCAAGCGCACGTCCGGGTGGCCGAACAGCTCGAACACCCACGCGGTGTAAGCGGCCCACCAGTTGGCGTGGTCGCCGTAGATGACCACAGTGTCGTCGCGGTTGATGCCGCGGGAGCGCATGAGCTCGGCAAACGCTTCGCCGTCGATGAAGTCGCGCGTGAGGTCGTCGTTAAGATCGCGCTTCCAGTCGATACGCACGGCGCCGGGGATGTGGCCGATGTCGTAGAGGAACGCGTCCTCGTCGCTTTCGACCACCTTCAACCCGTCCATCCCGAGGCGTGCGGAAAGCCACGCGGCGGTGACAAACTTGTCCGGGTGCGCGTACTCCTTGAACTGGGGGTTGTCGTCGAGTTCGATGCCCACGTCGGTTGCCTTTCGTCTCAGCGGAGGCGGGTAGATGACTGTCGACCACGATACAGGTAGTACCAGAGTTCGCCCGGTGAACCTGTCAAAATAGTCTTAGTTGCGGTTGATTGTGAACTTGCGCACTATCAATTCCCCCGCGCTGTGGCCATCACTTCCAGCCATTAGATTAAAGCGCGAAACACTCACTGAGGAAAGGGTTTACCGTGCACAAGGCGATCGTTGTCTTCGAGGTTGAGGGCGGCTCCGACAAGTCCTTCGACGGCCACCGCAAGGACACCATGCCGATTGTCAACGCGATTAAGGACAAGGGCTGGCACTCCGAGGTTGTCTACTTCCGCCCCGAGTGGGCCGACGACCTGTTCACGTACGTCTCCGAGAACTTCGACGGTTACATCTCGCGCGTGAACCCGGGCAACATCCCGGGCGGCGAGAAGGGCTATTTTGACCTGCTTACCCGCCTGTCCGAGGCCGGCCTGGTGGGCATGTCCACCCCGCAGGAGATGATCTCCTACGGCGCCAAGGACGCCCTGGTCAAGCTGAACAAGACCGACCTCGTGCCGG
>ERZ1029878.79-NODE-79-length-22967-cov-18.866402_pt1 | contig 22967 bp, 32 predicted proteins | sample MGYA00519234_ERZ1029878 | MGnify/ENA primary metagenome ERZ1029878 (study PRJEB33666, sample SAMEA4610928) | skin metagenome | biome: Human-associated habitat; feature: Malodor aspect; material: skin | place: Philippines | collected 2015-08 ... | reverse complement strand
AAAGATAGAGAAGAAGCGTTAATATTGCTAAAATTTAGTGCTGTTGACTACCATCTTGAGGAGGTGGTGAGGGAATAACCTCATGCGGGTTCGACTCCCGCCAGGAGCACAACTCACCAACCTCTTTCTGGTTTCTCCATCTTCTCAAACGCTTTCACGGATTCAACTTCAGCAAGCCGCTCATGCATCCCATTATCCTTCGCCAGATACACAGCATACACATTCTCTTCACGTACTTGACCGTCTTTCAGCGCGAATGCAACTTTCACTGTCACCTTATTGACCTTCGTGACCTCACCAGAATATTCACGACCTCGGTAATTGACACGCACTTCCTGCCCCACGCTAAACCAAGGTGACACGTCTCTACATGCGGCGGAACGAGCACGCGACCAGTTCCTTGAAATTTCGTTCCTTTCTTCCCGCTCCTCCTCAGTTACCTCATAACGATGGAACCCGCCATAGAAAAAGTCATCATGGTACTCATAACGACGATACGAAAAGTGGCAATTATCACACTTCTCAAACCAAGGGGCAGATGTCTTAGCACCACATGACACGCACCGCCCAAACACTTCCTTATCAGAATGCTCACGATACAACGAAGCCAACCTGGATTCACACTCGTTGAAATCTTCAACAGACGCAACACCCTCAATGCCGCCGTCACCGAACATCAACCCAACCGCACGCAACTCGGACAACAACCGATACTGCGACTCAATTACAGAAGGAACCTGCGACCACTGCACAACCTCAGCCCACAACTCAAGCAAGCCAGAACAATCACCCGACACTAAAAACGGAACAACAGCAGAGATGACACCAGAATCAGCATCAAATGGTCCGTTAATCACCTGCCACATCTGCTCCAACGTTAACCCGCTCTCGGAACAAAACTCGTCCAAGATACGTTTAGCTAGCATCAAAGGAACCTGCATCGAAGACACCGTCACAAATTTACCGAGTTCTGCATCAGGTCGGAGCATCTGCGAACACACGATCTTCCAATGCTGCATAATTTCGGGAAGATACACAATATCGGAATCCTCAACAAGCCCTAGCTGACGAAGGGTTGGGTACGCAACACACCGCATTTTTGCGAGTTCAGTCTTAGCCTCCCCCATGCTGGCATTCACACCTTGAGAAATGAGCCCGTGGTTTGGACTGCCCCATTTAGTACTAAGACCAGCAACATAACCATATTCAGATAAACCAAATCTACCAGCACGACCCGCGATTTGAGCTATTTCCCACTTCTCCAAAGACCGAACCTGCGAGCCATCAAACTTTTGCGTTTCAGCAAACAAAACATAGTCAATCGGAAGGTTAATACCATGACCAATCACATCAGTTGTAGCAACAACATCAATCTCTCCCGATATGAACCTGTCTACAATATCCTGCCTATTTTGCAACGGCATACGACCATACAACGCGGCGGTTTTTAATCCCGACTCCCTCGCAATATCATCTGCCAAAGCGACCACAGCCTTCTTTGAAAAAGCAACAACAGCACTACGCTTCGGAACATTATTAGCCGTATACTTTCGAACCTTCCCCTTTGCATTCCTATCCACTACCACAGGAACAATTCGCTGATGCTCATGCTGCTCAATGACCTCAGCATCCGCCATTAAGAACCGCATATGCGGTGAACATTCTACAGGACCTAGAAGAATGAATTCAGGATACTCATATCCTTGGATCACGTTTGTCCAATTCTTACCCCTATCGTCGTCCATTGCCCAATGACATTCATCAACAACGATAAGATCGCCTGTATCTGGGGCACATTCAATGGTGCATGCGAGCACAGATGCATCTGGGTTGATGCTGTGTTCGCCTGTTACGAGTCCGACGTTGTTTTCTCCGAGTCTGTCTGCGAGCTTTTCGTACACTTCGAATGCGAGCATGCGTAGAGGACCTGCGTAAACAACCTTCGCTTGGTTATTCTCGTGGAATTTTTCAATCATCGCCTCGATAGCATGAAATGTTTTCCCTGAGTTTGTGGGGCCTAGATGTAAGGTGACTTTTTCGGGTGCTGTTTTTCGTTGTCTGAGCCTTGGATTGACGTTATTTTTGAGGGCTTCGACATGTTCTTCTACGGCGATGTCGTGCAAGAACTTCTCGTAACCAGCTTTTACTGTTTCTTCACACCAAGGGTGCGTGAAGAGTGCTTTCGGGTACTTTTTGTTCGCGGGACGACTGACTTTTTTAGAGTTTTCTACTCCTGTGAATGCGTATTTTAGGATGGTGGTGAGGTGTGCTGGGGTGGTTGCTTCTGGGAAATAGGTGAGTGCTTCTTCAGCGCTGATATATTCGAGGAGTTCTGGGGCTAGAGTGGGGTCGATGTGGTGTGCGATTGTTTCGCTTGTTACTCCGTCGGGGAGGATGCCGATAATAGTAAGTGGCTCGTATGTTTGTGTGGTGAGGTTGAAAATCTTTTTGTAGGTGGTTTTAGTTTCTTTTTGTGTGCTTTCTTTAAGCTCGTTGTATTGCTCTTGTGTAAGTTGGGTGAATGGTTGGAGTTTCTGGTAGGTGGTATGTGTCATGATGGCGTCCTTTCGCTCTTTCCATACTACCATTTGCATGTTTGAACGCAAAAATGGGAAGAGATTGCACGCCGTGCTACACACACAACCATCACGACCCAACACAGGAAATGAATTGTCAGGAATCATATTTGCTTGAAATGTCAAGCAATAATTTGTTCTCCGAATCCAAAGCAATACTGACCTTCAACTGCGAATCCTCAATCGGTGGAACAACAGCATCCTCTAAGTCTAAGTACCTTTCCCCATCACATGCTTTCCACAGCTCAAACCCAAGACGATACGTGTCGTAATAAGCCATCTCCCGATCCTCTAGCAACACATAATACTTCTTCAATGCTTGAGCTGAAACCTCAGCGAGAGGGCGATAATTACACAAACGATCCCAAACCTCGTCAAGCCCTGTGAATGTTCTGTCTTGGAACAGCTTCACACTATCTATAGGGCCGTCAGGGGTCTGATACTCAATGAATGAAATAAGATAATCGATGAAAGCATACATCACATCTTCGAGATCCTGAGCATCGACATCATGCTTCTCGGAAAATTCCTTGGAAAGTTGTCGTAAATCATCGAAATATGTTCGAGCCATCTGATCCTCTTCATCATAGTTGAAAACTTCTTGCCTAGAGAATACCACACACGATCCACAACATACAACTCCCTTAGCATCTGTATAAGGGAAGAAAATCAAGTACAATAAAGGGATGAAACACACTGATTACTACAACCAAGACCCCAACACCACAAAACCAGAACCCTACTACACCAGCCAATTACGCCACCCAGCGTTTAGAACCAACAACCAAGAACTCTGGTGGCAACGATTCATCAAAGACACTACTACTGACCTAGATTTTCCTGATTGGATCGCAGAAACAATCACCACAACCACCAAAACACACCCAGACACCATCGACTGGGACGACGTAGACACATGGTACAAAAAATACGAACTATCAGAGTCCCTCGACCCATTTAGCACTTGGATTCAAAACCCTACGCTGCGATGAAAACGTTCCACATCTACCGCTACGGATCACTTGACGAGAAAGAACATGCTAATTTCTACGCCGACGGGAATCTAGGGGAAAGAATGCGGAAAACAAGCGAATACCTCGATTCCATACGACCTGAAGACATGCCCCCAAGGTGTGGGTCATTATATGCATCTCCTACATTGGAGTCTTGCATGCAGTGGCGTGAGAGTTTAACCGGGTACGTGCAGAAAAGAACGGACTGTATTTTCCGTCTGGAAGTGCCTGGAAATCTTCATGTTTTCGACGCGGAACAATACGATATCACTATCGATGAGGGGCTGGAATATGCGAAAGAATACTGGCAGTCAGCTCTGACATTGGAACAATATTTTCGACACAGGGAGACATTAACGAGCGATCAACAAGAAGAACTTGACTACTGGCACGAAATTTTGCTACACCCAGCTGACATTATCGACGCAACAGAAATATCACTCACATAGTCGGGACACATTTAGACAAAACCAATGCCCCAACCACTCTTTATCCTCAACATAACAACACCAATGTCCAGGATAACCTTCTCGAACACAACCATGTATATCCTCCCTACCTTCATAATCCCAGTCGTGTACCAGACATGGTACACTGTGGAAACACTTCACACTACACCCCACAAAATTGGAGATGTTGTCATGCAATTCGTACTCGCTGTATTCTATGTGGTTTTACTCGCGCTGATGTTTATCGGTTTCTTCACTGGCTCGCGCGATATACAGATCACCGCAATCAAGTTTGCACTGCTTGGGATCATGGTCATGTTAGGTGTCGCATTGTTCGCAGAAATGCGATCCAGCACCAACGATACACCGAGTGATCAGCACACGACCACCGCAACTGTCACTGTAACCGAACCTGTTCCACAGCCATAGAGACGAAAGATTCCGAAGGAAAAGACGAACCTATACACCCCATTGTAATGGGCATAGCCACCACCGCGCGACTAGCTAAGCCTTTTAACCCCAGCACAACAGCGACAACCCTCGCTACAGGTCACTGGTGCCACTCACCGCGTATCCACCACCGATCCCCAGGAACGAGAAGAACTAGACTACTGTCACAAAACTTTGCTACTACCAGATGACATTATCGACGCAACAGAAATCCCATTCCCGTAATCAAAGAGAAAGATTAACTGAACCTAAGACTCCAACCAATCCTTGTCTTCAACATAATGAGCCCACTGTTCAGGATAACCTTCCCGAACAAAACGATAAACCTTATCGCGCCCCTCATCGTACAAACCATACACTCCGCCTAGATTATCCAAAACCTCCTCAACAGTCTCAAAATCAGTATGATTAGCGATATCACCCCGAATCATACCAATAATCTGATCAGTAGTTGCATTATCAAACGGCACATACTCCCCTGTCATGCATTCCAAGCAGGCACACCCAATGGGATCTAAAGCAATAACCTTGTTATCACTATCGAAAGACATCATCGTTTTTATTCTCCTTACAAAAATCGCTATTCCCTTGAATATAGCACTTCCTGTCAAAACACGCAGAGAAAAACTAGGAGCCAGTACTGGCCCCTAGTTTTTCAAACGTCAAGTCCCTACTTTCTGCGACGCACCATGAGCAATGCACCCAAAGCAGCAACAAGAGCACCAAAGCCAGTCAAAGCGTAGGAGTTCGCACCAGTGGCGGCGAGGGCAGCTCGGACTCCACGGTTTTCGTGGGATTCGCCAGAAGCGACCTCGACCTCGTTCGGTGCATTCTCTTTCGTACTGGTGGTCACCGCCTCGGCTTCGTCGGCGGGTTCTCCACCGGGGAGATCAACCTGGTCATCCTCTGGACGGTTGACCTGTCGGTTTCCGGTCTCGATGTCTTGAGCATCGCCACTTCGGTCAGCCGATTCCTCAATAGGAGTACCAACCGCCGACGAGGTGGCAATTACCTCAGGCTTTTTCGAAGTCGCGATGCCGTTTTCACGCGGCTCTTCGCTACTTGGGACATCCCTCACCGCTACGGCTGCGGGCTCCTGAGTTACCGTCTCCGTCAGGGTTGTGACTACTGCGGGAAGAGTAACGGTACTCACGTTCGTTCCTCCCGGAACGGAAACGGTTGACCCGGGCACGGTCACTGTCCTTCCTTGGATCGTGGTCACTGGACCTGCAACTTCCTTTTTCACCGGAGAAGCGGTGACGGTAACCGGCGCTAAAGTGGTGGTATTCGCCGGGGCGGTGGACGTCACTGTCACGGACGGTCCGTCAACCTCTTCGGGGGCTGCGGTCGCAGTCACCGTAGACGGATCGAGGGTGACGTTATCCTGTTCCACGACTTTTGTTTCTGGCGCAGGCGTCACGGTAGAGGTAACTGTAACTGGTGCAGCCTTCGTCCAGGGAACGTCGATGGTAGGCGGACGCCTGTACGGATTACAGTTGTAGTACCGGCCGAAATGCCAAATCTGGTCTGCACGAAAACCTTCAATTTCGGGAAGATTTTCTCCTGCGCCGAGTTTGGGGAATTCGGAGGAATCGAAAATGAACCTGTTGCGCGAATCATTTCCTTCGGCATCGCACTCTTCGTATCTTTCAGCCTCTTCATACTGCTGAATATTCACCTTAGACTGCATTTCACGGCCGTCGTTTACTGGAAAGAACCCTGCGTCATCCGTAGAGATAGCAATATGGCCCACCCGGGGGTCGAGGTCTCGGATGAGTTTCTCGTGGATCCACTCCTCATCGTCATCACTGGTCCAGTTGTTGTCGCGCACCTGGTAATAGTCCCTATTGTCATAGTAGTCAGGCAGGTTTTCACCTTCCCAGTCGTAATAGAAATCTTTTGCCTCCGAAGGCTTTTTTTCAAACCTCCACTCGGAGTTTGGCACGGGTTCATTCGTTACTGGGTCATACACCTCGAAATAGACAATCCTGTCTTCTCCTGCCCAGGACGGCTTCACTGGTTTGACCGCGAACGCCTCAGCGACTGGGGCTGCGATTAATCCTACGGTAGTAACCGTTGCGACCGTTGACATGACCACTCTTCCGAGCCCTTTTTGTTGAATCTTCTTTTCCATGATTTCTCCTGCTTGACTTTTTGTTTTCTGTAATCGATAGGTCTTTTACCTTGCGTCGCTCCCTGGGTGTGCCAAGAGCAACGAACAACATATCTATTGTCTTGCCACCCTGCGTACAAATACTGCACAGCCGGCAAGGGCGACCCCTGCCAGGGCAAAGAGTCCAGTAAGCGAACCGTTTACACCCGTGGCTGCAAGCACCCGCAAACTTCTGTTCTCTACCGTGGGTGTCTGCTCTGTGCTCGGGGTAGCCTTGGGTTCTTCAGCCTCCGTTGTCTCGGAGGCATCTTCATTGGTGTATCCGGGGACCTCTGCCAACTTCGGTTCGGGCATCTCTTCGTGCCCGTTTTCCGTACTCACAGGTCTTTCTGTCTCATGGATCGTACTGCTAGGCGTTTCGACCGCGGCAGGGACAGCAGTGGGTTCCGTGATAGTGGATGTCACCACCGTAGTAACCCCGGGCTCCGCCACCGTGGTAGTCACAGAATCCGGAGCACCAGTCACTGTCACGTTCGGACGGGTTGATGTCACGTCAGGGAGAGAGACGGTAGTTCCCGGCAAGGTCACGGTCTCCACGACCCCCGCCTTCGTCGTAGGCGCGGGGGTCACCGTTACGGCTGGGTCTGTGACGACAGTCGTACTTGTTGTCCCCGGTTTCGTCACCTTCCCCCCTGGAGCCGTGACGGTTGTTGGTGGCTGCGTAACCGTGCTTGCGGGATCGGTGGTGACCACCGTTGTTGCTGGGGCGGTTGTCACCGCAGTCGTGGTTGGTACAGGACAGTTTACGATGGCTCCGATTACGTGAACAGGTGGTCCCGCGTATGGACTGGATTGCAACTCTTGTCCGCGATCATCTGTTACAGTCATCGACTCCGTGCCAGGGGTGCGTGTTTCAGGAAGGTAGATAAAGTTCGACTTGTCGGAATCTTTGCCCTCCCAATCAGTCATGTACGCGTACTGTGTCCCACCAATGGCCGAGTATGCCCCTGGACGAAGGCGCTTGTCAGTCACATCCCGAATTTCCGTGTTACTTGAAGTCACTTCGGAACGCTTGCCTCCGTCCTGAAGGAGCTCAATCGGATTTCCACTTTCATCTGTAGATTCAACCCAAAGTTCGTCGTACTCCTTGGTCTCCGGGTTGTAGTAACCCTTTTTCGAGACGTGAACTTCCGGCCGCTCAGACCCGCAGGATGTAAAGCCCTCGGGGCTTGCGACCTCTCGAAGGCTAAAAGCTGCCTGACGTTGAACAGCGGTAACAAAATCAGTACTGGTAAAAACGAAATGTCCAGGTCGGGGGTCAAGATCCCTGACTATAGTGAAACCATCATCATCCTGCTCACGTGATCCATCAGGAGTGTAATTGTCAATAATCTTATAATTCCCCTCTACAGGACTCCTGCCCCACTGCTTTTCAAGCTCACGCATGCTCACGGAGTTCTCTGAGCGAATTTCCCATTCCGAGCCCCCAATAGGGTTCCCGTCTGGGTCGATCTTCTCGAAGTAGAAGGGCTCCGAAGCGATACCCGCCTCCGCTGCTGGCATCCCCACAACAGCGCTGCCACCCGCCACGGCTACCGCCGCGAGTAGTGATACGGATCTCTTCGCTATGTTACCGCGAAGAGAACCCCCCCCCCTGTTTCTTGCTATTCATATCCGTTCCCATGAAAACTCCTTTGATGTTTCAAACATCTTAATGCTACACTATAATTGCAATCTAATTAACGAAATCTCTATATTTAAGGAAATAAACATGGTTTATGAGTGGACATCCCCGAAGGAATACCCTGATTATGAAGGTCGTGCAGGCTACTACGAAGTAGAAGTAACATGGGACACAGACGAAGATGGAAACCAACTCGACACCCCAGAAACAGAAACTCTTGAACTGTTCCTCTCAGACCCGACTGATGAGCAAGAAGTGCAAGAAGTGTTCGACGAATACGACGAATGGGTCAGGAAACCAGCATCTCTAAAAGTTGGCTATGTTATCGACTCGCTCACCCACGAATTTTATTCAGACCCCGCGAACACCGTCGACATTTAAGGAACCCGCTGTGGCGACACAAAAATACCTCGACAAAACCGGGTTAAAGGAAATCACCACGACACAATGGACACCCGACATGAAGGCAAATCTTCGCAAAGCATGCGGACAGGCAGTCGGTCTTTGCCTCATTGAACAGCACGGTATTTTCTTGTCACTGGATGAAGAGGATTTTAACTTCGTCAAAGATGAGGGACACGACAATACCATCGATTGCTCTGGCAAAACAACCGACGAAATCTACAACACAGTAGAAACATGGTACAAGAAAAACAACCATATGTACCCCGTCGTAGCAGCATGCACAACAGACACCATAGATAACCCATTCGACGGACACATACCTCTTATCCCACAATTCTGTCAAAACGCTTTCAGCATTTAAACCATAGAAAGGACACCCAGATCAAATGACACAGGAAAAGCACGCCACCTGGCACAACATCAAAAACTTCGGACCACAACCATGGTCCGACGAGATGAAACAGAACCTACTCAACGCATGCGAACACACCATTGTCATCACATCCGCAGGCGGAAACCATATCTATCTTGCCCTCGACGAAGAAGAAGCATCCTTTTCCAAAAGAATCGCAACAAAAGGATGCTTGCTTATTGATTGCTCCGACCACACGGCAGAGGAAATCTACAAGATACTTGAAACCCACTACAAGAAAGCAACAGGCACACGGATCATCACCGCAGTGACCACAGTCGAACCAGGCGAAGACGAGAATGAGGGCTATATCACGCTTGTCCCTGCTGAATGCGACGACGCATTTTCGTCCTAGTCACCAACCTTGAATCCCTGTGCAATTGATCACGGGGATTCCTGCTTTCTCAGCCTCCCGCATACAGTGAAATGTGCCACGAGAACCCACCATTGGGAAAGCCAAACACACATCAGCACCTAAAGCTACCATGTCGCAATTGCGCACAATACCTGCACGTTTACCTAACTCGTCCCATTTCGCTGGATGCGCCTCGACCACACACCCGAATGATGCAGCGACTCTTGCCAGCACACTGTCCGCTCCGCGAGCATCACCATGCACCACGGTCACATCGGCAGGATTTTCCATTCCTGCAATATTCGCCGCCCATGTGAGTGCTTGCTGTGCAAGTGTTTTGTCGGAAAAGTCACGAGAACCTGTGATGAGGATTCGAAGCCTCATTATTCGAGCACATCCAAGATTGTGGAGGTGTGCTTTCGGGACATGCCTCGTTTTTCTAGGATACGGTCAACGTATTCTGGGAATAATATACGGTCTTTCATATGCTTGGTGTAGAAAATAAGATGCAACAACGTTAATTGCTGCTCTAGCGTCACATCGTCATCGAATCCATGTGCGTTATCGAGTGTTTCTGCGATGGCACGTCCTTCTTTGAAAAACTGTTCTGATTTACGTTGCCCGCGACTGCCCCACATGAACAGTGTGTGCTCAGTTTTCATCTCAACGTAGGCATCTATAACGTCGTAATACTGCACCATTCGTAGCATTTGAATCATCCTTCTTGATCCTCATCATGGTAAGAGTGTTTCCCGTGCCAACCCTTACGCAACACCGCCATGGTAAACCCAGTAATTTCTGAAACAGCACTCGTCGTAATAGCCGACAAACGTTCATCAGAATACTTATCACTATTCCTTGTGCTCATCCACTCATCAGGCGCTGTTTTCACATACACCGCATGCCCAAACGCACACGCAGTACCCACAGGCTGCGACTGAAAATCCTCCACTGTTTCAAGTAGTATCGCTTCGTCATCAACGGATGTGAGAGCGTCAATTTGTCGTTGCAAAAGCACATTTGCCATCTCAAGCTCAGCAATACGAGACTCATGTGCCTCATTGGCGAACTGTAGCTTATCTACCTGGTCGACAAGATCAACGAAAGAGTTGGCTTCTTCACCAAGTTCATCCTCAATTTCAAGTTCCTTCTCGAAATTGCTCCACATAATAGACGGTGCGAGTTCTCGAACAGGAACTGTGGCAGTTTCTCCCGTGTCAGAGTATGTGATTGTTGTATCCCCAGCTTTATCAAAATCGGTCACATCAAGAAGATCAAGATCACAGAACACGAACCTCCCCTCATGTTTCGCCCCATAGATCGGGTAGTGGGAAGACAGGGTCTGCATGCCGAGATTGACGATGTACGACACGCCGATGTAATTGGACAGTTTCAACCCATCTTCGAATGAGATTGACTGGTTGAGAATGTTCTCTCGGATAATTTCCTGAATATTCTGGTAGTGGTCTTGTGAAAGGTAGTCGATGTCTGCCATACGGGTCTCTTTCGTGCTCGTGGGTGGTTTGCTACGGCAACATCATAGTCTTTTTATGCAAAGTTGTGTGGGAAAGGGCGGGTTTTGGAGCATATTCTTTCCTGAGGTGTTGCTCCACAGTGCGGATAACGGTTTCCTGTGCCCGTGCGGAGGCATCTCCCCCGACCGCGAATGCGGTGCCAGTTGCAAGCCGTTTGAAATCCCACGTTTCGACACGGTAGTCGATGCTGTTTGCGAATCCGAGTTTGTAGCGTAGCTGGAATACAGTTGGGTTGTCGTATCCGACGATGAGTGCGATGCGAAGTGTTTTTCTTGGAGACTGGGTTAGGCGATTGTGGACGTAGTTGGTGAGTTCCTTTTTCGCCTGGTCGAGGTGGGCGTAGTCGGCAACGGATATGTATGCGGCTACGGTGTCGTTGAGAGGAGTGTTTAGAGATACAGGTTTGACAGGTTGGGTTTGTGCCTTTTGTGGGGTTGTGATGCCGTGTGCTCGTGCAAAGAGGGTGTTGGCGAGGGTGCGTGAGCTTTTTCCTTGGAGATAGTTTTGTTGTGTTGTGTTGAGGATGTTGTCGAATGTTTCTTCTGGGTTGAGGTTGATGGTGCCGATGGTGTGTGTTGAGGTTGTGGCTTTGGTGTAAGGGGTATTGTGAGGGGTCATGGTGTGCTCCTGTGTATCTGTGTGCCTGTGTGTACTGAAGTTTAACTTTCGAAGGTGGTGAAGTCAAGGGGAGTATTGTTCCATAAGACCACGAAAAGAAGATAATATAGAACCTACAAGAATCAAAAAGGAGAAAACACCATGTCAGTAATCAACCCCGACGACATCCTGGGCAATATCGAAGAATGGACAGACGACGAAAAGGTCATCGCAAAGCTTAAATCAATGACACATTCTGAAATAGAAACCTATTTCGAAGATTTCCTCGACACAGAAGAAATCTCTAACCTATGCGACAACGCATATAATGATGGCATTCTCGCCCTAGAGAAGGAAATGAACTAACACTTCCTCTAAAAACTAATTGCTGAAAGGAACACACTTATGGCACTTATCGAAATCGACCCAGACTCATTCCGTGACCTCGTAGAAAACTACGCTGAGTCTAACAGGAGACTATTTTATAGGTCAGGGAAGAAAACTATTCCCTACGACGAGTCACAAACACACCCAAACCTGCCAGTAGGCCAGCTAGAACAGCGAAACCTACAACATTCGCGCCAGTCGAAGCAAGCACACGAGAAGCAGTGCCCCTTTCCGATGTAGGAGTAGAGGTTTCCGAAGGTGTAGTAGTTTCTACAGGGGCAGAACTCTCAACAGAAGAAGAGCTTGAACCAACCGTTGTCTCACTAGGCTGAGTTTCAACCACAGTAGTCTTTTCTGGGGTTTCAGTCACCGTCGTCGGCTCCTGCTTCTCGGTTGTGGTCACGGTCACTGGCGGAACCTTGACGGTCTCCGTCTTGTTCTCAACCACGGTGGTCGGAACCTGCTCGGTCACCGTCTTTTGCGGCAATGTAACGGTCTCAGTGACCTGCTTCGGAGTCTCCGTAACCGTTACCTGCGGAGCAGTCACCGTCGAAGTCTCAGTAGAAGCCTTCGGAGTCTCCGTTACGGTTTCCTTCTCCGGGGTGTGCGTGACCGTCTCAGTCTTCGGAGTCTCGGTCACCGTCTCCTTTTCAGGAGTCTCCGTGACAGTCTCAGTCTCCTTTTCAGGGGTGAGCGTGACCGTCTCACGTTCCGGGGTTTCCGTCACGGTTTCCGTCTGCGGGGTCTGCGTCACGGTAGTCGTTACGGGCTCAGTGGTCGTAGCCGTCGTGGTCTCCGTCTTCGGGGTTTCAGTCACGGTCGTAGCCGGAGGGGTGACAGTAGTGGTCACAGTAGATGGAAGAGTCACGGTTGTTGTCGGCGGCGTAACCGTGGTCGTTGACGGCTCTGGCGTCTCGGTTACCGTTTCGGTGATGGTAGTGGTCTCGGGGATGCGGACATTTGTAAATTGTCCAACTGGGTAAACCCAGCCACCGGATACCTTACTTCCGTCCGGGAACACTCCTTCGTACTTGGGCTTGTGGTGTTGCCCCCGGTAGTAATCATCCCCGAACCTATATTTCCCGACTACAGGCTCATAAAGACCTGATGACGAGATAACGCTAACCCCCATGCTGTCTTCCGGTTCCGGGTGGTATACCCACTGGCGATTCTCAGAGTCATAGGTAGCTACGGACCTCCTCTCAAAAGTCACACTTGGAGGACCTTCGCTACCGGGTCCGTACCCCTCTGGAGATTCAATCTCTGTAATCGTGATGCGTTTAGCTAACCCCTGGAAAAGGTCGTTAACAAGGATCTTTCCGCCGTCCGGGTCTTGGTCACTCCAGTTCGAATCTTCGATAATGCAATCGTCCAACATGCCTGTCTCTTCAAACTCGGCGTAGGCGTCTGGACTCAGAAAATCTGATGCTTTTTGGTAGACAACATCATCCCCGACATCTTTCAAACTTTTGTTGTCTTCGACCACATACGACAACGAGACCGAGTGGCAGAGACGCGAGTATCGCGACAGCTCGTCATCAAACCCGGGATACTCGTGCCACTCATCGACAGTGATCCTCCACTTCGACCCTCCGATAAAATCTCCATCTTCGTTCTTCTTTTCGAGGTAGAAGAAAGGAAGTACGGTCCTTGCCTCCGCCTGTGGCATCCCCACAACTGCCGAGCCTCCCGCAACGGCCACCGCCGCGAGTAGCGACGCGGACTTCTTCGCTAACTTCCCGCGAAGACTACCCCCCCCTCCTGGGAAGGGTTTCGTTTAAATAGTCTCATTGTATCTCCTTTTTAAAACACGTAACATGCACAGCATACACTACAATCTCTGGACAGATGATAATAACTGCCCTAAAACAACCTTTTCAATGACTCAAAGGTGCAAAACGCCGCCCACAGCCTGTGCAATAACAAAAGCTAACCGGACAGGTACAGCATTGCCTACCATCTTATATCCCGTGTTTACATCCTTATATACAAATTCAAATTCGTCAGGAAACGATTGGATACGAGCACACTCGCGTACAGATAACCGCCTATACTCATCCTCGCTTCCTGCAACAAACTCAAACCTATCCTTATTCACTTTCACCATCTTTGGAGCCTGCGGATGCAAAGGAGCGTGCCTGCCACCAGCTTGGATAGTAAATGATGGTTCATCCCAGCCACGGACACGATTCCGGGACATGAACATTGACGAGAACCCGCCCGTGAAATACTCGTGGGCATTCATAAGCACACCGTCGTTATGTTTGTTTTTCTCCAATGCAACAACAGCCTCTGGTAATCCTTCCAACGCATCTGCCAGCACAACCCGAGTACCTTCATTCACGGGACGGGGGAAAACAAACTTAACACCTGCATCAGCTCTCACCCCAACAATGATTACTCTCCACCTATCCTGTGCCACCCCATAATCAAAAGCGTTTATCAACTTCCACGACACTACATATCCGCTTTTTTCGAACTCGTGAATAAAACCATCAAACACAGGACGGTTCTTCTTCGACAACATCCCCTTCACATTTTCCGCAACGAAAAACAATGGCTGTTTATCCCGAAGCACACGTACGTATTCATGAAACAACTGTCCTCTCGCATCCTCAATGCCCCGCTTAGCACCTGCTGCACTCCAACTCTGACACGGAGGTCCTCCAACAAGCCCTACGCAATCGGGAATCTCATCAGATGGAATATCAACAATGCTTCGAGTATCAAGCGTTGTATCGGGGAAATTCAACCGGAACGTATCCCAAACATCCTTATCAAACTCGTTCGCCCACACAGTAGAAAACCCCGCCTGATTAAACCCCAGGTCTAACCCTCCTGCACCTGAAAACAACGACACGACAGTGTTACTCATTTTCCTAGCCTTCCATTTTCTGCACTAAAGAACTTGTAGTTTAGCACGCAAAAGCGACTAGCTATCTAACGCGACAGTCTCATCGCCAGTTTCAGAAAACCCCTCCAAATGCCCTACAACCACTACATTATACCCCAAGTCATTCGCCCCATCTACAGAGCACGCGATCATTACGATACGACCCTTTTGTGAATCATCCATCAAATCAGCATCATCAATCGCCTCGTGCTTATCGATCAGAAACGCATCATCAACCACCCAAACACGCTGCCTTCCCTCACTGTCACGCATCATCACCTTATACCCGTCTAGCACATCAGACGATTTACGCGACACGGGAAACTCAGACAACGACACTACAGACTCGCCAGGCTTATTCAACGCATCAGCAGTCACAACCTCAGAAAACGGATTAAACACCAAAGGAGCAGCCGCCCACGCATGACCCATTACATACACTGTTCCATCATGTGCATGGGCAGGATCAACACCCCACCCTTCAACCCAACGTGTCATCGTTTCCTGCGGCCCTGCCGGGTTCAAGGGGGTCACAAATGGCATGGAGGCGTAGGTCGCTCCAGTGATGAATGGCTGGTTGTCTTGAGTTACCATGGCGAACTCCCCTTCGACAGCGGGTCCTGGTAGCTTGTTAGGGTGCGGCGGAGGTGGTGGCGGTGCAGGTGTAGGCGTCGATGTTCGCACGGGTCCTTTTGCGATTGTAGGTTCAGGGGATTCTCCGTGCGACACTGGTAATGTGAGCGACATCGCTAACAGTGCACCAGAAAGCATCCCCGCAATTGGGAGGAGTGTTGCGTGCTGAGGGAGTTGTTTTCTCATGGGTTCCTGCCTTCAAAAGATACAGCTCACATAATAGCACTATCTGGTGCAAAAGAAAGAAGGAACCCGACTGCTACAGCCAGGTTCCACAGCGCCCTTAGATGTTAAGGAAATGCACTATTTCTTTCTGTGCATAGAAAATGCCCACACCCTTAAATATTATTCCAAGTCCACGCCCCTACGGCCCCAGGAGTAGGTCTGCAAAGCAATGTTCGCGGTGGACAACTGCTTGGCTAGACGCTCAATCGTGATAGTAATCTCGTATCGATCATGCCCAGGGGAAGCGTCCTGGTATTTATCAACGCATTCCTTAAGTTCTTCGTTCCACTTGTCTGCTTCTTTTTCAATGCCATCGTATTCGACCCATTCACGTATCGGGTCTTTTGCTGTGAGGATTCTGGTTGGGGCTTCGCTGCCTGCTGGGTTCTGGTCACCCCAGAGTTGAATGTTGTCTGGTTCACTGATACGAGAGTCGATGAACAGTTCTTCGCCAGTGTTAATAACGAGCACCTTGAAATGCGTGTCTTCGCGATGTGTCACGCCTACTTCCTGCGGGTTGCCATATACTTCGTTTTCCTCGGACGGGTACGTGAACACGAGTCGGTCGCCGATGCGGACGTTGTCGTAGTTTGTGACGATATACTCGGAGGCTTTCATGGAACTTGTCCTTTCTGTTTGTATGTCTTGCAGACGAGTATACCTTGTTTAGCTCGGTTTTGTCAACAGATAAAACAGACCATTCAATGTGATCCGCACCTCAAACCCATCATGATACACTAACACCACACAACAAAAGGAGAACCATGACAACACAAACAACACCCAATACACACCACACCCAATCACCCATCCCATACGGATTCGCACAAACATTCAAACACGCAAAATTCTGGACACCACTCACCCTCATCTTCGTCCTCATATCCGCCGCCATCGGAGCAATCAGCAGCCTCTTCACCCCACCACAACCCACACCCGACACCACTGACGGCATAGACTTCGCCACTCTCACCTACGACGCATTCATCGACTCGCTGCCAACAAGCATCTTCACAGGCATCCTTGTCGCTATCGCTGGAGCCATCTTCTACCGAAACGCACTCCGCAACATCGACCACACCGCAAACACCACAAACCAGCCCCCAACATTCCGCAACTGGCTCCACGACATCAAATGGAAAAACTACATCCTCGCAACCCTACTCATAACAGCAATCACACTTGCCATCATGTTCCTCATCGGAGGTGCCATCGCACTCGCAACGAAAGCAGGAACCCTAGAAGCAGTCGCTATAGCACTTACCGCCATCGCCGGTGTTGCATACCTACTCCTTGCCCCGTTCATCGCATTTGCACCACTTTTCGCACTCGACGGACAACGCCCCACCGAAGCTCTGAAATCCTCAGTCTACACGACGAAAACACATTACGGTAAAGTCATCGGCACCGTCATCCTACTGCTTCTTATCATACTTGGTATCTATGTCCTCACCGGGATCATTGCTGCCCCTCTTATCGTATTCGTTTCCCCAATCGTCGGGGCAATCACCGCTTTCATACTCTCCCTTGTCGTTGCTGCAATTGTCCTACCTACAGTCTACCTAGCAACGACGAAACTCTACGCCGAAATCACCAACCGTGACACGCTGACACAAGAAGCACACAGCTAGACTAAACAAAGCCTGATCCCTCTCTCTTGAAAAAGGGAGGGGAACTTCTTGCCCAAACACACCAAACCACCACAAAAACCACCACATAAGGTACAGTAGAAACAAAACCACGGAAAGGCAACAAATGGAACACATCACCATCACATTCGACGATGACACCACCAACTTCGACATCAACGCCCCCACCCAACGAGCAGTCGAAGCACTCGCACACGTCCTCGCAGAATACATGCACAACGCCGTCAAAACCAACAACGACACCACAGCCGCAGACGAAATCCACGAAGCCTTCACACAACACCTCATCTACAAATACAACACCCTCACCATCGAAAACATGACCCAACCCACCAACACCAACAACTAACCCACACCACCATGAACACAAAAACAACCCTCCTCATCTGGGACGCCCCAAACATGGACATGGGCCTCGGAGCCATCCTCGGCGGCAGACCCAACGCCCAATACCGACCCCGCTTCGACGCCATCGGAAAATGGCTCGCCCAACACGCCCAAACCACAAACACCACCCCACAAGGCGCGATCTTCACCAACATCGCCCCAGGAAGCACCGAAGTTATCCGCCCCTGGATCGACGCAGTCAGAAACGTCGGATTCGCAGTCTTCGCAAAACCAAAAACACAAGAAGACTCCGACGTCGACACAGACATGTGCCGCCACATCGACAAACACAAACCCACCCTCGCACACGTCATCGTCGCATCCGCAGACGGCAGAAACTTCCTCACCCAACTCAACGAACTCGCCGCCCAAGGCATCCAAACCACAGTCCTCGGATTCTACGAACACGCAACCTGGGCCGTGAACTCCCCGACCATCAACTTCATCGACATTGAAGAAATCGACGGCGTATTCAGAGAACCTCTCCCCCGCATCAGCCTCGACAACCTCCCCGACGAAGGAGCATGGCTACAACCATTCAGACCGCTGACACACCTGTTGGAAGACAATAATGACTAGACAAAACACAGAGTATCCGCAGCCCGACGATTCGCACTTTGAGGAAAAATTCGTTGAAACCTTCCTCCAAGACAAACAAAAACTCATCAACACATTAGCAGGCATGTAATGGAAAACAACACCCAACAAATTAACCCCGACACAATTGCCAACACCCTCGCAAAACACGGCTACATCCTCCGCGACCGAAACACCTTCACCTCGTGCATCAAGGGAGCATACCAAACCTTCGGAAACCAAGAAATCCACCCCACATCCACAGAAAAAGCCGCCCACATCTTCTACAACATCATCACACAACACCCCTTCATCGATGGAAACAAAAGGGCAGGAATCATCATCTGCAACATGGCTCTCTACCAAGAGGGCCACCCCACCATAATCAATATCAAAGACGATCAATGGATAGAACTCGCAACAAAAACAGCCCAAGGAAAACACAACCCCCACCAGATAAAAACAATCCTCAACACCTGGATAGGAAACACATAACAATGCCGGAAACGCTCCCACTCACACAAGTACTCGAACAATACGCAAGTCCTAACATATCTGTAGGCTGGGACAAATGGCTCGAAACAACTGACAAAGAAATTCTTGACCATATTCAACGCCTCATAGACGACAAGGGGAATAACCCATACTTCGACGAACCGATCATCCTTATCGAAGATGAAACAGACGAAGACGGTGACTTCTACCCAGCCCACGTTGCGAACGGAATGCACCGCATCCTTGCTACACACCTATCGGGTCAAGAAGATATCTACGTCCAGTACGGGTACGGAAACGTAGAAGATGAAGAAGACCTCACTATAGTCGCGTACTTTTCGAGAGACGAAATAGAAAACAAAGAAACCCTCTACGATGCTGAAGATGTGCTGTGGGAAAGACTATCCTTCAGGCATGAAGGTTCAAGAAACCGAGAATGGGTTGAACCCTCATTTGGATCTTATTCAAATGAAGTAACACGCATCCATCTTTATTGCCACGACATGCAAAACATTGACCCCGAAGAAATGTTTACCCAAGTTAACAGCATCACAACAACAGTTCCATTCTACAATCTCATTGGAGTCTCAATAGAAGATTGGACAAAAGATGACATTGCGTACCTGAAAAGTTACGGGAATATTCCAAAGGAATAAACTTCCTAAAAGTGATAATCCGCATTAGCGTCAGTGACGGAAGTGGGATCTTGAAGTCCTGACCAGTCTATCTGCAACTTGTATCACAACGACATGCTAACTGCAAGACCCACAGCCAAGGCTAACGAGGAACCGCCCACAATGAGCGTCGCTACTACCAGCATCCGCTGTGACTTGCGTCGCTGTTCGCTAAGACCGGGCTGGGCACGCAGTTCCGCATGTCGAAACAGACCCATGCCAATTGCGACAATAGAAACAATCGCTAAAACTGCGAACAGTGCAAAACCCAAAAAATCCATTGCTTCCATGGTTATTCCTTTCCCTATGCCTGCACCAGTCGGCAAAATGTTTAGATATCGTGTTTTTCTTTCTTTCGTGTAGCTAAATGGAAAATACCAGCTCCCACAACCACAAAGAACAGCACTGGTGCTAACATCATAATACCATGGAACGTTTGCCTGAACAACAATCCGACAGCGTCTAGGGCTGATCCGTCCGACAAATCTTCATTATCAGTGGGAGAAACAGGCGCATTCTCCCCAGAGTTCCTCACAAACGCCAGTCCCAAAACAAGAGAAAATAGGATGCCTCCTACGACAACACCAATCCCGATAGGGAGACTTCTGTACTTTTTCGAAGCAATGAAACCAGCGATAACAGATCCGATGCAGAATACAGCAAGAAAGATGATAAGAAATGATGGCATAGTCGTAAGAAACTCCTCTAGCGGAAAAGTTACAGCTCAATAGCTATATACTAGCAATTAGCTAAGAATTCAGCGGATTATTTCTCGCCCAGCTCACTAAATGAGCCATTATCAAGCAAATCATCCACCTCTATCACACCAATCAAACCCGGCTCACCACTCTCCGACTTTTCATCTTCCACAACCGTCTCCTCGCTAGCTTCCACAGGCTCCACCACAGACTCCTTCGGAACCCACCGACGCGACACCCCCACACTTTCATCTTCCCTAGGAGCAACCTGATCTAGGACCACACCTGTATCATGGGAAACAACATCCTCATCCTCCTGAGGGGCAGACTCCAACTCGCGGACACCCTCAAACGACACCGTCGAAACAACTCCCTCATCATCAACCTCCCCACGAGACGGAACATAATCAACCCCAGAAACCAACACCAGCTGCCCCAAACCAGACCCCTCAACCGAACCTTTCTCCAACGACTCGGATCCAAACTCGCCACCAGTAACATAACTCAATACAGAATTGTTCGCCTCACGAACCTGACGAGCTCGCTCATCATACGAACGTGTCACATGCTTCACTGCCTCGACATGATCGTCAGAAACCGTCTCAACCGATTTACTATACAAAAACCCACCAAACGCAAACCCAAACAAAAACCCCACCACAATAAGCAACAAAATCACCCAAAATGACACAACACATCAACCTTTCAAAAAATAAAAATACAAACTACTCAGCCACACATTATTCCACAAACCACAACCACGGAAAGAAAAATCCCCATCCAAAATGATATACTCAACCCAAGTAGAAAGGACACACAATTGCGAACAACGGTCACAACACTTACCTCCCGTGCTGAGCCATACTGGGAGTACATTATACCTAGATACGAAAATAATGAAGAGAACGCAGAAGCAACACAACTCATCGACATCCTCCAAGAAATCGACCACCCCAGCCTCGAAGGGGAAACAGAAGCATTGTCCCACGATGAAATCGTGTCACGGCTCATGAGATCCTCAAAAACCGAATATGTCACCGTGGACAAAACCCACGCCCAAGAACTCATCGACCACAGGAAAAACGCCATCGAAACCTACGGTGAAAACAATTTCAACAACGACGAATATCAACAGCCCATCATCGACATGCTCGAATCAGGTAAACTTTTTACGATCATCCCTAAACGGGAAGCAATCATGCACCTCGTGGACACCAACTAGAAGGAAACACAAAATGCGAACAACCTACGCCAAAATCACGCACAGCAACCCCAGCTGGTCATATCTCACACCGCTAGAAGAAAACGAAGAAGCAACCACCCAACTCCTCGATATCATCGAAGAAGGTAACTACGTCGACCTTAGCGAAGAAACAATCCGACTCACCCCAGGCGAAGTCGCAATGCACCTTATTGATTTCCCTGCGACCGAATATGTCTATCTCAACGAAGACCATGTTCAAAAACTCATGAAGCACAAGGAAAACGCCATCAAAAATTTCGGCGAAGAAGCTTACAATAATGACGAGTACCACCGCATGATTCTTGATATGTTTGAATCAGGAAAACTATTCAAAGTTGTTCCAAAACACGAAGTGATCACACACCTTATCAAAAATATCTAAGGAGAAAGCACAATGACCACACAACACCTTTTCGATGATGCAGACAGCTTCAGAAACATGACATACGAATACGCAACCAGTGACAGCGCCGTGCAAAAAGTCGGGAACATGACGGACGAAGAAATACTCGACCTCATCAATAAGCACATCGACGAAGCACAAATCGCTGAAATCTTCTCCGTCGCACAAGACGCAGCCCTTACTGAAATCGAACAAAACAAATAGACCACAAGGAACACCATGACACACGCAACGCACCTACATGCCAACGACACAATCCCACAAGAAGAAACCCCGTTCGACATACTTGTAGATGACACGCTATACAACATTCACTCGAATGAAAGAACCACCATAATCGGTCGCTGGGTCACCGAGAATAACCTCAACCCAGGACCTTTCGATGACCTCCTATCCAACGAACACACCCGAACATACGTATCGCCGACGGGGAAAACGGCATACTTCATCTTCGCGGAAATGCCGACCCAGAACTCCACAGTTCAAGAACTGCAAGAAGCAGGTGTCCTTGACGCCATCAACCACACTGTTTCACAAATCGCGCAACACAGCACTACGCAACCAACAAGTGAAGATATGGAAGAATACCGCTTAGCTTAGATCAAGCAACTCCTTTACACGAAAAAGGAGAAGTGAGATCCGATGCCATACGAGGCATCGCCCCTATAGCTTAAATATGCGCCAGAAGTGCCGATGCCGAGTACAACAAAACTAACGGAACGGCATCGGCATAATCCAGTTCGTAGGACCATCAGAACCAGTTCCTGGCTTCCTACGCGCATCAAAACTCAAACCATGAACCTCTCGCAACTCTCTCGACACCTTGAGAAGCTCCACGTCGCTCACGTCATAATTCTCCCGGATAACACGAAAAACATCGTACAAATTATCCAGACCATCAAGCTTTTTCTGCTCCATCAACTCACGGGCAACACGCGAAGGATCAACACCACTCATTTAACTTCGAAGTCGTAAATCCCCCACCTCAACGCGAGCGTGAGCGAGTGTAGGTGGTGGGATATAAGACTTCCATGTCAAATAGTGTAACATTTTGTGTTATGTTTTTCATGTGGTAAAATCACACACTAGGCAATTTACTCGTATTTTTCACAAGA
>ERZ1029878.78-NODE-78-length-23048-cov-364.625799_pt1 | contig 23048 bp, 22 predicted proteins | sample MGYA00519234_ERZ1029878 | MGnify/ENA primary metagenome ERZ1029878 (study PRJEB33666, sample SAMEA4610928) | skin metagenome | biome: Human-associated habitat; feature: Malodor aspect; material: skin | place: Philippines | collected 2015-08 ... | reverse complement strand
AGGCATACTGCATACCTCTATACAGTCAGAGAATAATTTCTCATTCCATACTTCTTTTAGTGTTAATCTAATTATAACTAACACATCTTTTCATAACAAAATTATGAAATTCAATACACCTATACCTGTTTCAAACACACTATATAGTTTGATTTATCAAACCTCTATTAATATACCACGCGGTGTGAAATAAAAGAAGCGGAATAGCTTATACTATCCGCTTCTTTTGGGAGATATTAATGATTTCAGGAAACTGATACCTGACTGGTACGTTCTTAATATAGCATGTGGTATGTAAGAAAGCAAAAAAAAGTGGATAGATATTATCTATCCACTCACATCACGAAATAGTTATGATATCCATAGCATGTGCTACATCAAAATACGTACACTCAGTATATCATGTTCACTTTAAAAAGCAATAAAAAAAGCAGGTACCTAAGTACCTGCGATAAAAGTAAGTCAGTTTAAAAAGTTAAAAGAAGTTTAAAAAAATATAGTTTTTTTAGACAATTAAAATTTTCAATAGAGAGTACTATTGATGAAATAAGTATATCATGTAGTATTACCGAGTTCAAATAAAAAGAAAAGGAGTAGCATTTGCTACTCCTTAACGGTTTATGCGTTTCACGATTTATGTTATTGACATTTTGGACACCACGATAGAAAAGGTACCACCAATAACGTGTGGTGTTTTAAGAGAACCACAACTCTATGCCTTTATTTGAAAAGGGGACATATCCCTTTTAATCCTTTTTAACAGTACGTATTTCCGAACGTACAAAGCGGAATATAAAATTTGTATTTTTTTGCTGATACTATCAGCACATTTAGTATATCATGTTTAAATTTAGTGTTTCAAGTTAAAATTTAAAAGGTCACGCTTTTATGACATAATTATGCGTTTCGTTGGCGCATAAAAAAAGAAGCAACTTTACCGTGCTAGGTGAAGTTGCCTGATATATATTTAAGAGTGATTATTAAGTTGTATCTTTAGTATATCATTTATACTTTTTATATGCAAAAAAATAGCACTACCGAGGTAGTGCCAGTAGACTATTATGTGATTTTTAAAGCATAAATTATAAAACTAAGCGTTATGTTGATATTATATCAAGAATAGTATATAGGTCAAATAAAAAAAAAGGATAGCGTACTCTATCCTTTTTTTCGACTTTTATTTATCTATTAAATAATCATCACTTTGGAGGCACATTTGTAATGCGCTTGTGTTCTGCTATCAAACAGTTCCAAAATAACATAATCATCATGTTATTTTGATTTACATTAAAAAGAAATATCATATTTCTTTAGTGCAGGCATACTGCATACCTCTATACAGTCAGAGAATAATTTCTCATTCCATACTTCTTTTGATGTTTAATATTCTATTATTAAACACAAATTTAGTATATCATTGATACTTTAAACATGCAATAAAAAAAGTACCGCGAGAAGCGGTACGTGTGAGTATAGAAAATTGGATTTAGCACTGTTCTTAACGAACTATGTTGATTATAGCACTCCGCGTGTATATAAGCCAACAAAAAAAAAGACGTGCTGGTATTTCCAGCACGCCTTATGAACCTTACCGCTTAAAGAAAACGTAACTTTGTATTTTAAACTAATATTTAGGAGATGATGGTTTTATAAACCACATATTGAGTATATCACCAGTATTTTTACAACACAACAAAAACGCACAAATGCCTAAGGCACTCATGCGTTATACTATAAGCTATTAAATACGATAATCTGATTTAAGTATATCATTGATACAATGAGTGTATCAATAAAAAGAGTACCAATGAATTAACATTGATACTCTAGGCTTTTGAATGGCTTTACCACTCAATACGTAAATATCATTACCTCTAAGAGAGATATGGATTAAGTGTATATTCTATGAATTAAGTATATCATTGATACTATGTATAAGCAATAAAAAAAAGCATAAGCATCGCCAAATGCTTATACTTAACCTCCGATTTTTAAAGAGGCGATAATCTATGGAAATTAATGAATTAAGTATATCATTGACAAAATAATAATACCAATAAAAAGAGAGTATAAGCCTCATCCCTCAACTTATACTCTTCACCAAATAAAAGAGGTGTGATGTACCTAACAATAAACATTTTTCGTACCTGTAATTAGTATATCATTGCTAATGTCCATAATCAATAAAAAAAGAGCATAAGCCTAAAGGGATATGGCTTACACTCTACACAGCTAATGAACTACGACGTTGTTAAACCAACGTGTTTTTAGGAACACTTAACCTCATTTTACTCATCCCAAAGTAAAAAAGGTTAAGCTATGTTACTAAGGCTCGTTCCAAGCCGAATTAAAATAATTAATAAGAATGAAAGAATATTTTATTTATTGTACCTGTATTCAGTATATCATTACTATAATACATGAGCAATAAAAAGAGGTGGTAAGCGCCAGACATTCGCTTACCACCTCACATCGCTTTGAAATGATATCGTCGTAATCAAAAGAACTTGATTACAAATTAAGTATATCATTGTTATTTTTAAAATGCAACAAAAAATCGCATATATTTTAAAAAATATATGCGACTCTAATAAATAAAACCAAGAAAGGAGTTATTCTTGTTATGTCAACAAAAAGAATCTGTTTAAAACAAGAAAGTCATCGAAAACCAATAAAAATCGATGTAAATGTAGTATATCAAATGTAAGGGTTGAGGTAAACAAAAAAAAACCACTTATATCATATGATACAAGTGGCTCCACTAAAGTTAAAAACAATATATAAAGTAGAAAACTTATACGTAACAAATACTTCATCAAGGTATGTCTATATTATACCAAATAGGTGGGTTAAATCAAAGAAAAACCACATATACACGGGTATATGTGGCAAATTAAAAATAATAAAGGAAAAAAATGTTTATAATGTTCAAAATAATAAAGGTAATACCTTATGAAATCAGTATATCATGTGTAATTAATAAACGCAATAAAAAACCACATATACACGGGTATATGTGGCAATTTATAAATAAATACCAAAGAAAGAAGAAATATAAAAATGAAAAATGTCCACTATTAATTGAAAACATTAATCGAAAATATAAAGGTAAAACCTTTATAAAATCAATATATCATGTATGGTTAATTGACACAATAAAAAACGCACAAGCATTGAACTTGTGCGCCTAGTAAATAAAAATATTAAAAAAACAAAGACAATTGATAGAATAGGAACAAAGATATTATCTATGGCTAATATACCACGAGTGGCTGTAACTGGCAACGAAAAACAAAAAACCACAAGTCCTAATGACTTGTGGATAGTTAAACACAAAAGGTTAATTTAGTGAAGGAACCTATGTTCCATAATCTTAGTATATCGTGTTGTATTTCTATAATCAAGAACAAAAAGAAAACATCCCGTTATATAACGGGACGTCGCCTTGTTAACACACATTTTTTTATAATAAAATTCGTAAAATAAGTATATCATGACATATCATACCAAAACAAGTGGTAATGAAATAACTGTTCATTTACGCGTATGTTTGCTATAATATATCTATGCTATTGCTTAACGCATAGCACATTCCAAGTTTTATTTTGTACGTTTATGAATCTTTGTCTTTTAAATAAACATAATTGTGGATATCATTATCCACAACAACTCTTTAAGTTTATTAATTAATTTATCCCCTGATAATATATCAGGGGCTTTTTTTATACCTAAATTCATTAAAATTTAGAGGGTTTTTCAAGCGTTAGATTGCACTTTGTATGAAAAATTATATTATTATTGTTGACACATAAAAATACTAATGATATACTAAAAATGTATTAAAAATAACAAACAAAAGAGGTTATAAAAAAAATGAAATTAGTGGAAAAGTCTTTAAAACAGATTGCAAAGCAATTAGAAATAAGAAATGCGTATATAGAGCATGAGGTAGCAAGAGATATGCGTAAAAGAGGAGTAGAAACAGAAGAAGATTTAAAGTTAAAAGAACGACTAGATGACATTGATAAGAAGTATGAAAAAAATATTTAAGGAGTGAAAAATATGTTAAAACCACCAAAAACAATTGTACCGTATAGCAAAACAACGGTTGATAATAAAGAGGACTTTAAAGAGGTCATGGCACGAGGTGTAACCGACTTACCAAACACAAGAAAAGAAACGTTACACAATGTATTAGATTTTATTTTTAAACAAATTAAAGAAGGTAACATGGATAAAAACTTAGGCTATATTGCATTTGAAACAGTAGCCAATAATTCTATGCCACCAGTTAAGTGGGAAACAGTTAAGTCAATGTGGGATGAATACGAGAATAAATACAAATTAGAAGAACAATAAACGAAAGGATGACATGAAAAATGACAAAGACAACCATTACAAAAGAGGAATTAAACACAATCTTAGATGATATGTGTTTTGAACAAGATGATATTAAAGATGAATTACGAGAAGATGTGTTAAATGCAGTGGTTAGCGTATTTGGTACAAAAAATGAGGAAAATCAATTTGAACTAAATAGCGATATCCTTAAAGCAAAAGATAGTATCAATCAGTTAAAACGTGAATTAAAAGAACATACAGATATTGAAACGATTTACAATTTAGACAGTACCATCACAACGATTTGTAACAGTATTCGTACAGCGTTATTATTCCATGTTAATAGTGATAAGATTGTGAATGTAGATTTTAGAGGGTTAAGACATGAATTATTAGATTTACCAAGTCGAGAATTTGACGTTACCAAACGAGAACTGCATGTTGATATCTTAAATACGATTCAAGATTTGAATAAACATGAAATTAAAACAACAAATATACCAAAAGGGGAGAGACCTGATACATTCACAACAACACTTAGTGAACTCAAAGAGAATTTAGAATACAGCTTTTCATTCAACGAGGTCGTTGCGTACACATCGGCTGTTCTTGATATGGATAAAGCAATCATTGACACATACAGCACATTAACAAATAAAGTATTGTTCTTTGATGAAAGAATGACAGTCCATTTAGATAGAGATAATTTACGTCAAACGTTAGAGAACAAGTTAAAAGATATTGCTAAACCAAAAGACAGTAATGATGAGGAACTATTTAGTGAGAAAATGGCAAAATTAATCGCTGAACGTATTGATTTAACCATGCAATTATTATCTATGTGGAAACATAATGATGTGGTGCGATTATCTTACAAAAATACGTACAATATCCTAAAAGAAATTGCACGGGTTAGTAAGAAACAACGTAGAGTTGACTTTTACTTTAATCGAGGTACCGTTGAATACAATCTACTTGAACCAATGATTAAATTACAAAAAGAAAGCGAAAGTAAAAATAACATTATCATTGTGGGATAGCATGTAACAGCACGTGAAATAAGCGTGCTGTTTTGGTTTATCTAATAAAAAGAATAGAAGGTGTATATATGAATATAGAACTCCTATTTATCACGGGGTTAATTTGTTTAGGTATTATAGGACTAACCATGAGTATGTTTATTAAGGGTACAACCAACGTATCCATTTCTCAAATCACTGGATATATAGCTGGCGTATTGATGATGATATCGTTAGGGGTACTAGGTTATACACATTTAATATTAAATCCAGCAGTTTTAAAAACAACGCTCATCATTTATTCAATCGTGACAATAACAGTAGGCGTTATCAATGTTTGTGAACATATCACTAAACAAACGTGGAAACAAAACGTTATCAGTTTTAGTGTAGGTGCGTCCCTTACAGTGATAGGGTTTAGTATGATTTACCTAATCGTATCAAATCAAGTGAGTGCCTTATCATAACCATTTATGTGGCTGACATATGTCAGTCATTTTTTTTATACATGAATATAAATGATATACCAAGATTAACTAGTGACATGTTACAATATATAAAAATATTAAATCAAAAAGAGGTGTAACAGGTGAGTGAGCAAACAGAAGCGATTTTTTTAGTAGGTGCTATTTTTGTCTTAATGATACCATTGCTATCATTTATAGAACCTAGTGGCACATCGTTAAAGGAAAATATAAAAGAAACAATAAAAGGAATGTTAGTTGCAAGTGTTATAATTTTAGTCGCAGGCTTTGTTAGTTACATAGATGTCTTACAGGATATTGTGGACTTCACAAAAAGCAAAACATTTTTAATTCCACTTATGATATTAACCATAGGAATACCTACATTATGGGGATTGATTAACATGATTAAAAATATAAATAGTAAAAATTATAAAATGAAAATTGTTAGTTTTTTAGGAATTATGGCAATTATCATTTTGTTTAACGTGATGGGATATATAGTTATGACACAAGGCAAAGCGCCTATTGTATCATATATGTGAGAATAGAAAGGGTGGAGTTGTATGAGTATGTTTATAACATTTGGGATATCATTTGTTGCGTTAATAGGGATAGCACTTGTGTTGTTTAACAAACGATTAAAAGTACCTAAAATAGATAAGTGGCTTATTTTTGGTGTAACGTTTATTTTTTTAATGTCAGCCAGCACAATTATTTCATTGGGGTTAGGTCAAAACAAAATTGCGATGGGATGTTTGTATGGTGGATTAGTTTTCATGTATCTCATTATCAATAGCTTTGGCTTTTTCAGACATGACGATAATAGAAAAAGAAATGTACTTGGGTTCATGATTGCAACAGGAGGCGTTATTGTTATCAGTGCAGTTTCATATTACGTAACCACACATCCGAATATATTTATCTTTTAACAGCATGTAGCGTAAGCGACGTGCTTTTTTTTATGCTCAAATTTAACGCGTATTAGCTTATTTTAGAGGTGTTTAAGTGAACATGATAAATAATGCGAGTAATCATCTAATGGCTGTAAAATAGGCTAAATTTTAATGATTTAGAGGAGGTTTAGAGATAAATTAAATAATAAAACGATAATTGGTAGAAAATGAGCAGATTATCTACCAAATAGGGTCAAAATAGAGGTTTTTTAAAGATAAATTGCTGGATTTAGGTAGATTATCTTAAAAAAGTGTGTTTGAAAATAGCAAATCTATTTTAAAATCACTCATTTGGGTGGAATTAAGCATTAAAACGGTTGGGAGATGGATTTCAAGTAAAAAATCGAGGGTCAAATCGAATTATTAAAGATAATTGGTAGAAATCGAGCAGATTATCTCCCAAAATAGGGTCAAAATAGAGGTTTTTTGAAGATAAGGTGCTGGATTTAGGCAGATTATCTTCAAAAAAGCATAAAAAAAAGTATAAAAAAAGATAATTGGTAGATAATTGGTAGAAAATAAGCAGGTTATCTACCAAATAAGGTCAATTTTGAGGTTTTTTTCGAGATAAGATGCTAGATTTAGGCAGATTATCTAAAAAAAAGTATAAAAAAAGAGAAAGTCTGCCAACTTTCTCTTTTTTCGTATTCATAAATGAAAAATCATTTAAAAATACAGAATAGCTTGTGTTTGATGTCATGATATTTTTATAAAAAACTTAATATTCTACTGAATACTAAGGGATTACAGTATTAAATATAAATGATTTACTAAGATTTGTCAATGTGATTAAAGAAAACATGCTTTGAAAATAGCAAATCTATTTTCAAAGCATGTGAAAAGACTAAAAATCACTCAAATTTGTGTTTTTAATTGGTTTTCAAGCGATTTTTGGCATAAAAAAAGCAGGACATGACGTCCTGCCTGAATACTATCTTCATACACTATGATAACTCAGTAAAAAACTACTAAGAATCTATTTAAAATCATAAAGGATATACTGAAATTTGTCAATGTGATTAAAGAAAACATGCTTTGAAAATAGCAAATCTATTTTCAAAACATGTGAAAATACTAAAAATCACTCAAAATTGTGTTTTTGATTGGTTTTCAAGCAATTTTTGGCATAGAAAAAAGCAGGACGTAATGTCCTGCTAGAACAAACTAGTAAATTAATCCACATACTATTTTTTTTTCATAATAGTAAAAAAAAACAACTCAGTAAAAATAACTCAGTAAAAAACTACTAAGAATCTATTTAAAATTATAAATAATATACTGAAATTTGTCAATGTTATGTAATGAATAATTTGTAGTGGAAATGTATGATATTTAAGGGTGATTAGTGATATAATAGACAAAAGGAAATAAAAAAAAGAGTAAGTTTGCGTCAACAAACTTACTCAACAAGGAAATGATGTTACTACCATATAAACATCAGATATTTCAATATCATTATAGCATTTCAACTAAGAAATAACCACAACTTTTATATTGTTATTTACTTGATAAACATAGTATATCATGTGTATTTGAAAAAAGATACTGAAATCATTAATTTATGTCAATTAATTATACAAGTGATATATAGGTATCTCAATCAATATACATAAATAATTGAAATATATGATGTGACTCATTATGGCTGTAACCTCTTTCCGATATTTTATTTCCAAAAAATATTATGAAAGGGGTATTTTTATGCCTAATACCAATGTTAAACCACATTTTGAAACGCCACAAAAGGAAAAAGCGTTTTATAGTCCGCTTCTCGCGACGTTAAACAAGAAAACGATACGTTTACTAGATGACGAGGATAATGATTTAGATAGTAGATTGAACGAACGTTGTGGTAAAGGGACGAAAGCGAACGAATTATTATCTGAAATTAAGTATATTTTAAATAACTTTCAGCATATCGACAGCAGTACCTTTGAAACATCGCCAAAATTACAATTATCAACGCGCGCATCACATGAACATATGGAAAACTCACGAGATTTCTTTGATGCCATGACTTATGCGATGTATGAGATTGCAAAGACGTATTCTACCAATGCAGTATTTATCAATATGACATATTCATTAGACATTGTATCGAGTGATGACCTAAAACAAAGTGACAAACAGAAAAATTTCAAAGTAGAACCAACGATTGTGTCATATCACATTGATGATAAGGCATTAGGATATTTCTTGTATCATGTGTTATATAAAAATCGTTTGATGGCGTCATTTTCAAAAAGTGAAAATGCGAAACCATATTACTCCTATAACGAAACACTGAACCATTGGGAATTTAATGTGGGACGTACAATGAAAAATAAAGAGATTAAGAATTATGCAGACAACTTATGTGACTTTCTAAATTATGATTATGACACAGGAAGTAAAAACAAAAAGTTTAGTGTAGATAGAGCCTTTAATAACGCCTTAAAGAATATTAGATATGTTAAAGATAATCGCATTGACTATCTTGAAAAATTCACACAATCATTTCCACAGTGGGTGCAATTTAAAGATTTAATCTATGATTTACGCGAGCATAAAGTTGCTAAGGCACAACCATTCTTTAAATTAAAACAATACCATGACTATCGTATTCCAACAGGACTAACAGATGATGAGATAGATAATTTACCAATAGATGATGAACTTAATGGTATTGACTTTGAGAATGGCTTATATGACGATATTTTGAAATCAGATAATGACATTTCAAGACGCATTAAAGACCTTTTTGTTGATTGCACGATAACCAAAGAGGAGGTACGAGAAAAGGCTGATATTGTCATTCGACGCATGAGTGAGAACTTTTCAGAAGATAAACATGAATTTGTGTTATCGGTATTAGGGAACTTGTTTTACCATTCAAGTGATTGGGCTGTAATTTTATTTGTACGTGGGGGTGCTGGAATAGGTAAGTCAGCTTTATTCAACTATTATTCAGAACATATTATTCAAGATGACAACTATTCCAATATCAACCAAATCAAGCTAGAAAATGATTCACGATTCATTGAAAACGCCTTTTATGGTAAAGAGTTCAACTTAATTGGGGAATTAAATGGCGATGTGTTACACAAAAATGTTATTCAATATTTTAAAGATACATTGAGCAACAGCGTATCTATCGAGGAAAAAGGAGGCAATCACAAATCATCAAAAATTTACGCTAAAGTGATTGCGTTAGGTAACGATGGTCAAATCCCCACAGTTAAAACAACAGATGCCAATGATGGTGGGTTAAAACGTCGTATTGTACTAATAGATTGCTTAAAAGAGCCGAAAACGAATGATTTCTTCAAAGATTATCCAATGGATAAGATGAGAAGTGCTAAGACGTATTTTGCAATGTTATGTATGATGACATTTAACGCACATCAAAAAGATATTGCGAAATTCCAGCATCCAAATTATGGCGGTTGTTCAAATAGAGTAATAGATGGGTTCACAAGTACAGAAATGGTTAAATCGACGCAAAAATACTTTGCTTCTCATGATAGATATAGAAAATTCATGTGTACTATTCCTGATAGATACCGTGATAACTGTAAAGACACGCATAATCCAAGTGCTGAATTTATGGAGGAACCGTCAATATTTAGAAAATGGTTGAATTTCCAAACAGCGAAAACAATTAAAGATTGGTTTTATGAGTGGTATTCAGAAGAATATCCACACTCAAACATCAATAAAGACCGATTTGCGATTTATTTAGAAGATACGCATAACATTAAGGAAAAAGCACGACGTTGTGAATTTGCTGGAAAATCAAAAGTAATAAGAGGATATGGTGAATCATTTACAGAACTTGTAGAGGAAGTTGTTTATGAGGATGCACCATATTTAACCATCGGTCACAATTCTGAATTAGATGATATTGAATAATAAAATATTAAAAGTACACCTGAACTCAGGTGTACTTTTTTTTGTTCAAAAACAACAATAATTTATAAAATTTATCCAAGTGTTACAAAATTATCCTGATTTGTTACAAATCTTGTAACAGATTTAAAATCTCAAACACTTACTCTCCCAACGACTTCAAGACTTCGTATTTTTGGCTGTTACAAGCTGTTACAAATTTTGTAACAGCTATAACCGTTGGGGGAGTAAGTACACAACGATTTTTCACATGAATTTTCACGATTTTCCACCAAGACGTATTTTTAACACCATCCCCCACACGTCATCCAGTAGTGGATATTAAAATGATTATATAAGGAGAGAGGGGTATTAGAATTTTCAACACCTTAAAAAGTATTAAAATAATAAAAACAAACTCTCAAAACCTTTGGGAGAGTAAGGCTCAAACCTGTTACAAAATTTGTAACAAGTTGTAACAGGAATGATTACGGAGTAGCTTAAAGTCTTGTGGGAGTAAGCGCCATTTGGGGTCAAATTTGTTACAAAATTTGTAACAAAATCGGGTATTTTTGTAACAAATCGACGTTTTTGACCGTTTTTTAAGACATTGGTTACATTTTACACTGATAAAAAGTAGGTTACATATTACACTTTGACTATTTTTAGAGGATTTTTATTAGTTTACATGTGCGTATGCTTAAAAGACACGTTTTTTATGACTAATAGGATATATGCTAATTTATATATCTAAAAAAAATAGGGTAATGATTTTGTAAGAGAAGTACAAAAATACCCGCTTCTAAATCTCAAACCTCTTGTAGCAGTAAGGCTCAAGTTGGTTACAAATTTTGTGGAATTTTGTAACCATAATAATTACGAATAGCTTAAACCTCTTGTGGGAGTAAGGTTCAAGTTGGTTACAAAATTTGTGGTAAAAAAGCGATTTTTTGTGGTATTTTGTGGTATTTTAAGTGAATTATAAGAAAAAAAGTTAAAATAACGTTAGGATTGACATATAAAAATAAAAAATAACGTCTACAAGCACGTAGATGTTATTTTTTTTTTTAATATTTAATAATGGTAATGTTAAAATTAAATTGATTTTGAAGCGGGGACGATACCTGCAGATAAACAATCATATGAAAGGAATGATTTATAATGAGCCTTAATGAATTGATTAAAATTTCAATTAATGGATTAAAAGAAAATTACAACATGACTGATGTGAATGAAGTTGTAAAAGCAATTAAAGAAAAAGTGTCGAAAGGAATGATTACTAAAGAGGTTGCGTTTGATATGTTACAAGGTATGTCGAAACAATCAACGCCTGAAGTAAAAATGAAACATATTTTAACAGTGTGGGAAAACATACCTTCAATTAATAAAATGAAGTTAGAGAATGTGCGTTTACAAGAAATAAAAGAACAATCTAGATATGGATTAAAACACCAAGATATTCGCAAAGTCCAATATGAAGAATTAAAACATCTTATTAATAATTTGAATTTCCACATACGGTACAATAATCTTAACATTCAGACCAAGGAACGTATTATTGATAGATTCATCAAAAACACAGAAACTCTATATCTATCAAATGATGATATACAAGAAATACGTGGAAATGAAAAAGAGTTACAAAAATAAATTCACATCTAACTAAAGCATCCAACAAAAGTTGGGTGTTTTTTTATATTATTTATACTATTAGTGTTGACGCACAAAAATATTAATGATATACTAAATATGTAATAAAAAAATAACAATTAAAAGAGGAGTTAATGTCATAATGAAAGATGAAAGTATCTTTAGAGAAATAGCAAAACAACTAGAAATTCAAAATGCCTATACGAGTTTTGATATGACAAGAATAAATAAAGAGCATATGACGAGCATAGACAAAAAAGAACTACAAAAGAAATTGAAGTATATTGATGAAAAGTATAGTGGAAACAACGAGTTCATGAAAACAACAATCGACAGCCATGATGATTTAGAACGTGTGATGGTAACTGGCGTTGTTAAACCATCAATGAAAAGGTTGGAAATGTTACGCAATGTTGCTAAATACATTTTTAAACAAATGGCTAATAATAAAATGACTGAACAAGAGGGATATGAGTGTTTGGAAACAGTGGCGAATCATTCAACACCACCTGTACGATATGATGAAATCAAAGCGTTGTGGAACGATTATGCTGAAATAAGTAATAGGAAACTAAAAGAATAAACAATGATAGGTTTAGCTAGTAAGCTAAGCCTATTTTTATTGCTTAAAAAAGGCATAAAAAAGAGGGTACAAGACCCTCGCTGGAAATAATTTTGATGTAAATATTGATAATTAAGCATAAGCACTAAGACAATTCATATAATTTAGAAGGAATTACCATCATTAAATATATATGATTTACTAAGATTTGTCAATATAGTATTCATTCCCGTTTAATATGAGCGTGTTATATGTACGTGGATAGACATAAACCTCACGTCCACGGTTAAAAAGGTGGCTGAAATCAGACGTAAATCATACATTCAATCTAAAGTGGTTAAAATCGACCACTTTAACACGCTATAACCTATCTAAATAATCACACAGCGCTTATTTTAGCGACTATATTTATAAATTCGATAAATTGTAGGGGAAATAGAACAATCGCTTAAAATAGGCTGTATTTGATTCATTTTAGGCATAAAAAAAGGCACCTCCACGCAGGTGCCTTTGTCAATTAGATTAAATTAAAAAATGGAGATAGCATTAAATTTGCTAACTATAAATACCTAACAATTAGCTGGGAACCAATCGTAAGTAAATAATAACATCATTTACTAAAATCGTCAATCATAAATATAAAAAAACAGGTGGAAAACCACCTGCTGAATATCACTAAATATTTTTTATTGGTTGATACGTCTGTATCTATAAGAAAGTGCGTTTAAATTATCACACTTCATATATTCCGTTTATAATTTAACAGTATTTACTAAAATCGTCAAATAAAGCAATAAAAAAAAGAGGCATAACGCCTCTTATCAGTTTAGGAAATGTATCTTTGATTGAAGTAGTATAATCCTTCGCAAATCAAAAATGAGTTTTTTTAATGTACTACATATATTAAAATATCATCTTTTACTAAGATTGTCAATAAAAAGATAAAAAAAGAACCAGTATAGTAATCACTATACTGGTAGAAAGTTGGTTAAACTATAAATGAAAACTCAATATTTAACAGAAAAACAGAAAAAAAATGAATCAAATTCATTTTCTGATATAAATATAACATCATTTACTAAAAATGTAAATAAAAACATAAAAAAAGACGGGGTTCCACGCCCGCCACGTTGATAAGATTTTCTTCATTGATTAGCAATATCAATGCTTAGCAATTAGTAGATATGATATACCGTAACAACTGGAATAACAGTATATCATGGTTAAATAGTAACACCTTTTACTGAAATCATCAAATAAAACGCATAAAAAAAAGAGGACTTATAGTCCTCAAAGGTATTAGTTTATTGAAACAACATAACATGAACGGTTGACTAAACCGTCACTCTATAAATGAAAGGTGGGTGACTAATCCACATCCATAGTATAGCAAATGATACTTAAAAATGACAGTGATAACCTCATATCATTGTATAAGTATGTATCTATATGTATAAAATCGTAAAAGGACAACAAAAAAGCCCTCTTCGGCTCAACCGTGTGAGGACTAAAAATAACAAAAAAGTAGGTTGTAATAAAAAAAATGAAAATTAAGAAAAGCTGGATAACTCCAGTCAAATCTGTTATTTTTCGTTGCGCTTCTGTTTTAAGCACATTCATAATATAACATGATATACTGAAATCGTCAACTGAAAATATAAAAAAAGTTTTAAGAAAATATAAAGAACATGTGAAAACATTGGTATAACAGCGTTTATAGTAATAAAAAAAAAACCACACATAATGTGTGGCGTATTAATATGAATTTGTGATTTTAGAAAAGAAGAAATATCGCAAGACACACGATGCGATACCATTACTATATAATACTTAAATTAGAATTTCAAGAAAAGAGAATAGTGACATATAAAAAAAAGACCTCTTATGGCTTACTACCATAAGAGGTTGATTACACAGAAAATTACATTATAAGGAGACACTCACATGGATTTCCACCACGTGAGCAGACAAAAAAATATAAAATATAAAAATCAAAAAATTATAACCTAGAAATACTGTTTTTTAAAACTATTAAAAAATACTAGAAACTACTAGAAATAAATGGAAAACTATATATATAAAGATAGAAAGAATATAAGTCGTCACTTAACGTGACACATTTAGTATATCATATATACTTCAAAAAACAAACAAAAAAAACCACATGGCATAAAACCATGTGGCGTGAGAAAATAAAATGAATAAATAAAGATTAAATACCAGTTAGTAAAAAATTAAAAAGAAAAGAGATTAAAAAATGGAAATAATTAAATATTAAATCTTAAAAAAAAAACCTCAAAATAATAAGGTATGGTATAAGTATAGCAGATTTGAATAAATTCTCAACATATAAAAAACCTTATCATGACGTTCTATCATGATAAGGTAAAAATCAAAAAAGGATGATTTAAAATATAATTATCAAAAAGTTACTAAAATTAAACCAAAAGTATTGAATATAGAAATTAAAAAAAAATATACAAAAGAGATTTTAATACTACTATAAAGGAAATCGAGTATGTCGAACGATATCGACACATATAGTATAACATCAACTACCACTTATTAAAATATGTGGTTTGTCGTAAAAAAACATTTGTTGTCCAAACGTCTGATAACTCCAACATTTTTACAACATCTGAGGGTGGTTGACTAGCACCCTGTAAATAGACAGTCATATAGACATCTATTATCAGTATTATATAACATTTATTAGTGATAATATAATAAAAACTATCGGAAATCGAAAATTCTCGCCACAAATAAATTTGAAAATTTCTTTGTCTGAGATAAAATAACATGAAAAAACAGATACCACTATTCATTTCGATAGGGTATCTGAATAATACTATCTTCACAAAAACGATATTGAAGGATGCGTTTTCCGACGCAAAATCAGTATATCATGTTATAACGTAAAATACAAAAAAAAGTCCTAACAAATGTTAGGACGCTACACAAGAAAATTAAGTATGTATCAATTATAGCATAAAAAATGATGTGGAATGAGTAAACCACATCATTTAAATTAATTATTAGGAGATTCAATGATTACTATTAGTAAAAATGAATATTTAAACTTTGACAAATACTATTTTGAAAAATAAAAATACAGAAAATAGAAAACAGAAAATAAAAATAAATATAAATATCTGATAAATATTTATAGGCTTATAATAACATGATATACGTAAAAAGACAAGTGAGCATAAAAAAGGTGTGATGTGAAAACACATCACACAAGAAATACATTATAGTATATCCAAACTATTTTGGGTCATAGTTTTGAATTTGAATCAATGTTTTCCGCCATTGATGTGGCAATTATATCACAAAAAGTGCGTCCTGAGAAACGTTGTGTGGTGCAACGAGAAAATAGAGTATGTATAATGATTAACCTTAATGCAATTGACAGACTGGTTAAAAACAGGCTAAAATAAACATGATATACTGAAAATAAAAATAATAATTAAGGATGAACGACAATGACTAATCAATTAACAGTAGAGCAATTAAAAGAATTATTAGAAATACAAAAAGCATTTGACGATAAGATTCCAACACTTAATTTACAAGATAGCAAGACTGCGTATGTGATTAAATTTTTTGAATGGTTTAAGACATTAGAAACATACAAGAATTGGAAAAAGAAACAGGGTAAGCCATCAGATGTTCAATTAGATAAATTAGCAGACATGTTGGCGTTTGGATTAAGTATTGCAAATCAAACGTTAGGCAATAGCGATATATTGAGTGAAGATGAAGAAATTGAATTTGCAACAAAGATTATAAATAGAAATGGATATACTTTGAATTTTAGTCGTGAACATGAAGTGAAAAGGTATTTAAAAAGTATTGTAAATGTAACGTTGAGCAAAGACACAGAACCATTGCAACAAACGTTAAGAGCGATACACATTGCCAAATCGTATTACACTATCAACCAACTCATATCAGCTTATAAAAAGAAAATGGAATAAAATCATATCAATAAAAGAAACGACTTAAATGTGTGTTTCTTTTATTTTTTTATTATAAGTGTTGACACACAAAAATGCTAATGATATACTAAGTATGTAATAAAAAATAACAAACAAAAGGTAGGTTTTATAAATGTATAAAGTAAGTTATAAAAATGGTGATAAAGTATTTGAGGCAAAAGACGTAACAGAATTTGTACCACTATTACAAATCAGTTTACATGATGAACTATTAGACTGGATTGATAACACAACTAATGTAGGTGGCGGGTCACATTTAAGTGATTGTGATGAAGATGAATTAAGAAATACTGAGGGAATATTGAGAGATTTAATGGAATTATCATCATTATATTCTAAAGAACAACTTCTTATTTTTAACCATGTAAAAGATATTTTTGATATTACGACTGACGAAAATCATGAACTAGGAACAATTACAATGTATCATTTGGAAAACAAAGAGGGTCGTCATGAGAATTTAAACCAACATCAATTACAACGAGTGTATATCAATGAACTATTAAAACGAAAAGAAAAAACAAGTCACTTACTCGTTTTAAATGACGTATTAACAGATAACGAAAAACGCCAATTATTTAATATCGAAAAAGAAACAATTAATTTAGATAAATTAGAAAGTGAGATGAAGTAAAATGTTATTTCAAATTATTGGATATTTAATTATGTATTTAATCATGACATTTATTTTTGTAGCACCTGTACTCTATGCAATTAAAACATCAACAGGTCGTATGGAACGAATGTTTGAAAATTTCAAGTACACTTCAAAATTAAGACAACGTTTATTTGGTGGTAAAAAAGTATTATTCAAACAATCAATACTTTATGGTATTTTACCAACATTACTCATATTCGTTCTATCATGGATTGGTAGTTCGGATAGATTTATTACAGTGATTATTGGTGGAGCAACAATGTATTTCTTCACTAAGTGGGTGACAAAAAAATCAATCGAATTATATGAAACACAAATGTAGTGCCTAAGCACTACATTTTTTTATTTTTTTATTTGAGTGTTGACACACAAAAATACTAATGATATACTATGTATGTAATAAAAATTAAACAAACAAAAGGTAGGTCATTGAAAATGAATTTAGTAAAAAAAGAACATATTCAACCATTAGATAAGGTAACAGATTTCCGAGAAACAACGACACGATTTGAAGATTTAACATATAATTTAATGAAAGCAGTCATCCTCATGGAACAAAAAGGACTAAAGAATATGCGAAAAGTGATTGAGAATTATATCACACCAGCCATAGATGAAAATTGGAAGATTGGCTTGAAACGTAACTTTGAAAAAGCCCATCTATTATTTGAAGAACAAGATATTGAATTAAAATTGACTGAGGAAAATGAACATTACCACATTGGTATTAGTTTTAAAACAACTGACAAATTAGACCCTGAGTTATTAGCAGGCGCGATGTTACAAGACATTTATAAAAAGAAAAATTTTTCACTTACCAATGTAGTACATTACGATAGATTATTAATGAAAGATTATACAGAATATGTGAATAAAGTATTAAAATCAAATTATCAAAAAGCAATTGACATCACACTTTCTGAATTAAAACGTCGTAACGTGACAGTGTTCACTGAAACACATACCTTATATGATGGGACTTATTACGATTTAGCATTAAACTTTTAAAAAAAAGTATATCATTAGTGTTGACACACAAAAACACTAATGATATACTAAGTATATAATAAAAATAAACGAAAGAGGTTTTAAAAATGAAAGAATTAACAAAAGAACAATTAGAATTTGAGGAAGATGAAATTTTAGATGCAGAATGTGAAGAGTGCGGTCATCATATGGAAGGTTTAGATGAGGAACCTGAGGAATGTGAGGAATGTGGAAGTACAGAAATCATTCCAACCACTCGCCACGAGAACACGGAATGTGAAAGATGTGGACATTATTTCGACCCGTGGGAAGATGCATATGTGGATAAAGAAAATCTAACAGATTTTTATTGTGAAGATTGTTACGAGGAACTACCTGATAAATAAAGTATAGCCAACAGGCTATGCTTTATTTTTTTTTTATCTTTTTTTTATCATTAGTGTTGACACATAAAAATATTAATGATATACTATAAATGTAATAAAGATAACAAACAAAAGGTAGGTTATAAAAATGAACAACAATTTTGAAAGAGTTATAAAGAGTGTAAGATATGACATTAGTGAGGGAGAGCGTAAGCGACTAAGTGACAGAATTAATAAGAAAATTGAAGGTAAAGCGATACTTCATGGTAAGCTAATTGAACTGGATAGAGATGAAGTGGAAAAACATCTAACAAAGCAAATGGATAAAGAAATGTTGGATGCATTTTTTAGAGAAGCGGATAGAGATGGATATAGATTTTACATCAATAGAAAATACGATATTAAAACAAATCAATTTAGAGAAAACGACATTGACGACCTTGTATATATCCTAGAAGATATGAATATGATTCCAACGGTATCAGAAGAACTTATCAAATCTGCGAAACGTGTTATTGAAGTGATGAATAACATGGTACAAGAATTGATAAGTGAATGTGGAAATGATGTGAAAAAATTTAGAGATATTCTAAACGGTAAGATGAAATTGCCTGATGTTCATACCAAAGCATTTAAAGACTTGCTACGTAAGTATGTATCAAAAAGTAATGAAGAACTTATTTCAAATGCACTATACGACAAAGTGCCTAAAGAAAATGGTATTGTGTACACTGGACTAGAAAATGGAAACATCATGTTGATTAATGATGAACCTGCACACGCACATGTTTATATCATCAATCCAAAGAAAGATACGATGCGTTATGAAAAACGTGTGAGTGGAACTATTATTGAAGAACAATCAGAAGATATTTCATTTGGGGATATTCTCACATTGGATGAAACACTTAATGGTTATGACATATCAGGTGTCGTTGAAACATATATCGAATTGAGAGATTATTTTAAAACAGTTTAATACTCAAACCATATGAGGCATGTCCTTATATGGTTTTTTTAAAGATTTATTTCATTTGAGTGTTGACACAAAAAAATATTAATGATATACTATGAGTGTAATAAAAAAAAAAGAACGACAAAGGTAGGTTATAAAAAATGAAAACCATATTTTTTAGATTAGAAGAACATATTAAAAGTAGTTATAAAAGTGAAAGACTAGAAGAATTAACAAATGAACTTAATGAAATGTTAGGGAATAAAGCGAGTATTAATCATTACGCAATTAGATTAAATGATGACGAATTAAAAGCGAGATTAACAAATGAAATAGATAAAGAGATGATTGGAGCATACTTTGAAACAAAAGATGAATATGATGATGATACAGAAGATTATTCAATCAATTTAAACTATCATCTTTTATCACAAGAATTTCTAGGTAATGACATTAGTCGTCTTGAAGAAGTATTAGATGAAACAATGCCATTGCAATCAGTGATAAATGATATTTTAGAATCAGCGAAACGTGTATTAAAAGTATTAGATAATGCGGTGCAAGAATTAATTACAGACTGTGGTGATACATTAAACGAATATATCGAAATTTGTAAAAATAATATAGCATTACCTGATGTAGAAAGTAATGAATTTAAAGCCTTAGTTCGTAAACATCTTCATACAACACCTGAGTTTATTATTTCAGAAACACTAACTGAAATGACACCAAAAGAAAATGGATATCGTCATGGCGTATATAATGATAAAGAATATGTATTAATTAACGAAACGAAAAATTATGCTAATGCGTATTTCATTAATATAAATAATGACACGGTACGTTATGAAAGACATGCTAATAATAAACGATTGGAAGTATCAAAAAATATTCCATTTGATGATATTCTATCTGCTGGAGAAACGTTAAACGGTTATGACCTATCAAGTGTCGTTGAAACATATATCAAATTGAGAGATTATTTTAAAACAATTTAATACACAATAACCACGTAAGGTATCACACCTTATGTGGTTTTATTTTTGTGAAATGACCTCTCTCTTGTTTAGTATTGACACACAAAAATGTTAATGATATACTTAATATATAATAAAAGAACAAAGGTAGGTTTTTTAAAAGATGAAGTACATCAGATTAGATAATACCAATTACCATGTAGCAAATGTAGTTGAAGATACGTATGAAAAAATCGAGATTAATGTTAAAGACGCTGATGAAAAATTAGATACGATTTCAATACAAGCAGATGATTATGAGAGTAGACCGTTAGTCATTGACCCAGTGTTAATGGTTGATACGATTGAGGAATATGTACTACCTTATAATAACCAATGCTTTGATGAAAACATTGGACGTTATGGACAAGTCATTATGGTTATTCGTGAAGATACGATTAATCCAATTCGTAGTGTGATTGAATTTAAAGAAGGATATCGTGAGGAATATCATATTGATAAAGAGAATAAAAAGAACAATCGTGTCACATATATGGTTCGTCGAAACTTACGAAACTTTGACACATACGAAAGTCATGATAATCCATCAACACGAAACATCCACTTGGTTGGAAAACGCCAAGAACATAACTTCACTGAATATATTTATGCTATTCATAAAATCAGAGGTATTGGTCGTATCTTGAAAAAACACGAAAACAAAATTGAAGATAATTTTAATGATATGAAAGACTTACAATTATTCTATAATTAACCCTGAACTGATAATCACTTGAGGTATTAAACCTCAGGTGGTTTTATTTTTTTTAGATTAACCTTTCTCCCGATTTAGTGTTGACACACAAAAATATTAATGATATACTAAGTATGTAATAAAGATAAGACATCAAGAATATCCCAACAAAAAAGAAGTAATCGAAACAAAAAAATAACAAAGAAAAAGAGGTTTTTAAAATGGCAAGATTTAATAAAAAGAAATATATGGAATATTTAAATGAGATTGATGAGTATGGTTATGCAACTGACAAGCAAGTTTACTACGCGATTGGTTTACAAAAACAATTGTTAGATAAAAAAGAAAGTTTACCTGAGTATAAGTTACGTAATATGTCATTACCACAAATGACTAAATATTTAAGTCATCTTATTCAAGCGAAAGAAGAAATGGATATGTTCCAGCACGCGTTACAATTTGCATAAATTATATCGAAACAACCTAAAACATATCAAAATTAAAATATTCAATTTAAAGGTCATTTTAGAGCATTTAAGATAAATACGATAAATAATACTTAAAAAGATATAATGTTTTAAAATGACCTACCTGTATTAATAATAAACATACATTTAGAGTTTATCGTTGATATAACTAAAATATCTAATAGGAACATACAAAATGGTATGAAAATGAGGGGAAAATAAGTCATTTTAAGTAAGTTTGAGTAAAATGATAGATAACCACCCGATTGCGAGGTATAAAATAAGTATTGATATCTAAAAACATGAGTAATTTTTAACAATTAGAGATAAAATAACGTAACAATTCAATAAAAATATCGGAAAAAGGTGTATATAACAACCCTATTTGTTAAAAATAGGTAAAACATTATAAAATATAGCCAAATGAAAGCCAAAATGGTTAAAATAGATAAGTGATTGAGGTACTCACGCATAATAATTAAGTCGTAATAGTAATGATATAGCGTATTGACCCCTTTCCCATATCGAGAAATCGAGTGATTGACGTACCTAAGTACTAAAATACAAAATAGATAGCATTTAAACTGTATTATCTTACGATAAATACATATTATAGAGGTGTAAATCCCCTAAATAATCAATAACACATAACCCGTCACGACGTTAAATCGACAACTGACCCAATTCATTGGTGGAACTTAATGCCAATCATAGATACCTAAGTGTAAAACCACCCTTAAATCTTGATTGAACCCGCACCATTGAGCCAAAAGACGTACATTTCATACATTTAAACCAATGTATGTCTGTATGATACAAAAAGTCGAGGTAATTGAGCCAGTGTAGTGGAAAACCTCAAGATATAAAACGTAAAACACACTCAACACCCACCCAAGATGACCTCATACAAAGGGGGAAACCCCAAAAGGATAAAACCAAAGGACGTGGAACGTCTAAACAAAGACAAATCACTTAAACTGTAAAGAATAAAAAAAATATACTATATTAAAAATATAAAATTCTTGATTTTCGGAACTTTTGTAAAA
>ERZ1029878.76-NODE-76-length-23158-cov-24.643726_pt1 | contig 23158 bp, 48 predicted proteins | sample MGYA00519234_ERZ1029878 | MGnify/ENA primary metagenome ERZ1029878 (study PRJEB33666, sample SAMEA4610928) | skin metagenome | biome: Human-associated habitat; feature: Malodor aspect; material: skin | place: Philippines | collected 2015-08 ... | reverse complement strand
ATGCTTGAATTTTTAGGTATTAGTGTATAACAAATATATAACAAATATATAACCAATTTAGAGTAGAAAAATAAAATAAAACTATTGACATAAACCCCTTAATTGATTATACTTAGTATATAATCAGTCAAGGGGTTTAAACTTGTATATAAATAGACTATTAAATTTAAAATAGTAGTTGACAAGTTAAACAATGCTTGATATAATGTAATTAACAATAAGGAAAAAGGTGATTAGAATGGCTAGTTTAGATTATGGTGTTCTTGTTATTAAAAAAGAGAATAATGATAAGCGTGCTTGGTTTTCTCAAAATCCTATTCCAATAGAAATTGAGAATAAGAAAGTATATTTATATAAAAACACTTTAAGTCCTGATAATAAGAACTGCTACCCTATTTTAGAATATATGTTTGAAGAAACACCTAAACGTTGGCAAGACACGACTAGAATATTTAGGATTAAAAATGGTTATGCAAAGTCAAGATTTAAAGACCAAGCTATTGAAACAGAAATCCATTTAGGAAATGGTATTAAGTACTTTATCCTACAAGGTTACGACATTCATTTAAAGAAATGGTATAAACGTTCTACAAAAGTAAATATTCAGAAATTTGTTCGTAGATATGTTAATATAAATTAAGGAGAAATTAATATGTTTAAGCTATCAGATATTATGAAAAATAATGGTAAAGTACCAACTAAACCTAGTTTGGAAAACTTATTTAAGGATTTTATGATTTACTTGGACAAAGAGATTGATAGTAAAGTAAGTCAAAACGAATTTGATATTAACGTAATTACAGATTTTGGTAAACTAGGGTTACAGATTGATTTACCTGATATTGATATGACTAAAAATATTAGAGAACATTTAAGTAAAAAAGAAAGTGATATAGACCTAACAGTTACTTATAGTCAAATAGTCTATGACCTTATTAAGTTTGAAACTTTGAAAGATGTTGAAGTTTATCAAGTAAGAGTTCACAATCACCCTAGTGAATTTACTAACTTAATTATTATTGTAAATCATACAATATTTAAAGAAATTGGTATAGGAGTTATGTTATTCTAGCTAAAGGAGAAATTAAAATGAAAACAGATAAAGAGATTGTAAAAGAACTTGAAACAAAATTAGAGAAATTGTATAATTTAATTAATTGGGAACATGTTCTTTTTGATGGGCGTAATACACATAAACTAGTAACACTAGGAATATTACTTGGTGAAATCACTCAGCTTATTTGCTCAACACATTCTGACATTGACGTAACTAAAACTGATATAAGGCTAGAATGGTGGAATACATATTTAGATATGTATAAAACATTTTACTCTAATGCATTAGAAAATAAGAATAGTTGGTGTGTTAAATGAATAGAACCATTAAGACAGTAAAACTAGATTTACACAACCTTGAAACTATTGTATTAGATAAACCTAATGTTGAGAATATTTGTTTATATGGAATTAAAAATAATATTTTTAATATTAATGTTGAAGAGGATGATTATTTAGAGTTTCTTACTATAGATGCTTTTTATATAGCTATTACACAACCAAAGGAGTTAACATATACCAATATTCTTGGTGGGGAAACAACTATACATGATATTCTTATTCAAGGTACTCCAGTAACACATGTTGGATTAATCTACAACACAGGAGAAGAAAAGTGGTTTGAGATTTCAAAAATTAATATACACAACAAAAAGAGTGATTATCAAAAGACTACTTATAACAAAGAATTTGATATACTAGAAATACATGTAAGCAAGTTAAATAATAAATAACAAAAAGGAGAAATTAATATGGAAATTAAAATAAAAGAAAAACTAAACTTTCAGGAACTAATCAGTTTTATTTATGAGAATAACATTAAAGATGCAAGATACTTACCTAATGATTTTGATACTTTTGGTAATACTGTGTGGGTAAGAAATTATGGTTTAGAATTTAGTGATGATTCATACTTTACAAAAAATGATACTTGGACAGTTGAACGTAAAGTAGAACTTACTAAGGATATTAAATTACCCACCATTTTAGTTAATGATGGCAAATGTTTTTTGCCTTATTACAACATAACTATCAAAGACTTAGAAAAAAGATTTACAAGCCATGTTTATGGAATTGAAACGATTCATTTAATTAATGATGATAGTACACATACTTTGATTTATAAGGATGGTGAGTTAGTTGAGTAGAAAGCAGGAAAACATAACAATTACACCTAAAGATTTAGTAGATAACTTAGTTATTCAATTAGATACAGGGAATGACTATGATTACTTTAATATTTTTGATATAGATAGAGTGAGTGGTTTACTACATTTAACAGAGTCAATAGACTGTGGTGAGAAAATCACTATCAAACCAGAACTGATTAAAAAGCTATACCAAAAGGTTAAAGATAAATCTATGTACCAAATTGAACTAGATTGGAAGGCTAGTGAAATCATTAATAGCTTAAACTTAGACTATCATGTATCTGTACCTAAGAAAGTAAAAGAATTATTATTTAGTGGAGAACTAATTGAATTACCACTTGAAACTTTAGCTAAGTTATGTAATAATTAGATAGTGTAAGACAACTTGTTTAAGGAAAGTAGGGAAATTATGAAAGTAGAAAATAGATTTAAAGAATTACTTAACACATTAGATAATACTGGACAGTATTTTGAACATGATTGTAGTCATAACTCTAAAGTAATTTTACTTACGAGTGATTATCGTACAGTTAAATTTAGAGTTGAGCAGATTGGTGTATTAAATAAAGAATACAAGATTTTTACAGACTATGGTAAAGAATCTGAAACAGAACTGAGATATGTAAATACATGTCCTAATCAGAAAGCTGTTGCGTTAGTTATTACTAACTTACTTGCACATATAGACGCTAACTACCTATTTGTAATACTAAAAGAACATGACGCTAAAGGAACAGTAGTACATGGTAAATATAAAGACTTTAGATATAAGTTTACTTGTTTCTTTAATAGTCCTAATAATGAGTGTGAACTTACATTTAGTTGTGATAACATAAGTGTGTCACGTAAACAGGAATACGTTCCTTTCGTATCTCAGATTGAAAACTTAGAGAATGACCTTAGAGATAAGATTCTAGCAAAACATAAAGAATCTAGGTCACAACGAAAAGTATCAAAGGGTCATACAGATATTGACCCTAAGAAAGCAATGATAAGTGAGTATGTAAATGATATTATTGACTTAGCTAAAGGTGCAGACCATTCTATTACAGAAATGGTTAAAGAGATAAAAGCTAACAACTACAAAGAGTTATTAAGTGCTTATGGGTATATTCAACCTGAAACACAAGGTAGTAAACAGATATATATCTTTTATGATACTTTAGGACTAATTAAGTATAAATTTGAAATACAACCTGAGTATGATAGTAGTTACTTTATGGAAATAAATAGAAATACTGGTAATGTAGTAAATGACTTTGAGATTCAATCTTATAAGGAACTCAAAGACGTATTAGAAAAGTACAAACCACATTGGTGGTTACCTACTCATATTTTACTCAATAAACAGTATGAAAGTAAAGAAATATCAAATTTTAATAACTTTATTAACGAACATTCACTTAACGAGATTATATCATATGTGTACCAATATATACTAAAGGAAGGTAGGGATAGAGCAATGGATAAACCATTAAGTGGTTGGGAACTAGATACTAAGCAGATAGAAGTGTTATTGCAGGTATATGGTTATGAAAAAGATTTTAATGAATGTAATGAACTCCATTATGTTAATACTAAAGAAAATAGAACAATTAGATTATACCAAGGTAGCAATGAATTATTTGAAATAGATAAAGGTAATGCACTAGGTGAATATATTGGTAATTCACCTGAAAGTTTACAACGTTACTTAAATTTTAATATTCTAAAAGATAGAATTAGAAAAGTGTTTAGTGAGCAAGATAAAGAAAAGTATGGTATTATTGAAACTACTCCTAGTGATAATGCCCTTGTAACCTTTTTAATGACAGATTCAGACCCAAGTCAAATAATTGTTAATATCTGTAGAGATAAAATAATAGTAAAAGGATATGTTCAATCAGTTGAACTTACACAAGATATTGATATTAATTATGAATCAGTAGATGGTTTACGTTCAACTATTGATAAATTAATTTGGGACATGAATTGTGTTGTGCTGATTGGTACATGGTGTCGTAATTATAAAATTAAAAATGAGGGTAGATTACATGTAAATACTCATATGTGTGTTAAAAAAGGGGACTGTCATGTAGAATTGACTGTAAATAACCACAAGTATTTACTAAGTCCTAACTGGTCAGATAAAAATATCTATATCAATGATATAACTATGAATGACAATAATACATGGTTTTCAGATTTACATGAGTATTCATTGGTAGAAACATTGAATAAAATCACTAATAACCTTGCACCACATGAGCAAGAGTTAATAAAAAAAATTAAAGAGTTAGGATATGAAGTTATTAAGAAATACTAAGATAGGAAATTTCCTATCTTTTTTTTTGTTTATACTTGATTTTGATTGAGTAATTTGTTATACTTAGTATAGAAATTGAGAGAAATATTAAGGAGGGGTATAGTGAATAAAGTAGATTTTAGAGTATATGACAAGGTAACTCAAAGTATAGTAAATGTAGTTAGTATCAATTTTCATACAGGCTCTTTAAGAATAGAAAGTACTGATGATAGTGGAATGGTTGAAATAAGACATTTAGAAGATATAGAATTAGAATCTGATATTACTACAAGAGATAAAGATTTAAGTATGCAAGCACTTATGGATTTACCTATCGACACATTAGCAAGTATGGCTAATAGATTACTATTCAATAATACACTAAGGTTAAGGGATTCAGACTTTAATCAAAAGACAATAGATAACCTTTCAAATTCAATTACTAGTATACAAACAGTACTTGACAAAGAAATAGAAAAGAGTTATAATGACTATACTAAGACAGATAATGAAACTTATTATACTAAATGGTTAACTTTAGTAGGTTTCAAAGAAATGGTTAAAGAATATTTAGGAAAAGGAGTAAACTAATGAATGTAAAGAGTGAAAAACTTAAGAGTATTATTGACGCTTTGAATAACGAATATTTTGTGGTAAATGGAGATATTTATGAATATGTTGGTGTATCAAGAACAACTGACTTAGACGGAAATCAAATTGTTGTATTTATTTTCATGGATAATAATGAGCAAGTAACAAGATTTGCATTTGATATTCATGAGAATACAAAACCACAACAAATCATTGACCAGATTTATGGTATTTTGTATAAAAGGGGGTAGTGATTAAATTGAAAGTACTTAAGAGAATTAAATATACTACACCAAGTAATGAGTTATGTGAATGTATCATAAAATAAATGGAACAGTATAAAAAAGACTCTAATTTAGTCATTGACTTTTTAGTCCAGAAACCGTATGTTATTATTTATGAACGAGATTTTAATAAAATAGAACGAGAAAATCAGAAAAGAAAATTAGAAAAACAAGCCCTTAATGTACTAATGGGGTTAGCAGGGAGAAGATTAGTATGAATTTTAAAGATGAATATGAAGATATAGAATTGTTGTTTGACCAAATACAGCAGTATTTTAACGATAAAGTAGGTCAGAATTTAAAAGTAGAGAATGGTAAAATGGTGTTATTTGATGCTAGACTAGACCCTGACGAAATGGAGTATATACTTACATTTTCAGTTGGGGATAAAAGAATTAATTATTTAAACATTTATATTACGCTTTATTCTTTAGATAGTAGCTTAGGTTTAGAACATGTAAGAATGATTGATAAGGAAATTGTATCTAATGTATACTCTAAGAGTGTTAGAACAGACTATGATATTGTAGAATATATTAAGGAACAAGTTTCTATTACTTTAGACCAATTAGAAAATAAACCAAACTTTGACTTAGCATGGGAATAAATTAAAACTAAAGGAGAATTATTATGAAATATTTAGACTTATTACACAGATTATCAGAATTGAAATTAAAAAATAGTATTGACTTTATCTATTCAGTTAATGGCTCAACTATTAACTTTACATTCTTTAAAGGTTTCACTCACAAAGTTACAGTTAAGCGTAAAGGTTTAATAGATAAAGGATATTATATCTACTCAGATTTTAATGGTCGATATGATAGTCCTATTAAAGTAAATGATAAACCATTTCACACACAAACTTACTTAGCACAGAAGATTAAACATTTCATAACATACTATGAGTATTATGATTTTATTGATAAGGTAGAAAGTTCTAAACCAACACATAGAAATGTCAGTCTTGAAACTACTAAAGGTACGACTAAATCAATAGAACTAGAATATGAGTACAAAGCGTTATTGCGTAAGTATAAAGAAATAGCAAATAAATACCAAGAATATAGTATAGAAAGTGATTATGATTCACTTATTCTTAGAGATAAGAAAACAGGTGCTATCGGTGTCAGACCTGTTAAAGACCTAACTGTTGAATTTATCCTAGAAACAGAACAAGAACTAAGAAAAGAAATCAAGAAAACAAATGCACAAGAATATTACAGTAGTCAAATGCAGAAACTAGAATCATTCCTTTCAAGTGAACATTTTAAAAACAACCATGATTATACTGATTTTGAAAGTATTTATGCTGATGATTACTATATAATCAAAGTTGTTGTTCAAAGACCTGGGTGTAGTAATGATTACCAAGATTTCCGTATCATACTTTCTGTTAAACATAACTTAACGGGTAACAATATGGCTACAACTTATAAGAACTATTTTGACTTTGAGTTAGGATACAAGGAAATTAAAAACGAACTTATGAAAGATACTAAAGCAGGATACATTGACTTATTTGAATCCCATGGTTACACATACGACCTTGAGTCAGTATCAAGCACACGATTTGTATTTACGAAAGATACAGGTAATAAACAACGTACATTTGTAGTTGATACTAGTAAAGAGAATCTAAGCTACCTACTTACTGTGAACAAGTATGATATAAATGATAATAGTATTAAAAATTTTAAGTATCATGACGAGATTAAAGACTACTTAGTATCTGAGCCAGGTTATGGTCATAGACCTAAGTTAACAACACAAGAAATGATTAGAGAATTAGAGAAACAAGGTTATAAAGTATATTAAGAATAGGAGTGTAAATAAATGCGTAGTATTGAACAGGTATTTACTGAATATGGTTATTTTTTATTATCTGAAAATGAAACAGTAAAAAAGTATTATAATAATGTTAAGAGTCATCATATTACAGTAGGCAGACTTTCTGGGATAATATGTGATGGTACAAATGGATTTCTTATTGGTCATTCAGCTACTGACTTAGAAACTTTTTTAAAGGGTTTTATTACAGAATTAGACCGTATTGAAATTGAATTACGGTATCGTGGCTATAAAAAGGTAAGAGAAAATAATGATATAATTCTGTATCGAAAAGGTGTAGCTAAAGATATAACAATAAAAAAAGAGAACAATAATATTTACTTAGGTAATTTAATATTGTATACTGGAGATATAGTTGGTAATACAGCTAAGGAATTAAAGGAATACTTTGACTTTAAACAAGAGTTAACTCAAATTAAAGATATTTTTGCTAAGAATAACTATCATATTGAATCTGAAACATATAGTCTTATTCTTTACAATAATGATTCAGATAATGTGTTTACAGTTTCTAAAGGCTCAGGTTTAGTATACAAAGGTGAATTGAGATTTGATAAGGACAGGTTAGTAAGTAAATCAGCTAAGGAACTAGAGCAATACTTTGATAGAAAATCAAAACAAGAATCTCAAGAGATTGGAGATATGATTAAGAAACTTAAGAAACATGGTTACAAAATCTATAAAGAATACTAATAAAGGAGAAACGATTATGTACAATGTTAGAGAAATGATTCGTAATAATACACAGCAAAAAAGAGAAGATTTTAATGATTTATTCAAAGACTTTATTATAGACTTAAATAATAAAATAGATAAAGCTATTGAAAGTAATGATTTTAGATATGAGGGTGAGTTTATTTCTTTAGAGTCTAAAGACTATCCTAGGTTTCGTGAAATTGCTAACGGGTTAATACGTACAAAGATTGGTAAAAGATTTTCTTACTTTAATACAGTAAATAAGGTAGAGTACTCAGTAACTAATTGTTTTATTTCAGAAAAAACTAATTGTGCTGTGATTTCATTACATGTAATAAATCACCCTAATAAAATTACATTTATTAGTGTAAGTGATGTATTTGAAAGAAATGAGTATTGTATTTCTATTGGGTAAAAGGAGAATTGACTATGTATAATATCAAAACACTACTTAAAGACTTGAAAAAAGAAACAGAAATAGGTATTGCAAATCAAGACCATAAGTTTAAGGAAAAGTTAAGGAGAAATTTTAGGGAAATATTCCATAAGATAGGTAAGGAATTAGAAAAGGAAATTAAACAAGAAACTTATATGTATGCACAACATAAAGAGGCTATTTTTATTAGTGTCAAAGACTCACGAAACTTTTTACTTGATTACACACCTTTAGCACCCTTAGATACTTATTTAGGATACGTAAATTATACGTTATATAGAGTTAAAACTACACCACACCAAAAAGAGTTCTCATTTAATGTACACAACCACCCTGGTAAGATTACACATATGACTATTATTAGAAAAAGAAGTAATCCTGACTTATTAGTTTATATAAAATAAAAGGAAAAGGAGAATTAATATGAAAAAGAAATTTGTAATTGAAGTTGAAATGGAAGAAAGATGGATTAATGATTTTATGTCAATGTTAAATAATATGGAAAGACTTGGAAATATAGGTGCATCTAGAACAGTTTCTATATATTCTGATGGAGATGGAGATTTTCAACCTAAATTCAAGTCAGATATAGAGTGGGAAAAAGTAGAACCAACTACTTCAATTAATGGTGATAATACGTATGATGCAGGTTAATAAAAGGATAAAAGGAGAATTAATATAATGATACCTAAACTTAGAATATGGGATAAAGTTAATAAAGTCATGATTGGGTGGAAAGAGTTAGATTTAACGAAAGAACGTGGTGAAAATGAGATAACTGTCTTTGAATCAACAGGACAGTTTGCACCACCAATATTTTTCTATGACGCTATGGAATCAACAAGGTTAAAGGATTCTAAAGGCGTAGAGATTTTTGAACATGATATTGTTAAACTTAAGTATCCTTATGATAAACGTAGTACTACATTAGGAGTTATTGTAAAGAGTAGACAAAAGGCTTGTTTTGGAATACAAATGAAAGAAACTACTGAAGATTATGAGTTGTATAGAGTTACAGCAGAACATTATTTAGAAGTAGTTGGGAATATCTATCAAAACCCAGAATTAGGAATTAAACCTAAACGTAAGTTTAAACTAATTAGACCTAAGAAAGTATATTATCATGCTTATATAAACCAAGGAAAGTAAGGAGAACTGATATGGGAAAAGAATTAGAAACTGTTGATTTATTATTAAAATCTTATGGGTATAAAGCTAAAGATATGGAGTTAGGAGTTAGAGCATACACTAACTCCTTTTCAAACCATATTACAATTATTAAAGGAGAATATCACAATAAAGAAATTTGGCATGCCTACAAAGAACTACCCCCTGTCCATGAATCTAAGTATATTGGTAGTACAATATCAGAATTGAAAGAATACGTATCTAAAACATAATAAGTTTGGTTATAAGGTTACAAAAGAGTAAAAGGAGTGATTTCTATTAATAAGGATATACAAGAGTTTATTGAGAATAATGATTTAGATACTGATAATGTTATGGGTGAAATATCAAATGGTAAGTACTCACACTTGGAGAATTGTTTTAAGAGACGTAACTCAGAATTAGGTATCATGTCTAAACGTAAACTTGAATTAATCAGACCTAAGGAGATTTATTATTATGAATATAAGACATTATGATATAGACTATGATTATATAATAAGAACAGTAGATAGTAAAAAGTATAGATATGAAAGTAGATATGACGATTTAACTATAGTATATGAGAATATTAAAAATCAGTATTATATAAGTGTAGAAAAATATAATGCAAGTGAAACAGTTATTATAGACACTAAGCATATTGTATCTGTTGAGCGTAAGTAAAGGAGTGTTATTATGGTAGAGTTAAATGAAATAAAACAATATATTAATAGTAGAGTAGATATGGTAACAACAATTAATGGTTTAGACTTTACATTATCTAATGCATTAGAGATAAATGGTCAGTTCTGTATTGTGTTTACAGTAGATAATGATTCTCTTGTTTTTGAGGTTGCAAAAAGTATAGATGATGGTTTGATAATTGTATTCAATACGAAAATAAAAGAACTTACAAGTTTTATCAAAGTTAATAGTAAGGGGTCATTTATTAATACGTTATATAGACTTTTAGATAGATATACAAAGTATAAAGATAATATTAGGGATAATAAAATTGAACAAGATATTTTTAATTGGCATTAAGTATAACAATTATAGGGGGTTTAAGTTAAATGAATAAACAAGGGTTACTAAAGAACTTTACTCATATACTCATAGTTATATTATGTATAATACTTTACTCAGTTATTGTGTTTAGTGTTCCTTATGGTATTACTGCAATTTTTACACATAGTGAACAAATAAGGTTAGGAGTTATGTTTCTTGTAGGATATGGGTTTGAATTTATATTATTGATTTCAGTTATAGCAAGTATAGAATAGTTAAAAGACCTAAGTAAAGGTCTTTTTTTGTTTACTTATATACATACGTATAATAGCTAATATAAAGTGTATATAGGACTTAAATAGGTAACTAGGTAGGGTAGTAAGGATAAGGTATAAGTAAGCTATAAGGGTACTTAGAATGAATATATGAGTGTATAGGAGTATAGGTATAAGTATAGGTAAGTAGTATATAGGTAGTAGTAGTTAGATAAAGGAGGCTAAATGGTTAAGTAATCAAGTAGGAGTGGTTAAGTGGTTAAACAATAACTAAACAAGAGTAGTTAGGTAATCAAGTAGGAGTGCCTAAGCATTTTTGCCGAGTGTTGTCAACCAATAAGCACTAGCCACATACAACCCCCACCAACTGACCTTGACTAACTTTAACCTTTAGGACTAACTTTAACCTTTAGGACTAACTCACCCCCTTAGCATAAAGTAGTCAAAATGTCAATCTTTTTGCTTATTTAACTCACCCCCTTAGCATAAAGTAGTCAATTTGTCAAGTTTACATACAAAAAAAGACCTATTATTTCCATAATGGTCTATATTACCAGCTAATTGACTAGTAATGCTTAATAGTGACACATAATGTACTCTAATAGGTCTAATTTGATTCATATTCAGTTGTTAAGCAATTATTAGCAAACCATTCCTTGTGCTACTGCTTTTTTATACTCAGCCACAATATCTTGAGCATATTCTACAATGTGCTGATTCATAGCACCCCTGTCTACAAGTTCCGTATCACCTTGACTATCATATGTTAAGTAGTAATCACTAGGATTATCTAATAAGTTTGCGTAGTAGTCAAATTCTCCTATCTCATAAGCCACTACATAACCAAGTTCTCCATTGAACTCAAATACTGATACTGCCATTTGTCTTAGCTTTGATAATGTTAAAGTCATATCTATCAATCCCTTACTATTAGTTCTCTTGTACTGTAATAACTAAGTCATATGAGTTCTTACCTTTAGGTTGTAAGAATGAGTTAAAGATTTGAACATTGTTCTCTTTCATATATTCTCTCTCCTCATAAGAATAATTCATACCTACTTTTGCATTTTCAACTAATACTACTTTTTTCATTTCTAATCAATCCTTTTCTTATTTATTATACTTATATTATATCAGGTAATTAAGTAACTGTCAAGTACTTTATTTAATTTTTTTTACTGTATTGCTTAACTACTACTTACTATACATATAGTATATCAAATTACTTAGAATATTGCAAGGGTTTTACATAAAAAAAAAGACTACTTTTTTACAAGTAGTCTGATTAACTATATATTACTGTCTATTCAATTTATATTCTGTAACTGTTTTATCATACTTTTCAATACTTAATCCCCTGTCCTTAATATCTGTCTTAATGTATTGATAGAATACATAGAACAACTCATCCTTTTCTGCCTTAGTTAAACTTTCAAAAGAACTCCATGCTGTATCAATATCATAAGTACAGTTGTTACTAGTACATAACAATGTATGTCCATTCTCATCTCTAGCATATTCCACAACAATACCCTCTTCTACCTCACTTGTATCACAAACGTACTTATATCCTAACTCTTTAATTCTTTTCTCAAATTCTTTACTTGTCATATTCGACACTCCTTTAATTATTTATTGTAAGTATAAGGTCGTAGTTACCTGCATTTGATACAAGTGTAAACTCTTCTTTAATAATGTCTAAAGAAACTCCTTTAGCGTAAACCGACTCAGGATAATGAGAACTCGTATTCAATAGAAGTACATTATATTTATCTCTTGTTCTATCTGTTCCAATTAAAATACCATAATCTTTTGAATCAACACTTTTCAATATTACTCCTTCTTTTAATACAAAATTAGGTTTGCTATTATCATTAATTTTAATACTCATTTTAATCTACCCTTTCAATTTCATATAGTTTTGGATAAGTACTGAGTATTGGTATACGGTAACCAATCGTTTTTACCTTAACCTTATCCTCAACCTTTAACTGTGCTTGTTTATCAGCACTATCAAAGTACCCTTTGAATGTTAAGTCCTTATTCTCAATAACTGTCTTATTATCTAAGACAATATAAAAATTATCTGACTCATCACTACGCTTATTATATTTATCTGTAATAGTTCCTGTGTAAGTTTCTTTATGTTGATACTCTATAACTGTATATACAGGATAAGATAGGACAAGTAATATCCCTATAAAGAATATTAAAAACAAACTTACATCAAACAACTTATTTTCCAATTTTACCACTCCTTAATTAAACCTAATCTGTAACTTACCTAAGTAGTTAGGATAAATTATACCTAGAATAACCTAAGTAGTTACAGGTTAAGTTTCTTTAGTATCTGTTACTCTATACGGTTAAAATACTTGTAAAACCAATGTAAATCTTATCACCTGGGTCATTAATAGCTTGTTTAACTTTATCCAAATTAACACCATCTAATAAGACAACCTTATCATGAATATGGTACGAACCTGTTTGGTGATACATTCGTATATTGGTATTTCTAAAACGACCATTTATCAAACTATTAGTAGCATGGGCATTTTTAGTAATAACAGGTAAATCATATTTAAGTGCTAGGTAACCTAGTGTTGTTGTTTTACCAACACAGCGTTGTAAATCTGATTCACTTAGTAATACACTTTTACCTGTAGAGATTCCTAACTTGAATACGTTAAGTAAGTATTTATTAACATGTGATTCCATTTCTACAAGTAGTTGTTGTGTTTTAGTTTTTCTTAAATTCTTTTTAACTAATTCCCTGTTAATAACAATATCATATTCCTTTTCAATTTCATTAATTAAATCATTTTCGTAACTCATATACATTCTCCTTTTTCTTTTATAAATATATTAGTATCTGTTGCTTAAATAATAGTGTTTTGCGTATTGGTACTTACCAAATGGATAACTCTTTTTAACAACCTTGATAGGCTCACCTTGTAAATCGGTATTATCATAATACTCTACTACACTATCAACTCGGTACTTACTAAAACTATCATTAGCAATTCTACTAATAGTCTTAGTTACTCTACTATACTCTTTTTTACTAAGTAAAATGTTTCTTGTTAATTCTCTTGTTTGTAATAATCTTTGACTCATGATTACCAATCCTTTCAACTTGTTGTATTAAGTATAGCATAGGGTTGAGTAAGTGTCAACCCTATTTTCAAACTTTTTTAAGCTACGTTTAAATAATTATTAATATCTTCCCAAAGCAACTCTAATTCCATAGGTGTAGTACCATTAGATACGTAGTCATTGTAAGTATCAATGATTTCTACTGCACCTTGTTCTGTTCCATACTCTTGTTTTAGTCTTGCAATCTTACCTGGTAAGTTGTTAATGATTTGTTCTTGGTTTACTGACATAAATAAAACTCCTTTTCTTTAATGTACTTATAGTATATCAAATACCTAAGTAGCTATCAACCTTACATTTTAAATTTATTCTGAGAAGCGGTTTATACACTATTTAGTATATTTTATTCCGCTTCTAATTGCAAATCATTTAAATAATCTTTAGCATTATTATAACTAGATACAGGGACAGGTTCATTCATTGGTGTAATATTTGTATCAGGGTCAATAGCTAAAATCTCTTGTACAACTTGGTTATACTGACTAGCAGGTACAGTTTGTTCCTTACTTTCTTTAGGTGTCATATCCTTAGCTTGATTAGTTTCAGTAGGCATTAACCCACGAGCCTCTATCTCTTGTTCACTCATGTCTGTATCTTGGTCACTAGAATATCCACCTTTACCATTGTCACTTGGTACACCAGTTGTATCTGTATCACCCTTATCTGTTGGCTCAGCGTACTGTTCAACTGTATCAGGTTCAGGTATAGATTGTTCCTGTTTAGTTTCAGTTGTTGGTGGTTCTTGGAATTTATATAAGCCAAATACACAACCACCAATTAACAATGTTACGATTACTCCTATTACAAAATGTTTCATACTAGCACCTCGCTTTCTACTGAACAAGTATCACCTATGCTAAGGAACTGAGTCATAAACTCATTGTGTAGGTCTTGTGTATCAAAATCTACAAAGTCTACTATCTCAGTTATATCATTTGTATCAACTGATTCATGCACTTGCATAGGCTCAGTTGCTGAGAATGATACTCTACGTGCTGATACAAGTTCAAAGTCGTGGAATGTAAGTAGACATTCCATAACGTTTTCCATTTCTCCATTTTCTACTATAACTCTTGTTTCCATTACCATTTCTCTTACTGTCATTCTAATCAATCCTTTACTGTTTTAATTTGTATCTTAAGTATATCAAGTGCCTAAGTAGTTGTCAACCACTTTTTTGAAAATTATTCAAATAAATATCCAATCCAAAATACTACGATAATAAATACGACAAGTAGTGGTACAATAACAAAGCCCCTAGTTGGTTTATCTAGTACATAAAAGAAAGTAGCTATGACTAACCAGATAAAGAAACCAATACCACCAATCCAAAGAACTGTATTAAAAAGTCCCCAAGCTAAGTCCATAAAATCTGACATTTTGTTTCAACTCCTTTTGTTTTATTTGTTAAGTTAAGTATAACATGGGTACTAAACCAATGTCAAGCATAAACTTAGTATCAGATTAAGTTTCTTTAGGGAATAGTAAAACTCTAAGTAGTTATAAATAAATTCTACTATTATAAGGTAGAAACTCGACAGACCCTAAGTAGCTAGATTTAATTTCTAATAAAAGTTAAATTAGGGGTTGTATTGTCTAAGTAGCTATGATATAATTGAGATAACAAATTGAAAGGTAGGTTTTAGATAATGAGAAAGCCAGTTATTAGTACGAAAGGATATTCAAAGGAAGAGCAGGAAACATCATGTAACTACGACCCACTAACAGAAACATGGGATATTTACTCAAGTCACAGACAACACATTACTAAGTTGTTAAAAACATATAAGGATATTGATAGTGCAGATATTCAAGTACTAGAGCAATATGAGAATGGAACACCAGTTGCTATCCAAGTAACTGTTAAAGGAGATTTAATTACTTTCCGTAAGCCAACAAGTAAGGCTAAACGTGAGAAACTACGTGAACAAGCTAAAGGCAGATTTGATAAGTAGCTACTTTTTCTAAGTAGCTACAAACTTTTTCTTGATTTTACTAAGTAGCCATGATATAATTGAGATAACAAAAATGAAAGGGATTGATTAGAATGATTAAATTTAAATGGAATAATAAGAAATATAAAAGTACGGAACTAACAGATTGTTTAGTTACGTTATTTGGGGGTACAGGTATTTTAGTTGGTCTTGATTGGTTTGCTCGTTTCCAAGATAATATATTACCTTGGATAAGATAATCAAGTTTCCTAAGTAGCTGTAAAGAAAAGTAGGAATTTCCTAAGTAGCTGTAAAATTTCTAAGTAGCTATAAAGAAAACCGAGAATTTTCTAAGTAGCTGTGAACGATTGCTGGGAATAAAAAAAAATTGCACCAGCAGGGGTGGGAATAGGTCAGAAAAGGTCTTTTCTAGTTTCTATTATATAAAGGCAAAAAAAAAGAAGCAGTTTGACTGCTTCTCATTGTGTATTATTTTAAGCTCTTTTTATATTTGTTTAATTCTCTTTTTTGTTTGTTAGTTAGTGAACTATTAAACAGTTGTAAGACTTTAAACCATTTATTGTAATTATCTAATGCTTCTCGATATTCTTTTGATAACCTAATTTCTTCGTTCACAAGTCCTAATTTATCTGAAGGAAAGCTATTTAATATTTTACTGTATTTATCGACCTCTTTTTGAATTTCCATTTTTTTATTATATAATTCTTTAATTTCCATTTTTAACATCTCCTTAATTAATTTATAATACTACTATATCAAAAATATGATGAATTGCAAGAGGTAAATTTTACACTTTGTTATTTATTTATTTTTTTATTTTCTAGTTTCTACTATATAAAGACAAAAAAAAAGAAAATAAAAAAAGTTTATAAAACCCCTTGCAATAATTTAAAAAAGGGTGTAATGTAGTAACTGTCATTAGGACACAACAAAAAACAAAAGACCTGAGCAGGTCGGAAGGATTGATTTAAATGATTACATTAAATAGTTATATTCAAGAGTACGACAAAGGATTGGCAAAGCAGGAACAACAAGAGAACCAACAAGAGCAGGAACTTAAAGAATTAAAAGCCGAAATAATTGAAGAATTGGAAACTATCAAAAATTTATATAGTTTAGAATTAACTACTAACGAAATGTTAGAGGTTAGTGATTATCCAATAAAAACGAGTTTAACAACTCTACAAGAACACATTAAAGATTGGGACTATTACTATACTACTATAGAAAATATGACCAAGCAGGAATGGAAAGACCTGCAAGCAGAATATTTAGATTAAAAGGGCTAACGCCCTTTTTTTTGTTTGCCTTTGTCGTTCCTGCAGGAAAAGAAACAAACAACCAGACCAGCAGAAAAAGAAACGGACAACCTTCGATCTTCGGGGCTTTCCTTTTCTTTTCTGATTGATTCCCCAGCAAGAGAAACGACCATCAGCAGAACGCAGACAAAAGCCCCAGCAAGAGAAAAGACCCCCAGAAAACACAAGAAAATAAAAAAACTTTTAAAGTGCTGGCACTTAGAGCCCCAAGGGGTTTAGCTGTTTTGGCTTGTGCTGGTCGTAAAAAATATTAAATAAATGCTTGCATTATTCGGCGTAAGGGTGTAATGTAGTAACTGTCAAAGGGAACAACAAGAAAACAGCAAAAAAGAAATTTAAAAAATTTCTAAAAACCTATTGACAGTATCAAAACTGATTTGATACAATTAAGACAACAAATCGAAAGGATTGATTTAAATGAATGAAAGAAATTTAATAGCTTGGTTAAAACGTAACGGGTACACATTCGAGAAATACAACGAAGGAAATGTGAAGGGGATATATGTTAATTTAAAAAATATATATTTAGAAATTGCAACAGACGGGGACATATTAGTCTTAATTGAAAGCCCTGAGGATTGTGGCAGACAATATACAAACAAAGAATTATATAAGAGAATCAAAGAATTAAAAGAAATTTAAAAAACCTATTGCAATTTAGAAAGCTATCCCTTATAATTAATAACTGTAAGGGATAGCAAAACAAAAAAAAAACGAAAAGGATTGATGAAAATGAAAACATTAACAAACGAACAAATTATAGAGGTATTTGAAGCGGAAGGCGTAGAAACTACGGAGGATTTAAACGAAGCAATTTATATTCTTGATGATGGTACTTTAATCAGTGGTATGTTCTATGATGGTTGTCGTACAGAAGACCATCGTATTATTGAGGTATTATTTGACGATATAGACCGATACACAGATGATTTTTGGGAGCAAGCTCACGCAAGAACTGGAATGATTCAACATGTACCAGAAAGCAACTGGATTCTAATTAAACAAGGACAAGAACCAACAACAGAACAAGAACAATACTTTGACATGGCTGAAGAAGTCGAGGAGTTTTAACAATGATTAAACAAAGACTAACAGAACAACAACAAAAAAAGTTATGTTATGACTTAACAAACGCCCTAGGATTTGCAGGGGGTCGAGTAAATGAAACCAATATACATTGGGGAAATACTCGACCCATGGAAACGGTCTGGACTATGGACATAATTATCAAGCCTAATAACTACCATATTCGGTTATTTGATAAACGCCGAATACTAAGACAGCACCCATACAAAGGGACACACACAGCACACCTAAAAGGTGATGAGATTCATATACAAACAAATACAAACGGATACGAACAGCATTTAATAATAAAGAACGGAACAATAATATATAATCATTAGGGTTATGACTTAGGTCATAGCCTTTTTTATTTGTGCAGGAACGACAACGCCACCCAATAAGACCATATAAAGCCCATACAAGCCATTTAATGACTTTCTAGGGTTATTATACCCATTAACCGTTAATGGCTCTTAAATGGTCTTTAAATGGCTTTTACGGTCATTCTGTTTGTGCTGGTCTTTGTCTGGCTGCCTCGGTCTGTGCTGGTGGTCGGTCTGGTCTGGTCGGTCTGTTTCTCTCTTGCTGGGGATTAGTGTAATACTACACCCCGTTATTTTAAGACCATATTCCACCCCCTAAAATTATCTGTGGGGGTGCTACCTAAGGTAACTAATTTCCCTACTAATTTTTTAGCCAATTTATAAAAGTCAACAAAACCACCCCACCAAAAAGTCAACATACCCTACTAAAAGTCAACATTAGTTATTAGCCATTAACCACTAATCAATGGACTAGGGTAGGACTTACAAGGACTTACCTACCCCACCCCGTTATTAAACTAACTCCACCGTATCTATAACGACTATATCCTTAACATGACTATGATACTTAATGTATTCTGTATCCCCATTAACCTGTTTATTTTTATGATAACCTTGTTCAAGTAATTTATCAATAAGTGTTTCCTTATCTCTATAAACTGAATTTTCTCTAAACGTAAACTCATTTTCAAATTGTCCTTTAAGCGTATGTCTTGCTTGATATACAAACATGTTTAAAACCGCCTTTTCTTTATTAGTATAGTTATAGTATAAACCCTAATTATTAGAATGTCAAATATAAATGTGGCTACCTTTCGGTAGCCTTAATCTTAAACTGAATAGTTGAATAGGTAAGCATCTAACTCGTCTAACCACTCAACCTTTTTATATTGTTCTGTATCCCAATGTTCAAACATAAGTTGTTCGTATGTTCCGTAAGGTGTTTGTTGTAAATGACCAATTAACTCATCATTTAAGTAAACTAGAATGTTTCCGTTCTCTTTATAGAATCTGTAATCATTTATTGAGTCTTGGTCTTTACCGTAAGTCTGCTCGATTGCAAACCCACTATCTAAGTTCTCCATAAATTCTACTAATCTTGTGTTATCGTTGTTTTGTACTATCATGTTAAATCAATTCCTTTCCTAATTGGTATGTCTTAATGATAAACGATAGAAAAGGAAATGTCAACACATAAATGAAAAAAATCTACCCTAATTTTTATAGGGTAGAAATCTAAGGTTTATTTGACAACATTTTCATATCGTAATATATTCTTCAAATAGTGGTCTAAATTAGTAACCTACTTTCTTTTTATATATTTGAATTGTGTTGTGACTATCAATGTGCTTTAAGTGTTTAGGTTATATCGCTAGTTAGATTGTTCTGTATACTTATTTCCTACTACATAGTATATTATAACATAGATTAAATAAATTAGTGTAAATAAATTTTAAGTGTGTTCTCACCTTTATGTCCACCATATTGGTTATGGTAACCTTTTGTTTTAATATGCTCTACAGTTAGACCTTGAGATTGATAATAACCTATGAGATAGTCAATCGTGTCTTGAGTAATGGAACAGTTGTATTCATGTTCAATAAATATTCTATCTAAATCTAAATTAATTTTTACTATAGATATACCTGAATCAATAGATTCAGTTATCTTTTGATTAATGTATTCCTTAAACTTTTCATATCCTAATTCCTGTTTTTGTTTTTCTTTTTGTTCTAATGTTTGTGATAAGTCCATTTAATTACCCCCATGATATACGTAAATTTTCTTGCATAGCTGAGTATACATTACCATTCTAATGCTCTACTTGTTTATAAACGTCATATGTCATATTAGATTTAAAGTCTAGTCCAGATAAGAAAGTAATATAAATTTCAAGTAAATTTAGATTTACCTTATAATCACCTATGTTTGATTTACGTTCGATTTCTTTATCAATATGTTTGATAAGTGCTTTATAAGTCTTGATAAGGTTGTTTTCGTTTTCCTTATCTGCTTTTTGTTTTATGTTCTCATAATTAGTCACTTAGCTATTCTCCTTTTTCTTTGATTTCTTATATGCTTTCACTCCTATAACTATAAGATATAAAATAACGATACCAATAATTGTATATACGGTGTAATTTTCCAATAAGTATGCACCCCCAACTACTATAGCACCTACAAGTAGTATAATTATATAAATGCCGACACTTGCTAATATATAAGCTATTATTGCTATATACCACCCTTGTGACCACTTATCTATGAGTACAGATACACTTAAAGACATAGACATAATAAACAAAGCCAAAAGTGGGAACATAAATTGTGGTAAGGAAAATATAGTTACAATAACAAATGGTAAACCAACAAATACTAAAACCATAAGACCGAATATACCTACAAGCTGTAAAGTAGGGTACAATAACTTTTTAAATTCATATAAGAAACTACGCATGTGTGTCACCTAACAATTCTTGTATTTCACTTGCAATCTCAGATAAAGTCAAATCAGTTTGATAAAGAACTATGTCTTTTACTTTGTTATTAAATGTTTTCAACCTACGTATTTCTTTTTCTTGATTCTGATACATATGAACATAAGGCTCAATAGCATCTGTATACTCTTCTACTTTCTGCAACCGTTTTATTAATTCTGATTTAGTTAATTTTTCTAATTCCTTTGTTTCTGTTATTTCCATATCAATCACCTTTACCCGTTCTAAATAAACTTGCTGTAAATTCTACTAGTAATACAATAAAGATACAAACATAATATGCTACATATACATTAAATGTTTGTAGAACAATATATAAAATGTACGCAGGTAATAATACATATAGTCCAATCACAACAAGTACAATTAAACTTGCTAATAAGTAATAACGCAAATTATTTCACCCCATTTAAGTATTTTTCGATTGCTTTACGGTATTCATTCATTTTTCTAATATCTGCTTTATTCATGTTGTTAATAATAAAATTTAGGTCTGACAATATCCTATCAAATTTTCTATCATATAAATCAGTCTGCTGAGTTACAGGGAAATTAATATCAAAGTCTAAAATATTATTCCCAAATTTAAAATTAGAATGAATCATAGATTCAGATTTTGAACCTAATAAAAATCCGTAGTAATACTCATTCTCATTATACTCTTGGTCGTCTAAATATAAATACTCTTTAGATACTACCTTATCTGTATTTGAAATAACAAGTACACCATTTTCTCTTTTTAGATTGATAGTATATCTAATAGTAAAGTATAAATGCTTTGTATTGAACTCAGAATAAGTATACACATGCAACTCTACATATGAGTAATCACTTTGGTATGAAACAACATTATGTGTTAAATCATAAATAGTACGTTCAATTTGTTCTTTATCCTTGAACAAACATATAGGATTTCTAAACCCAATTTCTTCTGAATCACCATCATAATAATAGCAATGCTCTAACAGTAAATACATAAAATAAACCTTCTTTACTAGTATAAACTAAGTATACCATAAAGGAAATTTATTGTCAATAAAATATTTAACTTTAACGACCTATTTCAATATATGGATATTTGTCAAGTGTATCTTTTAAATTATCCTTATATATTTCAATATAATTGTCTAAATGCATTAAATGAATGGTTGCACCACTAAACCATATAGCAAGTCGTGTCAAAGCATGTTCTGTACTTAAATGAACAGGACTACCAGTAATAGAATAATCAATATATACATGGTCAACTGCTAATACTGACTCATTAAAAATTGTAAGTGGGTCAGGCAAAGTATTAGAATCTCCACTATAGAAAACTCGTTTTTTAGTATCCCAAAAATCAATTAGTAAACTATAAGATTGTAATTGTGGAACATGTCCAGTTTCTAAGAATGTTATTCCTAAGTTTAAATGATAAACCTCTTTATCTTCATAAGTATTTGTAATTAAATTATACATACTTTCTTCGATACCACTAATACTCAGTAATGTACGTAAGTCTTTTCTTAAATGAATATCAGTAATAATATCAGGTTTAAATCCTTTAACATAAAATAAGTATTCAATTAATGTACCTAGTGAGCCTATATGGTCTGTGTGTAAATGTGTAATAATCACATTGACTGATTCGTATTTATCTAGTCCTTTTTCCTTAAAGCTATTGAAAACTGTCGAACCACAATCAATAATGAATACTTTATTATTTTTGATAAAGTACCAACTGTTATTCCCATATTCTTGGGAATTAAATGCTGAGCCTATTCCTAACGGCTTTAATTTCATTAATATCTACTCCTTATCCCAATCAATATTTACGTTAATATATTCATTATCATTTTTATAGTTTTCTAATTTAGTATATTTCATAATAATCTCCTTAATATCTTTCACTTTTGGTCTACTTTTAGCCTCAAAATCATGTAAGGTATCAATACCCTTTTTTAAACGACAATTCATAAAATATGCAGATATTGATATACTTAGTTTATAGTTGTCTTTTTTAAAATCTAAAATTATCAAATCACCTGAGTATGTTATATCATCTAGCCTAAAACCATTCAC
>ERZ1029878.75-NODE-75-length-23223-cov-58.751899_pt1 | contig 23223 bp, 14 predicted proteins | sample MGYA00519234_ERZ1029878 | MGnify/ENA primary metagenome ERZ1029878 (study PRJEB33666, sample SAMEA4610928) | skin metagenome | biome: Human-associated habitat; feature: Malodor aspect; material: skin | place: Philippines | collected 2015-08 ... | reverse complement strand
GGCACGCGCGGGGAGTGGATGTCCCACACGCCCGGGCCGATCTCGGAGTGGAAGGACTCGTCGAGGTCTTCCAGCAGTTCCATCTTGGAGCGGGCGGCCTCGATGGAGGTGACGTCGGCGTCGAGGGCGGCGACGGCATCGATGATCTGGCCGAACTCCGAGTAGCACAGGTGGGTGTGGATCTGGGTGCCCGGCTCGGCCTTCAAGGACACGAGGCGGAAGGCGCGGACGGCCCAGTCGAGGTAGGCGGCGCGGTCGTCGGCACGCAAGGGCAGGAGCTCGCGCAGCGCCGGTTCGTCGATCTGGATGACCTTGATGCCGGCTTCTTCGAGGTCGCGGACTTCGTCGGCAAGCGCGAGTGCGATCTGGTCAGCGGAGACGGACAGTGGCACGTCGTCGCGCTTGAACGACCAGGCCAGGATGGTGACCGGGCCGGTGAGCATGCCCTTGACCGGCTTGTCGGACAGGGATTGCGCGTACGCGGACCAGTCGACGGACATGGCCTCCGGGCGGGAGACGTCGCCGACGACGATCGGCGGACGGGTGCAGCGGGAGCCGTAGGACTGGACCCAGCCGTTCTCGGTGGCGACGAAGCCGTCGAGAAGTTCGGCGAAGTACTGGACCATGTCGTTGCGCTCGGCCTCGCCGTGGACGAGGACGTCCAGGCCGATCTCTTCCTGCAGCTCGATGACCTGCTTGATCTCGTTCTTCAGCGCCTCCTTGTAGTCGGCGTCGGAGAGCTCGCCCTCGCGGTGGTCGGCGCGGGCCTTGCGGATCTCGTCGGTCTGCGGGAAGGAGCCGATGGTGGTGATCGGCAGCTTCGGCAGGCCGAGCTCCTCGTGCTGGATCTTGTTGCGCTCCTCGAACGCCGGCTCGCGCTTGACGACGCCCTCCGGCAGTGCGGCAACGCGGTCGGTCACGGCCTTGTTGTGGATGGTGGTGGACTCGGCGCGGGTGCGCACGGCGCGGTCGGACTGGGCGAACGCCTCGGTCGCGGCGTCCGGGCCGGCGACGAGCGCCTGGATCTCGGCGAGCTTCTCGTCGGCGAACGACAGCCACGGTGCGACCTCGACCGGCAGGTTGCGCTCGGCCTTGAGGGTGTGCGGCACGTGCTGCAGGGAGGTGGAGGTGGACACGGACACCTCGCGATCGCCAAGCGACTCGAGCACCTCGGTGCGCTCGCGGAGGTTGGCGGCCCAGACGTTACGGCCGTCGATCAGGCCAGCGACGAGGTGGGTCGACGCAGAGATCGTCTCGGCTACCCGGGAGGCGTAGCCGGCGTCGGCGTCGAGGGTCCACGGGGACAGGTCGACGTGCACGGCCTCGAAGCCCAGCTCGCCGATGACCGGGAGCGCCTCGCGGGCGGAGCCGTACGGCGTGGTCAGGTACACGTTCGGACGCTCCGAAGCGCCCAGCAGATCCGACCACGCCGAGCGCAGGTAGGAAGCGATTTCCGCGTCCGGGGTGGACAGGTCAGCGACCACGGCCGGCTCGGCGATCTGGATCCACTCCACGCCGGCGTCCTTCAGGGCTGCGAAAACCTCGGCGTAGGCGTCGACAAGCGCGGGCAGCAGCGACCACTCGGCCGGCTTGGACAGGGCGATCAGGGTGACCGGGCCGACGAGGAACGGGCGAACCTTGTGGCCGGCCTCGGCGGCTTCCTCCACGATGCGCACGATGCGCTCCGGTACCGCCTTAATCTCCTGGCCAGCCTCGATTTCCGGAACGAGGTAGTGGTAGTTGGTGTCGAACCACTTGGTCATCTCGAGCGGTACGCGGGTGTCGTTGCCGCGGGCGAGGGCGAACTCCTCGTCCAGATCGGTGCCGCCCGGCACGAGGCCGACGGTCAGGGCGGTGTCGAGCACCTGGTCGTACAGGGCGACGTCCGCCGGGATGGCGTAGTCCTCGGTCAGGCCGAGGTCGCGCAGGTGGTTGTAGTTGTTCACGCGCAGGGCGCGGGCGGTGGAGCGGAACGTGTCGGCGTCGATACGCCCTGCCCAGTAGCTCTCGAGCGCGCGCTTGAGCTCGCGGTTCGCGCCGATGCGCGGGTAACCCTCGATGGTTGCCTTGGGGAAGGTGGTCATTGTTCGTCCTTTATCTATTGGATGCCGATGCGGTCCAAAAAGTCCCGCGTGACGGCCAGGTTGTTGTGGGTGTACACGTGGAGCCCGCCCGTGCCGGCGTCCAGGATCTCCCGCGCAAGGTTGGCGGTGAGTTCCATGCCGGCTTCGTACTCGTCGTCAGCTTCGAGCAGTCGCTTCTCGACGACCTCAGGCACCTCCAACCCCGACAACTCCCCCATCCGGCGCACGCGCTTCAGGGAGGTCATCGGCATAATCCCCGGGATGAGCGGAATGCGCACGCCCGCCAGACGCGCCACCTCGACGAAGTCCAGGAAATCCTGCGCCTCGAAGAAGAGCTGCGTGATGGCGAAGTCCGCGCCCAGGCGCTGCTTGGTCAGCAACACGTCCAGGTCGTGGTCGAAGTTGCGCGATTCTTCATGCCCCTTGGGGTAGCACGCCACCGACAGGGCGAGTTTGCCGCCGGCGAGGCGGAACGCCTCTTCCTCCTGCACTTCCTCGATGAGGTTGAGCAGGTCGGTGGCGTACGGCATGTAGCCGTCCGGCAGGCCGGTCTCGGGCAGGTCGCCGCGCAGGGCGAGGAAGCCGCGCACGCCGGCGTCGATAAGCGTGCGGATCCACTCCGTGAGTTCCTCGCGCGTGCCGGCCGTGCAGGCCAGGTGGGCGATCGTGCGCAGATCCGTGGTCTCCGCAATGCGGGAGATCACGGACGCGGTGCCTTCGAGCCACTCGCTGCGTCGCGACGACGTCACGGAGACGTAATCCGGGTTGTAGGAGGCCAGGCCCGCGATGAGTTCGTCCATCTTCGCCACGTCGTCCGTGGGGCGCGGCGGGATGATCTCGAAGCTCAACGCGGTTCGCTGGCGCGGGCGGGGGCGGCGGATCACCGGCGCGCCCTCGCGGTCGATGGGCGCCGAGGCGGAAAGCCGGGTCGAAGGGGAGGCTTCGAACATGGCGTGACCTTTCACTCGGCTGGCTGTCATCGGGACTTGTTGCACCGTGGTTAAACGGTGACTTGAAACTTATGTGGCGTGTTTATGGGTCTCAATAAGCGCGGTTTTTGCGCGCGGTCGTCGCTGGTCATGGCACTGTTAACCGTGAATGTAATTACCACAAAATGAACCGCTTAGTTCACTTTTGCGTAACGCTTGGTACAGAGACGCTGTCCAGCAGCTTCGCTACGCTTGGAACCTGTAAACCCAACACAGATGAAGGAGACCCCCATGAACCTGAAGACGGTCGGCATCGCCTACACCATCGCCAACCAAGCCGTGAAGTACTTCCGCGACCAGAACGACAAACGCGAGCGCGATATTTACGACTCGCTGTTGGAGAACCTCAAGGACGGCGACTTGGACGACATCCGCGAAAACCTCGACCGCGACCAACTCGAGGAACTGTTCGGCACCGCCCGCGCGCAGGCAGGCGACATCACCCGCCAGGCCCACGAGCGTCTCGACCGCCGCCGCGCCGCCTTCAACGCCGACGCGCCCCTGCGCAAGCAACGCATCGAATTCCTCGAGGCCCACGCGAAGGAAAAGAAGGACGAGGGCCGCGGCGTGCTCGGCACCATCGGCGCCGTGATCAAGTGGACCACCCTGGCAGCGGTCGCCGGCGGCGGCGCCTGGGCGGCCTGGGAGTTCTGGCTCAAGGACAAGTTCAACGCCGAGGAGCCGGTGAAGACCTACCGCCCGGCACCGACGCGTACCGAAACCGACGCATCCGGCTCCTCCACGCTGGTCTACTCCACCCGCACCGAGGACGAGCGCTCGCTTAACGACGACACCACCACCGACACCACCGGCAAGCACGCCCTCACCACCGACGCCACGGGCACCGCGGCCGCCACTACCTCCACGGACGACGAGCTCACCACCCTGGATACGCTCGACGACGACCAGCGCAGGGCCACCGATGCCACCCACAACACCGACGATTCCGACGGCGGCCGCCACGAGCTGAAGTAGCCCCTCCTCCTACGCCTCGGCGCGCCAGCCTGCGATGAGGTGCCGCACGAGCCGGTCGCGCACGTCGGGGAGGAACTCGGCGAGCGGGGAGGCCATCGGCCGGGTGGCGACGGTGAGTTCGGAGGCCAGCTGCAGTGCGGTTTGGCCGGGGGCGACGATGCCGTGGGGCACGGCTTCGTCGATAAGCAACTGCACTTTGTGCATGAAGGCGTCGCGGCGCTCGACGATGATGCGGGGGCCGTCGGCGGAGGGTTCGGCGGCGAGTGCGGCGGCGAGCATGCCGACGCCGGAGTCGACGATCGCCCACACGAATCGCTCGAAGCTGCCTTGGGGGTCGGCGTGGAAGCGGGCGAGGGTGGCGTCGAGGAGGGTTTCGAGGCGGTCGATGTAGACGACGGCGCAGGCGTCGTAAAGCGAAGAGCGCGACGGGAAGTGACGGTAGAGCGTCGCGATGCCCACGCCCGCGTCGGAGGCGATGCCGTTTAGTGTGATTTCGGAGTTGGGGCGCGTCTGGATTTGGTGTAGCGCGGCCGTGATGATCTGGTCGCGCTTCCTGCGGGCATCAGCGCGCATGGCACTCCCCACTCTGCGTTTGACACTGACTTATTTAGGGAGCACCATATCACGAGTTAAGTGATAGTCCACCCTACGGTTAAGGGACCACATGACTGCAATCCTCAGCGCGCAAGACCTCGTGGTGCGCAGGGGCGACGCTCCGGAGACGTTCGACATCGGCCGGGGGCTGACCCTGCTCAACACCAGCCGAGAGTCCGACTCGACCCTGCTCAGCCTCACGCTGGCCGGGCGTCATCGTCCGCACAGCGGCAACATTTTGCTTGACGACGAACCCTCGTCGCACCGCGAACGCTTCAAGCAGATCGCGCTCGCCGGGGTGCAGGAGATCGACTCGCTGGACCGCCTGGTCCGCGTGCGCGACGTGGTGCGCGAGCAGATCGCCTGGTCGCAAGGCTTTTTCCGCCGCACCCCGCACACGTCTGAGGCGATCAAGTCGCACAAGCATGTGGAGAAGTGGCTGGAGCCGCTGCAGCTGGAGGACATCGACCTGACCGAGCAGGTCGGCGAGATTTCCCCGCTGGATCGCTTCCGCCTGCGCGTCCTGCTGGCGCTGATTTCGCGCCCGGAGGCGACGATGCTGATTGTCGACGACATCGACCAGGTCCGCGACATGGACCTGCGCAGGCAGCTTCTCGACGACCTGCGCGGCGTTGCAGTCCACCTTCCCGTCATGGTGAACACGGTGAATGAGGAGGGGCTATGAGCGGCCTACACATCGGAACCGATTTCCGGAAATTTCTCCACGGCAAGCTCCCGCCGCTTGCCCTGACCGCGATCATACTGCTGCCGCTGCTGTTCGGCGGCTTGTTTGTGTGGTCGTACTGGGACCCGCTGGGCAACCTCTACAAGTTGCCGGTCGCCTTGGTGAACTCGGACGAGGGCGAGAACGGCGACGAGGTTGTGGACCAGTTGCTGGAGCAGCGGCCTCTCGACTTCCGGGTGGTTAGCGCCGAGGAGGCCAAGGAGGGCATCGCCGACGGCACCTACTACCTGGGTTTGGAGGTCCCCACGGACTTCTCCGACGCGGTGACCAGTGTGAATTCGGATAATCCGCACCCGGCGAAGATCAACATCACGTTGAACGAGACGAACGGCTTCATCCCGACCGTGCTGGGCGATAAGGCCGCAGACGCGATCGCGGCCGCCGTGTCCGACTCGGTGGGCGCGAAGGTGGTCGACCAGCTGTTTGTGGGCATCAACACGCTTTCCGACGGCGTGCAGAAGGCCTCCGACGGCGCCGAGCAACTCGACGAGGGCGCGAATTCGGCCCACGACGGCTCGGAGAAGCTCAACGAGGGCGGCACGAAGCTCAACGACGGCATCCAGCAGTTGAACGACAAGGTGCAGCAGATGCCGGACGCCGTGAACAAGCTCGACGGCGGCGTCGCCCGCCTGCAGGACGGCGCGATTCAGTTGAACGACGGTTTGACCACCGCCTCGGGTGGCGCATCGCAGCTTTCCGACGGTATGAACCAGTTACAGTCCGGCACCCAGCAGTTGGGCGAGGGCGCGACGCAGATCGCCGGCGGCGTGGACAAGATCACCGGGTTTGCGGGCAAGTTGAACGACGCCCAGGCGGCGTTGGACGACATCAACGCGAACCTGGACCGCGTGATCGCGGACCTGGACCGCTCCCCCATCCCGGGCTCCACCGAGCTGGCCAACCAGGCCCGCGGTGTGAAGCTGCAACTCAACGGCGGCCCGCTGCAGGCGCTGCAGGGCAACGACTTGGTCGGCCAGTTGATGCAGCTGCAGTCCGGCGCGCACGAGTTGGCCACGCAACTTTCCGACCCGAGCGCGAAGTACCGCAGCGGCGTGGACGAGGCAACCGCGGCGGCAAAGAAGCTCGCCGACGGTCTGACGCAACTCCAGGACGGCTCCGGCACGCTGCTGGCCGGTATTACGACGCTGAAGGACGGCACGTCGAAGTTGGTCGTCGCCGCGAGCACCGCCACGGACGCCACGTCGCGTCTGGCGGACGGCTCCAACCAGTTGGTGGTCGGCCTGGGCGACTTGAACGACGGTCTGGTGAAGCTTTCCGACGGCACCGGCGAGCTCTCCATGAGCCTCGCCGACGGTGCCAAGAAGGCCCCGAAGTGGCAGGGCGAGCGTCTGGACAAGGCCATCGACGCGGCGGCGGAACCGGTGACCACGCAGCATGTGGGCGACGGCTTGACCTTCTTTGGCAAGGGCCTGAGCCCGTTCTTCCTGGCCCTGTCGCAGTGGTTCGGCGTGCTGATCACCTACATGATCATGAAGCCGTTTAACCGCCGCGCGATCGACTCGGGTGTCAGCCCGTTCCGCGTGATGCTCTACACCATGATCCCGTCGGCGATCATCGGCTTCTTCCAGGCCGTGGCCCTGTGGGTCATGCAGGTGGGCGTGCTGCGCGTGGAGCCGGAGCACCCGCTGACGCTGTTCGGCGTGCTGGCGTTCGTTTCCTGGGTGTTCATCTGCGCGATCATGGCGCTTAACACCGCGCTCGGCCCCGCGCCCGGCCGCTTAGCGACGATGGCGCTGATGTCCCTCCAACTCGTCGCCTCCAACGGCCTATACCCGCCTGAAGTGCAGCCGCAGTTCATCCAGTGGGTGCACAAGTTCGACCCGATGAGTTACTCGGTGGATCTGGTGCGCTACGCGCTGTTCGACACTCCGTCCTACGATCCGCGCATGTGGACCGCCGTGACCGTGCTGTTGTTCGTCGCTGTGCTGGGCATGGTCATCTCTTCGGTGGCGCTGCGCACGCGGCGCACGATCCCGCTGAGCGATCTCCACCCTGAACTGTCGGTGTAATCCGTACTATGGGCTGAGCGAATCCACTTCCCCCTGAAAGGACATCATGTTCAAGAAGACCAACCGCCTCGCATCCGCCGCGCTTCGCATCCCCGCCGGCGCCTACATCCTGAACGCCGGCCTGGGCAAGTTCAACCTGGACAAGGAGGGTGCCGAAGGCCTGCGCGACATGTCCACCGACGGCATCCCGGCGCTCGGCCAGATCGAGGCCGAGAACTTTGCCACCGGTCTGGCCACCGCGGAGACCGCCCTCGGCGCCGCGCTGCTGTGCCCGCTGCTGCCGAACCGCCTCGTCGGCCTCGGCCTGACCGCCTTCGGCTCCGGCCTGCTCACCATGTACTTCGGCGGCGACCAGTACACCGAGGATGACGGCATCCGCCCGTCCGATGCGGGCAAGGCCATCGCGAAGGATTCCTGGCTCTTCGGCATCGGACTCGCGCTCGCTGCCCTGCCGAAGAAGAAGTAGCGTGCGCCGCGCCGCAGCCCTCGCGCTCGCCGCCGCCCTGATCCCTCTCACGGCGGCTCCCGAAGCCGAGGCGCTGCAGCTGCGCTGTCACCCCGTCCACGTCGTGCAAGCGGCTGGGTCGGGGTTTTCTCATTCCTGGCACCCTGTCGCGCGCGATTCGCTTTTCGACGACCACTCCTCCCCCGCCGACGACCTCCAAGTCCGGTTCGGCGCCCGCACGGTGTCCACGTTCCAGGTGAAGTACCCGGCGTCGCTGGGCCGCTTCAGTGCGCTCGGCACCTCCGGCGTGGTCCCGGAGGGCACGGAGGCTGCCACCTACGGCGAGTCGGTGCGCTACGGCCGCGACCAGGCCACCCTGGAGATGGAAACCGTCGCCCGCCACTGCCCCGGCACCCGGTTCATCCTCATCGGCTACTCGCAAGGCGCGCACCTGATCGGCGACGCCGCCGCGCATGTGTCCGCAGGCAAAGTGCAGGGTGTGCGTGCCGACGACATCGCCGCCGTCCTCCTCTTCGCCGACCCCGCCCGCGCCCCGCTTGCTCCGGCTACCCCAACCCCCTCGCGCCTCTACGCCGCCCCGCCGAAGGGTCTGCGTGGCGCCAACGGGGAGACGGTCCAACCCGGCGGCACCGCACTCGACCCCACCCGCGTCGGCATGGCCGGTACCCGCAACCTCGGCTTCCACGGGTTGGAGGGCAAGGTGCTCTCCCTGTGCAACGGCGCCGACATGGCGTGCGCGACGGACCCGGACAGCATCATCCGTACGCTTGCAGACGTCGCCATGCGCGACGTGGTCCCCGGCCCCTTCAACGCGGTGACCGGCATCCGCATCGCCCGCCTCCAAGAGTTGCTCGGCCGGGGTGTGCCCCCGCGCGTGGCGTTCGAGCAATCAGGGCTATCGCTTATCGACGCCACCCTCGCACCCCAAATCATCATCGAACTCGTCACCGCCGGGAGCGCCCTGCACCACCACGCGGCGACCACCAGCACCACACCTGTGGACCAGCAGGCCGCCATCGCGTTGCTCGCCGCCCTGCCCGAACTGGCGAAGGAGGGGGTGACGTGGCCATGGCTGTTGCCCGCGCTCAATCAACTCATTCCGGACGCGGAACTGCTGCTCCAAGTCTTCCGCACGATTGAAGCCGCGGAACGGATCAACTGGCAGTTGGAGCGCCTCGGCGTCATCCCCCACACCCCTACTGGCACCGAAGGCCGCCAGGCCTGGGCGCATGCGACCGTGACCGCGCTGTGCGAGCGCATCATCGATGCCGCCGGCCTACGGGAGGCATTCGACGACCCGCAGAACGCGAACCTGATTGCGTCCGCCCGCCTGGCCGGCGACTTCGGCCCGCGCCACATGTCGTACTACAAGCTCGGCTACACCGACATCCCCGGCGGCTTCAACGTGGACGGGCAGACCGGCTACGACTACGCGATGGGGTGGCTGGATGAGGTGGTGCGCGGAGTCGTCGAAAAGCAATGAGCCCGCCAGGCACAATGCCTGACGGGCTCAGCTCAACCGGGGGTTACTTCTCGGAGGAAGCAGCCTTGTCCTCGGTGCCCTTCTGGGAGCTGCCGGAGGAGCCGTTCATGAGCGTCTCGTTGTCGATCGCCTTGCCGAACATGTAGGAGGAGGTGTACTCCTCAGCGCCGCATGCGCGCATGACGCCGTCGACAGCGAGCAGACCCAGGGTGATCGCACCCAGAGCGCCAGCTGCGAGGCCGAGAGCCTGCGGGTTCTCGATGGAGAACGCAGCCTGGAGGTCAGCCGCACGGGACGCACGATCCTCGTTGTAGATGCCGAGGCCGCGCTGAATGCGGTTGTTTGCGTCGCGGATCGCAGCGTTGACCTGCGCGGAGACACCCTCGAGACCCGGGATCTGGACCTGGGACAGGATGCCCAGCGGGATCGCGAGCAGCAGCGGGGCGGTCAGGCCGACAATGCCGGCGATGCACTTGCCGTCGAGCTCGGAGGAGGAACCCTTCTGCTCGACGCGGGTGCCGCTCTCAACGTCGACGTTGATCTGGATCTCGCGCTCGCGGTAAGACTGACCGTCCGGGCCGACCAGGATGTAGGACGCCTCGTAGGTGCCTTGCTTCAGGTCCTTACGCGGAATCAGGGTGACACCCTTATCGGTGACCTTGACGTCCTCGAAGTACTCCTCGCCCTTGGTGAAGATGAGCTTGTCAACGTTGTCCGGGAAGGTGACGTTGACCGGGGAGTCGTTCTTGATGCTGGTGTCGATGACAATCGGCAGGTCGTGGTTCTCGCTGATCACATTGCCCTTGGAGGTGCGGGTGCCCTCCGGGTAGACGGCGTAGGAGATGGTGCGGACCAGGTCGCCGTTGGAATCGCGCTCCTCGGCACGGACCACCTTGCCTGCGGAGCCCTGCTTCGCGGTCAGCTCGACGGAATCGCCGTTGTCCTTGAGGTCAACCAGGTCGTTGCCACTGACAACGACAACCTTGTTGCCCTCGCTCAGCTTCTTCAGCCCCTTGGCGTCGCCCTCGATGAGGAAGTCGGTCTGCTGACGTGTGCCGGTGGTCTTGGACTCAACGACCTCCAGCTTGTAGCGGTTGATCTCCGCCCCGTCCTTGTTGTACTCGACAACAATGCCGGTTTCGCCGACCTTGTCAGTCTTCGGACGCAGGATCCACTGACCGTTCTTCTCCTCCGGCGCCTCAAACGCGTCAGCGCCCTTGATCACCTGGAAGCGGTTCTCCTCCTTGACCAGGGTAGCCCTGAACTCAGTGGAGGTGGAGATCTTGTAGGTGAACAGTCCGTTGCGCTTCGGCTCGACCAGGGTGATCTCGTACTTTGCGTACACGCCACGCTTGTCGCTGACCTGGATCAGCGCCTTGCCGGGCCTCTTCTTGTTCTCGCCGGTAACGAGGAGCTTGTCGCCCTCGCGGGTGACGTCCACGAGATCCTCGCCCTTGAGAACCTCGACCTTCTCGCCGTCCTCAGACGCGATGGTCGCGGTCTGGTTCCAGCCCATGGTAGTGCTCTCCGGGGTCACCTCGGCGCTGCGGCCCGGGGTGATCTCGAAGGTGTAGCGTTCGAAGACGTAGCCGTCGTCGGAGACGTTCTCGATGACCAGGATGCCCTTGGCGTCGCGCTTCGGGGTCACCTTGATCTCGGAGGCATCCTTCTCCGGCTGCTCAGCCAGCAGGTCGCCACCCTTGACGATGCGGAACTTGGTGCCGTAGAGCTTCAGCTCGTTGTCCGCGGTGATGGTGTAGTCCATCTCGCGGACCGGGGACGGCTTGACGGTGTAGGTGTAGGTCTTGACCGTCTTCTCGCCGTCTGCAGTCTTGACGATCTCTTCGACCTTGACGGTACGGGTCTCGCCTTCCGGAACCGGCTTGAACTTCAGGTTGAGGATGTCCTCGTCGCCGAAGTCAGAGCCGTCAGCGCCCTCGGTGAGGTACTCGCCGCCCTCAACAACCTCGAGACGGTTGAATTCGATGGAGCCGCGGGAGATCTCAACGGTTGCGCGGTCGTTGACGTCGCGGTCGACCGCCTGGTTATCAATCTCCTGCTCAGACTGCGGTGCGACGTCGACGATCCAAACAGCCACCAGGCGGCCGTTCTCGTCCTTGATGTGGACGGTCGCCTGGCCACCCTCCGGGTTGGTCGGGGTGACAACCCAGTTGTCGCCTTTCTTCTCAATCTTCGCCACGTCGTCGCCTGCGACGATCTCAGCGGTGTGGTTCTCGATGTACTCGATGAAAAGGGTGTCCGGCGTCTCGGACTTGTACTCCAGATCGCGCTGGGTGACGGTCGGGCCGAAGTTCTTATCCTCAATCAGCTTCAGCGTGTACTTGTACTCGAAGCCGTTTTCGTCGGTGAAGACGATCTCAACGTCGCCGGTTGCGCCGTCCTTCGGAGTAACAACCCAAACGTCACCGTCCTTTTCGATAGTGACCTTGTCCTCGCCGTCGCCGAGGATCTTGTAGTCGCCGCCGCGGTTCTCAATCTTCGCGGTAGAGGTGTTCAGGATTTCGCGGGTGACGTCGAACTTGGAGGTCTTGTTTTCCACGGTGACGATGTTCTCGCGAACCTCGCCGCTGTCCTCCGTGATCCGAACGATGACGTTACCGGTGTAGTTCTCGCCAGCCTTGACGGTGACGGTGCCTTTCTCCTCGTCCTTGAGGATCTCGACCTCGCCGTGCTCCGGCTGAATGAGGTTGCCATCCTTGTCGTAGCCCAGACCCCAGTCGATGTCCTCGCCCGGCTTCCACGGGATGGTGGTGATGCGGTCCTCGCTACCAGCGTTCAAGGTGTAGAAGAAGTTGTTCACCTTGACGCTGAGGGAATCCTGCACAGCAACGGTGTCGGTGACCTTGATGCGGTAGATGTGTTGGTTGCCCTTGTCATCGGTGATGAGGATCTCAACCTCGCCCTCGCCCTCGAAGTCCTCGCGCGGGGTGATGACGAGCTTGCCGTCCTCGGAGCGCTCGACGACGACGATGTCGGAGCCCTTGATGATCTCGAAAGTCCACTTGTTGCCGATCTTCTCCGGCAGATCGATGACCTTGGACTTCTCGTCGCGGGCGAAGCCTGCAAAGTAGTAGTACTCCGAAACTTCCTTCACGCGCTCGTAGTACTTCTCAACGAAGTACTTCTCGACGTCGGTGACCGTGGTGGTCACGGTGGTCTCCGGCTGCTTCACGGTGCTGGTGACAGTCTCGGTCACTGCCGGGTTGGTGGAGGTGACGGTGGTGACCGGCTGCGTGGTAACGGTCTCGGTGACAACCTCGCCCGGCTTGGTGGTGACAACCGGGGTGTCGGTGACAGTCTTGGTGACGACCTCAGTATCGCCCGGCTCGGTCACGGTGGTGACGTGCGGCTCCGGGTTGACGGTCGTGGTGACAACCTTCGGCGGGTTGGAACCGGTCTCGGTCACGGTGGTGACGTGCGGCTCCGGGGTGACGGTCTTGGTCACAACCTTGCCCGGGACCTCTCGGGTGCTGACGGTGGTGTACGCCGTCGGCAGCGTGGAGCGCTCGGTCACGGTAGTGGCCGGTTTGGTCCGCGTCGTGGTGTAGGTCGTGTTCGGCAGGGTCTTCGTGGTGGTGACCTCCTGCGGGCGGGTCACCGTGGTGGTCACCTCAGGTGTGGTGGGGATAGTCTCCACAATGCTCGGCGGGGTCTTCGGCGGGTTCGGATCCAGACCCGGCTGCGGGACCGGGATCAGACGCTGGAAGGACTTACGCGGCACGATGTTGAAGTCGTACTCGAGCGGCACCAGGACAGTGACGTACTCGCCCGGCTTGACCGTCTTCGCAATCTCATCGTGGCGGGGGAGCTTGATCAGGTAGTAATTCGGCTCACCCTTCGGAGCATCGTGGCGATCGATCTTGAAACCGGTGAGGTTCTGGAATTGACTGTTGTGGAACTTAAGGACATCCTCGCGAGCCTGGTTCAGGTAGCCCAGCTGGTTGGACAGCAGAGCGCGGAGAATCGCATTCTTAGCCTTAATGGCTTCTGCCTTGGAGGAGTCACCAGCTGCGTAGGCCTTGTAATCCTTCTGCAGTTCCTTCACCACATTGATGGCCGCGATGTGGACGTCATCACTAATGCGGTCACCGTCGCCGACGCGACCGGACGCACCGGTGAGCTTGCGCACCTCGTAGTTACCAGTATCCCACGGGTTACCGAGACCCCAGTCGATGCACCAGCCCGGGCCGACACTGGACGGAAGCAGGCCGATAGCCTGATCCTGCTCCACCGTCTGCTGGAGCATCTGGTCGTAGCGGGCCAGATCCGCACCGCTGAGCTTCTCGTAGGCGCGGACGATCTGCTGGCTGGAAGTGTTCTCGTTTGCGGCCTCTGCGAGCGGAGCGGATACGACCGCGCCCGTAGCCATAACACCAGTGACCATCGCGGTCATGATGCGCTTTTTCAGGTTTGCGTTATGCAACGTCATAGTCCTTCAACGTCTAGGGAGATATTCGAAGCAGCCTGGAGAGTTCCTGAACACGGACCCCAAAACTGACAGACCCCTATTCAATCGCAATGAACCGGCGAAAAGAAGTCCTTAACCCCACTGAAAGCCATAAAAGTCGAGATATTAAGACAAAACTCAAATTCCCACCCCGCTGACCTCGACCTTTGTCCAACTTTTAAATACAAATAAGTTGAGTGATCTTCACCACAAAAACGTCGAATCTCCGAATTATGGTGCTGAAATGCCGAAAACCCGGTGCCGACTTAGCACCGGGTTTACAGGTTAAAAGCAGGCTTTACTTGGCAGCACTCTGCGTATCGGAGGAACCAGAGGAAGCCGGCTCACCCTCGCTGCTATCAGCCTCAGTCTTGGACGGCTTGCCAGAGGAGCCGTACATCAAGAAGTCACTGTCAGTTGCCTTACCTAGCCGGTAGGAGGAGGTTACCTCCTCCTGGCCGCAAGCACGCAGGACCTGATCAACAATCAGCAGGCCTACAGTGATCGCTCCAAGGGCGCCGGCAGCCATACCAAGCTGCTCGGTGTTGACGCCCTGGAACGCGTTCTGGAAACCGGCTGCACGCTGAGCACGATCCTCGTTGTAGATGCCCAGGCCGCGCTGGATGCGGTCGTTGGCCTCACGGATAGCATTGTTGATCTGTGCCGAGACGCCCTCCAGGCCCGGGATCTGGACCTGGGAAAGGATGCCCACCGGGATAGCCAACAGCAACGGTGCAGAGAGACCAACCAGGGAGGCAATGCACTTGCCGTCCAGCTCGCTGGAGGAGCTTTGCTCCTGGACCGTCGTGTCCCGCTGGGTGATGTTGACAATCACCTTTTCCTTGTCGTTGAGCTTGCCGTTCTCAACCGGAACCACCATGAGCTTGACGCCGCCATCGAGGTGCGTACCAGGCAGAACATGCAGCTTGCCGTCTTCGCCGACCTCGATCTCCTTGCCCGGCTCAAGACGCTTCTTCTTGGTGCAGTCGTCGTTGTAGCAGACGTAGACCTCAACAGAGTTCTCGCCGCCCTTGACGCTGATATCGATGCCCTTGTCGGGGGTTCCCTTGACGTCGAGGTCCGGCGGGGTCAGACCCCCAGACGTGCGCGGGATCTCCATCTCAACCAGACGGACCGGGTTGCCCTCGGAATCGCGCTCCTCGACCACGATGGTGCCGTGCTTGTCCTCGGTCGGCTGGATGAACAGCTGACCCTTGGAGTCCGGCGCCGCGTTGGTGATCAAGTCCTTACCGCGGACGACGTGCAGGGTGTTGTTCTTGCCCGGAACAATCTTGTCGTTGATGTCGCGCTTGTAAACAACGCGCTCCTCAACGAACTTCAGCGGGGTCGGCTGCTCCACGATCTCGATCGTGTGGCGCTTGACCACCTTGTCGTTCTTGTCCACCTCGACGACGGTCACGGTCTTGCCAACGGAGTCCTTGTTCTTCGGAGTCAGGATCCACTTGCCGGTCTCCTCGTCGAACTCGACGTTGACATACTCCTCGCCCTCATCAACGCGAATCTCGTTCTTGTTGATGCGGGTGATGGTGAAGCTGCCGTCCTCGGTGAGCTTGAAGTTCTGCTCGCGGGACTCAGAGCTGCCGCCCTTGCCGTTTCCGCCCGGGACAACGTCGATGTTGTAGATGACGTAGACGCCGCTGTCGTTCTTGACCTTGATCTGGGTCTTGCCCTCAGCACCGTCCTTCGGCGTGACGATGATGGTGTTGCCATCCTTCTTCACGTCAACCAGGGACTCGTCGGTGACCTCAAAGTCGGAGCCCTCCGGAATCGTAAGAGTCAGCTTGGAGGTCGGGTTGAGGGTGATGTTCTCCTCGCGCGGGGTCGAAGGAGTGACATCGATGATCCAGCGGTGGAACGGCAGATCGCGGGAGTTCAGGTTCTCAATGATGACCTGGCCCTCAGCGCCTTCCTTGAAGTAGACCTTGCCGTCCTCAATGCGGTCAATGAGGTGCTCGCCCTTGACAATGCGCTGGTTCTTCACCGAGATGTTGAGCTCGTCCTTGGACTCAGCTTCCAGGGTGCTCTCCTGAAGGTCACCCTTGGTGACGTTGAGGGTCCACTCAGCGACAGTCTTGCCATTCGGGGACTTCTCGGCGACGACAATCTTGCCCTCGAAGCCCGGGTTCGGCAGCACGCGGAACTTGCCGTCCTCAGTCTTGATCAGGGTGGCGTTATCCTTGCCGTCAATGATTTCGAAGGTGTTGCCCTCGTTACCCGGCTTGAACTCGGCGGTGTTGCGGTCGACGAGATCCTGCGTGAACTTCGGAACCTCGTACTCGGTGGCATCCTGCGGCTTCGCCACGATGGTGTAGACGCCGACCAGGACGCGACCGTCCTTCGCGTTTTCGTCCGGAGCGTAGAGGTTGAAGATGCCGGTGCCGTTGACGTTGTTGTGGATCGTGAAGCCGTTGTCGGTCGGCTTGATATCCCAGTTGTCCTCGTTGCCGCCGGTCTGGATCAATTCCCAACCCTCGCCGGAGGTCTTGACGTCGACGTCCGTGCCCTCTTCGATGAGGTGGGTCTCAACTTCAACCAAGACGTTGACGCCCGGGCGGATGTCCAGGGTGTAGGTGTGAGTCTTGCCCTCGGCATCCACGGCCTTGAGCACAACCTTGCCCTCGGCGTTCGGCTTCGGGGTGATGATCCAGAAGCCGTCGCGCTTCTCGATGGACTCGATGAGGTCCTCGCCGGAGACAATCTCCGGCTTGTTCTCAACGTTTTCAATCTCCAGCTTGTAGGAGTTGGCGTTACCGATCACGCGGGTCTGCGTGTACTTGTCGGAGGTGGCGTCGATGTTGAACTCGTAGACGTTCTTGTTGCCCGTCTTCTCGCCCTTGTCGTTCTTCTCAAACACCTCGATCTTGACGTTGCCCTTGAGCACACCATCGTTGATCTTGACGTTGAGCTTGCCGTCCTTCTCCTCGGTGGTGACCAGGCCCTTGCCCTCGACGATCTCGTAGTCCCAGCCTGCCGGGATGTCGATGTTCTGGTTCACACCGGAAACGCCCACGTTGAAGTAGTGGTTGTTCACGGTGACCTCGCCGGTGGTCTCCACGGTGGTGGACTCGTTGACCACGTCGATGACGTACTCGTGGCGGTTGCCCTCGTTGTCCACGACAACGATGCGGACCTTGCCGCGGCCTTCCTTCTTCGGGGTGATCTTGAGGATGGCGGTGCCGTCCTCGCGGACCTCCTTGGTCACCTCGACCAGACCGTTGGAATCGTCGACGAAGTCGATGTCCCAGGAGCCGAGGTTCTTGACCTCGATCTCCTCGGTCTTCTCGCCGGTGCGGAAGTCGAAGGCGTAGTCGTAGTGGCGGAAGTAGCGCTCGACCTCCTTGGTGGTGGTCTTCTCTTCGCGCTGGGTGCTGGTGACAGTGGTAGCCACGTACTTCGTCTCCGGCGCAGCGGTGACGGTAGCGGTGGAGGTCACGGCCGGCTTGGTCTCCGTAACCGTCTCAACCTTCGGCTCGAGGGTGCGGGTGGCGTACTCGGTCTGCTTCGCGCCGGTGACGGTGGTCGTCGGGGTGACGGTCTTGGTCTCTGTGACGTACTCGGGCTCGCCCACGACGGTCTGGGTCACGGTCCGGGCCGGGGCGGTCTTGGTGATGGTGACGTCCGGTGCGGACTCCTTCTTGGTCTCAGTGACGGTGGAGACCTCCGGGCGGCGGGTGGTGGTGACCGTCTTCTCCGCCTGGGTGACGGTGGCGATCTCTTCCTGCACCGGCTGGACGTACTGCGTCTTGGTCACCGTCGGCTGGACGGTTTCTTCCTTGATGTAGTCCGGGGAGCCGACCTCAACCGTCTTGGTCACGGTCGGGCGCTCGGTGACAGTCTTGGTCGTGGCCGGTGCGGTCACCCACTCGGTCTTGACCGTCTGGCCTTCCTTGACGCCCGGCTCGAAGCCCTCGAGGCCCGGCTGCGCAATGGTGATGATGCGCTGGTTGGTCGGCTCCTTGGACAGGTCCTCGTACACGTTGTATGAACGCGGCAGCAAGATGGTGACGTACTCGCCATCCTTGACGTTCAGGCGGGAGGAAGCAGCGTCGTCCAGAGCCAGGTAGTAGTTAGCCTGGCCGCTCTGCTCGAAGTAGCTCTTGCGCACCTCGAAGCCGGTCCACTGCAGGAACTGCTGCGCAGAGATCGGCTTCACGCCCGGAACCTGGACATTGCGGGAGCCAGCAACCCAGCCGCGCAGGAGGTTCAGGGTCTCCTTGTTGTTGGACAGCAGCGCCTGCAGTGCCACGTTCTTGGACATTGCATCGGCGTTCTTGCCCTGCTTCACGTCCGTAAGCATGAGCTTGGTCAGGTTAATAGCGGCGCGCTCAATATCCTCGTCGATCTTGAGGTTGCCGCCCATGTCGCCGTTAAAGCCGTAGAAGCCGGAGGTGCCGTCGAGCTTGCGCACCTCATATGCAGTGTTGGTGCGCGGGACATCGAGGTGGCGATCGATGCACCAGCCCGGGCCGAGCGGGGTCCAGTACTGGCCCGAGTCCCGGTTCCACTCCTGCTTCAGGTTGTAGTCGACAGCGACCTGCTCAACGGAGGAGTCGAGGGCGGAGTACTGGCTAGTAATACGCGAGTCTGCGTCTGCGGCGGGAGCGACAACGGCTGCACCACCGAATGCAACTGCACCGGAGACCAGGGTGGCCATGATGCGCTTTTTCAGGTTTACGTTATGCAACGTCATAGTCCTTCAACGTCTAGGGAGATATTCGAAGCAGCCTGGAGAGTTCCTGAACACGGACCCCAAAACTGACAGACCCCTATTCAATCGCAATGAACCGGCGAAAAGAAGTCCTTAACCCCACTGAAAGCCATAAAAGTCGAGATATTAAGACAAAACTCAAATTCCCACCCCGCTGACCTCGACCTTTGTCCAACTTTTAAATACAAATAAGTTGAGTGATCTTCACCACAAAAACGTCGATTCCTCAACAAACCGACGGTCAGCGGTTCAGCGGACCCGAGCTTCTGTCGCCGCGGAGCCGCTTCAGCACGTTCTCAGCGGAGATCAAGCACATCGGCACTCCCACCCCAGGTACCGTCGTCGCTCCCGCATAGTACAGGCCGTCCAGCTTTTTCGAAGCATTAGACCCTCGCAGAAACGCCGATTGCCGCAGCGTGTGCGCAGGCCCGATCGCCCCTCCCTCCCAGGCGTGGTAGCGCTCGCCAAAGTCTGCGGGTCCAAGCGTTCGCTTGACGACGACCCTCTCACCCAACGATCCAACCCCACACCATTCGGCGATCTGCTCAACGGCCGCGTCGGCGATGCGTTGCACTTGCTCCGAGGCCGCCTCGCGGTACATGTCGCCGTGGCCGATCGCCTCGTCGGCTGCCACAGGCACGAGGACGAACAGGTTCTCGTGCCCCGCCGGCGCGACACCCGGGTCGGTCGCGCTCGGCTTGGACACGTAGATCGACCGCAACGCCCCCAGCGGCCGGGTGTGCGCGCGGTCGAACACGGCCGCGAAGTCGTCGTCCCAGTCCTTGCTGAACAGCAGGTTGTGGTGCGCCAACTCCGGGATCTCGCCTTCCACGCCCAGCATCACCAGCACGGTGCTCAGGCCCGGGTCGCGACGGGCGAAGTAGCGCTCGTCGTAGGTGCGGTGCTCGGGCGCGACCAGCCGCGTTTCGGTGTGGTGGAGGTCGGCGCAGGAGATGGTGATGTCGGTGGGGATGAGGGTGTCGTCGATAAGCGAAACGCCCTTGTCGGTGATCGCGGCGACATCAGCACCGAACCGGAATTGGACGCCTTGCTCGCGCGCGAGGTGGTACAGCGCGTCCATCACCGCCGCGAAGCCGCCCTGCGGATACAGCACGCCCTGCGTGAGATCCGTGTGGCTCATCAGGTGGTACATCGCCGGCGTGCGCACGGGGTGCGACGACAAGAACACCGCAGGGTACGTCAGCATCTGGCGCAGCCGCGGATCCGCAAATTACTTATCGACGAACCCCTGCAACGACCCCACCAAATACCGCACCAACTTGCGGTATTGGCCCCGGATCTTCACCCAGGGGTCAGCGAGGAAAAGGTGGTGTAAAGGAAATAGTTCAGCGCCAGGTCGTAGGTCTCGGCGGCGCGGTCGAGGTAGGCGGCCAGGGCGTCGCCGGCGCCGGGCTCGATGCTCTCGAACAGGCGGATGGCGTTGTCGTGGCCGGAGTGGACGTCGATCGGTGTCTCGCCCTCCGGGAAGAGGCGGTACGCGGGCGTGAGTGGTTTGAGATCGAGCACGTCTTCGGTCCGCTTGCCAAACAGCGCGAAGAAGTGGTCGAACGCGTCCGGCATGAGGTACCAGGACGGGCCGGTGTCGAAACGAAAGCCGTCCACGGTCTCGTTGCCGGCACGGCCGCCGTAGGTATCCAGGCGCTCGAGGACGGTGACGTCGTAGCCCTCCTTCGCTAGCAACGCCGAAGTGGCCAACCCCGGCCGCCCCCGCGCCGATCACAACCGCCTTCGTCATCGTCCTGCCCTCGCAATCGCCTTCGCCATCAACGTCAGTTTCTTATGCTGCGGGACGCTGATGCGCTCATGTTTCAGTTGATCGGCCGGGGTGCGCTCCGCGATTGCATTCAGCTCCCGGAACAGCGCCTCCGCCGCCGCCACTCCCCCGCGGGCGCCGCGCGGCAGCAGCGGAATCGCTCGGGCGGCGGCGTCGAGTTCGTGACGGATGGTGTGGGTGATGGCGTGCTTGGTGTCGTCGTCAAGCACTGACCCGAAATAGCGCGGCCCAGATTGGTGCGGTCCTCGCCGTAGTCGCGCAGGAAATTGATGCGCTGAAACGCGGCGCCGAGAGCGCGGGCACCCTGGTCGAGTTCCGGCGGGCGCGGCGCGGTGCGATCCGCGAAGAAGATGTCGAGGCACATCAGGCCGATCACCTCTGCGGAACCATATATATATAGGTCTCCAACTCCTCCGCCGAAAAAGCGTGTTTATGCAGGTCGGCATGCATGCTGTGGAAAAACGCGCGGATGTGAGCGTCGTCGAAGCCGCAGCGCCGTGACGTGTTCGCCCACGCATGCAGCACAGGATCGGTGTGGAAACGGTGGTGCGGGGCGTGGAGGACCTGCTCCTCGTAAGCATCAAGGAGTGTTGCGGGGTCTTCGTAGGCTTGGGAGGCGGTGCCGTCGACAATCTCGTCCGCGATACGCACCACTGCGTAGAAATTCGTGATGTCGCGCCGCATCTGTGGCGCGAGCGCCTTCGTAGCCAGGGAAAAACTAGTCGAATACTGCGCGATCACCTGGGCCGCGGCACGGTCGGCCATGGCGTCATAACGGGAGAGGTACGAATACACGCAGGCGCTTTCTACTGACAGGTTTTTCCGGGAGCTTACCGCGCGGCCGAAGGATTGTAGTTTGGAAGTTTAAAGTGCGGATTTGGACTTTAAACTACAAATCACTTGAGACGGTACGTGGTACTTCTGCGCCCTTGTCCTCCAAGCATCACCACTCGGCCATCGCGAATCAAAGGCTCTAAAGCGTAACGTAATTGCCCTGCAGACAACCCTGTTTCCAACTGCAATTGCTTCAAAGTGATCCCGTTTTCATTCGCAAGCGTTTGGTAGACCGCGGGCACATTTTTACCGAGGGAGGCAAGGTCTTCAACCTCATAATCAACAGACACATCGGTGCTCGATGTCTCCGGTTTGAAAGAGGCATCCCGCAGGGCGTACACACCGTCATTCTCCACCACCACTCCGACATCTACGAGCCGACGTAGCATCCGTTTGCATCCTTGTGTTCCGACCGGGGTGTAACGCTGAACGATGCTCTGGAACGTTGACGCGCCGTAATTTCTCAAGTCCACGAGTAGGTCTTCCTCAATCGGAGTGAAGTGAACATCACCTTTTTGCACATCACGCAGCCAAGCGTTCTCATCATCGGAAAACCGTAAACCCCGGGGGAAGATCACCTTGAATTCGACTCCACTGTCGATAAACAGGGGTTTAGGTAATCGCGCTTCTCTCGTCGCCGCCAGTATTTCCTGAATTCCACCGCCTTCACCTTCGATGACACGTTCACCATCATCAGTCCGTAAATAGCGTGCAATCTCATACAGACGTTTGTTTACCGGTGACTTTGTGAGGGACGGACTTTCAAGCTGCGACACCGACAGGCCCTTCAGCCCACCAGGGCTTACGACAATGAGCATGCGTTCCGTAATCCGGATTTCCACCTTCTTACCCACATCCACAGACGGTCCGAGGTCGCGGTGCACCAGAGCGTTAGCCAACACCTCACGAATCGCGCTTAGCGGAAACTCAGGGGCATCCACCAGATGCCCGTTATTGGTGTAGCGACTAACTGTGTCCGAGTTCTGCTGAATCCAGTCCATCGCCTCTGTCAGCATCACAGGCAACGGACCTTCAATCTCGGTGAGATTTCTATTCCGGCCAGCAGAAGAATCGCGTGCAAGTCGTACCGCTGCCGTTGCGCCCAGAGCAGGCTCCACCGATTGGGGCAGGTAACCGAGCGCGTACAGACCACCGAATCGGACGGTCCCATCACTGTCTGTCACATTGGTGACCTGCAACAACTGGTCGTCATCTGCGATCTTTGATATGCGAGATCGAGATCCACGTACCGCTTTAACAAAAGCTTGAAGAACTTCTGGATCCAATACAGCAGAATCTGTTCCAGGAACGATTTCAAAGTCAAAGTGTGTCTGATCCCGTTCCGACAAGGCGGATAATTCCAACATCTTCAAATCGTTAGAATTCATCACATAGTCACCGTCAGCTTGACGTAGATACGATTTCCCGCCGTACTTTGCTGGTTTCTCCGAGGGCAGAAGCGGCGTCACTTCCACAACGACAATGTTCTTCCCCTCCAACACCAAGTGTGAAAAACGCAGCTGTGGTGCGGGACGAACTCCATTCCGGTTTGCGGTGGTTAGTGACTTTTCAAGATCTGCCGGTGCGTCTACACCAGTAACTTCAAAACCCCGCCGTTCACTTACGCCGAGAAGGATCGTGCCCGTTTGCGACATGTTCGCAAACGCGCACAATGTCTCCCCGATACTTTCCGGCATTCCCCCACTAGCAGTTTTGCACTCGATAAGTGTCGTATCGTCCCCAAATGCTCGCAGTTGAGCAAGGACTCTGCGCAACTTCCCCTCGGTCCAGACCATAAGGACCACTCTATTTACAGTTTCACACTTTGTCTAGCACGGGTTTTATAGTTTAACTCCAATTTTAGAGCTTAAGACCCAAAGTTCTGTTTAGAGTTTTGACTTCGGAAGTCAAAGTGGTGCCGAAGCACACCAACGCTAAAGGCCAGGTCCCCGGGAGGACCTGGCCTTTATGTTCCTTGTGGAGCATAGGAGAATCGAACTCCTGACATCCTGCTTGCAAAGCAGGTGCTCT
>ERZ1029878.74-NODE-74-length-23420-cov-36.427006_pt1 | contig 23420 bp, 21 predicted proteins | sample MGYA00519234_ERZ1029878 | MGnify/ENA primary metagenome ERZ1029878 (study PRJEB33666, sample SAMEA4610928) | skin metagenome | biome: Human-associated habitat; feature: Malodor aspect; material: skin | place: Philippines | collected 2015-08 ... | reverse complement strand
AGTCCATGGTGCCGGCGATTGCGTAGGCGATGACCAGCAGCGGGGACGCGAGGTAGTTCATCTTCACATCCGGGGAGATGCGGCCCTCGAAGTTGCGGTTACCGGACAGCACAGCGGTTGCGGTGAGGTCGAACTCGTTGACTGCCTCGGAGACCTCAGCCGGCAGCGGGCCGGAGTTGCCGATGCAGGATGCGCAGCCGAAGCCGGACAGGTAGAAGCCGACGGCCTCGAGGTCCTTCCACAGGTCTGCACGGTCGTAGTAGCCGTCAACGACCTGGGAGCCCGGAGCCATAATCGTCTTGACCCACGGCTTCGCCTTGAGGCCCTTCTCGGCGGCCTTGCGGGCGAGAAGGGCAGCGCCGACCATGACCGACGGGTTGGAGGTGTTAGTGCACGAGGTGACAGCGGCGATAGCGACGAAACCGTGGTCGAGGGTGTACTCGCCGCCCTGCGGGGACTCGACGATGACCGGCTTGGAAGCGCGGCCCTCAGCGCCCTCGGCTGCGGACTCGCCGTTGGCCGGCCAGGACTCGTTGTAGGAGACGGCGTCGACCTTCTCAGCGCGCACCGGCTCTTCAGTGCCTTCGCCGGCGGTGTTGTAGTCCGGCAGCTGCTTGCGGAAGGTGTCCTTGGACTGGGAAAGCAGAATGCGGTCCTGCGGGCGCTTCGGGCCAGCGATGGACGGCACGACGGTGGACAGGTCCAGCTCGAGGTACTCGGAGTACTCGGCCTCGGTGGCGTCCTGCTCGAGCCACATGCCCTGCGCCTTGGCGTATGCCTCGACGCGGTCGATGTCCTCCTGGGAGCGACCGGTCAGGTGCAGGTAGTTGATGGTCTCCTCGTCGATCGGGAAGATCGCACAGGTGGAGCCGAACTCCGGCGACATGTTGCCGATGGTCGCGCGGTTCGCCAGCGGGATCTCCTTGACACCGTTGCCGTAGAACTCGACGAACTTCTGCACCACGCCGTGCTCGCGGAGCATTTCGGTGATGGTGAGCACGACATCGGTCGCGGTCACGCCGGCCGGGATCTCGCCGGTGAGCTTGAAGCCCACAACGCGCGGGATAAGCATGGACACCGGCTGGCCGAGCATCGCAGCCTCAGCCTCGATGCCGCCGACGCCCCAGCCCAGGATGCCCAGGCCGTTTTCCATGGTGGTGTGGGAGTCGGTGCCGATGCAGGTGTCAGGGTAGGCCACGCCCTCGTTGTCGAACACGACGCGGGAGAGGTACTCGATATTGACCTGGTGGACGATGCCGGTTCCCGGCGGCACGACGCGGAAGTTGGAGAAGTTCTCCGCACCCCAGCGCAGGAACTGGTAGCGCTCCTCATTGCGCTGGTACTCGATCTCCACGTTCTTCTCGATGGCGTTCTCGGAACCGAATGCCTCGATAATCACCGAGTGGTCGATGACCATTTCGGCCGGGTTCAGCGGGTTAACCTGGTCCGGGTTTCCACCGAGCGAAGATACGGCCTCACGCATTGTTGCAAGGTCGACAACACACGGCACACCGGTGAAGTCCTGCATCAGCACACGTGCCGGAGTGAACTGGATCTCCACGCTCGGCTCAGCCGAGGGATCCCAGTTCGCAATGGCCTTGATGTGGTCTTCGGTGACGTTCTTGCCGTCCTCGGTGCGCAGGAGGTTCTCGCCCAACACCTTCAGGGAGTAGGGGAGTTTCTCCATGCCTTCAACAGCGTCGAGCGCGTAGTAGTCGTAAGACTTGTCGCCGACCTCGAGCGTCTTCTTGGCACCGAAAGAATTCTTGCTTTCTGCCACGGTGAGCTCCATTCCTCGTTGTAATTCAAAACAGGGATGATGACCCTATGGTCAAGCCCCATACTAAGCGACTCGCCATAGATCCTTTCCGATACTAACAGTACGATCGTTATGTTTTCGCATTTTGCTTAACGACGACACCCTGGACCCCGCAACTACACTCATCAGACGTACCCCGCACGCCGAATAAAAGGAGCCGTCCGTGCAGCCGGAGACCACGCTCGAAGAGCTCATCGCACAGCTCGGTGCCTCTCCCGTGGCATTCGGCACCGACAATCCGGTAAACGACGGCTTGCGTGGCGGGCTCGAGGGTGCACTCGACGCTCCGGACACCGCACTTATCGACCCGGCCGCGGTCATCGTGCTGGAGCAGACACCGAAGCAGGTCGCCGATCTCCGCGACCTCGCCCAGGACGTAGCCGGCCAAACGGACTTCGACACCGTTCTGGTGCGCACCCCGCATGTAGCAGTCGGGGTGAGCGAGAATCTCACCCGCGCCCAAATAGAACGCGGGCAGCTGGCCATGGTTGCTGAACCAGACTATGTGGCCGGTCTCCATGCGTTTGCAGCTGAAGCGGCCGGATTTCACGTGAATTGGCTGCTTGTTGTGGGGCTGGTCGTTCTGGCGCTGTTGTGCGTCGCGCTGTTTACCTTTCGCGCTAGCCGCCGGTAAGACAAGCGCCAACACTTGACTGCGTTCACAATCATTGGGCGCCCTCCTGCAACTGCCCACCCCCGATTTAGTGAGTGACGAATGTCACACGCTTAAACGGCGTGCCAATCCGCGCAGGTGAGGCGGGTGTGAATCATGTGAAACGCCTTGACTCAAGCAGCTTTGTGTAACAAAAGGGATACAAGTCAGTTGCCTTGACGTATGGTTCCCGTATCGGCTCGTGGGTCGATAGTTGTCACACCTTTCACGATGGGACCACATAAGGCGCTCTAGTCAAGCGCCTTGATTCAAGTTCGGGCATGTGGGGAAGCACGCCGAGAACTGAGACTCATCTGACTGCGTTGTCGCTGCTGTCGGTTCGCGTTGCCGCGTCAGTAGTCAACATCTAGGACCGCACGTCGAGCCCCTAGTCAGGGTTCTTCTGCGCGCTTTGGCACGTCCGCAGGTCTTTCTTGATCGCCTGTGGGTTGTTGCTGGGGTGCGCTGCGTGCGGTGTGAGGAGCACCTTCGTGGCTAACCCACAAAGGGGCACGCGGCTGAATCGTGCGCGAAACGCGTTCGGTACTGCCGCATGTGCCGCAACAATTTCTCTCGTGATGGGCCTCGTCAGCCCGTCCGCGTCTGGTCAGAGCTCAACGTCAGCGGTAAGCGAGCTCGTTTCCGCTGTTTCCAAGGCACAGGCAGACGTCGATGCCCGCAACCTCGACCTTGGCGGACTGCAGGAGGCAGTGAACCAGTCGCTGGTGGACCTCCACGACGCCCAGGCGAAGGCGGAGCAAGCCCGTCTCGGCGAGCAGGAGGCGAAGAAGCGTCTCGACGACGCCCAGGCACGCGTGGAGAAGCTCCGCACTGAACTCGAGGAGTTGAGCCGCTCGCAGTACAGGGGGGCGTCGGCAAGCGATGCTCTCACCGCGATCAGCGGGAAAGATACGCAGCGCGACGTGCTGGACCGCTCGTTGTTCCTGCGTCAACGCTCCGAGGAAAAGCGTGCGAAGCTCGAGGAAGCGGAGCGCGCACGTGCTGAAGCCGCGAACGAGGAGGCGACGCTGCGCGAAACGCGCGAGTTAGCTGACGCATCCGCGAAGGAAGCGGAAGCCGCGGAAGCTGAAGCTCGCAGGCTTCTCGACGACAACCGCGCCGCTATGGAGGCTAGTGCCGCTGAGCGCGACGCTGCGCAGCGTGAGCTCGACGCCGCCCAGTCCGAATTGGACGAGCAGCGCGCGCCGGAGGGCAAAGCCAACGAGGACAACGCCACCGAAGACAGCCCGGTTGCCAGCCCCTACGCGGCGACGCTGACCGTCTCGCGCGGCGATGCCACCTACGAGGTGCCGGAAGAAGTCGTGGACCGGGTGCGTGACCGCATCTCGGGTACCTCGCCGGAGGCAGGCGAGCCGAGCCGCGAGGCCATCGTGGATGCCGTGCGCGTCGTTGCTCAGACATCCTCCGACAACAACACCAGCGCGGATGCGGGCGAGATCGCCGCATTGTCGTCGGCGGCAGGCCTGCCTCAGCTTGACGACGACGCCATCGCCAAGGCCGGTGCCATCGCCGCCGGTGTCGCACTCGTCGGTGGTGTGGCCGCCAACCACGGTTCTTTCACCGACGCGTTCCGTAATGGTGAGGCCAGCGAGCTGGTCACCGCATTCGCTGACGGATTGACCGGCGCGATCGGCGAGGTGGAGCCCACCTCCGACACGGTCGCCGAGGTGCTGCCACAGCTCCAGACCGCGGCGGAGGTCTCGGAGGAGGCGCAGCAGGCCTCGGCCGCTGTGTCCGATTCGTCCCAGGTCGAGGCAGTGATTGCACGAGCGCAGTCCATGATCGGCACCCCGTACGTGTGGGGCGGCGGCGACGCCAACGGCCCGACCACCGGCCTGGAGGGCTCCGGCCAGTCCGGGTTCGACTGCTCCGGCCTCGTCCTTTACGCGTTTGCGGGCGCCGGTATCGCGCTGCCGCACTACACCGGCTACCAGTACCAGCGCGGCACGCACGTGCCGGCGAGCGAGGCCCAGCGCGGCGACCTGTTGTTCTGGGGCCCGGGCGGCAGCCAGCACGTGGCGATCTACCTTGGCGACGGCACCATGATCGAAGCGCCCCAGTCCGGCCAGAACGTGAAGATCTCGCCGGTGCGCTGGTCCGGCATGACCCCGAACGCGGTCCGCCTGCTCTAGCGGATCGGGCTACGGTCTAGGCTCAAGACCATGGCTCTACACGATTACGACGCACTCCTCGTCCTCTCCTTCGGTGGCCCCGAAGGGGAGGACGAGGTTATTCCTTTTCTCGAGAACGTCACGCGCGGCCGCGGCATCCCGCGGGAGCGTCTCGCGCAGGTGGGCGAGCACTACTTCCACTTCGGGGGTGTCAGCCCGATCAACGGGCAAAACCGCGAGCTCATCGCAAACATCGAGGCGGAACTCGACCGCCGCGGCATCGACCTTCCCGTCTACTTCGGCAACCGCAACTGGCACCCGTTCGCCGAGGACACCGCGAAGCAGTTGCGCGACGACGACCACCGCCGCGTCCTCGTCTTCGCCACGTCAGCCTGGGGCGGCTACTCCGCGTGTCGCCAGTATGACGAGGACATTCAGCGCATCCGCGAGGTCACACCTGAGATCGAGTACACGAAGCTCTGGCAGTTCTACGGCCACCCGACGTTTGTGCAACTGATGGCCGACAACTTGCGCGCAGCAGTCGAACGCGCACCTGAGGCGACGAAGATCCTATTCACGGCGCACAGCGTGCCCACTGTTGCAGACAACGCCGCAGGTGGCCCGACGGATGCGAATCTGTACTCGCGGCAGGTTACGGAGGCGGCCGCGCTCGTCGCGAATCAAGCCGGCGTTGAGGACTACGAGGTGGTGTGGCAATCGCGCTCCGGCAACCCGGCGACGCCGTGGCTGGAGCCCGATGTTGTTGACAGGACCGAGGAGCTGCACGCTGCCGCGGGTTTCGAGCACCTGATCTGCGTGCCGCTCGGCTTTATCACCGACCACATGGAGGTCGTTTGGGACCTCGACACCGAGCTCAAGCAGGCCTGCGACGACCTGGGGGTCACGCTCGACCGTGTGCCCACGGTGGGACTCGATGCGGAGTTCGCCGGGATGGTCGTCGACATCGCGGAAGCGGTCGGCGACAATGTCAAGCCTAAAACCTTGTCTAGCGTCACCGTGCAGGGCTGCACCGTCAACGGCGCGCCGTGCAAGGACGGCTGCTGTGCGCCGGTGAAACGCCCCGCGCGTCCGGCTTCAACCGCCTAGGCGCGCATGTACTCGCGGCGGTAATCGACCACCGCGTCGGCCACCCCCGCCATGCGTGCGGAGCGGACGTGGCGCCACAGGGCGAAGAGGTGGGGGTCGAAGGTGTGGTCGTCGAGACGCTCAGTCACCGTCTCGATGGTCGCCGCCACACGGTCCGCCCTCGCGAACAGTTTGGCGGCGCGTGGCGTGACACCGGCCGGCAAGCCCGGGGTGTCGTAGAAGTCCGCCAGGGTGCCCACCGCCAGCCTTGGGTTCGGCAACTCTTTTCGCGTGCCGCCGGCCGCCTCGATGAGCGCAGCTGCCTCATTTGTTGCGCGTGAGAGCAGCTGGTCGGCCTCGCCCGGCGTGAGCCATTCCGGCTCCGGCAACGGGTCGTAGTCCTCGAACCACCGCCAGCGCACCCCCTCCTCCGCGTAATCGGGCACCAGAATGTGGTTGGCGCCTCCGCCCCGGACCACGAGCGCGCCCGCCTGAGTCAGCGCTTCCATTGCGGGAGAGTCTGCACGCAGCCGCGGCGCCTGGCCCGGGCCCCACAGCACCAGTCGCACGGCAGGTTCGGGTGATTCGAGGTCGGCGGCGGTGCGGACGTCGTGAAGCAATTGCACCATTGGGGCACCGTCAAAGGTGTGGGTGCCGCCGAGGTCGGTGAGCGCATCGATGGTCTCGTCTGTGGATTCGACGTTGTAGAGCCACGCCGACAACCAGACGGCGGTGTTTTGCAGTGGCGAATAAACCTGTGCGCGCGTGTGCATCCGGGCAAGTGTAGCCGGGCCGATAGAATGCGGAAACACTATGGGAGATAGCCGGTACAGCGGAGATATTTTCAAGGGCCACGCACGAACGAAACGGCCGACCTACCCGGCGATGCCTGCGGAGCCGGGCATCATCGTGGAGATCGTGGGCAACGATTTCGTCGGCGCGGTCGTCGGGTTCGAGCGCACCTACGACGGCGATTTTGTCCGCCTGGAGAACCGCTACGGCACGCAGCGGCTGTTCAAGATGTTGCCGGGCGCGTTCATGGTCGAAGGCCAGCGGGTGACACTCACGCGCTACGTTGCGCCGCGAAACGAAGGGCCGAAGCGGTCGAACTCGGGCTCGCGCAAGGTCGCCAACGTCCAGGCGAAGGTCGCGATGCCGTCGCGGATCTGGGTCGAAGGTATTCACGACGCGGCAATCGTGGAGCAGGTGTGGGGTCACGACCTGCGCGTGGAGGGTGTCGTCGTCGAGTATCTCGAAGGCCTGGATAACTTGCAGGTGCGTCTCGACGAGTTCCAGCCCGGGCCGGGCCGCCGCATCGGTGTGCTCGCCGACCACCTGATCGAGGGCACAAAAGAGGCCCGGCTGGTGGAAAACGTCGGACCGCACGTGCTGGTTACCGGCCATCCGTACATCGACATCTGGGCTGCTGTGAAGCCGAAGAGCGTCGGCATCCCCGCCTGGCCTGAGGTGCCGTACGGCGAGGACTGGAAAACCGGTGTGTGCCGACGCCTCGGCTGGTCGGATCCGAAGGAGGGGTGGCGCCGCGTGTCCTCGTCGGTGCACACCTTCAGGGATCTCGATTCGACGCTCATCGGCGCAGTTGAGCGCCTCGTGGATTTTGTGACCAACCCTGATCTGTCCAAATCAGATCTCGAACACATGTAAGGTACATCGCGTGGGAGCTTTACTCTGGTTCATCATCGCCGCAATTTTGGCGCTGGCCGAGCTAGCTGTGGGGGAATTGACACTGCTCATGCTGGCGTCCGGCGCGCTCGTCACCGCAGGGGTCGCGCTAGCCGGCGTACCGCTTGCTGCTGAGATTGCTGTATTCACCGTGGCATCAGTGCTGTTCTGGGTGTTCCTGCGCCCACCGTTGCGCAAACGCATGGAAAAACCTCTGGTGCTCGATGAGACGCCGCGTGCGCTCGTCGGCAGCCGTGCTGAAGTGGTGGAGGACATCGTCGACGGTACCGGTCAGGTGCGTTTCGACGGCTCGTTGTGGTCGGCGCGCGCCCTCGACCCAGCCGCGACGATCCCAGCGGGTTCTCACGTGACCGTTTACGATATCGACGGACCCGTGGCCGTCGTATGGAAGGAGTCCTAGATGGGTGGGTTAGTCACCTTCGTCGTCATACTTGTCTTACTGATCGCGCTGCTCACAGCGTCGATCAAGCTCATCCCGCAGGGGGAGGCTGCGGTGATTGAGCGGCTCGGGCGCTACACGCGCACCGCCTCGGGAGGGATTACCTTCCTCGTGCCCTACATCGACCGGGTTCGTGCCCGCGTGGACACGCGTGAGCGCGTGGTGTCCTTCCCGCCGCAAGCCGTGATCACGCAGGACAACCTCACCGTGGCAATCGACACGGTGGTCACGTTCCAGATCAACGAGCCCGCCAAGGCGATCTACGGCGTTGATAACTACCTCGTCGGTGTGGAGCAGATTTCGACTGCGACGCTGCGCGACGTCGTCGGCGGCATGACGCTCGAGGAGACGCTCACGTCGCGCGAGACCATCAACCGTCGCCTGCGCGGAGAACTCGACGCGGCCACCGCGAAGTGGGGCCTGCGCATCAGCCGTGTTGAACTGAAGGCGATTGATCCGCCGCCGTCGATCCAACAGTCCATGGAGATGCAGATGAAGGCGGACCGCGAGAAGCGCGCTATGATCCTCACCGCGGAAGGTAAGCGCGAATCCGACATCAAGACCGCCGAGGGCGAGAAGCAGGCGCGCATCCTCTTCGCAGAGGGCGAAAAGCACGCCGCGATTTTGTCCGCGGAAGCAGAACGCCAGGCGATGATGCTGCGCGCCGAAGGTGAGCGTGCGGCGAAGTATCTCGCGGCGCAGGGTGAGGCCCGCGCGATTCAGAAGGTCAACGCCGCGATCAAATCCTCTGGTGTCACCCCAGAGTTGCTGGCGTACCAGTACTTGGACCAGCTGCCGAAGATTGCCAACAACGAGGCGGCCACCATGTGGATGATCCCGTCGCAGTTCGGCGATTCGTTGCAGCAGTTCGCTCGCGCGTTTGCCGACAAGGACGACGACGGCGTCTTCCGGTACGAGGCGGAAACAGTAAACGAGCGCGACCGCGAGATGGCGGAAGAAGGCGACCCGGAAGCGTGGTTCGACACCTCAACCGACCCGGAACTCGCCCGCGCGCTTGCCGAGGCCCGCGCGGTGGCGAACAAGCATGTCGACGATCCGGATCCGACCCAGCCCGCCGATAACGCGCCGAGCTCTGCACCGAGCTCCACGTCGCGCCGCGAGATCACGTCAGGTTCGGAGACCGGGTTCGATTTCAATCAGCCGGTCTCTCGCCCGGTGGATCCGGTTAATCGGCCTGATCAGCAGCCCGAGTAATCAGGTTCAACGTCAGCTGCCAGCCGGCTTGTTCGGCAGGCCAGCCAGCGGCGTGAAGTCGCTGGCTAATCGCCTGCTTCGAGATGCCTAGCTCGGCTGCAGCCTCGTTCTGATTCAAGCCGCGACGCACGAGTGAGGTCGCCTCGCGCCCCTCAAAGGTGCGCTTGTGCAGCACGTGCGCCAGCAGTGCAAACGCCGCGGCAATATCGGAGGCTTCAGTGGTCGCACCTTGCTTATCGACGACCACACGTACCTGGCCCGCCTTCACACCGACCGCCTTCGAGGCAGCGGCGAGTGCGTTCGCTTCCGAGTCGGCAAAGCCCAGACCGATGGCCCAGCTGCCGTCGGAAAGCAACGCCATGATGAGGTTGAGCGACGCCTCCGGGGTGTCGGCGATGGTGCGGATGTCTTCGACACCCAGGATTTCGAACGCGCCAATGCCGGGTAGCGTGCCCAACGCTTCAGCGGAGCGTTCCACCACGGCGGCGCGGCCTTTTTCGCGTCCTCTGTACCTCGCGTGCACGGCAATCATGGGTGCCTACTCTACGCCGGTCTACCCGTGAGCCTTTACTTACGTGCCGGAAGGCGGGCGTCGATAATGAGCCCCGCGATGCCGACCACGGCGAGCACCGCCATGACCGCGATGACGACGGGGTTGGCTTGCCCGGTGAGCGTGTCGCCGAAGATGGTGACTAACACCGTGCCGGGCACTGATCCGATCAGTGTCGCTGCAGCGAACGGCACCACGGGGACCCGGGTGAGTGCGGCGGCGTAGTTGAGCACCGAAAACGGAACGGCTGCGATGAGGCGCAGGCTGAATATCGCAAGCCAGCCGCGCTGTTCTAACCGCCGGTTTATCCGCTCGACCGCCGGGTGGGTGAGGCGTGGGGCGATCCAGTCGCGTAGGAGAGTGCGGACAATCAGCAGCGAGATGACCGCACTGACGGTGGTGGCCGTGATCGCGATGAGAATTCCGCGCACGGTGCCGAACAGGATGCCCGCCGAGACCGTCATCAGGGTCCGGGGGATAGGGAACTGGGTGATCAAAACGTAGAGCAGCCAGAACACAACAGGGAACCATGGTCCGAGTGTGTCAGCCCATTCGCGCAGGGTGGACAGCGGTGGGACGTCCAACAGCACCCAGGCGGCGACGAACGCCGAAACTAGTATCGCGAGCGCAATAGCGTTGCGGCGGGGCACTCCGGGGCGGTTCATCCGAGTGCCTCCGATCTGGCGCGTATATGAAAAATGTCTCGCTCATAGTTTCCGGAACTATGTTGCGAGACATCTGTGGTGCCCGGAGGGGGACTTGAACCCCCACGTCCGTTAATAGGACACTAGCACCTCAAGCTAGCGCGTCTGCCATTCCGCCACCCGGGCTTTGGGTGTTTGTTCAGCCTCTCGGCTGGGCACTCGCTTAACTATAGGGGTGGTCTCCGACAGTGCCAAATCGCCAGCTTAACGGGTGATTTGCTGATGGATAATCTCACCGTTGGCATTCTGAAAATCGGGTTCGTTTGCCACGCTGGCCTCGTGGCGGGAGATGTACGCAACTATATCTTCGGAGTAGTGGCGACCATCACGGGAAGTCAGGTAGGAATGAGTGCATGACTGCTTCATACGATTCCGATCGCTTCCCCGGCCCCGACCCTTACGCGCCACTCGCGGATGTCCCGTCGTTCGAGTTGACCTCGGAGGACATCGTCGAGGGCGAGCGTCTCGACGACAAACTTGCCGGTGACAACGCCATCAGCCCGCAACTCGCGTGGTTCGGCGGGCCTGAGGGCACGAAGACCTACGCGGTGACCTGCTTCGACCCCGATGCCCCGACTGCCTCCGGCTTCTGGCACTGGTCCGCGTTCAACATCCCCGCTGACGTCACCGAGCTCCCCGCGGGCGCGGGCGCGAAGGAGGACCTGGGCGTTGGGGCAGTGGTGCTCACCGGCGATTCCGGTATTCAGGGCTACTACGGTGCAAACCCTCCGGCCGGACACGGCCCGCACCGCTACCTCTACGTCGTGCATGCGGTGGACACCGAGCTGCCCGCCGATGAGATCGCTAACCCCACCCAGCTCGGCTTCAACCTGAACTTCCACGCGCTCGGCCGGGCGATCACGTGGGGCTGGTACGAAAACCAGTAGGTTCCGGCATGGTTCCTGTGCAACTTCGCGTCGGCGGTGCGTTTTTGGGCATTGCCGCCGCTTTGATCCTTTACGCCGTGGTGGCGTTCTTCCGCGGCGAGGCGACATTTGCGATCTCCCCGCAGGTGCTCACCGTGCTGGTGGCGGTTGCGCTCGTTGGCGCATTCGCTACCACGAGCACAGAGCAGCAAGGCTCGCGTACTCAAGTGATCGTGCTCTTCGTTGCCGTGCTGCTCATCGGGCTCGGGGTGATTTTGCCGGACAGCGTGCTCTTGACGACGACTCCTGTGTGGCTCGTCGCCTGGGCAATCGCCGCCGGATTCTGCGCCGTGATTCTACGGCGCAGCGTGCAGGCGAAGCGCTAAAGCGCCTTCCACTCCAGACCGCTGCCCACGGCCTGCTCGATCGAATCCAGGCCGTGGGCCTTGATCTGCTTGGCAATGCCACGGTGGATCTTGTGGATCCAACCCGGACCGCCGTAGATGAACGCGGTGTAACCCTGGAGTAGCGACGCGCCCGCGGCGATGCGTTCCCAGGCCTGCTCGGGAGTCGTGATGCCGCCGACGCTGATGAGCACCTGCTTGTCGCCGACCCGCTCGTTCAAGCGCTTGAGCACCTCGAGGGCGCGTTCGTTGAGCGGTGCGCCGGAGATGCCGCCGGCACCCATCTCCTTCACCTCGGCGGCGTCAGTCTTCAGGCCGTCGCGAGAGATGGTCGTGTTGGTGGCCACGATGCCGTCGAGGCCAAGCTCAACAGATAGGTCGGCCACGGCGTCGATGTCGTCGTCGGAAAGATCCGGTGCGATTTTCACCAACACTGGGGTAGTGGTCGATTCCTTGACCACTTTCAGGATCGGGCGCAATTCCTCGACCGCCTGCAGGTCGCGAAGGCCCGGGGTGTTCGGCGACGAGACGTTGACTACCAGGTAGTCGGCAAGTGGGCCGAGTGTGGTCGCGGTAGCGCGGTAGTCCGCAACGGCGTCCTCAGAGGTCTTGTTCTTGCCGATGTTGATGCCCACCACATCGTCCGACTTGCGCGAGCGCAGGTTGTCGGCGACGACGAGTGCGCCCTTGTTGTTAAATCCCATGCGGTTCAAGATCGCCTTGTCTGCGGGGAGACGGTACAGGCGGGGGGCCGGGTTGCCCGGCTGCGGCTTCGGCGTTACAGTGCCCAGCTCGGTGTAGCCGAACCCGACCGCACCCCAGGCGTCGATCGCCTCGGCGTTCTTGTCAAAACCGGCTGCCAACCCCAACGGGGCAGGGAAGTCCACGCCGAAAACCGTCTGCCGCAGCACCGGGTCGTGCACGCGCACGACCTTTTCCATGGCGCGGTTGGCCGAGCCCACTGCGTCGAGCGTGCGCAGCGCGAACATGATGATCTCGTGGATTCGCTCCGGCGGAAGCAGAAACATCAGTTTCAGCGCGCGGGGGTACAAGGCGTCGTACAGGCTCATTGGTGGCTCCTAATTCTGCTGTTCGTCCGGGCGGACGATTTGGATGCCGTCTCCGGTGGCGGAGGCAAGGACGACGGTGCCGTCGTCAAGCGTGATCATGCTCTGCGCGTTGGCGATCGTCGCAAAGCGCTTGCGCTCCAGCGGTATGCCCTGGGAGATGTCCCAGCCGGTCGCGGTGTTTTCGGCAAGCGAGCTCACCCACGCCAGGCGTTGCGACGAATCCCACGCCACGTCCCACGGACCCTCCGGAACCGGCGCGCTTTGTTGCAGACGGATGATGTCGTCGGTGGTGTAGACGTGAATCTGGTTACCGGTGGAATCGGCGGCGAGGACGAGCCCGTTCTCGCCAGCGGCAACTTTCCCCACTCCGAGGCCGACACGCAGTGTGCCGCCCTGGCGGGAGCCGTGCCAATCGATGTCCTGGATGGTGGTGTCGAAACTATTCGTCCGCACCACCGCGTCGTCTTGGCCGTCCTCGGGGACTGCCTGGAGCTGGTCGGTCTCGCGGGCGACGTCGATGGTGTCTGCAAGTTCGCCGCCGTCGAAGACCCACACCTTGCGCTCAGTGTCGCTGCCGGCGAGCACCTGGCCACCAGTGACCACGGTGGCAGAGGTGACCGGCTCCTCGGTAGTAATCGTCTGCTCTGCCTGACCGAAGACGCGGATCTCGCCGTCGCACGCCACCGCGAAGGAACCCGCGTTCGCCGAAACATCTCCGCACGAAGCGTCGAGCTGGTGCGTCTCGCCCTTGCCGTCGACGACCTCCTCCAGCGAGCCGAGGATGAGCGAGTCGTCGGTGCGCACACCGACTACACCGTCGGTGGTGTCGAGATCGCGCACAGCCTCGAAGGCCACCACCTGGCCGGCCGGATCAGAAGCGGCGGGGGATTGTGCGGGCTCCGCGCTGCCCATATTGGCCGCCGCCTCACCGCCAGCCTCCTCGATCTTTGCGTTCGGGGAGGCTCCGCACGCGGCGAGTGAAAGTGGAAGCGCCACGGCAAGCGCCGCAGAGGCGGTAAAACGGGGAGTTAAACGACGAGCAATCACGACCGAAAGCCTAGCAATCCGGCGCGGGCGTTCCGTGATCGTCCGGCCTGCAGAGTAGGGTGTGACGCCATGATGTCGTGGCTACAGGTGATTGTCCTCTCGATTGTGCAGGGCTTAACGGAGTTTCTCCCGGTGTCCTCCTCGGGCCACCTGCGAATCGTGTCCGAACTGTTCTGGGGCGAAGACGCGGGCGCAAGCTTTACCGCAGTAATCCAGCTGGGCACGGAATTGGCGGTGCTCGTTTTCTTCGCAAAAGACATTTGGCGCATCCTCACCGCCTGGTTCGCCGGGCTATTTGACAAGGCGAAGCGCGGTTTCGACTACCGCATGGGCTGGATGGTCATCGTCGGCACAATCCCGGTCGGCATCGCGGGCGTGCTGCTGAAGGACCTCATCCGGGAAAATTTCCGCAACCTGTGGATCACCGCCACTGTGCTCATCCTGTTTTCCTTCGTATTCATCCTCGCCGAGCGCTACGGCAAGAAGCAGCGCGGTTTCGATGAGTTGACCATGAAGGACGCCATCGTCATGGGCTTGTGGCAGTGCCTGGCCCTTATCCCGGGTGTGTCGCGATCCGGTGGCACGATCTCGGGCGGTCTGCTGCGCAACCTCGACCGCGAGGTGGCCACCCGGTTCAGCTTCCTGCTGGCGATCCCCGCGGTGCTCGCCTCCGGCCTGTTCTCGCTGCCGGACGCGTTTAACCCCCAGGCCGGCCAGGCCGCATCGGGCTTGCAACTGCTTGTGGGCTCCGGCATCGGTTTCGTGGTCGGCTACATCTCCATTGCCTGGCTGCTCAAGTTCGTCTCCAACCACTCCTTCGCCTGGTTCGCGGCGTACCGCATCCCGCTTGGCGTGATCGTGATGATTCTGCTTGCAACCGGTGTCATGCAGCCTGTGTAGGGTGGTCGCCATGCATTCTTGGCCCACACCGTCTGTTCCCGCGGTCGCCCGCAATCCGGTTCCGCTGAAGCTCTACGACACCGCTGACCAGCAGGTCAAAGCGGTCGACACCACCCCGGACAGCAAGGGTGAGGTGGGTCTCTACGTCTGCGGCATCACCCCGTACGATTCGACCCACCTCGGTCACGCCGCGACCTATCTCACGTTCGACTTGGTGCAGCGCCAGTTGCTCGCCAACGGCCACAAGGTCCACTACGTGCAGAACATCACCGACGTGGACGACCCGTTGTTCGAGCGCGCCGAACGCGACGGTGTGGATTGGCGCGAGCTCGGCGCCAGCCAGATTGACCTGTTCCGCAGCGACATGGAGATCCTCTCAGTCATCCCGCCGCGCGACTACATCGGTGCGATGGAGTCAGTCGACGAGGTTGTGGAGATGGTGCAAAAGCTTCTCGACGAAGGCGCTGCCTACCAGCTCGACCACGGCGACATCTACGCCTCGATCCACGCGACCAAGCAGTTCGGCTACGAGTCGAACCTGGACCGCGCCACGATGGAGGAGTATTTCGCGGAGCGCGGTGGCGATCCGGACCGGGAGGGCAAGCGAGACACGTTGGACGCACTGATCTGGCGTGGCCACCGCGAGGGCGAACCCGCGTGGGACGCCCCGTTCGGAGCAGGACGCCCGGGCTGGCACGTGGAATGCTCCGCGATTGCGACGAACCGGCTCGGCGCACAGTTCGCGATCCAGGGCGGCGGCTCCGACCTGGCGTTTCCACACCACGAGTTCTCTGCCGCGCACGCCGAAGCGGCGCATCACGTCGATCGCATGGCGGGCCATTACGTGCACGCCGGCATGATCGCGCTCGACGGCGTGAAGATGTCCAAATCCCTGGGCAACCTCGTCTTTGTGCACAAGTTGAGCGAGCAGGGCCACGAGCCGTCGGCGATCCGCCTGTCAGTGTTCTCGCAGCACTACCGTCAGGACCGCGATTTCTCCGACACCATCCTCGCTGAGGCGGAAGATCGTCTGGCCCGTTGGCGCGAGGCGCTTTCCAACCAGGTTGATAAGGCCGAGGCGGAGCGGGTCGTCGATAAGCTGCGCGCTGCGTTGGCAGACGACCTGGACACCCCCGCGGCCCTGCGCGTCATCGACGAGGCCCGTGGCGACCACGAGGGCATCATCGCCACGGCACTGGACGGGCTACTGGGCGTGCGGGTTTAGGGCGAATCCAGCACAATGGGGCACATGAGCGCAGCAGCAAACAGCATCCGGGCCCAATTCCAGCCCGACGTTGACGAGTTCATCGACGATCTGACCACCTTCGCATCCGGCTCCTACCTCTCCGAGGACGACAAGGACCTCTGGGAGGAGCCGTTTGACCCGTCCGTCTTGCCGGAGCTGCGCGGCTTCCTCGAGCAGTTCCTCGACGGGCTCGACGCGCTTGGCGACGACCCGGAGGCCGACGCCCTCGTCGGTGCAGTCGCCCCGTTCTACCAGCGCCTGGAATCCTTCAACGAGAAGCACGCCTATGCGGTCCTCGAGCCGGAGGAGAAGGCGGACATTGAAACGCTGGTGTTCCGCGCATCCGCCGCCACCGGCGCCACCGACGAGGCTCTGCAGGCCCTGCCGGAATTTGAATAGTCGAAAACCCGCGGCCGTCTTTTGGGACATGGACGGCACGCTGATCGATACTGAACCGCTGTGGGCGCAGGCCACCTACGAACTGGGCGAGCTGCTGGGTCGCAGGCCAACTCCTGAGGTGCGCGGGCGCACGATCGGCGGGAGTTTCCCGAATACGCTGCGCATCGTCGCCGACTGGGCGGGCCACACACTTGTCGACGGCGACGTGGATCGTTACCGCGACTGGATGTTTACCCGCATGGCGGAACTGTTCGCCGCCGGCATCGAGTGCAACCCCGGCATCCCGGGAGTGCTCGCCTCCCTGAAGTCTGACGGGGTGCCGATGTTTGTCACCACCAACACCGAACGCGTGCTTGCGGATCCTTGCATCGACGCTATCGGCCGCGGCTTCTTCACTGGGTCGATCACCGGCGACGAGGTGGCGCATCCGAAGCCGGCACCGGACATGTACCTCGAGGCCGCCCGGCGCGCGGGCGCAGAACCGGGGGACTGCCTTGTGGTGGAGGACTCCTTTACCGGGATGTCAGCCGGCGCGGCTGCCGGGTGCGCGGTGCTCGGGCTTGCCGACGACGTCCCCGCAGGGGTTTATCGCTTCGACCCGGCGAACTTTGTCGGCGCCGATGCCAATGACGTTTACCGTTGGTTTTCTGCTGCTCGACAGGGATAAATCGGTGGCGCGAAGGCGTCGTCGTCAAGCAATGCGCTACGTATAGTGATGTGCCATGAGCACTCGTATTGAAGAAGATCTTCTCGGCACGGCCGAGGTTCCCGCGGACGTGTACTACGGCATCCACACGCAGCGCGCGGTGGATAACTTCCAGATCTCCGCGACCACCATCAACGGCTTCCCGGAGTTCATCCGCGGTATGGCGCAGGTGAAGAAGGCGACCGCGATTGCGAACCGTCGTCTGCACGTGCTGCCGCGCGAGAAGGCGGAAGCGATTGTGTGGGCCTGCGACCAGATCCTCAACGAGGGCCGTTGCATGGACCAGTTCCCGATCGACGCGTTCCAGGGTGGTGCCGGCACGTCGGCGAACATGAACACCAATGAAGTCGTGGCCAACCTCGCGCTTGAGTACGTCGGTGAGGAAAAGGGCGCCTACGACGTCATCAACCCGAACGACGACGTGAACAAGTCCCAGTCGACCAACGACGCCTACCCGACGGGTCTGCGCCTCGGCGTGTACTACGCGGTGCAAGGGCTTTTGGACGAGCTCGACGCGCTGCAAAAAGCGTTGCGCGCGAAGGGCGACGAATTCTCCGACATCATAAAGATGGGTCGCACCCAGCTCCAAGACGCCGTGCCGATGACGCTGGGGCAGGAGTTCACCGCCTTCGGTGCGAACCTGAACGAGGAGCAGCGCACCATTAGCAGCGCCGCGGAATCGCTTCTCGAGGTCAACCTGGGTGCGACCGCAATCGGCACCGGTATCAACACCCCGAACGGCTACAAGGACCAGGTGGTCTCCGCACTGCGCGAGGTCACCGGCCTGGACGTGAAGGGTTCGCCGGACCTCATCGAGGCGACCTCGGACACCGGCGACTACGTGATGATGCACTGCGCGCTCAAGCGTGCAGCGATGAAGCTGTCGAAGATCTGCAACGACCTGCGTCTGCTTTCTTCCGGCCCGCGCACCGGCCTCAACGAGATCAACCTGCCGGAGCGCCAAGCCGGTTCCTCGATCATGCCGGCGAAGGTCAACCCGGTCATCCCTGAGGTGGTCAACCAGGTCTGCTTCAAGGTCTTCGGCAACGACGCGGCCGTGTCCATGGCCGCCGAGGCCGGCCAGCTCCAGCTCAACGTCATGGAGCCAGTCATGGCGCAGTCGCTGTTCGAGTCGATCCGCCTGCTGACCAACGCGGCGAAGACCCTCCGCGAGAAGTGCGTCACCGGCATCACCGCCAACAAGGATGTCTGCGAGGCATACGTGACGAACTCGATCGGCATCGTGACGTACCTCAACCCGGTCATCGGCCACCACAACGGCGACCTGATCGGACGCGAGGCAGCGGAGACCGGCAAGAGCGTCTACGACCTGGTGCTGGAAAAGGGGCTTATCGAGGAAGACGAACTCAAGCAGCTGCTGAGCAAGGAAAACCTCATGCACCCGGAGTACCGGGGCAAGCTCTACATCGACGAGGATGGCGCCGGCGAGCAGTAGCCGAGGCGCCGGTGCGGTTCTGACACATGCCGGCGGAATCTGTCAGGCTGGCCTTAAAACCCCAGGACCCTGACAGATCCCGGCGCGTGTTGTCAGACGGCCGCAAAATAGTTCCCGGGTTTTGCGGCCGCCGTGGAACTATTTTGTTGCAGGGAAGAGGCGACCAGGGGAAACGCGGCCGGGGCACGGCCCAAATCGAAGAAAGTTCCCCGCCTGGGAACTTTTTCCACCCCGGGCAGCGACGGAGCGGGTAGTGAACATCACACCCGCCCGTTTTTCGTTTGATGTGACCAATGGCTGATAATGGTTCGGTCAATAACGCCGTAACAGACAAGGAGCCCTGCCATGTTGGTCGCCGTCCACACCGTCATTCTGCTCGGGGCGATCGTTTTAGGCGCGCGGATGGGATCAATTGCCATCGGTTTCGCCGGCGGGCTGGGCGTCCTGCTGCTCGGAGCAACCGGCGTACCGGTGTCGGCTGAGGCGATCCCGTTCGATGTTATCGGCATCATCATGTGTGTCATCGCGGCGATCTCCGCGATGCAACTAGCTGGCGGCATGGAGTATCTCGTCGACTTGGCGGAGCGGTTCCTGCGGCGCAACCCGAAGCGCATCACCGTCTACGCGCCGATTGTCACCTGGCTGATGACGGTCCTCGCAGGTACCGGACACACGGCATTTTCCACCATGCCGGTCATCGTCGAAGTGGCCAAGGAGGGGAAAGTCCGCCCGTCGCGTCCGCTGTCGGCGGCGGTAATCGCGTCGCAAATGGCGATCGTTGCCTCGCCAATCTCGGCTGCGGTGGTGTTCATGGCGTCCGCGCTTGAGCCGCTCGGCGTGGGGTATCTGCAGTTGCTCGCGGTCATGCTGCCGGCGACGTTCCTGGCGATCTTCCCGATGGCGTGGGTGGCCAACAAGGTGGGCCCTGAGCTTGACGACGACCCCGTCTACCACCAGCGAGTGAAGGAGGGGCTCGTCGCCAAGCCTGGTGAGCGCGCGGACTACGTTGCACCGCGCGGCGCGAAGGCGTCGGTGGCGATCTTCCTCGCCGCGATCGTGATTGTCATGGTGTACGCGACGATCATTTCGGACCAGGTCGGCCTGATTCCGAATCCGACGGTGCCGCGCAACGAAGCGATCATGGCGATCATGCTCGCCGCCGCTGCCGCCATTGTGCTCGCCACCCGTACGACGGCGGCGGAGATTTTGAACACCCAGGTGTTCCGCTCCGGCATGTCGGCGTGTGTCTGCGTGCTCGGCGTCGCGTGGTTGGGCACGACGTACATCAATCACTACATCGACGACATCCAGGCCATTGCCGGCGACGTGCTCACCGCCAAGCCGTGGCTGCTCGCAGTCGTGCTGTTCTTCGCTGCCTCGCTGCTGTACTCGCAGGCTGCGACGGCGAAGGCGCTTATCCCGGCGGCACTGGCGATCGGGGTCAGCCCGCTGACGGCACTCGCTGCGTTCCCGGCGGTGTCCGCCCTGTTCGTTCTCCCGACCTACCCGACGTTGCTGGCGGCGGTGGAGATGGACGACACCGGCTCGACACGCATCGGCAAGTACGTCTTTAACCACCCGTTCCTCGTTCCAGGCGTGGTGTGCATCTTTGTCAGCGTAATTCTGGGTTATGTCATCGGGGCCGCTGTAGTGTGATGTGCATGACTGCACAACCGTCGACTGACGTCGAAATCGCCCAAGCGCACGAACTCCAACCCATCACCGCGATCGCCGAGAAGGCCGGTGTGGCCGACGACGCGCTCATCCCGTACGGCAAGTACATGGCCAAGGTGGACATCACCAAGTCGCCGAACGGCAAGCAGGGCAAGCTCGTGCTCGTCACCGGCGTCTCGCCGACACCTGCGGGCGAGGGCAAATCGACCATGCTCATTGGTCTCACCGACGCGCTGTCCAAGCTCGGCCACAATGCCATGGTGGCGCTGCGCGAGCCGTCGCTCGGCCCCGTCATGGGCATCAAGGGCGGCGCCGCCGGCGGCGGCTACTCACAGGTGGTGCCGATGGAGCAGATCAACCTGCACTTCACCGGCGACTTCCACGCCATTACCAGCGCCAACAACACGCTTGCTGCGCTGATTGACAACCACATCCACCAGGGCAACGAGTTGAACATCGACCCGCGCCGCGTGACCTGGCAGCGCTGCGTAGACGTCAACGACCGTGCATTGCGCAACGTGGTCACCGGCCTCGGCGGCCCGACCTCTGGTGTGCCGGCGGAGACCGGCTTCACCATCACAGCCGCCTCGGAGATCATGGCGATCATCGGCCTGGCCACCGACCTGGAGGACCTCAAGTCGCGCCTCTCCGCCATCACTATCGGCCTGACCTACGACGGCAAGCCGGTGACCGCAGGCGATCTCAACGCCCAGGGCGCGATGACGGCGCTGCTCAAAGACGCGATCAACCCGAACCTGGTGCAGACCCTGGGCGGCACCCCGGCATTCATTCACGGCGGGCCGTTCGCCAACATCGCCCACGGCTGCAACACGCTCATCGCCACCCGCACCGCGCTTGACTACGCCGACATCGTGCTCACCGAGGCCGGTTTTGGTTCCGACCTGGGCGCCGAGAAGTTCTTCGACATTAAGGCACGCTACGGTGACCTCGACGTCGCGGGTGCGGTGATCGTCGCCACGGTGCGCTCGATCAAGCACAATGCCGGCGTGGCCAAGGACGATCTGGCGACGGAGAACGTCGAGGCGCTGGAGCAGGGCATTGTCAACCTCGAGCGCCACGTGGAAAACGTGCGCAAGTTCGGCGTCACCCCGGTTGTGGCGCTGAACCGCTTCGTTACCGACACCGACGCCGAGCTGGAGTTCCTGCGCAACTGGGCTGACGCGAAGGGCATCGCGCTTGCCGACGCCAACGTCTGGGCCGAAGGCGGCGACGGCGCCACCGAGCTCGCGGAGACACTGCTGGAAAACCTGACCGAGGGCTCCTCGAAACCGCTTTACGACCCGGCTGATGGCGTAGAGGCGTCGATTGAGACCATCGCCAAGGAAATCTACCGGGCAGATAACGTGCAGTACTCCGCCGCGGCACTGAAGGACCTGAAGACGCTGAAGGATAACGGCTTCGACACCCTGCCGGTGTGCGTGTCCAAGACGCAGTACTCCTTCTCCGACGACCCGACCGAGCTCGGTGCGCCTGAGGGCCACACCCTGCACGTGCGCAACCTGATCCCGCGCACCGGGGCAGGCTTCGTGCTCGCGCTCACAGGGGACGTGATGACCATGCCGGGCCTACCGAAGAAACCGGCCGCCAACAACATCGACGTCGACGAAAACGGCGTGGTCTCCGGCCTGTTCTAGGCCTCTTACGCCGAGTAGCAAGTACGCAATTGTGTTTCTTCGAATTTGTTAGTTTCGTCGTTCCGGGATCAGCGGGATGGCCTGACTGCGGTTATGAATTAACTTCTTAACACGTAGAGCATCGTGACCACCGTTGTACAGCAGAAAGCCAATAGATTTTGCAAAAGAATAGTAGATCGTGGTTTTTAGTTTTTGGCGTTGCCTTATCAGCTCTGGGCTACGGTTGCGTCGCTTGGCACGAATCGACTTCCCCAGACTTGTTGCGGGTGGGATACGCAATTATCTCGGCGTTCGTGGGTAGCTACCTCCAATTGGAGGGACAACCCTCGGTGCCCTCACCGGCTGCTTCATTCTTTCTAATCTGTGCGCTTACGACTACCTTCACTGCCGCCATCACTGGACTGCTAAATCTTACTCGCGGTCAACTGACTCGTATCGAGGCGGCTAGAGCTAAGAGGGATCTGGTAGTTTTTGGCGATACTCCTGAAGCAGCGGCGATTGTGGACTCCTTAAGCGATGATGAGAGGAACCGTCTGATCAGGATCGGTGAGGAGTCCGACAGCAAAACAGGCCCGTTTTCACTTGTGCTGAGCCACTCAATTCACGACGACGCGGCGCTTACCCGAATTGTTTCGAACGCGGCCGAAGTGTTTATAGCTGGGGGTGATGACGGTACGAATGCTCGGTTGCGTCGCGAAATCAATGCTAAGAACGATGAATGCATCCAGTACCAGCTAGTGAAATCTCCTGTTGTCGCGAAAGCCCTATACCCAGGCTGCTTGGAAAAAATTCCACAAGATCGGGTCATCCACGTGAACGATCAAGTAGGACAAATCGTTGCCCGATTATTGAGTGCATGTGCGAACAAGCATAAAAACGGAATCACCGTTTCGATCACCGCGTGTGGGCAAGATCCACTTAGTGAGAACGTCGTTGGATGGGTGAAAAGAATGGCGATCGCGCGCCAATACTTGAACCCTTCGAAACCAATAACGATAGATCGTGAGGACAGTGAACCAGATTTGCGGGTGATTGTAGGGGATGGCGAAGCTGTATTGGCTGAACTTGCAGGTAGCGTGCGCGTGACACCTACAATTGCCACAGTGGCGTACGATTTACTTCATTTAGTCGACTTGCCCGCCAACAGAAGAATTCATCGCTTTTCGCGGGAGGCCGCTGTAGAGCAACTCTCTGCTGGAGAGACGGTAGCAATAGATCCTTTGGCAGATGCCCTGAAAGTAGCTGAGGTAAGACAGGGCATCTCCACCCAGTGGGGAATGGCCTTCGATGAGGCTTACCGAGCATTGTTCAAACCCGCGTCAGTTCGGAATCCTTGGAATCCTTACGGCAAGAACGAGCAGTCTTCAATTCAAGCGGCGGAGTTCATGCTCACGAATTTGAAAAATTTCGGATACCTGATGGTGAAAGGAGAGAGCGGCTGGGTTTGTGGTCGCCCGAAGCATAAAACCCTGCTCGAGATGGCAAAGGCTGAGCACGAAGATTGGCTCCGCCGCCGATGGAAATCAAAAGAGGGAGTATCACGCCCAGTGACTCTGAAGTGCAGCAACGGAAAGTGGGTTAAAGGTCCCAACGCCGGCGCGTTCAATGAGCTGCCAGAGGAAGCGAGGAACTATAACCTCCAAGTTATAAGCACGGTGTACCCAGGACTTGCTGCAATTTTTGGTTATGGGATCGC
>ERZ1029878.73-NODE-73-length-24155-cov-40.821867_pt1 | contig 24155 bp, 18 predicted proteins | sample MGYA00519234_ERZ1029878 | MGnify/ENA primary metagenome ERZ1029878 (study PRJEB33666, sample SAMEA4610928) | skin metagenome | biome: Human-associated habitat; feature: Malodor aspect; material: skin | place: Philippines | collected 2015-08 ... | reverse complement strand
TTCTCGCCGCCGGTGGCGTTTTCGGAAATGCTCATCGCCTGCCAACCCTACGGCATTAGCCCCATAATCTGCTATTTCAACGAAAACGCCGATTCCCTAACAGGTTGACTAACTTTTGGGAGTTTCGCAGCAGAACAATCCTTCGTTACCTAAAATTATGGATTATCTGCAATCCCTGGTCCGATTTTTGAGTCGCTACTTCGGTTCTTTCTAAAAATCGAAATTACATTTCGCGATTCCGCTTCTGACAGAATTTTCGGATACAAAACACCGCTCTCCATCTCGACGTCCACCGGCTCTTGCTTCCGCCACCCACGGCTGGACAACTGAATATTGAGACTTTTGTAACGTTCGGCCGTAATTAGTCCTAAGTCTTTTGCACGTTTTATTAGTGCTTGAATTGACACGCCTGTTTCTGACTTCAACTCTGCAAAACCGGAAAGTGTCGTCTGATTATCCGCTCGCCCCACCAATAGTTCGGTAGGTAAAAGGAATTCTCCTGCAAAAAGGTGCGCTTCCTGTTCACGCACTTTCGAGTCTTTCGGCCTGTTGACAGTGTGCATGACCAAATGCCCGAGTTCATGAGCCAGCGTGAAGCGATGTCTGTCGCCCGAACGTGATTTTGCAAACGCTGTCAGTCGTATCGGTGGATTTGCAATTGGCGATGAGACCCCTTCGAAACGATCGAGTTCAATTCCGGCAATCTCCAGCGGGGCGACAACAACTCCAGCACTTTCCATGGCTCGTGTCACATTGCCAACTGGTCCGTCTCCCAAACGCATGAGCTCACGAGTGGCCCTAGCGAATTCGGCCACTTCTTCCAATGCCAATGCCAGCTCACCTTTTGGGCGCTCCATTGAGAGATTCGCCTGGGGGATCCTAATCGCCGTGGCTGAGACGAACTCTTCAAGTTCGGCGAAAGTAGCAGTAATCCGATCCTGAAGCTTTTTGGGCATATTCGTTTTCCGAAAGTTAAGCGAGTCACGCCCATACCGGTGCGGCGGTCTTTCGAAGTAATCGGGAGCCAAGTTAAACCTGCCGATTGCCGACGCAACCATGTTTATGGGAATCTCTTCTTCACCGTGCTCGATACGAGAGATCCGGTACTGTGACGTGCCCAGCAACTTCGAAAACTCAGCCTGCGTCAGCCCCTCCCTCAACCGGAGCTGGCGAAGCCGCCCACCAGCGTGTGGGCAGTTCTCCATTATGAAATCTCCCCTCGTTCCACATCTTCATCAGCGAGGAATATCAATTGATCATCCGACGGAATGAATGGCTCAATGTCTTGCACAGAACGCCCCGCTTCGATCTTGCACTTGAAGCCATTTTCAAAACATGCAGTCTGAACCGATTCACCAACTCTAGAAAAATACATCGCAATATTCCATAAAATGGTATTTCCATCGCCCTCAGCTTCTTCTACCACTGAATAGCTCCACTCGATCGCTGCGAACTTACTAGGCACCCGATCATTGAGCTCAATAACATCAGAACGGTCGATCAAAGCCATTTGATCCTTGGATGGATCCAGAAGACGAGTAGCTGGCCTCGCCCCATTCCAACTCAGGTCAAACGACTTGGCTGATCGAAGGACTACTTGAGTTCTCTCCGTCTTGAGCAAAATCGATAAGGAAGGCGAACGGTAAGCACCAGCCAGATCGAGCGTTGCCGGGCCGATTCGAGTTTCACCTCCAGCGAGAAAGCAATCTTTCAACACATGTGTACGGACCGTCGCTGAGCCGTTCACACTGCTCTTACTGGGAAATGATGTGTCCAAATATAAGTCGAGTCCGTTTTGCATCCACTCCACGAGAGGTGGAACAAGGTCCAGGAAGAGTTGCCGATCCGGTTCAATCGCAGTGTTGCTCATGACGCCATAATATGCGAATGCATTTCCGATGTCCATAATATGGAGCAAAAATAAACAGCAGACCGCCGAGGGCTCCTGGGCGGTGGGTGTCTTTGCTTAATAGAGTCGGCTCCATGAAAACCACCCGCGCAACGCTCGCCGCCACCGTCGCCGCCGCTCTCACGCTCACCGCGTGCTCTACAGAAGAAGAGTTCCTCGAAGAACCGGAGCAGGTGCTTGCCGACGACACCTCCGCACCCGTCGAACGCGATCCCGAGGACTTCACGATGAACGGCGAGCCCTCGGTCTACGCCGTGTCCTTCAACCGCGGCACAAAGTGCGCCTACTTTGACAAGGGCCCGGGCCGCGACGGTTATTTCGCCTGCTACCTTGACCTATCTGGCGAGATCCCGCCGCTGGATCACGACGTAGGAATCGACACCCCGACCGACGCCTTGCTTTGGGACGACGAGATCGGTTTCGCCACCACCCACGACACTGGCGGCGGCGAGGTCGACCCGATCGGCGAAACACTTGCCCCGGGCGAGCAGGTGACAATCTCCTCCTACACCTTCACCCACGACAAGGACGGCACCGTGCGCGGTGAACGCGACGGCCACTGGTTCGAGGTCTCCCCGGATGGTCAATACGCCTCGGACCACTTCTCGCCGTAATACACTTTGCCGCATGCATATTTCCCGCGCACACCGCATTTTTACTCTGGCAGCCGCGAGCCTCGTTGCTGCTGCAACCCTCACCGGTTGCGGCAACAGCTCCGATGACGCACTCGAAGAGCCAACGTTCGATTCCTCTGCAGAGCCTTCCACGTCCGAGGAGGCACCCTCAGAAGAAGAGAAGACCTCAGAAGAAGAGAAAACCTCGGAATTCAAGAAGCCCCCGGCGGACAAGTACACAGACGTGGACCCGTCGAAGTTCGAGTACGGCATCGTCGGGCTGGACTCCGGTGTGCTTGGCTGCACGGTCCGTGCAGTCGAGGGTGAGACCCCGGTGTTCTGCCAGGTGAACTTCGCCTCCCCGCTGCCGCCGGTGGAGCACAACGGCGGCGCCACAGGCATCGATGTGCCGAACGTCGCCTGGTACAAGCCAGACCGTGGCGGCTTCATAACCGCAGTCTCTCCCGGCTCCCAGGGCTACATGAACCCGCCGACGCCATTGAACAAGGGCGAGCGAGTCACCATCGACGGCGCAACGATTACCCACATGCACGACGGCGGCATCCGCGTCGAGTATGCGGACGACGCGTTCGAGGTCCACGACGGCGTCTACCACCGCCCGGGCAAGACTCAGAGCATCACCGAGGAAAACAGCGTGGCCAAGGGCGAGCAGTGCGGCACGTGGAACATGGCCGGAAAGGAGTTCGGCGTCTACGCGCTCGAGGACGGCACCACGTGCGATGTCGCGATGAACACGCTGGCTGGTTACTCCGACGCGGCGAAGAACGGCGAGCTGCAGGGGTCGGTCACCGCGTGGACTAACGAGAAAAGCGGATGGGGCTGCATCGGCCGCTACATCATCGACGGGATGGAAGACACCCCGTCGAACCGCAGGACTGCCTGCACAGACACGGACATGAGCGGCGATCAGGCCACCGAAGGATCCGGCGGCGTTGTCCTCCTCGATCCGTCCGAAGCAGGCCTGCTGTAAAACTAATTTCGCAATTTCTGCACATCCACCAACACTTCGTGTTAAGGTCTTTCTCGTGATGAACCGCAACGCACTTTCCGCCACGGCCACCCCGGCCGTCGCGTTCGCGTTGCCGAATACCCAGCCGGCCCGCCTGCATCATCATCTGTAGCGCGGTGTCGGCCGACTTTTCGCCCCTGCGCTAACTGCCTCGCAGCACTAGCGCGGGGGCTTTTTCGTTAGCCAGGTATCTGTCGGACTTACGCCGCGCACCCGGAGACCCTCCCCCGCGGCGAGCCCCCTTTCGATATGTGAACCGCCGGACGGTCAAACCGGGAAGACGCAGCCCAGCACGGGCACCTGTCATCACAATTTCCCTTTCGCTGCGACTCGATTCGCGCAAACCCACACGAAAGAGCACAGTTAATGTCCACCATGACTGCACCATCTGAGAAGCCAACTGGCACCACCCAACCGAAACGACGCGGCCTGACGCACCGCCACATCCACTTCATCGCGCTGGGTTCCGCCATCGGCACCGGCCTGTTCTACGGCTCGGCCGGCGCCATTCAGGCGGCTGGCCCGTCGGTGCTGCTGGTGTACCTGCTCGGCGGCGCCGTGGTCTACTTCATGCTCCGCGCCCTTGGCGAGATGTCCGTGCGCAACCCCATGCGAGGTTCCTTCGCGGTGTACTGCCGCAAGTACCTCGGCGGTTGGGGCGGCTACATCACAGGCTGGATGTTCGCCTTCGAGATGATGATCGTCTGTCTGGCGGACCTGACAGCCATAGGCATCTATATGAAGTTCTGGTTCCCGGACACAGCCGCCTGGGTCTGGATCGCCGTGACACTGTTGATCATCGGCGCCGCAAACCTGGCCACCGTGCGCTGGTTCGGCGAGCTGGAATTCGTCTTCACCATCATCAAGGTCACCGCCGTGGTCGCGATGATCTTGGGTGGCGCGGCCATCCTGGTGTTCAACCTGGGCCAGCAGCCGGAGATGACCGGTATCAGCAACCTGTGGAACGACGGCGGCTTCTTCCCCAACGGCGTTGAGGGCATGATTGCCTCCTTCATCCTGGTGCTGTTCGCGTTCGGCGGCACGGAGATCATCGGCGTCGCAGGCGCAGAGGCCGAGGACCCGGAGCGCTCCATCCCGCAGGCGGTTAACACCGTCCCGGCGCGCATCCTGCTGTTCTACGTGCTGGCGATCTCGATCATCTTGATCCTCAACCCGTGGCGCACGATCACGGGTGAAGAGTCCCCGTTCGTCCAGATCTTCAACACCCTCGGCGTGAACTGGGCTGCCGGCCTGCTGAACTTCGTGGTCATCACCGCGGCGCTGTCCGCGATTAACGCCGACCTGTTCGGCACCGGCCGTGTGCTCACCGGCCTGGCCAAGGAAGGCCTCGCGCCGAAGAAGATGGCCAAGACCTACCGCGACGTGCCGGTAATGACCATCGTCTCCCTGCTCGCTGTCCTGGTCATCGGTGTATTCATCAACGCGAAGTACCCGGACGTGTTCGAGACCATCGCAGCCCTGGCAACCTTCGCCACTGTCTTCGTCTGGCTGATGATCCTGCTCGCCCAGGTGGCCATGCGGAAGCAGATGACACCCGAGGAGCAGAAAGCCCTGAAGTTCGCGGTGCCGTTCTGGCCGTACGGTCAGTGGTTCGCCATCGCGTTCATCCTGTGCACGTTCGGCATCATGGCCTGGTTGCCGGACTTCCGCCTCGCGCTCGGCATCGGTGTGGCGTTCACCGTGATCATGACGGTGCTCTACTTCACCACCCGCCGCGACAAGGCAATCGAGGTCGCCGAGACCGCCTAGGAGCGTTTGCTTGACGACGACCCCTGCCCCCGCCCGGCCACCGGGCGGGGGCAGAATCTTTTGAGATCACACAGCGCAATCCGCGCAAACGTGCAACAATAGGTCATATGAATTCACAGCATGTGACCCCAGGATCGAAAGTTGTTCTCATCGGCGCCGGCGCAGTCGGCATCGCATACGCATACGCCATCTTGAACCAGGGGCTCACCGAGCACCTGGCAATCATCGACCTCAACGAAGACCTCGCATGGGCGCAGGTCGAGGACCTCAACCACTCCATCCCGTTCTCCGGCCAGCACGCCAAGGTCACGCTCGGCACCTACGAGGACTGCAAGGACGCAGCCCTCGTCGTCAACTGCGCAGGTGTTGCACAGCGCGACGGCGAGACCCGCCTGGACCTAGTGGCACGCAACGTCAAGATCTTTGAGTCCATCAACAAGGACGTCATGGCCTCCGGCTTCAACGGCATCTACCTCGTTGCCACGAACCCGGTCGACGTGCTCACCTACGTCACGTGGAAGCAGACCGGCCTGCCGTCGAACCAAGTGCTCGGCTCCGGCACGGTGCTCGACTCCGCACGCTGGCGCCACAACCTGGCGCAGCACTTCGACATCGCCCCGTCCGACATCGAGTCCTACATCATCGGCGAGCACGGCGACACCGAACTTCCGGTGATCTCCACCGCCAACGTCAGCGGCGTCCCGCTGCCGGACCTGCTCGGCGATGAGGAAAAGTCCAACCCGGAGATCCACAAGCAGATCGACGAGATGTTCGTGCGCACCCGTGACGCCGCCTACGACATCATCAAGCGCAAGGGCAACACCTCCTTCGGCATCGGCTCCGCGCTCGCACGCATCACCCGCGCGCTGTTCCGCAACGAAAACGTCGCCCTGCCGGTCTCCGCACTTCTCGAGGGCCAGTACGGCCTCGACGACCTCTACATCGGCACCCCGGCCGTACTGAACCGCAACGGCGTGCGCAACGTCGTCGAGCTGCGTCTCGACGAAGACGAGAACTCCAAGTTCCAGCACTCCGCCAAGGTCCTGCGCGAGGTCATCGACTCGACAGAGATCTAAGCACTCGCTTAGCGACGAAGGGCACAGGCCGGTACGCGGTCTGTGCCCTTCGTTACTATTACGGCATGACCAAAGCGATCGACGTTGTTGGCGCCGTGATTGTGCGCGACGATCTTGTATTTGCTGCACAGCGCGGACCAGGTCGATCGATGGCAGGACTCTGGGAGTTCCCGGGTGGGAAGATCGAGCCCGGCGAATCCCCACAAGAAGCGTTGAGGCGTGAACTTCTCGAAGAACTCGACGTGACCGTCGTCGTGCGCGACAATATCGTGACGACCCGACATGAAACTGAAACCGCCGTCATCTATTTGACTACGTTCTTCTGCTCGATCGTTTCCGGCACTCCCACGCTCACTGAACACCAGGAAATGAGGTGGGTGCCCCGCCATCACCTCCACGATCTGGACTGGGCACCCGCCGACCTTGAAACCGTGGCTAGGGTGCAAAACGCATGAGCAAGAGGACGATCGAGTCTCTCGAGCGCGACATTCGGCATGGGTTTATCGACGAAAGCTTCATCTCCCAGAAACTCGAGAACCCTGAGCTCATCAATAATGCTGACGCGAACACCATGTACGAAGCGCTCAAAAACGAGCTGGAGTTTGCCGATAGCTACATCTTTTCCGTTGCGTTTGTCACTGAAGACGGCATCGGGACAATCAAGCAGCAGCTCGTTGAATTCGAGGGTCCCGGAACAATCATCACCTCGGCGTACCAAGACTTTAACGAGCCTGCCGCTTTTCGAGAGCTGCTCACACTGAACAACGTCGATGTCTTCGTCATGGACGATTACGTTCACCATGCGAAGGGGTACATCTTCAACCACGGTGACCACACGACGGCACTCGTCGGCAGTTCCAACCTGACCCGCTACGCGCTCATGGTGAACCAGGAGTGGAACCTCCGTGTGTCGACACACCGCGATGGTGATATCGCGTCCCAACTCAACGCCGGGATCGCCCAGCATCTTGAGAAATCAGTTCCACTTACTGAGGAATGGATCGCCCAGTACGAGGAGCGTCGTGCGAACCGAAAAGTTGTGTTTACCGAGGCACAACCGATCGAGGTGTCCCCCGCTGGCGAGCGCATACTTCCGAACAAAATGCAGGTTGAGGCACTGGAGAGCTTAGCCGCCGTCGTCCAATCTGGGAAGAAACGCGCACTGGTCATCTCGGCTACAGGCACTGGAAAGACCATTCTTGCCGCTCTGGCTACCCGACAGATCAACCCCAAGCGGACTCTATTCATTGCTCACCGTGAGCAGATTTTGTCGAAGGCAGCCGAGGAGTTTGCCAAAGTTTTAGAGATTGACGGTTCCCAAATTGGATTTTTCGTCGGTCCCCGCCGAGAAATCGATAAGCAAGTGGTCTTCGCAACGGTGCAATCACTCTCGCGTCCTGAAAACCTCGCCGATATCTCGCCGCTACAGTTCGACTTAATTGTCATTGATGAGGTCCACCGTTCAGGCGCGGGTTCATATCAAGCAATCCTTGATCACTTCCGCCCTAAATTCGCACTTGGGCTCACCGCAACGCCAGAGCGAACCGACGGGTTCAATGTATTTGAACTTTTCGGCTACAACGTGCCGTACGAGATCCGTCTCGAGGGCGCCTTGGAAAACCGCATGCTCGTGCCATTCGATTACTACGGCGTGACCGACTACGAATCGGCCCAAGGTTCTATTGGTGACAAGTCGAAGCTGGAAGATCTTGTCGCTGCAAAACGCGTCGACTACATCGCAGAAACACTCCAGAACTATTCTTTCGCGCAGGGCACTAAAGGTCTGGTGTTTTGTAGCAGCAATGAGGAATCTCGGCTCCTGGCTGAGGCACTTTCCACCCGCGAAGTTCACGGCCGCCAGCTGCGGACCATCAGCCTTTCCGGTGCCAACACGATTGAGCAACGCGAGCAGGCAGTCAAGCAGTTAGAAAACGGCGAACTGGATTACATCTTTACCGTCGACATTTTCAACGAAGGTATCGACATCCCTTCAGCCAATGTCATTGTTTTGCTGCGCAGCACAAAGTCATCCATCGTGTTCACACAGCAGCTCGGCCGAGGCCTACGAAAACACGCTGGTAAACACTCTCTCCGAGTTATCGATTTCATCGGTAACTACGCGAACAACTACCTCATCGCCGTGGCCCTGACTGGCAACAAATCGGGCCGCAAACCTAAAATCCTTGACGACCTGAGCGACGATCGTCCTAAAGCGGGTACCTCGACCATAAGTTTCGACAAGGTCTCTGCATCCCGGGTCATCGAGTCATTGAAAAAGGCTCGAATCTCCAATCTCAGGGCAAAGCGCGACGCGGTCGCTGACCTCAAGTATCGTCTCGGCCGAATTCCGCAGTTGATCGATTTTGTCTACCACGACTCCTTCGATCCCACCCTGCTCTGCTCGACCGATGCGAAGACCAGAAACTACTGGTCTCTCCTCCACCGACTCAATGAGGTCTCCGTTAAACCGACGGATGAGCAAAACGCCTTCTTAACATTTCTTTCCTCCGAACTTCTCAACGGCAAACGCCCACAGGAACTGCTACTGCTTCGTACTCTGCTCGAGCTCGGCCCGGGTGCGACTGTCTCTGACTCCCGGTTCACAGAAATACTTGATGACTGGTCGCCAGGATTGGACTATTCGCAACACGCAGTTCGTAGCATCGAAAAGATCCTTAATCTGAAATGGTTCGCTAAGGCGGCCCAAGAGCGCTATGGCGGTCAGCCCCTGGTGAAGCGTGAGAACGGCATCTTCCGACTAGGTGAGCGATTCGCGGAGCTTTACTTCTCTTACGACTCGGACCACCCGACCCCTGAAATCAGCTTCCGAGCTCACGTCGATGACCTCATCCGTACAGGGCTGGAGGTGAACCGCCGTACCTATGAGAAAAGCGACCAGTTCCTCCTTGGAAAGACCTATACCCGAAAGGACGCAGCCCGGCTTCTCAATTGGAAGGTGAACAAGGAATCGACTATTTACGGGTACCAGGTAGATCCGGAAACGGATAGCTGCCCGATTTTTGTGACCTACCACAAGGATGCGGACATCACCGCGAGTGTGCGCTACGACGACGCCTTCCTCGACCGATCGACGATGCGGTGGTTCACCAGGCATGGCCGAACGCTCAAGAGCAAAGAAATCCAACCGATCATCAACGGCGAGGCATCACTACACCTGTTCGTAAAGCGTGAAGACGCCGATGGTCAGGATTTTTACTACCTGGGTCAAGCAAATGCGCGTAATCCTCAAGAACACCACATGCCAGGAAATAAAGCGGACGAGAAACTCGACGTCGTCACAATGGATCTAGCTCTCGGACAGCCGGTACCCACCCCACTGTTTAGGCTGCTCACCGCAAATAAACTCACCAGCGCGGACACCAGCGTTCGGGTGCGCCGCGAACGGATGGATAGTGCAGAAAGAGCCGCACTGCCGAGCAGCAGCGACTAGGCCCCCAACCACACCTCGCGAACCGCCACGTACTCCCCCACCTCGGCGGCGAAGTCGGCGTTGTGGCAGGTGAAGATCACGGCCTGGCCGCGGGCGAGGCCGTCGGCGATCAGTGCGTGGGCGCGGTTGCGGGATGGGGTGTCGAGGCCGACGTCGGGTTCGTCGAGAAGCACAAGCGGGCGATCTTGAGCGAGCACCTGCGCGAGCTGGGCCAGGCGTAGGTGTGCGGCCGGCAGGTCGAGTGGGTGCGTCTCCGGGTCGAGATCGAGAGAGCGCGTGGCAGCGTCGTCGCTGATAAAGGCCGTGACTGTGGATTCCGCGAGTTGGTCGGCGGCTCGCTGGAGGGCGAGTGAGACCGCTACCCCGCGGGTCTGCTCGAGTCCCGGGCTGCCGTCGAGACCCGCCATGGCGCGCAGCAGCGTCGTCTTGCCGGCGCCGTTGTCACCGCGCAGCCACACGGCCTCGCCTGGTCGCACGGTGAGGTGGATCGGGCCGGCCGTAAAGGTTGGTTGGGTGTCGTGACGGAATTGCCACCACTTTCGTTTCGAGCCGCCACGGGTGGCCGAGACCTCCCCGAGGTCCATCGGCGCGCCCGTGGGGGTGACGCGCTGCGGTAATTCCACTGGGTGCGGGGCTGGGGCGCCGGGATGCAGCTGGCCGCCTGCAAGCGTGAGCACCGCGGAGTCGAGGGCGCGGGCGCGGGTGCCCAAGATGACCACCTTCGATGGGAGCGTGTTCAGGAGTTCCGTGATGCGGGTGCAGGAGGTGGGGTCGAGGCCGGCGAAGGGGTCGTCGAGAAGCAACACGTCCGGCTGCAGGACTGCGACAGCGGCGATGGCAAGGCGTCTAGTCTGACCGCCGGAAAGGTGCACGGGGTTGCGCTCTGCGAGGTCGGTAAGGCCGGCGGCGGTGAGGATGTCGTGGCATCGCGTGCGCATCTCGGGAATAGGGGTGCCGCGTTGTTCGAGGCCGAGGGCGACTTCCTCAATGACGGTGTCGCGGAGATAGGAGACGTGCGCGGTGGCGTCCTGCTGAACCACGGCGGCGCCGGGCCACTTGCGGTGGATCTGGGTGGCGAGCGTGGTCAGGCCCGCGCCGGAATCGCCGACAATCTGAACGGTGCGGTGTTCGCGCAGGGTTTGCTCAAGCAGTGTCAGATCCATACGACCACGCCTAAGCAGGAAAGCGGGATGAGGATGCGGAGGGCGCGCTGTAACGCGCTGTCGTGGACTGGTCGCAGCACGGTGCGCGGTCCGGTGAGGTCGTAGCCTGCGGTCTCCAGCGCTTGGCCGCGCGATCCTGCCTGGGTGAGCAGTTCGGTGAGCACCGGCATGATCACGTGCGGCACCACGGTGTTCCATTTGACTGGCCGGTCTTTGAGGCGGTTGGCGTCGCGGACGATGCGTGCGCGCCTCGCGCCCTGGGGCCCGAGTTGCAGCGTCGTGCCGGCGATGTAGCCGATGCGGTTGCCGCCGGGTGCGGCCTGCAGCGCTTTGGCCAGATCTGGGGTGCGGGAAAACGCCACTGCGGCGAGCAGACTCGCGATCAGTGCGGTGAAACGCGCGGCTAACTCCCCTGCTGTTGCCAGGCCGTCGCTGGTGATCAGCGGTGCAATGCGGTGCTCGCCGTAGGGGGCGTGGATGAGCAGCATCGACACCGCCACCGGGGCCGCGAGCAGTGCCGTCGCGACGGCGAGCGCCGGCGTTTTTGTGCGCCACGAGCCCAGTGCGACGGCGAGGATGATGACGGTGACCGACACCGCGGGCCGGTTCAGCCCCAGCACCAAAATCCAGCACGACGCCCCAGTGGCCAGGGCGGTCAGCGGGTTCAGACGGCTGCGGGATGCGGTCACGGACGTCTAGTCGGCGGTTGTCGTCGTGGGTGCAAACGCGGCGACGGTGCGCTTCGGCAGAGCTTTCACTGTGGCATACGCGATGAGCATGACGATGACCTTGTCCACCGGGTCGGAGATGAACGCCTGGGTGGTCACCGAGGCGATCAGTGAACCGCCCATCTCACGGAACAGGCTCACCAGCGCACCAGTGCCCACACCGGCCGTGCCACCGTAGACGTAGGCCGCGACCGGCGCTGCGACCATGCCTCCAATAATGCCGAGCAGGATGCCGAAGCCCACCACCGTGGCGATGTTGCGAAACGCGTTGAAACGGTGGATGAACACCCCGGCGAGCCAGCCGACGAGCGCGGCACCGGCGGCGAACGGTAGTGCGGCCGGGTTGACCAGTCCCCACACCACATTGTTCAGCGCGCCGGTGGCCATACCCGCCACCGGGCCGGCAAGGGCCGCGACGAGCACGGTGCCCACCGAGTCCAGGTAGAGCGGCAGGCCGATAGACCCGACGATCTCACCGATGACGGAGTTGATGATGATCGCAATCGGGATCAGCCCCAGCGTGCGCGCCGGCAGCACCGGGATCACCGCCGCGAGCAGCAGCAAGGTGCCGATGCCGTAGCCGGCGAGCAGCGCGATGCCCGGTCCGGAGCTGGTGACCTGATCCCAGTCCGCTGGGTGGACGAGGACGAAGTAGAGCCAGGTTGCGGCGATGATGATCGCGCCGAGCGCAACAAGGACGCGGCGCAGCGGGGTCCACTCGGCCGTGCTTGCGGTCGGGGTTGAAACGTGTGACATGTGTTCTCCATGTGGTGGATGGGGACTGAGGTCCCGCGTCGCCTATGTCACCTCGGCGGACGCGTTCAAATTCGGCAGTGTAGCAGTTAGTCGTCCGCGCGCAGGTGCCGCAGTTCTTCGAGGGCGACGTCGCCTGCTGCGATGCGGGCGTGGATGTCGCAGGCCCACGCGAACGCGCTCCACGCAGCGTCGATGTCGGCGTTCGTGACCAAGCGGCAGTTGGGCTCGCGCTCCCAGATGCCGCGCAGGTCCGCAACGGACGTGCCGCGGGTGAGGTCGGAGTCGGCCTCGACGTCGATCGTCGTCACGCGATGCTCGTGCTCGACCGCCCCCAACGCGATGAGCACGGTGAGCAGGTCGTGGATCTGCGCCTGGTAGCCCTCGCCGACGTCGTCGTGGAACTCGAAGTAAAACCGCGTGATCGCCTCCAGGTGATCGGCGATTGGAGCACCGCCTAGCTTTGCGACGACCCCCTCGAGCCGCTCCGGAGTCAACAGCATTCGCTCCGTCACGCCGAGCGAGCACAACGTGATGGGTGTGGGCGTCATGGCGAACACGTCGGCCGCGGCGTGCGGGTCGACCCAGAAGTTCCACTCGGCGCTGGGTGTGGTGTTGCCCGGGTAGTTCACCGCCCCGCCCATCACGGTGATGTGCTTCAGGCGAGCGAAATGCTCCGGGTGAGCGTGCGCGAATACCGCAAGGTTGGTCGCAGGTCCGGTGACGATGAGGTGCAGGTCATCCGTTCCACGCTCGATCGCGTCGATCCACAGCGCCTCCCAGTCATGTTCGATGTGGCGCTCGGGCGCGGTCGCGTAGCCAAGCCCGGTCTCGCCGTGGGTTTCCGGCGTGGTGGTGAGATCCACCTCGAGCGGTGCCGGGGTGCCGGCGGCGAGCGGGATGATGGGCAGGCCGCACAGGGAAAGAATCCAGGCGGCGTTTTTGGCGCACTGGTCGGCGTCGACGTTGCCGGCGGTCGTCGTCACGCACTCGAGCTCGTGGGCGCCCGCGTGGGTCGCGGCGGTGAGCCACATGAGCGCAAACGTGTCGTCTACGCCCGGGTCGCAGTCCAGGATCACTCTCATTGCGGCTCCTTCGCCATCGTTTCCTTGCCGACGACCAACCACACCACCGCAGCGACCGCACACAGCGCACCGCACGCCCCGAAGGCTGCGGTAAAGCCCGCCGCCTGGGCGATCGCGCCGACGACAATCGGGGCCAGGATCTGGCCGGCATCCTGCGTCATTTGGAAGGTGGACAACACCTTACCGCCCGAGCGGTCGTTGCCGATGATGTCCGCCAGCGACGCCTGGATCGCTGGACTCATTGCACCGGAGCCCACCCCCGCGAGCGCGGACCAGATAAGCAGCGGCCAGAAACTCGTCGCCGTACCCAGCACCGCGGTGAACACGCCGGCCATAGTCATGCCGGCGAGGATCATCGGGCGCCGGCCGAGCCGGTCGGCCAGCCGGCCGGAGAACTGCAGCATGACCGCCATGCCGAACGCGAACGCGGTCAACGCAAGTCCCGCCGCTGCCCCGCCGCGCTCGAACACGGAGGCCGCGAACAGCGGCAGCACCGCCACGCGTGCGCCCATATTGACAAAACCGTTGGTAAACGCCGCGACGAGCAGGCCCTTGTAAGTGGGCACCTGCCAGGCGCTGCGCAGCCGCATCGCCGGCTTCGCCTTCGGCAGTGGTTTCGAACCCGGTCGGTGCTGGGTCATAAACGCAACTAGGCACGCGGCCACACCGACTGCGGCGCCGTAGATGGCGAACGGGATGCGGAATCCCAAAAACGACAGGGCCGCGCCCACGATCGGCCCGAAAACGTTGCCGACGAGAAACGCCGTGGCATAGACCGCATTGGCGCGCCCGCGTATCGAGGGATGCGTCACCCGCACAATCAGCGCCTGCGCCGACAACGTGAACATCGTCGAGCCGAAGCCCGCGATGAACCGCAGCGCCATGATCTGCCAGTAGGCCTGCGCGAACGCGACAAAAAACGTCGATGTGGCCACGATCGCGAGCCCAGTCAGGTAAATCGGGCGCGAGCCTAGCTTGTCGACGAGCACCCCCGCCCCCGGCGCCCCAAGCAACCTCGCCAGGGCGAACACGGATACGACTGCACCCGCCGCCGCCATGGACACGCCGAAGCTGCCCGCAAACTGCGGGAGCACCGGAGCGATCAGTCCATAGCCGAGCGCGACGATGAAGGCGGCGCCCGTGAGCACCCAAATGGTGCGCGGGATTGACGGGTTCACCACCTTATTAGTACTCATACCCAGCAGCGTACAGCCCGTGGCAAATTGTTCTAGTCGCTCACATGTTCGAATGCGCGGTGTGCGTGTCAGGCGAGGGCTTTACTCTCAGCGCCATGAAGTTGAACACGAAGAACCCCCTGTCCCTGTTCCGCACGACCCCGACGTTTGCAGAGTCCTACTCCCCCGCCGCGTTGGCGAGCGACATCCGCCGCCGCTTCCCCGACACCCTCGATGCCGTCGACGCCGTGATCCACCACCCGCGCTCCCTGTCGCGGCCCGTCGCAACCTGGCGGCCGCCGGTCGTTTCGCTGCCCCGGATGGATAACGGGCCGTCGTTGTCGCTGGCGGTGACGCGCCGCCGCGTCGGCCCGCGCGCCAAGGCGCGCATCCAGGGCTACGGCGGGCGGCAGGTGCCGGCCTACTTAATCGAGCTGCGCCTCACCGACACCGCCGGCGTCCCCGCCGACACCGCACTGACCGAAGCATGGGTGCGCGCACTTATCCCGGACGACGCCGCCGAGGCCGTGCACGAGATCCCGGGCCCCAAGGCGGCAAGTTACGTCTGGCTCACCGACGGCGCGTTCCAGCCGATCGCGTCGCCTCCGTCGATGTTCGAGGGGCTCAGCGCGGCCTAGTCGTCGTCTTCCTCGTCGTCTTCTTCATCGTCGAAGTCGTCCTCGTCGAAGTCGCCTTCGTCATCGTCGAAGTCGTCCTCGTCGTCTTGGCCGAAGATGTCGTAGACGTCCGGCTCGTCGAAGTCGTCCTCGACAGGAAGCAGTTGCGCCTCCCATTCCTCCGCCTGGTCGGCGGCGAGTGAAAGGACGTCGAAAAGGCGGTCGAAGTCGGTGAAGGTGCCCAGCTCGAGCTTCTCGGCGTCGGCGACGGCCTCGTCGTGGATGACGTCGAACAGGCGGGCGCGGTCCTCGTCGGTCAGTTCCGCATCGCCGTCGGACTCCCAGAGCTCGCCTTCGGCGTCATCGATGACGTCCTCGTAGTCTTCCGGCAGCGCGACGAACACCACGGCGGCGCTCGGCACGCCGTCGACGGCCTCGACCACGACCTGAAGTTCGGCGTTGTTGCCTACCTCGGCGCGCACTTGCTGCGGGTTCAAGTGGTCCTGGAAAAACTCGAGGTCCACAATTCGCTCGTCGGTGCCCTCGAGCAGATCGCGCAGGACGGTAACCACTTGGTCGGTGGCGATGTGCTCCGCAACCGCGGCCACGGCCGCCTCCACCGAGAACACCACAGCGACCAGCACGGCCTCGAACTCGTCGTCGTCCTCGTCCACGTCGGCCGCGGCGATGTAGACGTTCGCCGCCGGCAGCAGCGGATCGATCTCCACGAACTGCAGCTCCAGCGACGCCGACATGGGCACAAACATGGTGTCCCCGCCGACGCGCGACTCAATGCCCTCGCGATCCAGCGCGGCCGCGATGTCCTCGAAAAAGCTCATGACAGTGGGTTCCTTCCCGCCTTCGACCTTGGGACCTGCCTTAGCCTAGCCACGTTTCATCCCCGATGCGTGGGAAATTGTCTGAAGCCGAGCGTTAAGCCGGGCGTAAGCCCATCCCGGTTAGTCCCAGAAATCGACACGGTTGACGCCCCACTCGCGCATGTCGAAGGATTCCCACGCGTAGCGGTGTTCCGCTTTCGGGTCGTGCTCGACGTGCATGCCGGTGTCGAACACCGCCGTCGCGCGACCCGGCTGGTTGTCGCGGCGGAACCCGTAGATGGGCCAGTCCTGACCCGGCGCGCCGGTGTGGAAGAACGTCCCCCAGTGGTGCTGCATCAGTTCGCTGACCTTCTCAAACGTCTCTTTCGAGCCGAAGCGGTCGAACTTGGCGGCCTTGGTGGCGTACGGGTCGCCGTAGACCGCGACCAGGTCGGCCGCGTGCATGGCGCCAAGTCCCAGCATGCGCATCGCGGCTGAGGCATAGGCGAAGCGGTACATGTACGTCGGGGCGACCATGCGGTGCGCGGTGGCCAAAATGACGGTCGGGGCCCAGAACACGGCGTCGCCCATGAGCGCGGCGAAGTCGCCGCGCTGGCCGACATCGCCGTAGGCCTCGATCACATCGCCCGCGTTGTCCGGGTCGAACACGTCGAGCGCCCGGCGCGCGGCGCGCAGGCGCTGGCCGGCGGTTTGGTAGAGCGCTTTGGTGAAGCTCGCCTCGTCGGAATTGGTGCCCACGATCATCGGCACAGGAGCCTGCTTGCCTTGGTTGAAGGTGTCGATGGGGTGTTCGGCCAGGGTGGCCGAGTCGATCGTGGGCATGAAACTGGTGTTGAACTGCAGCAGTTCCTTGCTGTTGATCATCATGGACTGGCCGGCGCGCACGAGGTCCTCGGCGGGCATGGCGCGCAGGGCGTCCAACGTCGCCGTGGGCGGCAGCCCGACGCGACCCGTCAGGGCGCGCACCCACATCGTCGCCTGGATGCGCGAGTGCACGCTCGCCGGCGGCGGGGATTGCGCGATCGCACGGTGGAACAGTCCGCGGGCCCCCGGCGCGCACATCAAGTGCATCACGGCGGCGCCACCGGCGGATTCGCCCATGATGGTCACCTGGTCTGGGTCGCCGCCGAACGCGGCGATGTTGTCCGTGATCCAGGTCAGGGCGAGGATTTGGTCGTGGATGGCGGGGTTGGCCACGCAGTCATCGCCAAGCGAGCGCACATCGAGATACCCCAGTACGCCGAGGCGGAAGTTCACGGAGACGTACACAATGTCGGTGGCCTTGGTCAGGTGGTGGCCTTGCAGCACTTTGTCGTGGCTCGCGCCGGTGACAAAGGTGCCGCCGTGCAGGCACACCACCACGGGAAGCACGTCGTCGGTATCCGGGCGCACGATGTCCAGGTTGAGGCAGTCCTCGGAGCCGAGCACCGTGCCGCGCAGACCGAAGGTGCCTTGCATCGCGGGCGCGCCGAAGCGGGTGGCGTCTAACTCGCCTTTCCAGGGGTCGACCGGTTGCGGGGCGCGGAATCGGCCGGTGATCGCGGTGGAGGCGCCGAACGGCACGCCGCGCCACGTGCGTACACCGGTGCGCGGGTCCACCTCGCCACGCACGGCGCCGGCCGCGGTATGTGCGACAGGCTGGCTCACGGCGTTCATGCGGCCCAGCCTAGACCGTTTACCAAATGGGTTGGCTGGGCTGAATCGTTCTATGCTGAACCGACGATAAAAGCCATGTGCACGGCAGGAGGATCTACGTGTTCGGTAAGAAAACGCCCGCGAAGACGGACGATGCGGAGCTCCGCCGCGAGATTCAAGCTGCGCTCAAAGAAGACGCGGCGCAGTTGGAACAGGACGCCGGCAAGCTCGGCAAGATCTTCATCGGCGCGGTGGACAAGGCAGTCCACCTGCAGACTTCGGTGATCCGGAGCTACGTCGACTGGCTGCGGCGCGACAACCCGGACAAGTCGCCGGCTGAGATCCAGAAGATCATGAACAAGCACTTAAAAAACACGGTCACCGGCACCGGTGGGGGCGCAGGTGCCGCCGCGGCTGTGCCTGGTGTCGGTCTGTTCACCGGCGCGGCCGCTGTTGCTGGCGAGTCCGCGCTGTTTTTGGACTTGGCGGCGTTTTACGCCATGGCGTCCGCGTACTTGCGTGGCGACGACATCTCTGACCCGGAGCACCGCCGCGCCATCGTGCTCACCACGCTGATGGGCACGAAGGGGCTGGCGATCGTCGATACGCTGCTCGGCGAAGACGCCGGCAAGCTGCCGGGCAAGTCGACCCTCGCGCGCTTTTCCGGCCCAACCCTGGGTCAGGCGAACAACGTGCTGGAGCGCATGGCGATGCGCTCGCTGCGCCGCTCGATGCGCCGCGCGTGGCTGGGCAAGATGCTGCCGCTGGGCCTCGGCGCGATCGCCGGCACCACGGTGAACCGCAAACTTGCGGGCAACATCATCGACAATATCCAGGAGTCGCTCGGACCGGTGCCGGCGCAGTTTGCCACCCCGATCACTATCGACGACACCGCCGACGAGACCGGGCGGTTTGCAGGCAAGTTCAACCCGAAGGACTTCGCCGAATGGATCCTGAGCAACTTCCGGAACAGCGACAAGAAGGGCAATGAGGACAACTAGCCCACTTCTCACCCGCTCACTCAAGGCGAATGCGGCCCCGGCCGCGGCGGCGTTTGCCACCGCGATCCTCGCCGCGCTGACCCGCGTCGCCGAGCCGGCGCTGACCGGCCGGGCCATCGATATCGCCACCGGCAACGCCGACGGATCCGTTGCCCGCGTGGCCTGGCTCATGGTCGCTGTGGCCGCGGCCACTTACGCGTTCAGTTTCATCCGCCGCACCACCGCAGGCCGGCTCGCAACCTCCTCGCAGCACTGGCTGCGCACTGAAATTCTGCGCACTCTGCACCGCTTGGACGGGCCGGGACAGGATTCGATTGTCACCGGCCAGATCGTCTCGCGCTCCATTTCGGATTTAAACCAGTTCCACATGGTGCTGGCCAGCCTGCCGATGCTTCTCACCCGCATCGTCCAACTGGCCGTCACGCTGGTGGTCATGCTGCGCATGGACATCCCGCTGACTCTGATGTCGCTGGCGCTGCTGCCGTTGATCTTGTGGGAGGCGAACCGCTCGCGCAAAACGCTCTACGCCGCCACCTGGGTCAACCAGCACGCCACCGCCGAGCTTGCAGAGCACGTGGAACAAACCGTCTCGGGTGTGCGCGTGGTCAAAGCCTTCGGCCAGGAACAGCGCGAAATCGACAGGTTGGATTCGCTGGGCCGGAACCTCTACGCGGTGAAAATGCGCGCGGCGAAACTCACCGCGCGCTTCCAGCCGGTGCTCTCCCAGCTGCCCAAAGTCGCGCTCGTGGTCACCATCATCGCCGGCGGCCTGCTCGCCATGAACGGGCAGATCTCCATCGGCCAGTTCGTCGCGTTCACCGCCTATCTGACCTCCATGACGTCGACGCTGTCGATGCTGACCAACCAGTACGTGCGCATGCAGATGGGTATGAGCTCGTTCGACCGCCTCGACGACGTGCTCCGCCTCGCCCCCGAACCCGCGACCGAACACCCCGCCGGGCACGAAGGCTTGCGTTTTCACGACACCCGCTTCACCACCGCCGGCCACCCGGTCCTCAACGGCTTCACCCTGCGCGTCAACCCCGGGGAGACGGTCGCGCTCGTCGGCCCGCCCGGCGCGGGCAAGACCATGGCGGTGCAACTCGTCGGCGGGTTCTACCAGCCGGATTCCGGCACCGTTTCCGGCGACGACGTCGTGTGCGTCTTCGACGACGCCTTCCTGTTCTCCTCATCCATCCGCGACAACATCGCCATGGGGCTTGCAGACACCTTGCCGCCGGATGCGATCGATCAGGCCGTGCGCGAGGCCGCGCGCCTTGCGCTTGCCGACGAATTCATCGACAAACTTCCCGACGGCTACGACACCCAAGTCGGCGAGCGCGGCCTGACACTCTCCGGCGGGCAGCGCCAACGCATCGCGCTGGCACGCGCGCTGATGGCGCGTCCGAAGGTGCTCGTGCTTGACGACGCCACCAGCGCCATCGACGCCGTCAACGAAGCCGAAATCCTCCGCAACCTGCGAGAGACGCTTAAGGATATCGCCGTGCTCACCGTCGCGCACCGCCAGTCCACGGTGGACCACGCCGATCGGGTTGCGGTGGTGCGCGGTGGTGTCGTCGTCAAGCAAGGCCCCCGCGACGAGGTTATGGAAACGGCGGAGTACCGCGCCTCGATGGACCCGGACGTCGACGCCGCTCCGGAGGAAACCGGCGACCTGTGGCCCGAGGTGGACGCCGAACCGGACGCGCGTGCCACCGCCGCCACCCCGGAGTTGCTCGCGCGCGTGGAACGGCTGCCGAAGGCCCGCGAAATGCCGGATCTTGCCGACGCCACCCTCGAGCGGATCCGCACCCGATCCAGCGACTTCAGCATCCGGGAGATGTTCAAGGCGGTGCGCTGGCTCATCGCTGGCACCGTCGCGCTGCTGGTTGTCGGTGTGGTGGCGGACCTGGCGTTTCCCACGCTCGTGCGCGGCGCGGTGGACCGCGGCATCACGCCTGGCGACCGCGACGCACTGATCACCACTGGCCTGATTGCGCTCGCCGTCGTCGCGGTGGCGTGGGCGTCGAGCGCGCTGATGACCGTGCTGTCGTCGCGCTCCGGCGAACGCCTGCTCTACGGGCTGCGCCTGCGCTCGTACGCCCACCTGCAGCAACTCGGTTTGAGCTACTTCGAATCGCGGCTGTCCGGCAAGATCATGACGCGCATGACCACGGACATCGACACCCTGTCGAGTTTCTTGCAGACCGGGCTCGCCCAAGCCATCGTCGCCGTCGGCTCGCTTGTCGGCGTGACCGTGATGCTGGTGGCCACCGACGGCGAACTCACCCTCATCGCGCTTGCCGCCGTGCCCGTCATCGTCGCCGCCACGTGGACGTTCCGGCGCTTTTCCAAGCGCTACTACCAGGCAGCCCGAGAGCAGATTTCCGCGGTCAACGGCGAATTCGCCGAACTCATCGGTGGCATCCGCATCACCCAAACCCACCGCGCGCAGCCGCGCTTCGAGGCCATCTTCGACACGATGAGCAACGATTACCGTCGCCTGCGCATGCGCTCGGTGCGCCTGGTCGCGCTGTACTTCCCCGGCATGCAGTTCGTCTCGCAGGTCATGACCGCGGTTATCGTCGGCGTCGGCGCGGGCCGCATCGCCGACGGCACCTTATCCGTCGGCGTGCTCGTCGCCTTCACCATGTATCTCGGCCAGCTCTACGGCCCGATCCAGCAGCTCGGCCAGATCTTCGACTCCTGGCAGCAAGCCACCGTCAGTTTCGACCGCATCCGCGCCCTCCTCGCCGAGCGCACCACCGTCCCCGATACCGGCACCCGCCCCGGCGCCTCCGACGCCGCTTCCGGGCAGTTGCTTTTCGACGACACCACGTTCACCTACTCCCCCAACACCCCGGCAGTGCTCGACCGGATGGACCTCGCCATCGAGCGGGGCACCACCGTCGCGCTGGTGGGTCCGACCGGCGCCGGCAAATCCACCGTGGTGAAACTGCTCGCCCGCTTCTACGACCCGACATCCGGCACCGTGCGCGCCTCCGGCACCGACATCGCGCAGTTCCCGCTTTCCGACTGGCGCCGCGCCCTTGCCCAGGTGCCCCAGGAGTCCTACCTGTTCCCCGGCACCGTCGCCGACAACATCGCCTACGGGCTGCCCGGCGCCACCGAGGCGCAGATCGAAGCGGCGGTTGCACGCATCGGCGCACTCGGTGTCGTCGGCACGATCCCCGGCGGCTTCAACGCGCGCGTCGGGGAACGCGGCCGCGGCCTGTCCTCCGGCCAGCGCCAAATCATCGCACTGGCGCGTGCGGAAATGCTCGAGCCCGCCGTGCTGCTTCTCGACGAAGCCACCGCCACCCTCGACCCCGCCACCGAACGCCTCATCCTGGACGCCTCCGACCGCGCCACCGCCGGGCGCACCTCGGTCGTCGTTGCGCACCGCCTTGCCACAGCCGCTCGCGCAGACCGAATACTTGTCGTCGATGAAGGACGTATCATCGAAGACGGCTGCCACGAGGACCTCCTTTCCTCCGGCGGTAGGTATGCCCATATGTGGGCTGTCAACCGCTAACGGGGGTGAAAGGCAGGTCCCGAGTGGACAGGAACAACAGAAGTTCGCGCCCTACCAGCGCGGACGATTACAGTCAAAGAAACGTTCCGCGAAATCAAAACAGAAGGAAGGCGAGAACCTGCCGTGAGCAGCGAAAACACGTTCGGCCAGAATGATTGGCTGGTTGACGAGATGTTCCAGCAGTACAAGGACGACCCGAACTCGGTCGACGCAGAATGGCGCGACCTCTTCGAGAACAAGGGTGCGCCGAAGACTGCTAAGGGCACCCCCACCGTCACCCCTTCCAAGGACAGTGCGAGCCAGCCGAAGACCGACCCGAAGGTCGCCCGCACCACCGGCGCCCCGTCGCAGGACGGCCGCGAGACCAAGGTCGACGAAGCCGCGTCCAAGGTTTCCGACGCCCCGAAGCGCACCACCCCGAAGCCGAAGGCCTCCCCGCTGGACAAGCTGGGCAAGGTCAATGTCGAGCCGGGCGAGTACCAGCTCAAGGGCGCGTTTAAGGCCATCGCGAAGAACATGAACGAGTCGCTGTCGGTGCCAACCGCGACCACCGTGCGCGACATGCCGGTCAAGCTCATGTTTGAAAACCGCGCGCTGATTAACGACCACCTCAAGCGCACCCGCGGCGGCAAGGTCTCCTTTACCCACATCCTCGGCTACGCGATTGTCCAGGCAGCGAAGCTGCACCCGGACATGAACAAGAACTACAAGGAGGACGGCAACAAGTCCTTTGCTGTGCAGCCGGAGCACATCAACCTCGGCCTGGCGATTGACCTGCCGGGCAAGGACGGCTCCCGCTCGCTCGTCGTCGCCGCCATTAAGGAGTGCGAGACGAAGTCCTTCAGCGAGTTCGTCGAGGCGTACGAGGACATCGTCAAGCGCGCCCGCGACGGCAAGCTCACCATGGACGACTTCTCGGGCGTGACCATCCAGCTCACCAACCCGGGCGGCATCGGTACCCGCCACTCCATTCCGCGCCTGACCAAGGGCCAGGGCACCATCGTCGGCGTGGGTGCGATGGATTACCCGGCCGAGTTTGCCGGCGCCTCCGAGGACCGCCTCGCCGAGCTCGGTGTGGGCAAGCTGGTCACCCTGACCTCCACCTACGACCACCGCGTCATCCAGGGCGCGGAGTCCGGCGAGTTCCTGCGCGACATCTCGCAGCTCATTATCGACGACAAGTTCTGGGACAACATCTTCCAGGCCCTGGAAATCCCCTACTCCCCGCTGCGCTGGGCCCAGGACGTGCCGAACACCGGCATCAACAAGGACACCCGCGTCATGCAGTTGATCGAGGCCTACCGCTCCCGCGGCCACCTCATCGCAGACACCAACCCGCTGCACTGGCACCAGCCGGGCCTGCCGAAGCCGGACTCGCGCGACCTGCTCATGGAAACCCACGGCCTGACCCTGTGGGATCTGGACCGCTCCTTCCACGTCGGTGGTTTCGGCGGCAAGGAGAAGATGACGCTGCGCGAGGTGCTGTCCCGCCTGCGCGCCGCCTACACCTTGAAGGTCGGCTCCGAGTACTCCCACATCATGGACCGCGACGAGCGCGAGTGGCTGCGTGACCGTGTCGAGGCCGGCATGCCGAAGCCGACCAGTGCGGAGCAGAAGTACATCCTGCAGAAGCTGAACGCCGCGGAGGCCTTCGAGAACTTCCTGCAGACGAAGTACCTGGGCCAGAAGCGCTTCTCGCTCGAGGGCGCCGAGACGCTCATCCCGCTGATGGACGCCATCATCGACACCGCCGCGGGCCAGGGCCTGGAAGAGG